>Ga0081478_134853_pt1 | contig 12029 bp, 12 predicted proteins | sample OctSprmetagenome_FD_70983 | JGI IMG/M metagenome (GOLD analysis project Ga0081478, IMG submission 70983) | Hot spring and microbial mat streamer communities from Octopus Spring Streamers, Yellowstone National Park, USA - T=80-84 v2 (version 2) | ecosystem: Environmental > Aquatic > Thermal... | reverse complement strand
CTAGAAGGTAATGGTATAGTATTTTATTATGTATTTCTAATGTAATAAACATCATAATTTTTGCAAATACGAGTAAATTTAGTTTTCAGTGAGTATTTTGGTAGTATTGATTATTCGTTGTTATTATAAACAACATTTTTTTGCTCAGTAAGTCTAAAATTTATTCTATGAATATAGTAAGCATAGTTCTAAACAAACTATTTAACAAATTATTTTCCATTGATGTTAAAATCAAGGTATTACCTCATGCTAGAACATTGCCCATACCAAGATATATGTCAGATGGAGCTGTCGGATTTGATCTGTATGCTGCAATAGAAGATCAAATAACAATACCACCATTTGAGACAAGATTAATACCAACAGGTATTATGATCGAATTACCTAGAGGTTATGAACTACAAATTAGACCTAGAAGCGGATTGGCATTAAACTATAAAGTAACAGTCCTGAACAGTCCAGGCACAATAGATTGGGATTATAGAGGAGAAATAAAGGTTATATTGATAAACTTAGGCAATTCACCATTTACAATACGAAGAGGTGATAGAATCGCTCAAGCAATATTGAGTAGAGTATATAGAGCAAATCTTATTGTTTCTGATGAATTAAGTGAGACAATAAGAAGCGATAAAGGATTTGGGAGCACAGGTATATGATAATAGATGTTATATTGGCTTGCTCTTTAAATTTCTGTGAATTTGATTGCTTATTTAAAAAAGTTGCTACAACAAGATTGAGAATAAAAAATTATCAAGAAAATCAACTTATGTGAAAAACGTTTTGAATGCTTACAATATGTTTTGATTTTTTTATTTGCAACAAATAGAAAAGCAGTAAAAGAAAAAATGCTACAACAAATAACAAATGTAGAACAACTACTCCTATATATTACAACATTATTGTTACAACCTTTTGTTAGCAGATACAATGTTTATGATTTACTTGAAGATGATATCTTTCTTGATAAACTATCTTTTTACATTTATCTAGCTTTTAAGGATATAACTTTATCTGATGAGGATAAATCTTTAATCAACTACTATGTTACAAACAATGATTTCAAAGAACAAATAATTGATATGCTCGAAGATATATCATCAAATAGGCTAGATGTTATGCAAAGCCTAGATCAGTTCTATTTGGAAAATAAAGATATTGTAGATAGTATAACAAAACTATTTATAGAGGATTTTGAATCTAGTTACGAAAATACAGAATTGAAACAAGAATCTTTGTCTTTATCATACGTAGAAACGGAAAGCACAAAAACTACTAGCAAAACTAAAACAAATACAACTGCACATAGATTTGTATTGCATAAGCATACAGCCAAAAGAGCTGGTGTACATTTTGATTTTAGAATTGAGTATGCTAAGGATTATGTTTATAGCATAGCATTCAGATATAATCCATTTGAGCAAAGCAAAAGCTTAGGTATACCACAACCAATACATGAATCATATTGGATTGACTTTGAAGGAGAGATAAAAGAAGGATATGGAGCAGGCAAAGTAGAAATTGTAGCAAAAGGTTATGCTAAATTCTATCAAACAGACAAAGGAACATTAATAATAGATACTGTAAGCAAAAAATATGGTCAAGTAACATTTGCTATCGTAAAGCTAGACGATGATGATAAAATAATGGTTGTCAAAACAAAAAAATACAACTCAGAGGAAAGTAAAAAGGAGTTAAAAATACCAACAAAAAAAGAGATAGATAAATTACTTAGGTAAATGGTATATTTTTTTTTTACTCTTGAGCAACCATTTGTTTAAAATGCTCTTCCAATAGATTTTCTATGTTCTTAAGATAGTCAAATCTTTTTTGTATTACATCCAAATTATATTCGACAATTTCTTTAACTTCGTTTGGTAAAGCTATCAATGAATCTGGGTATACTGATGCTCTCATAATTTGCTTGTTGTTCTCATAATATATTGTCATGGGTCTCAATAGAGATTCTTTTATTGGTTCATACCTAAACTCCTTCAATCCTGTCAGCAATTCTTTGATCACTTCCATCGCATACAATTGATTTTTATTGTAGTAATACGGTTCATAATTTGTGTCAATTTCTATCCTATCAAAATTATGAGCCAACAATATATATGGGCTTCCATATACAAATCCTAGCCCTATATGCGTATCGTTCACAAATTTTTTGAGATATGATATTTGTGCGTAATCAATATATGGTAGTATAGCATGAGTCATATCATCACCGTCTTCCTCAAAATATATCTTCATGTAATAGTTGAATAGTCTGTCTTCTTTTCCAATCTCAACAAATTTTACGATTAAATTAAACAATGCATTTGTAGCCTGCTCCGACAATCCTAGCATGTCTATAAATTTAGATAACTTTCATGAACCAGAATCTAATAAGAAGAATCATCTACAATTAGTCTAAATTTATCATTATGAGGTTAAATCTGTGGTCTAGGAAAGGGTTAATTAGTTTTGAATATGTAATTGATAAGGAATCGCAATTGCCTATGGTATTCATAAATGCTATTCAAGGCGATTTTAAGGGAGATTTCAAAGGAACTGCATTGAAAACTGATACAAAAATAACAACCAAATTATCGTTCGAGGAAATAATAAAATTACTATACGCTATCAAGAATAAAAGTGATATTAATTTCATGAGAGACAATGTAAACAGAAACATAAATTTCAAATTTGAAAATGCATATTGTCTAATTAGCATGAATAAAGTAGGAGTAAAAATTGAAACAATTGTATTATACGAATTTCTAATGTTTGGATTGAATGTCGCAAAAAATCAAATAAAATTGATGGAAGTAGGAAGACCTAATGTAGACAATAATAATAACAATAGTAATGATGAAGTAGCAAATAAACCGGAATTTAAGACGCTAGAGATTGGATTAGATTAATTTTTTGTCATATTTCGTTATAGGATTAGCATATGGTTTTTTTATGAGGAATTTTTGGAACCTACTAAAACACTATTTTACAGAACTTAAATTTGAATGGACATTATTGATTACAATTATAGTTTTTATTCAGGTTTATGTTAGCATAGCTCCATATATTGATTACTTACTACTACCCGAAATAGAGAATTTGATATTGAGAGTGTTCAAAGTTCTTGTTTTCATGAATATAGGATGGATTAGTTCATACAGATTGTATAGAAATGTAGAGGATAACAAATTACAATATACATTGAGAGCAGTACATACTGCTGCTCTAACAATAGCAGGAGCTTTAGTGCTATGATCGGTTTTATAGTTCAGTTCTTGCAAAAAAAAGCTATAATGCTTATTCTTTCAATTGTTATTTTATCTTTGCTAACAGTTGGAGTATATAAGTTTTACACTCAGTATAAGTATATAAGGAAACTTGAACAAGATTTAATAAATTGTCAACAAAAGCAAATAGAATTACAAGCTCAAATATTGGAGTTGGAAAATAAATCCAATCATTATTTAAGATTGTATATTGTTACTTTAAAGAAGTTGCAGAAACAAATACAAAAATTTGATAACATATCACAGAATTATGTTATAGAGACACCAAAAGATGAAGATAGATGTAAGAGAATCGAAGTTCAGTTACAAAAATTCAAAGAAATTGAATTGAAACTACAAAATGAAATGGAGGGAGCTAGAAATGAGTAAAATCATGTTTTTGATATTAACATTAGGTTCAATTATAATGTTAGCATCTTGCGGACAAACTGTTATACAAACTAGGTATCTATACAAACCAGTTGCATGCCCTATACCTGAAATAGAAAAAGCTAAACTTGTAAAAATTGAAGAAAAAGATGATCTAGATGTTGTTTTGAATAAACTAATATACAATTACGGGCAATTGAAAGAGGAAAATCTGAAACTATGGAATGTGATAAATGCTTGCAAGGAATTTGAAAAGCAAGTTGAGTTAGATTCAACTCTAAAAGATGATAATACAAACAAATAGATATACAACTATACTAAAATTTTTTGTATGTTTGTATTACAGGAAGACAAACTATATTTTAACAATCAATTGATTGGACCTATTAATAAACTACACAAAGTACACTACCCAGATGCAATTGACATAACTAACATGTTCTTTGCTGATGACGATGATATGGTTGATGCTATTATGAAACATGATTTGAATAGATTTATTGAGGCCTGTAAAAAAAGACTACCTTATATTGAGGATATTAACAAGATTGATGTAGCATCGCAAAAACGTAATTTGATATTGAAATTAAACACAGAAACACTTAAAATGATTTCACCCTTTTCTTTGTTAATATCACTAATCATCAAAGATATAGACAAATACGAACAATCAAAAAAAATATATAGTTACACCATTGATTTCTTGAAGCAGGTTAATCCATTATTATTGACTTACATTAGTAATAATTTGAGAAATACACTCTATAACAATAAGGGTATACTCAGTATACTCAGAGATATGTTAAGTATTGATGAATATGATGACATACTTCATATAATAAACGACATTATAATATCCGCATTCACTAGCAAAAGATGGTTTATAGATAACAAACTAATTGGTTTGCAGGCAATTGGAGCTGTTGTTAATAGATCATTGTCATTGCTAATAATGAGAAAAGCAAGATATGATGTTAGATATATAGACAAAGTTGCTAGCACAACTGATACTAGAACCTACTTTATAGCAAATATCCTAAAAAAAGAAATAGTTAAGAATGTTGATATACAACAAGATATAAATCAAGCAGATATAATTAGACAAGACAACTTTATTTATCGTTACTTCATATTACCAGTTTTAAGTGTAAAATATGGTGAATCAAAATCTTTAATGTTGCTAGACGATAAAACAAGAACATTAATCGCATATGCATTAATAAATGAAATTGATAGAGTTGATTTACGTAAAGCTTTAACAGTTTTGTTAAAGGAAAACATCACAATTACATTTACAAAAAAACTTCCAACTGTAGAGGAAATGAATGTTATATATGTTATGGAGAAAATCATAACTAAAGGATACATACAATACCACATACAATTCAGAGGAAGAAAGTTTATATACAGCATAAGTAAACTACAAAAATTCCTACAAAAAAATAATCCTATCTTAAGACAATACATATCTCAGTCAACATATCTAGAGCAATACTTATTACTAGTGTTTGCTATATTTCATGTTGCTTCAAAAGTTTTACTTAAGGATTACAATACTGATGCGTTATTAAATTACATAATGAGAGTCTATCAACGTATTATACGTTCTAGTGTACAGGAAATCTGTAGAGTATAACTTTTTTTGTAGCATCAGCAAAATATGGCTACTGTTTACGATAACAATAACAACATACTACAAAATATTCTAGAGACACTTAAAAATATAGAGAGACAAACAAGAATAACTGTTGAACAATCTCTTATAAAGGCACAAAGAGAAACAGAACTACAAATAAAATTGCAGCAAGCAGTATTACAATTACAAAAAACTTTTGAAGAGAGACAAAAATTAGAAGAGTCGGTATTTAAAGATAGCTTTATAGAGAAGATATTTAACAAGATAGCAGATATATTCTTACGAAAGTTTCCAAATGCTCGTGATTTACAAACTGGAATTATTAGAGTACTTAGAAGTTCAACAGAACTTGGTAGAAGATACGAAGCACAAACTCGTAATTGGCTAGAGCAGTTCTTTAAGTTAAATAGAAGTCAGTTAAATGAAGTGCTAAATGAGTTTATTGAAGAATTGGATGATATTTTCGCTGTAACAGATAGAACCAGATTTAAAGGTAAAGATTTTTATCAAGCTACAATAATTTATCTTGATTCAATTAGCAGAAATGTAGCTAGAATAACTGCTATACAATCAGCATTGTATAGATATTTCTTACCATTTAGAGGATGTGTAGGTTTTGTTGCTCAACAATCTGAAGATCCGTATACAGAAGGAAAACAAGGAAAATCTACGATAAATATTTTGAGTAAAGTTAATCTTGGAATAGGTTTAACAGAACAAGATATTATTAGAAGATTAAATGTAGAACGAATCGTCGAAAAATATTTAATGGAGGAATTAAACATAGCTGGACAAAGAAGATTGTTTAGATTAGCAAGATTTAAATTTCTTACACCAATATTATCATTCTTTATTGACAATAGATTTGTTCAACTATTGGAAAAAGACTACTTAAGTACTAGACAGGTTGCAATAAATGTACTAATAGAGGAGTTGAATAAAAGAGGGTTTAACCTAACAGATGCTGAATTTTATCCTCGTTTCCAATCCATGGTGCAGATGTTATTAATCAATCCAGGGCTAATTGTTGATACGGAAGGTAAAATCAAAAAACCTGAATTGAACAGGTTGATAGAAGTATTTACATCTGAATCAGAAACAAAAATAGAAAATATTGTGAAAGCTTTAAGAGAAGGAACTGATTTTGATTTGGTTAAAGATTGGCTTACATCAATGTCTTATAGATTTGGTTCCGCAATTAAACTTAAAGATACCATTAACGAATTGGAAAAGACTCTTGGTAAATTTGAACCAATTGATTTTGGTGAGCTTGATAAACTTGAAAAAGAATTGTTACAATATAGATTTAAACAACTGGGACATAGAGCAAAAATAGTACCGTATCTACAACGATTAATAGGAATGGTCAGAGCAGGAGCTATACCTCCTAATATTGCATCAACTGTTTATACTAGGATATTGTTTATGCTCGCAATGGAAGATTATGAATCTGTCATAGATTATGTATCAGATGTTTTAGCTCAGTCTCATAAAATCAGTAGTATTGCGGAGCAACAACAAAAACTATTGACACGTGGTTCTATTGGTGAAATAATCAAACTTGTTGCTCCGGGTGGATTACTAGCAGATGTATTTGGATATAAGGATTACTATCAATTACTTAAAGACATATCAACTAGAGCAATAGCTGGTAATAGATTTAGATATATTGTAGCCAATATATCCTACAGCCTAGGTCAAGGTCTTAAACTCTTAACCGCTTTATGGTTAGCTTACAATGCAGCAACTATATTTGTTCCTCTTGCATCACTCATACCTGTCGTAGGTCCAATCTTTGGATATGCATTTACTGGATTGGTAACATTATCTGCGTTAAGAAAACTAGCAGATAAAAATATTTTACAGGTAATAACAAGTTTCTTTGCTCCACCCATCAAAATTGTAGGAGTAATTGTAAGAGTACTAGACAAACTAATGGATGGAAGAATAACTGGTAGATTTACAGATGTACGCCAGCGCTTCATAGAAACAGTAAATAAACGTTTTATTGAACCGCTAAGGTTAAGAAATGCAATTGAAAAGATGGTAAATTTCAGAAACAGTTTTGCTAAAACTTTATTGGAAACTGCTGCTGCTATAGATAATTTCTTTGGAGGTAAAGTTGGAACTGGTTTGTTAAGAGGAATTAGTTCTCTTGCTAATGCAACATTTGGACATTTTATAAGAGCACTAACTGGTAAAAGGAAGATTACAAGAGCAGTGCTACAAACTAATTTAGTTGGAAACGAAAATTTAGAAACTGAGCAAGTAGAGATTGCAACTCAACAAACAGATGTTAACTCTAGGTTTTATACAGACTTAAGTAACATACTGAACAATATAAATACGAATCTAAGTAACATACTAAACAGTATAAACACAGACTTAAGTAACGTACTAAACAACATAAACACAAACTTAAGTAACATACTAAACAGTATAAACACAAACTTAAGTAACGTAGTAAACAATATAAATACGATATTGTCTAGTCTATATGAAGAATTTGGGTCGAGACTTAATCAAATAATGGTAAATGGAGAAAGAATGTATCATCTATTTACAGATCAACAAGTTGATAGAAATTCATACTATATGTTATTGAGAAGCATAAGAGATACGCTAGAGAATGTTTATGGTTCTAATAGCAATGATTATATTCCTAAAATACTACATCGAATACAAGAATGTGTCTGTGATCGTTCTAAACAAAATCAACCAAGAAATCCAGGACAAACTTTCTATGGTTTTAATTTACCTATGTTTCTAGGTAGTCTCTTATTATCAATACTAGGAAATATACTAGGTGGCTCATCTAACTCAGCGTTTACACTTGGTGTTGGAGCTACTGCTGGACTGTTAGCTGCTCGTAAGTTAGGACTGTTGGGTAAGATAATAGGAGGCATTCGTTCAATCGGTGGTAAACTTGGTATTGGGAAAATCGCGAATTTTGGATTAAAAGGAATCAAGGCTGGTGCTAAATGGCTACCAAAAATAATAGGACGATTTTCTCCTTTCGCTTTATTAGGTACGGGAATATCCTGGGGAGCAAATAAACTAGCAGATCTAGTTGGAGAGGATAGCTTAGCTGGTAAACTACTAAAAACTCTAGGTTCAGTAGCAAAATGGGCATCTCTAGGTGCAGCTGCTGGTGGACTAGCTGGTTCTGTTGTACCAGTTCTCGGAACCGGTGCGGGAGCATTAGCTGGAGGAGTATTAGGTGGTTTATATGGATTATACGAAGGAGTAAAAGAACAATTCTTTAAAGATAAGAATACTACAAATATACAAACACCTCAAATAACATCAGGAGATCTCAATACGCAAATACTTAATACAATTGCTACAAATACATCAACAATGGTATCTTTACTACAGAATATATCAAACAGTTTAAATAATTTGAATGCAACACTATCATCTGCTTTTAATGTAAATCAAAATGTGAATAATAATTTGCTTTCTACATGGTTTGGATTAGTAAATCCTAATTTCTCCATGTCTCCAAATTATAGTTACTTCAATCTAAGATGATATTTTTTTGTTTTTGTAGTATGCACATAATCTAAATTTATATCAATGCAACCGGTTGATTACCTAAAGCAAATGAAAAAATTTTGTAATGAATGTATGCAAAAATTGGAGCAATACGATTTTGATTTAAAACAATTTCTAATAAATGTTATAAAAGACTTTGGATTGGAACTAGATGAAAACAAAATCCCTGCAAAATTTAACAAAAAAACTATGTCAGAATTTATATCCAATTTAATAGAGTTAAATAGTAACAACCCAGATAAAACTTTGGAATGCATAGATTACATGTACAAATTAGGACACTGTTTATCTACTTTTGCATCTTTTTCTATATCACTGGATGATTTATTACAATTAAATGAGATACGTAAGCAATACATAAAGGAGATTAAAAATACTGCGAACATTATAAATAAAAGTTTGTTACTCGATAAGTATTACAATGAATTCAAAACATTGTTAAAGGAAAGAAATAATTTGCTTGTCAATATTGTTGATAGTGGAGTTAGAGCATCAGATATACAATTAAGACAAATGTTACTAGCCAGAGGTTATATAGAGACAGCACCTGGAAAACTAGTGTTTATTGAAGATAACTATCTAGATGGATTATCTCTGCAATCTTTGGTTAAATCTGGAGAAGGAGCTAGAAAAGCAACCTATGATAAAGCAGTTTCAACATTTGAACCCGGCTATCTAACAAGACAATTCATTTACAATTTATCCCATATCAGATTCAAAGAGGAAGATTGTCATAACAATCAATATATCATCTACAAAGTAACTGAATCAAACTTTTACAATCTTGTTGGTAGGTATTATTATGACATTAGAACTAACAAAGAAAAAATACTAACAAAAGATGATAAACATTTAATCGGACATAATATTCCCTTTAGATCGGTTCTCCATTGCAAAACAGATAACGGTATTTGTAGAAGATGTTTTGGAGATTGGTATTACAAAGATTACGATGAAATAGGAATAATCACTGCTCAAACTTTAGGAGAAAGAGGAGTGCAACTAACATTAAGAGTATTTCATACAGGTTCTGCTGTTAACATAGCAAACACATTTAGTAACTTACTAACATCCTATCCTGATTTATTGAGAATGGACAGAAATATCATTATACTTGATAAACCAGCTGACATAAAGTTTGACACAAAAATCTTAACTGTAAAACATATATTATTACATGAAACAAAAATGATAATAAAACATAACGATAAAAGTATAGAGATTGATTTACAACCAGGTTATCTAGTTTTCATAGATAAAAATGTGGATAACTATCAAGGACCTCTGTTTACAATAAACTATCATTCAATTGTAAACTCTATCAAACTATTAAAGAAGATATTAAACAGTAAGTTTGTAATTGAAGATGAAAAGCATCTCTATAAGTTAATAGAGATATTGTTTAGTATGCTCTCATTCAAAGAAAGAATTCCACTATCTATGATTGAGCTATTGGTTATGGCTCAACTATTAACAAAAGACAATAACATTTACTTCTTTGATAGAAAGTTTGATTTTCCAATGACAAAAGAATCAATTAAAATTATGCCACATAGATTAGGTCTAGGATTGTTGTTTGAAAGAGCATCTCAATCATTTACATATGAGACAAAAAATATTAATGTAGAATCTCGTATTAAACAATTAGCAGAAGAGTAAAATTATTTTTTGGAAATCTTGAGTAGATTGAAATTAGCATTAGGAACTATAAGTCCTTTTTGAGAAGCATATCTTTTAACTTTTACACAATCTATGTCACAAGCTATTCCTTCTACTTCCATATCATTATTTATATTTGTAGCATTTTCAAATCTTATACTTTCAATGTATGCTTCACGATGTGATGGTCTTATAACAGCATCATAACAAATAATTCTTATAGGTGGAACTGGTTTTGTATAGTCGCCTTCTCTGATCCAGCTTGCTAATACTCTAGCAGAAAAACCTATTGCTCCCATTTGTGCTAACTCAATTAAATGCTTTCCATATGGACCTGTTGGATAGATAACACCTTTAAGTAGTTTTTTGTTCTCATCAACTTCTACATCTCTAATTATATGAGATACAAACTGAGGATGAATTGTAACTAGTCTCTCTATATCGTTTGAGTAGGGATGTCCGAATTCACCAAATGCTTCTCTGTTAGCAACTAATTGTTTGAAGCTTTCTATTGCAGGTTTCATTGTTTCAAATGGATAAATTCTTTTATTTATGTTTGGAACATCAAAGCTTTGTAAGGTAGCATAGATTATTGGTTTACCCTTGTCAGATTCAATTTCTACATCAAAACTAGCACTCTCATAGATAAGTTTTGTTTCCATTGAAATTAAAGCTCGCAAAAATATGTCTAGCAAGAGAAATATAACATCAAAAAACATTATAAGTTTTCCTCTAGCTGATGGTAAAAAACTTGTCTTCAAGAGACAAAGTGAGTTCGTATACAATCCAGATATAATACAAGGTTTACTTGAATCAGATGAATTTCAAAAATTTGTTGAACAACTTGATTCACATAGTATAGAAAAGGATAAATTCAAACTAGTTGATGCAGCTTTTGAAACTATAAAACTATTAAAATCAGAACATGATGCTAATAAATACAAAGGTGTATTGTTAGTTGCTTTAGATTTTGAAACAGACAGTATAACTATGGATTTAATAAGAAGATTATACAACATTGATACAAAAGCAGAAGATGTTATAGCCTATGCTTTGTATTTAGCTGCGTCTGGTCAAGCATCTAAACCACGACTATCAGATAATACAAGATTACGTTGGGCAGAATTACTAATACAGGTCTTCTACAAAGAGTTTGTTAAGTCCTTAAAACTATACCAAAAAATACAAGATAAACCAGATGCTAAACTATCAAGATTTTTTAATCCATCAACCATAGTTCAAAAATTGTCAGATAGCACAGCATTCGGATACCGTCTACCTGAACTGCTACAAATAGCTGAAACATCCTCTCCACTAGAGGAACTATCGTTAGCTTTCACTCTGAAACTAACAGGACCAGATGGAATTAAACATGAAGCATCAGTAGCAGATATAGGTTACTTAGATGAATCGGTCTATGGTAAGATAGCTGCTTACGATACTCCAGAGAATGCTAACACATCTAAGACAAACAGATTAACACTTGGAGCATACATATCAGATTTATCAGGTAAAATAAAAAG
>Ga0081478_146703_pt1 | contig 12077 bp, 6 predicted proteins | sample OctSprmetagenome_FD_70983 | JGI IMG/M metagenome (GOLD analysis project Ga0081478, IMG submission 70983) | Hot spring and microbial mat streamer communities from Octopus Spring Streamers, Yellowstone National Park, USA - T=80-84 v2 (version 2) | ecosystem: Environmental > Aquatic > Thermal springs... | reverse complement strand
GGCAGGTGGAGGAGATCCTGCGCCGGGCGGCCCGCTGAAATCCATCGATGGCTTTCGATGAATCGAAGGGCGTGGCGCCGGGACGGCTCCCGGAGGGTGGGGCTTCGGACAAGGCCCGGCACGGCGGGGGGCGTTTCGCTCGTCCCCCGGATGGGGGCTTCGCGCGACGACCCGCGCCGGTATCGGGAGACGCGGGCGTGCCGGGATGAATTCCGGCTTACATCCCGGCGGTTCGCCCAGATTTCCCTTCGAGGGATCCCGCAGGAAACGAGGAGGAACCCATTGACGACTGCGCCCCGGGAGGTGGTGCTCCCGATCATCGGCATGACCTGCGCCAACTGCGCCCGGACGGTGGAGCGGGCCCTGAAGCGGGCGCCCGGGGTGGTGGAGGCCTCGGTGAACTTCGCCGCCGAGCAGGCGGTGGTGCTCCTCGACCCCTCCGCGGCGGACCTCCGCCAGGCGGTGGAGCGCGTCCGGGCCGCCGGCTACGAGGTCGCCACCGCCACGGTGGAGCTGCCCATCCGGGGGATGGCCGACGCGAACGACGCCCGGGCCATCGAGCGGATCCTCCACCGCATCCCCGGCGTGCTGGAGGCGGCCGTCAACCTGGCGACGGAAAGCGCCCGCGTCACCATGATCGTCGGCGTGGCCTCGGTCCGCGACCTGATCCGGGCGGTCCGGGACGCCGGTTATGAGGTGACGGAAGCGGCGGAGGCGCTGGAGGGAGCCGGCGAGGACACCGAGCAGGCGGCCCGGGAAGCGGAGATGGCCCGCCAGCGCCGCCGCCTCCTCTGGGGGCTCATCTTCACCCTGCCCACCTTCTGGTTGAGCATGCAGTTCGACCTGCTCCACAACGTCATGCCCGGGATGACCCGGCCCATGGGTCTGGATGTGCTGTTGCTGCTCCTCAGCACCCCGGTGCAGTTCGGCGTGGGATGGGATTTCTACCGCGGGGCCTACCGGGCGTTGCGGATGGGCACGGCCAACATGGACGTGCTGGTGGCCCTGGGCACCTCCGCGGCCTACTTCTACAGCCTGGCCGTGACGGTCGCCCTCCTTCTGGGGAGCACCGCCCTCGGCCGCTACACCTACTTCGAGACCGCCGCGGTCATCATCACCCTGATCGTCCTGGGGAAGTATCTCGAGGCCCGGGCCAAGGGGCGGGCGGGCGAGGCCATCCGCGCCCTGATGGCCCTGCAACCGGAACGCGCCCGCGTCCTGCGGGACGGCCGGGAGATCGAGATCCCCGCCACCGAGGTCCGGGTGGGGGATCTCCTCCTCGTGCGCCCCGGCGAGCGCATCCCGGCCGACGGGATCGTCCTGGAGGGCCGCTCCGCGGTGGATGAATCCATGATGACCGGGGAGTCCATCCCCGTGGAGAAGAAGCCGGGGGACCGGGTGCTGGGGGGCACGGTCAACACATATGGCCTGCTGAAGATCGAGGCCACCCGGGTCGGGCGGGACACGGTGCTGGCCGGGATCATCCGGCTGGTCCGGGAGGCGCAGGGGAGCAAAGCGCCCATCCAGCGGCTGGCGGACCAGGTCTCGGCGGTTTTCGTCCCTACGGTCATCGCCATCGCCGCGCTGGCTTTCCTGGGCTGGCTGCTGATCGGCGGGGCCGGCTTCACCCGGGCGATGGTCAACGCCATCGCCGTGCTGGTGGTCGCCTGCCCGTGCGCGATGGGCCTGGCCACCCCCACGGCGATCATGGTGGGCACCGGCCGGGGGGCGACGATGGGGATCCTCTTCCGCAGCGCCCAGGCCCTGGAGCAGCTGGGGAAGATCACCCTGATCGCCCTGGATAAGACCGGCACCCTCACCCGGGGACGCCCGATGGTCACCCGGGTGATCCCGGGCCCGGGATGGACCGTGGAGGAGGTCCTGCGGCTGGCCGCCAGCGTGGAGCAGGGGAGCGAGCACCCGCTGGCCCAGGCCGTGGTGGAGGCGGCCCGGTCCCAGGGGCTCCCGCTGGAGAAGCCGGTCGGCTTCTCCGCCCTGCCCGGCCGCGGCGTGCTGGCCCACCTGAACGGCACCCCCATCCGGGTGGGCGGGATCGCCTGGGTGCAGGCGGAGGGGGTGCGCCTCAACGGGCTGGAGGAGGCGGTCCGGGCGCTTCAGGAGCAGGGCCAGACCACGATGCTCGTGGCCCGGGATGGGGAGGCCATCGGGGTGATCGCCCTGGCCGACGCCTTAAAGCCCGAGGCGGCGGAGGCCGTCGCCGCCCTCCACCGGCTGGGGGTTCAGACGGCGATGATCACCGGCGACAACCGGCGCACCGCGGAGGCCATCGCCCGGCAGGCCGGCATCGACCGGGTCTTCGCCGAGGTCCTGCCCGGCGACAAGGCGGAGATCGTCCGCCGCCTGCAGGCGGAAGGACATCGGGTGGCCATGGTGGGGGACGGCATCAACGACGCTCCCGCTCTGGCCCAGGCCGATGTGGGGATCGCCATGGGGACCGGCACGGCGGTGGCGATGGAGACGGCCGACGTCACGTTGATGCGAGGGGACCTGCGCCTGCTGCCCCAGGCCGTCCGTCTCTCCCGGGCCACCATGCGCACCATCCGCCAGAACCTGTTCTGGGCTTTCTTCTACAACGTGATCCTGATCCCGGTGGCGGCCCTCGGTTTGCTCCATCCGATGCTGGCCGCAGGGGCCATGGCGTTCTCCTCCATCTTCGTGGTGACCAACTCCCTGCGCTTGCGGGGATTTCGGAGCTGAGGGGCGGCGGATGGCGAACCTCTCGCGGAGGTGCACCATGTCCATTCGGGGGATCGGCGGACGCGGCCGGACGATCGGGATCCTCGGGATCCTGCTCCTCACCGGATGCGGCGCCTCCGCCCCGGCGCGCCCGCCGGGCGGGCTGGGTGGGGAGGTGATCACCGTCTACAAGACCCCCACCTGTGGCTGCTGCGAGGAATACATCCGCTATCTCCGGGGCCATGGCCTCCCGGTGCATGGGGTGGAACGGGATGATCTGGCGCCCCTGAAGCGGCAGTGGGGGATCCCGGAGGCGATGCGGAGCTGCCACACGGCCCGGATCGGCCCTTATGTCGGTGGAAGGCCATGTGCCGGTGGAGGCCATCGCCCGCCTGTGGGCGGAACGCCCCTCGGCCCTCGGGATCGCCCTCCCCAGCATGCCGCCGGGGTCCCCCGGGATGGGCGGCGCCCGGACCGGGCTGCTGACCATTTATCTCATCGCCCCGGACGGGGCCGCTCACCCCTGGATGCAGTGGTGAACGCCCGCTTTCCGGGCCTCGCCGCCTTGTAGGACAACTGCTCGCAGTTGTCCTGCTTGGGTTTAAAATGAAGGGAGAGCGCGGGCGTCTCTCTCAGGCTTTCCCTCAGGTCTGGAAGCCTTTCCTCCCGAGGGAAAGGGCGCTCGGAGAAAGGGGTGGGCGATGGCGGAGGTTCGGACGCTGGCGGAGGTGCTGGATGCGTTGACCCGGCCCGGAGAGCTCTATGAGCGGCTCCCGGACGGCTCGGTGCGCTGTTACGCCTGTGGCCACCGTTGTTTGATCCGTCCCGGCCGGCGGGGGATCTGCCAGGTCCGCTTCAACCGGGACGGCACCCTCTACGTCCCCTGGGGATATGTGGCCGCCCTCCAGGTGGATCCCACGGAGAAGAAGCCGTTCTTTCATGTCCTCCCCGGCTCTTACACGCTGACTTTCGGGATGTTAGGCTGCGATCTGCATTGCAGCTACTGTTTCACCGGTGAAACCATTGTGGTGACTCAGCGAGGTCTTTTCTCTCTGGAGGAGCTTTTCCGTCAAGCCTTGCGGGTTCAGGCCAATCCGGATGGCGAGATCGGGTTCTTAGAAGAGGTGTACACGTTTTCCCATCTTGGGCGTCTGCGCAAGATCCGGGCCGTCTTTCGTCACCGGTATGAAGGGGACATCATCCGCATCGATCCGGCTTTTCTACCGGCCATCGAATGCACGCCTGACCATCGGTTCTTGGCGATCCCGCGCCCGCGCAGGGGGAAGATCCAGGAACCGGAGTGGATCCGAGCGGAACAGCTCTCTTCGGATTACTGCTTAGTGATCCCCCGTTCTTTCGAAGTCTGCTCAGGCGCATCGGCCCACGAGCTGGATGTGGCAATGTGGCTGGCGCAGGTCGTGGATCTCTCCCGAATGCGTCGGGGCAAAGGGGTAAGGACCCTCAGGGGCGCCTCTATGCGCGCTCACGCCGATGCAAACCGACGGGCCAAGCTCATCCGTGTGGAAGGGGATCGGGTCCGGGTGTTCAACGAACACGCTCCGGGGATCCCAGCCCGTTTGCCCTTGAACGAAGCGCTGGCGGAGCTGCTGGGATATTACTGCGCGGAAGGAAGCGTCTGGGAGGACGATCGGCGCGCCAATTCCATGATGATCACCTTCTCCTTCGGGCCCCATGAAGAAGAACTGGCCCGGCGAGTTTTATCCTTGCTTCGGGATCTCTTTGGCGTCGAAGGCATGCTCCACCGGCGAGAGACAACGGTTGCAGTGGTTGTTTACAAGAGCTCGCTGGGCCTGCTGCTCAAAGCCCTCTGTGGCACTCGCGCGCGCAACAAACGTGTCCCCGCGCCGCTGCTCTGGGCTCCTGAACCGGTTGTGCGAGCTTTCCTGGAAGCCTACGTGGCCGGCGACGGCACGATCTCCCGGGATGGCTATGTGGACGTTGCGTCGGTTTCGCCGCACCTTGCCTATGGGATCGCCTGGTTGCTTTTGCGTTGTGGTCGTTTCCCCTCGTTGCGCACTTACCCCACCACGCAGACTCCTATTCAAGGGCGATCCGTCCAGCGGGCCCAGTGGTTGCATCGAGTTCGCTGGCGCCTCCATGGTCAGGTCAGGGGCTGCTGGATGGACGAACGCTATTACTACATCCCGATACGGCGCATTGAACGGCGGCCCTTCTCCGGCTATGTTTTCAATCTTGAGGTTGAAGAGGATCACACCTATCTTCCGGGTTTTGTTGCCGCGTCCAATTGTCAAAACTGGCAAGTTTCCCAGGCCTTGCGGGATGAGGAGGCGGGAGTTCGCCCTGTTCCTGCGACCCCTCAGCAGCTGGTGGCCCTGGCGAAGCGGTATGGCGCGCAGCTGGTGGGGAGCTCGTATAACGAGCCGCTGATCACCTCGGAGTGGGCGGTGGCCATCTTCAAGGAGGCGGTCGCCCAGGGCCTGCGGTGCGTCTATGTCTCCAACGGCAACCTCACCCGGGAGGTGCTGGAGCATCTCCGCCCTTACCTGGTCGGCTACAAGATCGACCTGAAGAGCATGCGCGACAAAAACTACCGGGCCCTGGGGATGCCCTTGAAGAACGTCCTGGAAGGCATCCGCATGGTCTATGAGAGCGGCCTGTGGCTGGAGGTGGTCACCCTGGTGGTGCCGGGCTTCAATGACTCCGACGAGGAGCTGCGGGACGCGGCGGAGTTCCTGGCCTCCATCTCGCCGGACATCCCATGGCATGTGACGGCCTTCCATCCGGATTATAAGATGACCGACCGGGACTGGACGCCGGCGAAGACGTTGATCCGGGCGGCGGAGATCGGGAAGGCCGCTGGCCTGCGCTACGTCTACGCGGGCAACCTACCGGGCCGGGTGGGGCCTTTCGAGAACACGTATTGCCCGAACTGTGACGCCCTGCTCATCGCCCGCCACGGCTTCCGGATCCTGGTGGATCACCTCAGCGGGCGGGGGACCTGCTATCGCTGTGGGACGCCCATCCCGGGGATCTGGAAGTGAGCGCCCCGGATCCCCAGCGGCCGGTTCCGCGAGTTGCGGATTCCCTCCTTAGGGGTGAGACCCGCGTTCCGATCCTGGATCTGAGCGGGAGGAAGGTGTTTTGGCCCGTCTTCGAAAGCAGACCGCCCCCGAACGACGACGCGCGAAGGCTGGCGGGAAGACCCGGGAGAAGGCCGGTGGCGCCCGCAAGCCGGCGTCCGACCGTCCGTTCCGGCCCGCATGGCCGTTCTCTCTCACCCTGGATCAGCAGCTAGACCTGCTGGGCCTGATCCTTTTCCTGGGGGGGATCCTCCTGGGCCTCGGCCTGCTGAGCCTGGGTCCGAAGCCGGTGGTGGACGCGTTGACCGCTCTCCTCGGCGGAGGGGTCTTCGTCCTCCCCCTCGGGATGACGGCCAGCGGGGCGTGGCTCCTGATCCGGCGCTTCGAACAGGCCCCTCGTCCCCATCGCTCCCTGGTCCCGGGCTTGCTCATTCTCTACGGATGGCTTCTGCTGACGTTTCATCTCCTCGGAGGGGCGGGGGGCGCGGCCGGAGCCACCCTCGCCCGCCTCCTGCAAGAGAACCTGGGTCCCGCCGGGACCTGGCTGGTCGGCTTCGGCATGCTCTGGGCGGGCCTGATGCTGACCTTCCGTCTCCCGCCGGAGCGCCCGCTGGAGTGGGTGATCCGGGGAGTTCGCTCCCTCCGGGCGATCCGGCCATCGGCGCGCGCGGTTCGGATCCACCGCCCGACTCCCGCGCCTCCCCCGCCGGCTTCACCTCCCGCCCCGCCGAACCCCCCGCCGCGGATCCTGGGGGAGGGCGCGCCGGAGGCCCTTCCCTCGTTGGGGCCTGAAGCCCGGGAGGAGCGCCTCGAGGCGCCGCTGCCCATCGCCCCGGTGGGGCCGAAGTGGACCCTCCCCCGGCTGGAGGAGATCCTGGATCCCGGGGAGGAGGTGGAGATCGATGAAGGGGAGCTCCGGGAGAAGGCGCGGATCATCGAGGAGACGTTGCGCAGCCTGGGGGTGGAGGCCCGGGTGGTGGAGGTCCAGCGTGGGCCGACGGTGACCCTGTTCGGCCTGGAGCCGGGCCAGATCTCCCGGGGCGGGCGGGCCACCCGCGTGAAAGTGGCCCAGATCGCCGCCCTGGCCGACGATCTCGCCCTGGCCCTGTCCGCGCGCACGGTCCGCGTGCTGGCGCCCATCCCCGGGCGGGGCCTGGTGGGCATCGAGATCCCCAACGAGCGCCCCGCCCTCGTCCGCCTGCGGGACGTGATGGAGAGCGAGGCGTATCGCGCGCTGTCCTCTCCCCTGCGCCTCCCTCTGGGACAGACGGTGTCCGGGGAGCCTCTGGTCGCCGACCTCACGGCGATGCCCCATCTGCTGATCGCCGGGGCGACGGGCTCGGGGAAGTCGGTGGCCCTGAACGCCATCCTGGTTTCGTTGCTGTGCACCTGCACGCCCGAGGACCTGCGGCTGATCCTCATCGACCCGAAGCGCGTGGAGCTGACGCCCTATAACGGCATCCCCCATCTGTGGACGCCGGTGGTGGTGGAGATCGAGAAGGTCCCCCGGGTGCTTCAGGAGGCCATGCGGGAGATGGAACGGCGCTACCGCCAGTTCGCCGCCGTCGGCGTCCGGCACATCGCCGACTACAACCGGCGGATGGCGGAGCGGGGCGAGCCCCGCATCCCCTACCTGGTCATCGTGGTGGACGAGCTGGCCGATCTCATGATCACCGCGCCGGAGGAGACCGAGCGGAGGATCACGCGGCTGGCGCAGATGGCGCGGGCGACGGGGATTCATCTGGTGATCGCCACGCAGCGGCCGAGCGTGGACGTGGTGACGGGGCTGATCAAGGCGAACTTTCCGGCGCGGATTGCGTTTGCGGTGGCTTCGTCGGTGGACTCGCGGGTGATCCTGGACATGCCGGGGGCGGAGACGTTGCTGGGGCGGGGCGATATGCTCTTCCTGCCGCCCGACCAGGGCCAGCCCATCCGCGCCCAGGGATGCTTCGTCTCCGACGAGGAGATCCGACGCGTCGTGACTTACTGGAAGGGCATCCGGGGCCTCGCCCGACCGGTCCCGGAGCGTCGGGCGTCCCCGGTGCGCGTCCCCCGACCGGCCCCGGAGCCCGTCCCCGAACCCCCGGTGCGCGAGCCGGAGGAGGAAGGGGATCACGAAAGCGATGAGGTCCTGCTGCAGCGGGCCATCGAGATCGTGCGGCTTCACCGGCGGGCCTCGATCTCGCTGCTCCAGCGCAAGCTGCGCATCGGCTACAACCGGGCAGCCCGCCTGATCGACCTGATGGAAGCTCGCGGATGGATCGGCCCGCCGGAGGAGGGCAGCCGCTGGCGAGGCCTGGAGGGACTGGAACCTCCTTCGGATCCGGGCGAGGACTCGTGAGGGGAGCGCTCCCCTTCAAGATCCGGCCGATGGGATGGGCGGCGTGAGGCGGTGGGAGGGATTCCGCAGGCTCGGGATCCGGCGGGGGATCTGGGGAGCGGGGGGGCTCTTCTTCTTCCTGCTCGCCCTGGTAATGATGCGGGACGGAGCCTCCCGGCTGGCGCCTCCGCTGCTCAGCTCCGGCGGGCCGCTTTCGCCCGGACGCAGCCTGGGGCTGGGATGGCTGATGGCCTGCCTGGCCCTCAGCGGGTCGCCGGTGGCGGCGGCGGCCGTCAGCATGCAGGATGCTCATCTGCTCTCCCCAGCTGCCGCCCTCACCATGCTCACCGGATCCCGACTGGGTGCTTCCTTCGTCATCTTCCTCATCGGCTGGAGCTATGCCCTGCGAGGAGGTCATCGGCGGAACAGCCTGACGGCCGGCTTCGTGACGTTCTGGGTGACTGCGACCACCTATTTCCCTGCCACCGCCCTGGGGCTTCTCCTGCTCGCCTACACGCCGATCCGCTGGGTTCCTGTCCGGCTGCCGATGGATCTTCCGTCGCCCTTGAGCCCTGTCCGCGCGCTGGCGGCGGCGGTGGAGCAGGCCCTGCAAGGCGGGCTGGGGCGCCTGGCCGGCCGTCCCGTTCCGGAGGAGGTGGTGGGGGGCAGCCTGTTCCTCCTGGGTTTCTTCCTGATCGGCCTGGCGTTGCAGGCGCTGGATCGCGCGATACCGCTGCCCGTTTTGCGATCCCCCGGCGACGATCCCCCGGACGATTCGCCGTGGCCGATGTTCCGCGTCGGCCTGGCTGTCACCGCTCTCACCATGTCCGTGTCCGTCTCCATCGGGCTGCTGGTCCCCTCTGTCGCCCGCGGATGGATCCGTCGGGAGCGGCTGATCCCCTACGTGATGGGAGCCAACATCAGCACCTTCGTAGACACCCTCTTCGCAGCCCTGATGCTGGGGAACCCGGCCGCGGCGGGTGTGGTGCTGACGGAGATCCTGAGCGTCGGCTGGATCTCCCTGGGGATCCTCGCCCTGGGCTACGCATCTTATTGCCGCTTGCTCGCAGCCGTCTTCGAGGGCGGGCTGAGGCATCCGCTGCTCCTCGGGTTCTTCCTGGCCGCCTTCCTCGGTGTTCCCCTGCTCCTGCTGGCCCTCGGATAGACCTCCCCGCTCCGCGCTATAATGGGCTGATGTAAGGAAGCGCAGGCTTGGGGAAGGAGGAGCGTCGAATGCGCGTCACCGAGCCGGGTTACGTGCCGCCCTCGGAGGAATACTGGACCGCTCTGATGGAGCAGGGGGAGTTCGCGCGATGGCCGGCCCCGGAGGCCGAGCCGGAAGAGATCTGGGAGGGCCTGGGGATGGGGCAGGGACGCCCGATCCCGATGCCGGGGCCCTGGGATCTGGGAGCCGGGGAGCCGGACTGGCGGGCTGCCCGGGCCTGTCTGGAGTCGGGCCAGCCCCTTACCGTCACCGTGGTGGGCTACAACCGCGGCGGGCTGATCGTCCAGGCCGAAGGGTTGCCCAGAGGGTTCGTCCCAGCCTCTCATCTCCTGCACTTCCCCAACGCCCTGGACGGGCCCTCCCGCGCCTCCGCCCTCGCCCGGTATATCGGCCAGACCCTGCAGGTTCGGGCCATCGAGGTCGATGAGGTGGGCGGCCGCTTCGTCCTCTCGGAACGGCTGGCCCATCAGGATCCCCGCCGCGTCGAGGCCCTCTTCGCCGAGCTGCGGCCCGGCCAGGTCCGCCGCGGGGTGGTGACCAAGGTGACCTCCTTTGGGGCCTTTGTGGATCTGGGCGGGTTCGAGGGGCTGTTGCATCTCTCGGAGATGTCCTGGGGTCGGGTCAACGACCCCGGGGAGGTGGTCCGCGCAGGCCAGGAGCTCGAGGTGCTGGTCCTGGAGGTCAACCCTCAGGAGCGCCGGGTCCAGCTCTCCCTCAAGCGCATGCAGCCGGATCCCTGGGAGACCCTCCCGCAACGTTATCAGGTGGGCCAGGTGGTGGAGGGGGTGGTCACCACCGTCACGCATTTCGGGGCCTTCGTCCGTCTGGAAGAAGGCGTGGAGGGGCTTCTGCATATTTCGGAGCTGGGGGCGACGGTGGACCATCCCCGGGAGGCGGTGCGGGAGGGCCAGCGGGTGCGGGTTCGGATCCTGAGCATCGACCCGGCGGCCCGGCGGATCGCGCTGAGCCGACGCGGCCTGGAGGCCGACGTTTGATGGATCCGGAAGGATCTCGGTCAGGATGAAACGGCGCACGCGGACGATCCACGCCCGACCGGCTCGCGATCGCCTGCCCCGCGCGGGCCGGAACGGACAGTCCTCCTCGCCCACGCTGCCGGAGTGGGTTCGCCGTCTGGGCCCGCCCCGCTGGTATGGCACGCCGTCCTTCAGGCGGCGGGAGCGGCAGATCGTCGCCTGGCTGCTGATCGGCCTGGGGCTGTTCTCGGGGCTGACCTTGCTGGGGCTTAGCCCGGGCCGGTGGAGCGATCTGTGGGCCGGGTTGCTGCGGCGCCTCTTCGGTTGGGGCAGCCTCCCCGTGGCCCTGAGCTGGGTCGGAATGGGGGGCTGGATCCTCTTGCGGACGATGGGGCGGGCTCCGCTCCCGAACGGCTGGCGCCTCCTGGCCCTGGAGGTCGCCTCCCTGGGGCTGTTCGGCCTGGCCCACGGTCTGGCCTTGCTGGACGGCGGGGCGCCCTGGGAGATCATCGAGCGAGGCGAGGGTGGGGGAACCCTGGGCTGGCTGGTGTGGACGGCGGTCTCCACGCCGCTGGGACCGGGGATGGGGACGGTCCTTCTGATCGGGCTGACCGGGGTGAGCGGCTGGCTCGCGCTGGCCCGCTCCGGACTGCCTTCCCCGCCTCCGGTGGAAGCCCCTGCGCCGGCCGCGCCGGCGCCTCAGCCGGCCCCGGTGCCTGCGAAGCCCCCTGCGCCCAAGCCTTCCCGGCCGGCCCCGGCGGACCTGAAGATCGTCACCGCCTCGCCCTCCCGCCCCGCCCGGGTCAAGCGGGATCGGCGGCTGCCGCCGCTGGACCTGCTGGAGGAAGAGGAGCCGGCGGCGGTCTCCCCGGAGGAGATCCGGCGGAAAGCGGCCATCATCGAGGAGACCCTTCGCCAGTTCGGGCTGGAGGCCCGGGTGGTGGAGGCCACCCAGGGCCCCGCGGTCACCCAGTTTGGATTGCTGCCGGGCTACATCGAACGGCCGGGGCCGGAAGGCGAGGTGCGCCGCCAGAAGGTTCGGGTGGCCCAGATCGCCGCCCTGGCCAACGACCTCGCCCTCGCCCTGGCCGCGCCCTCCCTGCGCATCGAAGCGCCGGTCCCCGGCCGCGGCCTGATCGGCATCGAGGTCCCGAACCAGCAGATCCACGTGGTGCGCCTGCGGGGGCTGCTCGCCTCCCCGGAGTTCCGGAAGGTGGGCTCCCCGCTGGCCATCGCCCTGGGGCGGGATGTGGCCGGACGGCCGGTGGTGGCCGACCTGGCGGCGATGCCGCATCTGCTGATCGCCGGGACCACCGGCTCGGGCAAGTCGGTGTGCATCAACGCGCTGATCACCTGCCTGGTTTACAACAACACCCCGGAGGAGCTGCGGCTGGTCCTCATCGATCCCAAGATGGTGGAGCTGGTGCGGTGGAACGGGTTGCCGCACCTTTATGGGAAGGTGGAGTTCGAGATCGAGCGCATCGTGGGGGTGCTGCGCTGGCTGACCCGACAGATGGAGGAGCGCTACCGGCAGTTCGCGGCGGTCGGCGCCCGTAACCTGAGCGACTTCAACGCCCGGGCGGAGGCGGCCGGGGAGCCCCGGCTCCCGTATATCGTGCTGTTCATCGATGAGCTGGCCGATCTCATGATGGCGGCGCCGGTGGATGTGGAGCGGACCATCACGCGGCTGGCGCAGATGGCGCGGGCGACGGGGATTCATCTGGTGATCGCCACGCAGCGGCCGAGCGTGGACGTGGTGACGGGGCTGATCAAGGCGAACTTTCCGGCGCGGATTGCGT
>Ga0081478_145361_pt1 | contig 12088 bp, 5 predicted proteins | sample OctSprmetagenome_FD_70983 | JGI IMG/M metagenome (GOLD analysis project Ga0081478, IMG submission 70983) | Hot spring and microbial mat streamer communities from Octopus Spring Streamers, Yellowstone National Park, USA - T=80-84 v2 (version 2) | ecosystem: Environmental > Aquatic > Thermal springs... | reverse complement strand
GAGGCGTGGTGGCGATTTTTGCCGAAAATGACCCAATTTTGAAGGGTCGGTTGCCGTCGACCCCCTAAGGGTTTTCGGGCAACCGAAGGTCGACTGCAACCCCTTTCCCGTTTCCCTTCGTTTCACCGTCAAAACCCCAAAATTTGCCTTGGTTCCGACCCGACCATGAGGGGACGGTTGAATGTCCCACGAACAGGGAAACCCTCAGAAGCCCAACCGTTCCGACCCGACCATGAGGGGACGGTTGAACGGCGGGTTCTGGGTTGCGGGTTTTGGGTTAACGGCGTGACCAAAGCCCTTAGGGACGAAGTGCTCCAAAACGAGGCACAACTTAATTGCAGTTGGAAACTTATGTGCCTCTAATCCTTTCGCGCTAAAATCTGCGAGGCATAATGAATGCTGTCAGGTAGGTTCGTAAGGTGCTGAACTGTTCCTTGGTGAGGTAGGAAGCACCATAGTGGCTGGTTCTGGAGGGGTAACTATGGATGTTTTCTCGATTCGGGATGCGACAGTGGACCAGTATGCGGGCTATGTCAGCAGTTCCCTGAAGGTCGCTGACGAACGCCTGAGGGGCTGGCTTCAAGAGCAGTTGGATAAGGGTATCTTCTGGCCTCAACCTCTCCTCCAACTCAACCCAAGTTACGAATTTGGTTGCTTCCTTCAGGATTTGGTGGATGAAGGGAAACTTCACCCTCAATGCATTCACTTTTTCGGCAACATTCGCCTTTACAAGCACCAACGGGAAGCGATTGAGATTGGGTTAAAGCGGAAGCACTTCATCGTCTCCAGCGGCACAGGTTCTGGCAAGACTCTAACTTACCTCGTCCCAATCGTTAACTGGGTCTTCCGCAACGCTATCAACGAAAAAAGAGTTTGCGCCATTATCGTTTACCCGATGAACGCTTTGGCTAACTCGCAACTCGAAGCCTTGAAAAAGAGGGCTGAAGAATATGAGAAGTCAACAAATCAACCTTGCCCTATCAGGTTTGGGCGATACACAGGTCAAGAAGGTGCTGAGGAAAGGTCACAGTTGAAGTCAAACCCGCCACATATTTTGCTCACCAACTTCATGATGCTCGAACTCATGCTGGTTCGCCCGGAAGACCGATGCTTCATTGACGAAGCGAACCTTCAGTTCGTCGTCTTGGATGAATTGCACTCATATCGTGGTAGGCAAGGCGCTGATGTCGCTTTGCTGCTTCGCCGTTTGAGGGTTCGCTCAAGAAATCCGGACTTGGTCTTCATTGGGACAAGTGCGACCTTGGCGACGGGCGAAAGTCGCGAAGAGAGACGCTATCTCATTGCTGATGCTGCCTCAAAGATTTTCGGTGTTCGGATTGAACCAGAAAATGTGGTTGAGGAGACTTTGCGTCGAGTCATTTCCTACCCTCGTCCAATTTCGCCTGATGCCTTAAAGGCTGAATTGTTGAGCGGTCAAGTGCCAAGGTCATGGGATGAAATTTCCAACAGCCCTTTGGCTGCGTGGATTGAAGATACTTTCGGGATTGAGGAAGAATCAGACGGTCACCTTCGCCGCCGCAAACCTATAACGCTGCAGGAAGGGGCGAGAAAGTTATCAGACCTCACAGGCGTTGACGAGGCAACTTGCCTAAAGCGCTTGAAGGAATATTTGCTGGCAGCAAGCAACATCTCTTTGCCAGACAGCCCTGAAGAATTGCCTGTTTTCGGCATCAGGCTTCACCAGTTCATCTCACAAGGTGGGACAGTTTTCGCCACCGTTGAACCGAAGAGCGAAAGACTATTCAGCCTTGAGGGACAAAGTTTCGCCGACAGCAACAGGCTTCTCTTTCCTCTCGCTTTCTGTCGTGAATGCGGTCAGGATTACTACTTGGTTGTCTTGGACGAACAATCCAGAAAGTTACTGCCTCGCCCTCCTTTGCCAGGTTTTGAAACGGAGTTGGAAGGAATCGTCGGCTATTTGATGTTGGACGAAGATGGGAGATGGAGTTGCGATGCCGAGCATCTGCCCGATAACTGGACGGACGAAAACGGTAGAGTGAAATCCAACTACAGAAGGCGGCTGCCAAGGGAAGTTTGGGCTTTGCCCGATGGAACGGTGAAGCAAGAAGGAAGTGAAGGTGTCCACGCTTGGTTCATCCCCCGCCCGTTCGGTTTCTGTCTAAACTGCGGGCAAGTCTACCTGCCTCAAGAGAAGGAATTTCGCAAATTAGCGTTTCTGGCTGCAGGTGGTCGTAGCACCGCGACAACTTTGATAATCGTCTCAGCTCTCGGTCACCTTGAAAGGGATGAACGAGTTGACGCAGGTGCCAAGAAAGTCCTCAGTTTCACCGATAACAGGCAGGATGCTGCCCTCCAATCCGGTCACTTCAACGATTTCGTCGAAACGGCACTGCTAAGATCTGCTTTGGTTGAGGCTTTGAGGAAAAACGAAGAACTCACCCATGACCAAGTCGCAGACGCTGTTTACGAAGAAATGAGTTTGGATGTGAAAGATTTCGCCAAAGACCCGCGATTAGACCCAAACTCTCCTGTTGCCTCTCGCGCCGAACAAACTTTCAAGGAACTGCTTGCTTACAGAATCTACGAGGACTTGCGCTATGGTGGACGGGTGACGATGCCTAACCTTGAACAGGTAGGACTCTTGAGGGTGGAGTATCTCGGGCTTAAAGAGTTGAGTGAAGATGAAAGCAAATGGGAAGGCGCGCCATTGATGGGAAGACTGTCTCCAACTGAGCGTTACGATCTCTTGCGCAGCATTTTGGACAGGATGAGACAATGGTTGGCAATTGAAGCCCATTTTCTGGACAGTGACCACCTGAAGCGTTTCCGAGATAGAGCGTTAGAGAATTTAAGTGAGCGATGGTTTGGCGAGAACGAGTCGCTGAGGTCTCCTACTTGGTTTGTCTTAGGTCCGACCAGCAGCGCAAACGAAAGAAGCCTCTCTTTCAGAAGCCGATTAGGACGGGATATTCGGAGGTTTGCGGCAAGGCGCGGAGTTTCTTTGGACACAGAGCGATATGAGGTTTTCATCAAGCAGGTCATGGAGCATTTGCGAAGTTATGGTATCGTCCACAGTGAAACTGGGAGGAGCGGAGTGCAACGCTTCAGGGTGAAGTGGTCAGCAATCTTGTGGCGGCGAGGTGATGGGCAAGTCCCGAAAGATGTTCTACAGGAGGAAAGGCAAATTGAAGCGCTGAGGGAAGCAGTGGGAAGGACTATCAACGATTTCTTCCGAAACCTTTACAGTGACATCGGGCTGAACTTGAAAAGGTTTTGGAGCGGCGAACACACAGCCCAAGTCGCTTACGAACGAAGGCTACAGCGGGAGGAATTGTTCAGGACAGGAGAATTGCCTTGCCTCTTTTGCTCACCGACAATGGAATTAGGCATAGACATTCGCGACTTGCATATTGTCCATTTGCGCAATGTCCCTCCGACACCGACAAACTACGCTCAAAGGAGTGGGAGGGCAGGTAGGGCAGGTAAACCAGCGCTTGTTTTTACCTACGCTGCTTTCGGAAACTCCCATGACCAGTATTTCTTCCGCCGCAGAGAGGAAATGGTGGCAGGTCGTGTCCGACCGCCTCGTTTGGATTTGACCAATGAGGATTTGATAGCGACCCACATCCACGCTATCTGGCTTGCAAAGACGGGAGTCTCTTTGGGGCAAAGTGTGGACAGCGTGTTGGAGTTGAACCAAGAAGCGAATTTCCCTATGAAGCCCGAGGTTCGCCAGCAAATCAACCTGTCCGAACTGAACTTGAAAGCCTGCCTTGATGAATGCTGGCGAGTCCTTCAGGACTTATTGCCAGATTTAGAGAAAACGGATTGGTTTTCGGAAGACTGGTTGGAACGACAGTTGAAAGAAGCGCCAGAGAAATTTGACAGAGCCTTTGACCGTTGGAGGGAATTGTATCGCATCGCAGAGCAAGAACTCAGGTCAGCAAATGAGGAACTGCGGCAGGCAATCAGGGATAGGGAGAGGCAGAGAAGGGCTGAAAGAAGACAAAGGGAAGCGATCAGACAAAGGAACTTGCTTTTGCAGGTTGAAACCCGACCAGAGGAATCTGACTTCTATCCTTACCGTTACCTTGCCAGCGAGGGATTTTTGCCGGGTTACAATTTCCCTCGCTTGCCTTTAAGGGCTTTTGTTCCTTACGGTGAAGGCGAATTCATCTCCCGCCCTCGCTTTCTGGCACTCACTGAGTTTGGACCGAGAAACATCCTTTACCACGAGGGTGCAAAGTATCGTGTTGTCCGTTCCTACCTTCCACCCGGCGGAATTGAGATGAGGTTGAGACGAGCAAAGTGGTGCTTGGAATGCGGGTATTTCCATGAAGGCTCGGAAGCCGATGCAAGTGTGTGCTCAAATTGCGGGTCCGTTTTGGATGGAAGCAACAGCATCGCAACTGACAGGTTGTTTGAGATGACCAATATTGAGGCTTGGCGGGTTGAGCGAATTTTCTGCGATGAAGAGGAAAGGCTCCGCTACGGTTTTAAAGTGACGACCCATTTCCGTTTCGCTCCGGGTCACGACGGCAAGAAACGATGCGTCTCTGCAACAGTTTTTGGGCAAGGGAATGAGATACTGGCGACGATGGCTTACGGTGCCGCTGCCTCCCTGGTTCGCATCAATCATGGTTGGAGGACTGCGAGGGCAGAAGGGTTTGGAATTGACCAAACGACTGGTTATTGGGCGAAATCTCAAGAGACGGAGGAGAGCGATGTCCCAGACCCAGAAATTCACATGCCACCGACATTGGTTGTCCGCATTTTCGTTCAAGACACTCATGACATCATGCTGTTTGGTTTACCTGAGGCTGAAGAAAGGGATGAAGAGTTTTGGGCGTCACTTCAGTATGCGCTCCTTAGAGGAATGCAAGTGGCGTTTGAATTGGAAGAGAACGAGTTGGCAGCGGAAAGAATTGGGCAGGGTAAAAATAGGCGGATCTTGTTCTGGGAAGCAGCGGAAGGAAGCATGGGAGTCTTGAAGAGGTTGGTTTCGTCTCAGGATGCCCTCGCTCAAGTTGCACGGGCAGCACTTGAGGTTTGTCATTTTGACCCACAAACGGGCGAAGATAAGCGACCTGAGTGTGTCAGAGCCTGCTACGATTGCCTGCTGTCTTACAACAACCAATTGGACCACATCAAGTTAAACCGCCACGCGGTAAGGGATTATCTGTTGTTCCTAAGTCAAAGCCAAACTCAACCTTCAAGCCCTCTCCGTTCCTACGATGAACAATACGAGTATTTGCGCAGCAGAACTGACCCAGAATCGGAGTTAGAGCGGCGCTTCTTGGATCACCTGTATCGGACGCGCCGAAGACTGCCCGACGATGTCCGCCGCTACATCCGAGAAATCCCTTGTGAGGCAGACTTCTTCTACGAGCCAAATATCTGCGTTTTCTGCGACGGTGCCGTTCATGACCGACCGGAGCAGCGGGCGAAAGATAGGGAGATCCGCACCCGACTGAAAGAGAGGGGCTATCGCGTCATCGTCATCCGATATGACCGCGATCTTGAAGAACAAATAGACGAGCACAAAGATGTGTTTGGTGTTTCAAAGTGAGCAGCAGAATGGTAGTGCCCTAAGGTGGTGACGGGTCATGGAATCAATCAAGGAATTGACTTGGTTTCCTTTGCCGGTCTGCGACCGAGGTTGAGGGAAGAAATTGAGAAGGAGATGGTGGTCGTCTATGAAGCGGCGGAGTGACAAATTCCTCTCGTTTGGGACACCGCGCAAGTTGATTTGCCAAAGTTGAAGTTAAGGTTGCAGGAAATCTTGGAAAGGGGTAAAGGGTGATGCCTCAATTTCAACCTGGAGCGCTGGTTTGTGTGAGGGACAGAATTTGGGTCGTGCTCCCTTCAGATAACGAAGACCTTCTGCTTTTGCGCCCGTTGAGTGGCACGGACGAAGAGGTTACTGGAATCTACCTGCCGTTGGAAGGAAAAGAACTGCAAGAAGCAAAGTTCCCAGAGATAGACCCTAAAACAACCGCAGGCTTTGCCGACATCGTTTCAACGCGCCTTCTTTGGAACGCTGCAAGGCTGCTTCTTAGGGACGGAGCGGGTCCGTTTAGGTGTCTCGGCAAACTTTCCTTTCGCCCTCGCCCTTACCAGTTCGTCCCACTGATGATGGCGCTAAGGCTTAACCCGATTCGGTTGTTCATCGCTGATGATGTCGGTATCGGAAAGACTATTGAAGCGGCATTGATTGCCCGTGAGATGTTGGACCGAGGCGAAATCAAGCGCCTTTGTGTCCTCTGTCCTCCTTACCTTTGCGAGCAGTGGCGGAAAGAACTTTGGGAGAAGTTCCACATTCCTGCTGTCGTCATTCGTTCAGGAACAGTCGCTCGGTTGGAAAGGGAAGTCCCTCCGGGCGAGTCCATCTTCGGCTACTTCCCTGCCATCGTCGTGAGCATTGATTACGCAAAGATGGAGCGGCACAGGGACAATTTCCTGCTTCACTGTCCAGAGTTCGTCATCGTGGACGAAGTTCACGGTGCCGCTCAACCGCCGGGTCAAAACCGAGCACAACAACAGCGTCACGAGTTGCTCAAAGAAATTGCGAAAGACCCAAACCGCCATCTCGTTCTTTTGACCGCAACACCTCACAGCGGTGTTGAAGAATCTTTCCGCTCACTTTTGGCTCTACTTGACCCAGAATTTGGCGAATACAATCTGGCTGAATTGACGCAGGAGCAAAAGGACAAATTGGCTCGCCATTTTATTCAGCGCCGCCGAGTAGATGTCCGTCGCTGGCTCGGAGAAGAGACGAAGTTTCCAGAGCGAGAACTTTTGGAAGTGACTTACACTCTATCGCCTCCCTACAAGCAACTTTTCACCGAAGTTTTCCAGTTCGCTCAAAAGTTAGTTTGGCGCGGGATGGAGGAGAAAGGTTGGAGGCAAAAGTTGTGCTACTGGAACGCTTTAGCAATCCTTCGTTGCGTTATGTCCAGTCCAGAAGCGGCGGAACGGACATTGATGGCTCACGGTGGGCGCGTCGTGGAAGAGAGTGACGAAACTGGATATGACCCGACCATCTTTGACCCAACAGAGCGAGAGACCGTTGTGGACACTGAACCGAGCCACAGGGTAGGAGAATTGGCACAAGCAGCAGAACTTTTATCCGAAAGCGAAAGGCGCAAACTTAGGGAGTTTGCTAAAAGGGTAGCAGCATTAAAGCACACTAACGCGGACACGAAACTCATCAAGTTGGTTGAGGTTATCCGCAACCTTTTAAGGGAAGGTTTCCATCCCATCGTTTGGTGCCGCTACATAGCGACAGCAGATTATGTGGCGGAAGGGTTAAGAAAGCACCTGCCAGAGGATGTAACTGTTTACTCGGTGACAGGCACTTTGCCTGAAGACGAAAGGAATCGTCGAGTTGAGGAGTTGGCAAAACACAGGAAGCGGGTTTTGGTCGCTACCGATTGCCTTAGCGAGGGCATCAACCTGCAGGAACACTTCACAGCGGTCGTCCACTATGACCTGCCATGGAACCCAAACAGGCTTGAGCAAAGAGACGGTCGTGTTGACCGTTTCGGGCAACCGGCAGAGAAAGTTAAGAGCGTTTTGCTTTACGGTCGCGATAACCCAGTTGATGGAATTGTTTTGAGGGTTTTGCTGAACAAAGCGAAGGAGATTTACCGAGCAACCGGAGTTTCCGTCCCTGTTCCCGGAGACAGCGAAAGCGTCACTGAAGCCATAGTCCGAGCTCTTTTGCTCCGCTACGCTTCTCTCCCTACCTTTGAGCAACTTCCGCTCTTTGAAGCGGAACTGTCGGAAGTCAGGGAACTGCACCGTAGGTGGGATTGGGTGGCGCAAAAGGAGAGGGAAAGTCGAGCAAAATTCGCTCAAGGATCATTGAAGCCGGAAGAAATTGAGCGTGAAATCAGGGAAATGGACAGTGTCCTCGGTGACCCTGACGCTGTCAGGCGATTTGTCTTGGACGCGTGCCAACGCTTGGGCGTGACAGTTTACCGCCTTAACGACGATGTTTGGGAACTTCATTTTGAAAGGTTGCCTTCCGTCGTCCGTGACCGAATCAACTTACCGCCAGAGCAAATTCCAACTGACGGGAGTTGGAGAATCACTTTCACCTCTCCACCGCCAGAAGGTGCTATTTACATTGGTCGTAATCACCCACTTGTCGTTGCCCTCGCAACTCACATCCTTGAAAGCGCCATTGACAACGCACCTAACGCACCTGCCAGAAGGTGCGGTGCTTTCTTCACCGATGCTGTTGAGAAACTGACAAGCATTTTCATCTTGCACCTTCGCTTCTTGTTGCAGGAGGAGGGCAAGCAACCCATGCTTGCTGAAGAGGGATTGGTCATAGGCGCGGAAGGTCTCTCCGAAGTTCGCTGGCTTGAGACTGAACAAGCCCTCAATTTGCTGGACACCGCCCAACCGACGAGGAACATGTCGGCGGAGGAGCAAGCTGAATGGGTTCAAGAGGCGCTGAACTTGTGGCAAGAAAGGAAGGCAGATTTTCAACGCATCGTTGACCAAAGGGCGAAAGCCCTTCAAGAGGCTCACAGGCGAGTTCGTAAGTTGCTCAAAGAGGCGCCCGTTACTGTCAAACCTCACCCGCTAGAACTTTTGGCAGTCTATGTCCTCGTGCCAGGGAGGTGATGAGGGGTGAGCATCAAAAATCGCGTGAAGTCACTTAGCCAGCATATTCAAGCCACGCCTCAAAATCTCCCTCGCCAACGCTTGATAACTGATTCCTCTTTGCTTGGCAGCCTCTTTCAACTGACCAAGCAACTCCTCATCCAGACTCAAAGTGACCTTCTTTTTCCTACCCGCTTGCCATCTGCTGCTCACGATCCGCTTCCTTCTTCGCCGTTTCAGTTCCAAAACAATATCGTCGGCAGGACCTTCCAAAAACTCATCAACATCAACCTGCTCCCAAAAGGCTCTCTCTTCTTCTTCGCTGCTGAACTTCGGTATGACAGGTCGCTTTCGCTTCGCCATCTCAATTCACCTTTCTTTTCTCCTGAATCGACGCAGTTGCTTTTTGCCTTTCGGTTCGTAGGCAGTTATGACGCGAAAGGTGTCAGGTTTTTCCAGAGCCAAAACAATCACCAAAGGTCTTCCCGCTTCGGTGCGACCGAAAGCAATATAGCGCCTTTCTCCACTTTCGGAAGGATAAGTGCGGTAAATTGCCGGTTTGGCTTCAAGAGCCTCAAGGACTTCCTCCCAAGTCACCTGATGCTTCTTAGCCATGTGCTCTTTCGCCCTTTTAGTCGCATAGACCCTCCTGACACGGTTGGACACTCTTCCCCCACCTTACCTTTTTCCATCATCACCTTCCACTGCTCGCCGCTTACCATTCTGAACCATTCAAGCCAATTTGTCAAACAAAGACCTGTCACTGTCGTTCGGTCTGTCCAGAACGGAGGTGAGAGGCAGTGCCTCGTTTCCCAAGTTTGAAGGTGGAAGGTGGATTGTTGGGCGGTGATTTGATAGAGCAAATCTTTGCTGGTGAGGCTGAAGGGCAGCGACCGCAAGACTTCGGTCTCCCTTCCGATGTGGCTTTCAGCGACCATTTAGCCTTCCTTTGGAACCGAAGCAGGGAACTTTGGGAAAGTTTCCAAAGTCGGTTGGAAGCGTTGCCTCAAGATGACCCAGCGACATCCCTAACCCGTGACCGCTTTGTCATCCCTTTGCTTGAGTTGCTTGGATACCAACCGACTTACCAACGGGAAGCCATTGAGGTTGACGGTCGTCGCTACCACCTTTCCCACCGCGCTGAACCTTCCGACGAAGCATCCTTCATCCACATCGTCGGCATCCGCCAAAGCCTTGACCGACTACCGCCTTCTGGTCCTCGCATGTCTCCTCACGCTTATGTCCAAGACTTTCTCAACCGAACCGAACACCTTTGGGCGATTGTGACCAATGGTGCAATCTTGAGGTTGCTCCGCGACAGCCAATACCTTACCCGTCAAGCCTTCATTGAGTTCAACTTGCAGGAAATGTTCGCCAACGAACTCTTCGCCGATTTTCAACTTTTTGTCCGCCTCGTTCATCGTTCCCGTCTTCCCAAGTCCTTAGCTGATGCCGATCAGTGCCTTTTGGAGCGCTATTATCGCCAGACAATTGAGCAAGGAAACAGGGTTCGCGACAAGTTGCGTGATGGAGTAGAAGAAGCCCTCAACATCCTTGGAACCGCCTTCTTGCAGCATCCGAAAAACCAAAAACTGAGAGAAGAGGTCAGAAACGGTGCATTGAAGCCCGAAAAGTTTTACCAGCAACTTTTGCGGCTCATCTATCGTTTGCTCTTCCTTCTGGTCGCAGAGGAACGGAACTTGATTGGTGGCAGTTCGGTTTACCGAGACCACTACTCCGTATCAAGGTTGCGAAGGCTAACCGAGGTCAAAAGCGCTTGGGTTGAGCATCACGATGACTTGTGGCTCGGTCTGCAAAAGACCTTTGAAATTTTCTCCGACGAGCAAAAAGCCCAGTTGCTCGGCGTAGCGCCGCTCAACGGTGACCTTTTCAATCGCTCAGGAACCGATGCTCTCAACGAAGCCCGAGTCAGCAACGCTGATTTGCTTAAGGCTCTTTGGTATCTTTGCTGGTTCAAGCCCGATGAAAGGTCACCGTGGCAGCGCGTCAATTACGCCCAGTTGGATGTTGAGGAGTTGGGAAGCATTTACGAGAGCCTTTTAGACTTCCACCCGACTTTCAGGGAGGAAGGAGGCAAGTTGGTCTTTGAACTTGCCCCTGCAGGGATGGAGCGGAAATCCACAGGCAGTTACTACACCCCTCGCGAACTTGTCGGCGAACTCATCAAAAGCGCCCTTGAGCCTGTATTGCAGGAACGGTTGGAAGAAGCGAAACGAATAGCCCAATCTGCACCTTATCACGGCTTTGATGCTCTCGGACGCCCAATTTTGAGGTTGCCAGACGATATTCGCCACCTATGTCGTGAACTTCGGAAAAGTATGACGCCTGCCGAACAATTGCTTTGGGAATGCTTGCGTGACCGAAGGTTGGCTGGGTTGAAATTCCGACGCCAACATGCCATAGGTCGCTACATCGTTGACTTCTACTGCCACGAACACCGTCTCATCATTGAACTGGAAGGTTCAGTCCATGACCGTCCTGAACAAGCAGAACACGACAAGGTTCGGAAACGGGAACTTGAAGCGCAAGGTTTCCGAGTTTTGACTTTCCGCAACGAAGAAGTCCTTAACGACCCTGAGGGCGTTTTGCAGCGAATCTTGGAAGCCATCACCCCAGTTAGCTCCTCTCCCACTGGGAGAGGGGAAGGGGGTGAGGGAAAACTCGCCGAACAAGCCATCCTATCAATCAAAGTCCTTGACCCTGCTTGCGGTTCAGGACACTTCCTTTTGGCGGCAGCAAGAAGGCTTGCAACCGAGTTGGCAAAAATCAGGACAGGTGAAGAGCAACCGAACCCAGAAGCCTACCGAATTGCCCTAAGGGATGTCGTCCGGCATTGCATTTACGGCGTGGACAAAAACCCGCTTGCCGTTGAACTCTGCAAAGTCGCCCTTTGGATTGAAAGCCACGCCGAAGGTAAGCCTTTAGCCTTCCTTGACCACCGCATCAAATGCGGTGACAGCCTCGTCGGTGTCCTTTCCCTTGACGCCCTTGAAGATGGCATCCCTGACGAAGCCTTTGACCCTGTCGCAGGAGACGACAAAAAGATTGCCAGCCAACTGAAAAAGCAAAATCGCACCCAAAGGGCGAACAAAAGCCAGTTGGCTTTGGAGTTTGACGAAGGGCTAAAGCAGATTGCCGAAACTTTAAGCCAATTCAGTGAGATGCCTGACGATGTGCCAGAGCAAATCCGAGAAAAGGAACGGCGTTATCGGGAGTTGCAGAAAGACCAAAATTGGTGGAGACTGCAAACTCTTTGCCATCTTTGGACGGCAGCCTTCTTTGCTGAATTCACCCAAGAAAACTTGCAACGCATCCCGACAAGCGCAACCCTTTTCAACTTCATGCGCTCACAGGGCGCTGTTCGAGGCGATGTTATTGGCTATGCTTGGGAACTTGCCCAAAAACATCGCTTCTTCCACTGGGAACTTGAGTTCCCAGAAGTTTTCAAGCAAGGTGGCTTTGATGTGGT
>Ga0081478_135911_pt1 | contig 12095 bp, 15 predicted proteins | sample OctSprmetagenome_FD_70983 | JGI IMG/M metagenome (GOLD analysis project Ga0081478, IMG submission 70983) | Hot spring and microbial mat streamer communities from Octopus Spring Streamers, Yellowstone National Park, USA - T=80-84 v2 (version 2) | ecosystem: Environmental > Aquatic > Thermal... | reverse complement strand
GACAAATTTGGAGTTGTAATGACGCCGACAGTTGTGGTCAACGGCGTCATAATTTCGGTCCGGAGAGCGCCCGACCCTGAAAGGTTGGAGCGCCTAATCAAAAACCGACTGGGAGGTGTCGCGCAATGAAACGCTCGTCAATAGGCTTTATCGTCTTCTTGGTTGTTGCAGTGGGCGTGATCTACGGCTTATCGCGACTGACTCAACGCATCGGTCAGCAGGAGTCAACACCGCCTCCTTCAGAGGCAGAGGTAGTGAAAACGAGCCTTGAACACGAGCAGGGAGGCAAAGGTGGGTTGATGCCTGCCGAGGGCGGGAATGTCAAAGGCTCGCCTGAAGCGAAGGTGAAAATCGTTGCCATATTGCCGCCGTCCGAGTGCCAAGCGCCGACCTTGCGTGTCCTTGACGAAATCGCCAAAGCCGAGCCGAAGCGAGTCCGAGTGGAAATTTACGGAATGCAGTCGCCCAAAGGAATGCAACTCCTGCAACAATACGGTGCAACCTGCGCTTCCGTTTTCATCAACGGCAAAAAGGATTTCACGCTTACTTCGGGAGGTCAAACTCGGCGGGTCATTTGCGAAAAATCGCCGGGCATGTCCTACCAGTCAACTGACCTGATTGAAATCGTCCACATGGAGTTGAAGCGGCTTTACGGGAAGGGGTTTGACGAAAAGACCTTGAAGGCGCTGAGGGAGAAGGGCAAACAGATTGTCGCAGGCGGGCACGGAACTACCGAGTTGGAGAGCCCTAAAGCAAAAGTGAAAGTTGAAGTCCTAACGCCATCGCAGCAAGGTTCAGTTTACCCGCTGTTCGCTGAGACCGTTAGGGTGCTGGAGCGGATGAAGGAAAAGTTTGGCGACGACCTTTCCGTTGAAATCTACCCCGTTGTGACGGCTGAGGGGCAGAAGCGGATGAGGGAACTTAACTTGAACGGACCAGCCGTCATCATCAATGGCAAAGTGGTCCACGAAATTCCCGGTCCAAACAAAACGAAGCGGAGAATCGTCACTGCCTACAGCGGCGGTGCGTCCATCTTCTCACCGAAAGATGTCGCCGATGTCGTTTCAGCATACATGCAGCAAGCAAAAAAGTAGGAGTTCTGTCAGGGGCGAACTTTAGGTTTCCCGATGGGTTGGCGGTGGAGCGATGGGAACTCTGACGCTCAAAGGCATCCGCAAAAGTTTCGCCGGCGTCCAAGCCCTTAAAGGCGTTGACTTTGAATTGAAGAGCGGCGAAATTCACGCTTTGGTCGGCGAGAACGGTGCGGGCAAGTCCACCCTAATCAAGATTGCGGGCGGTGTCTTTCCACCAGACGATGGCTTCATTTTGCTTGACGGAAAACCTGTTTGGTTCGCCGACCCGAGAGACGCTCAACGGCACGGCATAGTCGTCATCCACCAAACTCCAACCCTTTGCCAGCACCTTTCCGTTGCCGAGAACATCTTGTTGGGGAATTTGCCGAGCAGTTTCGGCATCGTTCGTTGGAGGGATGCTTTCCAAAAGGCTTCGGAACTTCTTGCCCAACTGGGTGTCTCATTACCGCTCAACGAACCCGTGCGGAATTTGTCAGCAGCCCAGCAGCAACTCGTCGCCCTTGCCAGAGCGTTGTCGTTACAGGCTAAATGGCTCATTTTGGATGAGCCGACGGCTTCATTGTCCCGCTCCGAAGTTGAAAGGCTTTTCGCCATCCTGAGCCAACTGAAGGCTCAAGGCGTTGGGATTTTGTTTGTCAGCCACAGGTTGGAAGAAGTGTTGGAAATCAGCGACCGAGTGACCGTCTTGCGCGATGGCGAAAAAATTGCGACCTTGCCGACCCACCAAGTGAACAGGGAGAAACTCATTGAGTTGATGGTCGGAACTGTCCCAACAGAAACCGCCGAAAAGCGGACGGGGAAGGTTGAGCCTAAAAGTTCGCCCGTGCTTTTGCAACTTCGCAATCTCTCCGTTAACGGGTTTGCCAACGAGGTCAGCATAACAGTTCATCAAGGCGAGATTGTCGGGCTCTTCGGTTTGGTCGGCGCAGGAAGGAGCGAATTGGCTCAAGCAATTGTCGGGCTCAGGAAGGTTAGCAACGGGCAAATTTTTCGGAAAGGGAAGCAAGTCAGGTTTACTTCGCCACAGGACGCTTTGAAAGCGGGGATTGCCTACTTGCCGGAGGACAGGTTGAGGCAAAGTCTGCTTCATGTCAGGAGCGTTCGCGAGAACATAAGTTTACCGAACTTGCGCAAGTTCAGCCGGTTGGGTGTCGTCGATGAGGGAGCGGAAAGAGAAACTGTTCAAAAGCAAGCGGAAGCCTTGAGGGTCAGGATGGCGACGATTGAGCAACCCGTGCGCGAACTTTCCGGGGGCAATCAGCAGAAGGTGGCTTTGGCTAAGTGGTTGCTGGCAAATCCTGAGTTGTTCATCTTGGACGAACCGACGCACGGGATTGATGTGGCGACAAAGGCTGAAATTCACAGACTTATCGCTGACTGGAAGCGTCAAGGCAAAACCGTCTTGCTCATTTCAAGCGAACTCGAAGAGTTGCAGCAACTTTGCGACCGGATTGTGGTGATGAGGCAGGGCAAAATCGTCGGGGAGTTCGAGCCCACCGCCCCGCAAACTCAAATTTTGGAAGCAGCTTTCGGGCGCGTTGAATTTAAAGCGGAAGGTAAGCCGGTCAGCGAGGGGAGAATTTGGCGAATTGGCTGGATGAGGTTCTTTTCCCGCGAAGTCAGCCTATTGCTCTTCATCGCTTCGGTCGCCTTGGTCGTTGGCATGAAAAATCGGGCTTTCGTTACCGGCGAACATTGGCTCACCCTTGTGCAGGAAAGTGCACCTATGCTTATCGGTGCATCTGCAATTGCGATGGTCATACTGTCTGGGAACTTGGACTTGTCGGTTGGGTCGGTGCTCGGTGCTTGCGCAATGGCTGCCGGTCATGCCGCCAAAGCAGGTTTGCCGCTTCCTGTGGTGATTTTGCTGGCTTTGGGTTTGGGTGCAGTCATCGGTGCATTCAATGGCTTGCTCGTCACGCGCCTTTCAATCCCGTCCATCATCGTCACTTTGGGGATGATGGGTATCGTCAGGGGGACGATGATTGTCTTGACAAAAGGTTATTGGGTCATCGGCTTGCCCGAAAGTTTTCGGTGGCTGGGCACAGGCAAGTTGCTGAGCGTTCCAGTCCCAATTTGGGTTTCCTTGACGACACTGTTGCTCGTTTGGTTTTTGCTCCGACAAACGAATTGGGGACGAGACCTTTACGCTATCGGCAACAACCTTGAGGCTGCGAGACTTGCTGGCATACCGGTCAGGAAACGCTTGTTCAGCGTTTTTGTGGCTTGTGGTTTGCTCATCGGCTTGGCAGCGCTCGTTTACGCTGCTCGCTTTCCCGTCGTCCAATCGGAGACTGGAAAGGGCTTTGAGTTGGATGTCATCACTGCAGCGGTTTTCGGTGGCGTGAACATTTTTGGAGGCGCCGGGTCGGTCATCGGTGCTGCCTTAGGCGCTTTCGCCGTTACCGTTCTCCACTCCGCTCTAACCTTCATGCAATTGGCAGGCGAGTGGGATAAGCTTGCTCTCGGCGGGCTAATCCTTTTGAGCGTCGTCATTGATTCCGTCCGACAAAGGCGGCAAGGTGCTTCATGATTTTTGCTTTGGGTGACCGTAACCATGCCGGAGAAACTGACGCCAGAGCAATGCAAGCGAGAAGTCCTGAGGTATCTACCGCAGCGGTTCGGAATACCCGTTGAGGTCCTTGACAGATATAACTACATCTGGAGCGGCTATGCCATCTGGATGACCAGCGTCCCTTTGGAACTTTTGCCAAGCCACAAGGCAGTCCAAAGGGTCGGGCTGAGGGCGTTGAGGAAAGTGCCCAACGGCTGGAAGCCGACGACCCAACTACTTCAGTTCTTTGACCGATACATCACGCGCAACCGAATCTCGCTGACGGAAGAACAATGGAAGCGATTGCTGAGCGGACAGGCAATTGATTGCTTGCGTGATGGCATCTCCGTTGAAGGACTTTCACCCGGCTATGTTGCCCTTGCTTTGGGCGACATAATTGTTGGGTGCGGCTTTTTCAACGGTCGTTTCCTGAACCATCAACTCTCAAAAGTGAGGGCTGCCGAACTCGCCGAAATCTTTGGGCTGGAAGTCGCAAGGGTTGAGGGAGAGGCTGAGGATTGACTTCAGCCTGAGCCTGTTGAGGTGACCGGTTCCATGTTCCGCTTCCTTGAGTTGCCATTCATCCATCCAAGACAAGCCTACGGCAAGTTGCACCTTGACAAATATGGGACAGTTGTGCTCCACAGCGGCTTGGACCCTTTGCCCAACCACACCTACCCGTTAGCGCGGTTTTGCTTCTTCGCTGCCGAGCCGTTCGCGGTTTTGGAATATAATGTTGGCGATGAGGGGGTTCGGCTCAGGTGGGTTGACGGTCGCAAGGAAAGAATTTGCGAACACCCACTAATTAGCCTGCGGATTTTCTGGCGAACTATGCGGGAACGATTGGGCAAGATTCCAGATTTGCCCACACCATTACCCTTCGGGTTAGTTGGCTACTTGGGTTACGACTTGCGAGTGACTTTAGAGAGGTTGCCGTTTCGCGCCAAAAGGGATTTGGCGATGCCTGATATGTGGTTCGGTGCCTTTGGAGCGACTTTGACTTGGGACCTTCGCGAGAGGAAAATTTACGCCGTCGCTTCGGGTTTGCCCGCTGAAGGCAAGGAAGCAGATAGGTTGGCAGCGGAAAGGTTGGAGCGTTTACTCGGTTGGTGGGAAGGCGCAACAAAGTTTGAGCCTTTCCTTTCCCCAGTTGCGGAAGTGCCGTTCTTCACGGACATGACGAAGGACGAGTATTTCGCCGCTATAGAGCGAATCAAAGCCTACATCGCTGCGGGCGACATTTACCAAGTCAACTTTGCCCATCGGTTTCGCGCCCCTTTGATGGCTGATGCCCCTTCCCTGTTCCTGAGATTGTGCGATGTCAATCCTGCTCCGTTCGCTGCCTTTTTGAACTTGGGCGATACCTTCGTCCTTTGCAGTTCACCTGAGCGTTTCCTTCACTTTGACCCACAGACCCGAATTGCTCACACAAGACCCATTAAAGGCACAAGACCGAGGGGCAAAGACCGAGTAGAAGACGAAGCGATGGCAGCGGAGTTGCTGAGGAGCGAAAAAGACAAGGCAGAGCACATTATGATTGTTGACTTGGAGCGAAACGATTTGGGGCGGGTGGCGGAAGTTGGAACGGTCAAAGTTAGCCACCTTTACGCCTTGGAGGGGCACCCTACGGTTTGGCACTTGGTCTCAACCGTTGAGGCGAAAATCCCCGCTTACAAAGATGTCGTTGACCTGCTCTTCGCCATGTTCCCGGGTGGCTCAATAACTGGCGCACCTAAAATTCGGGCTATGGAAATCATTGACGAAGTTGAACCGGTTGCAAGGGGCATTTACACGGGAAGCATCGGCTACTGGAGTTGGACAGGTCATTGCGATTTCAACATCGTCATCCGAACCGCAATTTTGTCGGGAGGGATGGCTTACTTTCACGCGGGCGGCGGAATAGTCGCCGACTCTGACCCAGAGTCGGAATACGAAGAAACTTTGGCAAAGGCAAAGGGTTTGTTGAAGATGCTGGGATGCGTTCCCACCGAACTGAGGGAAAGGCAGGAATGTGCCGTTACCGTTGGGGGTTGTGTTAGCATAGATTGAGGGCGAAAACGATGTGCCCCGACAAAGAACTTTTGAGAGGTGCACCGAGATGAAGCGACTTTGGCTCGTCGCAACGGTCTGTGTTGGCGTTGTCTTGTTAGCGCTCGCTCAAACCCAACAAAGTTCACCGACATCCCAAACCTTTTTGCTGCGCTACAAAGGCAAACCGGGAGATGTCAGCCGATACAAGTCATGGTTCGTGATGCGAATGGTCGGAACAATTCCGACGCCCGCCGGTCTCCGGGAGGGCAAGATGGAGTATCAATCGGAGGCAACTTACCTGCACAAAATCGTCAGCGTCGCTGAAGATGGGACTTTGGAGGTTGAGACGGTCAAGGAAAGCGGTAAGGCGCGCATGGGCGACGGTGAGCGGATGCGAGATTTGCCCGACAGACCATACAAGCGGGTGGTCAAAATGACGAACCGGGGCAAGGTCATTGAGTCGAAGGAATTTGAGGACGGCGAGGAAGAACAAGAGAGCGAAGAGGAGGTGGCTGAATTTCCCATTGCAAGTCGCCGCTACCAGCCGACCTATTGGCTTGACAAACTTTACGAGACAGCCGTCCACAACATCGCCTTCCCTGAACAAGCGGTCAAAGTGGGCGACAGTTGGCAGGAAAAAGTCAGCGAGCAGATGACTCCGAACTGCAAAGTTCCTATCACCATCAACTCCCGCTTCAAAGAGTTGGTCAAACTGGATGGGAAACTCTGCGCCGTCATTCAAAGCGAGATAGATGCGCCCATTGACGGGCAAGACAATGTGGGCGATTGGACTGTCTCTGTCAAGGGTCGGTTCAGCGCTCTCATGACCATCTACTTTGACCCAGAACTTGGCGACGAAGTTCAAGCAATTGACGAGGCAAGGCTCGTTTTGGAAATCACCCTGAGCGGACCGAACCGACCGACACTTACGATAACCCATCGGCTCATAAGTCGCGGCAAGATGGCGAAGTTGGATTGAAACATGTCAGCAGCGTTTTGCTGAAAAGGAGCGAGGGAAGAAAGGGGCGAAGGTGCTGTGTGGTTCATCGCTACGCCCGAAGACTTAAAATCTGGTCGGCTCACCGATGTCTACTTTGAGCGGACGGTTCAAGTCCTGAAAGCGGCAGGGATTAAAAGGCATGTGGTCATGGAAGCGAGGGCAACCCATTTGCCCAAAAACTACGACTGGGGGATTTTCGTCGGCGTTGAAGAGGCTTTGCAGTTGCTGGAAGGTTTACCCGTTGATGTTGACGGGCTTGAGGAGGGGAGCGTTTTCAGGGCAGGCGAGCCAGTCCTTCGGGTGAGCGGCGAATACACGCAGTTTGGCGTTTACGAAACGGCTCTGCTCGGAATTTTGTGCCAAGCATCAGGTGTGGCGACGAAGGCTGCAAGGTGCAAAAAGGCTGCTGGTCATAGGCTCGTCTTGAGTTTCGGAGCCAGAAGGATGCACCCAGCAATTGCGCCCATGATTGACCGAGCCGCTTACATCGGTGGCTGTGATGGCGTCGCTGTGACGATGAGCGCCGAACTCCTTGGCATCAGACCTTCAGGGACTATGCCCCATGCTCTCATCCTTCTGGTCGGCGACACCGTTGAGGCGCTGAAATGGTTTGACAAGGTCATTGACCCTTCCGTCCCACGAGTCGCTTTGATTGACACTTTCAACGACGAGAAATTTGAAGCCATCCGTTGCGCTGAGGCATTGGGCGAAAGATTGGCAGCGGTCCGATTTGACACGCCCGGCTCGCGCCGGGGCGACATGGTGGAACTTCTCAGGGAAGTTCGTTGGGAACTGGACATCCGGGGCTTCAAGCATGTGAAACTTTTCGTCAGCGGTGGGCTTGACGAATACGAAATCCTGCAACTGAACGAGGTCGCTGACGCCTACGGTGTCGGGACAGCCATCAGCAACGCCCCGACCATAAACTTCGCCATGGACATCGTGGAAATTGACGGCAAGCCGATAGCGAAGCGTGGCAAGATGTCCGGCGCTAAAGACATCTGGCGCTGTGAAAGTTGCCTTCACGGCGTCGTGACCCTCGCTGACCACGAGCCTGACGGTCAATGTCCGCGATGCGGTGGGAATTTGTTCAAGGCAACCAAGCCGCTAATGCGCAACGGCAAAATCGTCGCAAAGATTCCTTCGCCGCAGGAAATTCGCGAGTCCGTCTTGAGCGTTTTGCCCAAACTTGAGCCAATCCGTTGAAAGCGGGTTGTCGGTTGGTGAAACTGCATGAAGAGGGAAGACAAGGGTCCGATGCGCCGCCTTGATTGGGCTATCGCTGCCACTTCCGGGACATTCATGGTCGGTTCGGTCATCGCTGGGCTTTTGATTGGTCTTTGGGTTGACAAAAAGTTTGGGACTGACCCGCTGGGCAAGGCTATTGGCGTCATTTTGGGCGGAACTGTTGGGACGGTTGAGTTGGTTCGGATGCTTTTGAGAGTTTCGCGAAAGTGACGATACAAATGACGAGGTGCAAGGTTTGTGGCTAAGCGCCCCACCGTTGATTTGGGCTTTCTCGCACGGACTTACAGGACGACGCTGATCGTCGGCGGAGTGGTCACTTTGCTTTTGTGTGCTACCGCTAACGCGAAATGGGTGCTCAACTACGCTTTGGGCGTCTTGACCATGTTGGCGTTCGTCAAAACAACGGAGATTTTCGTGACACAAACTTATAGGGCACCGCACGAATATGAGCCAAAGCGCCGTTGGGTTGGAGCACTGATGGTTGGGAAATGGATTGTCCTGACAGCATGTCTTTACTTGCTGAACAGGCTGCGTTATTTTGATGGCGTGCCGTTGATGGCAGGGCTCGCCACCATGCATGCGGTTATCATCTTGAAGGTCTTCGGGCTCATGCTGCAAAACCTGATGCAGGAACACTCAAACCGAACCAGAAACACCAGCGAACAGTTTGACCGAAGGAGGGACAATGAATGGCAGGAGGCGAGTTAGCGGCAGCCGCCCATGGCGCCGCTCATGCTGCCGAACATGGAGCAGTTCATGTATCGGCACCGGAAGAAACATGGCTGCACTTCCTTTACATCTTGTTCGGCATCCCTGATTGGCTGGCAGTCTCTTTGCTGGTTGGGCTGTTGCTTTTGGTGCTGTTTTGGAGGATGTCGAAGCGGTTGAGCCTTTACCCAAGCGGTTTCCAAACTCTGTGGGAGATAGCCGTTGAGTTTTTTGAGAACTTGTGCAGGAGCGCTATTGGTCCCGGCGGCGAAAAATATGCGCCGCTTATCGGCAGTTTCTTCACCTACATCCTGCTGCTGAACTTGATCGGGCTCATCCCCGGTTTCATGTCGCCGACGGCTCACCCTTACATCACCATTGGCTTGGCAATTGCGTCCCTGACGATTGTCCACGCCACTGCCATAAGGGAATTGGGCTTGAAAAACTACTTGCTACACTATGTTGACCGACCGTTTCCCAATCCAGTCATTAACGCCGTCTTCAACATCGTCACCCTTGCTCCCGTCGTCCACTTAGTCGGCGAGTTTTCCAAACTGATTTCGCTGTCCATCCGTTTGTTCGGCAACATCTTCGGCGAGGACACGGTGATTTTCCAGTTTGCTTCGTTGGGCATGATTACCCTGCACGCTTTCGGTTTGCTCCCAAAGCCAATCACTTTGCCGCTCCCGTTTCAGTTGCCGGTTGTCTTGCTGCATGTCCTTGTGGCTTTCATTCAAGCCTTCGTCTTTAGTTCGCTGACGGCTGTTTACATTGCCTTGTTCGTTTCACATCATGAAGAGGCTCACGAAAAGGAACACGCTGCCCACGAGGCAGCGCATTGAGGCAAAACAAATCTCAGCAAGGAGGGATGTCTGAGATGGGTGCAATTGGCGCTTACCTTGCCGCATTGGCAATTGGTGTTGGGTTAGGTTTGCCTCTGGCGGTTATGATTGCATCGCAGGCTCAAGCGCGGGCTGCCGCCGCTGCCGTTGAGAGCATCGCTCGCCAGCCTGAGGCTGCCGGTGACATTCGATTCTCGCTCATCTTGGGCTTGGCGTTGATTGAATCGCTGGTCATCTATGTGCTGGTTGCGTTTTTTGTGTTGCAAGGCAAACTGCCGGGCGTTGAGCAAGTCTTTGAACTTGCCAAAGCCGCCATCAAGTGAAGGCGGTGATGAAAAATGGTCAGTCCGCTTGAAGTCCTGTCGCAGATGAAGTTCCAGTGGCAATGGATACTATCGCAAACGATAGCGTTTCTCATCCTTTACTGGCTCTTGCGCAAATTCGCCTTCGCGCCGATTCAGCAAATCTTGCGTGAGCGGGAGGAAAGGGTGCGCAAAGTCATTGAAGATGCTGAACGGCAACGGGCTGAGATGGAGAAGTTGAGGGCTGAATATGAGCGGCATTTGGCTCACATTGAAGAGGAAGCGCGGGCGAAACTTCAGGAGGCAATGCAACAAGCGTATCAAGCCCGCGACGCTTTGCTTGCCGATGCCCGCGAGCAGGCTGAACGAATACTTCAACGGGCGCAAGAGCAAATCGCTTTGGAGCGGGAGAAACTGATGGTTGAGTTACGAGACTTCGTTGTGGACATGGCGGTGCGCATCGCAGAAAAGGTCATTGAACGCAGCCTTGACCGAACCGCTCACCACGAACTCATCAACGACATCATTGAGAAGGAACTGCGTGAGAAATCGGCTCACTGAAAGACAAGGAGGGCAAACCCCAGTGGCAAAAGCGTTGAGCGGCTGGAAGGCGCGCCGTTACGCCATCGCTTTGCTCCAAGCCGCTGTAAAAGCCGACGAGTTAGACCGAGTTGAAGCGGAAATGCAGGCTTTGTCAGAGATGCTCAACCGCTCGCCGCAACTGATGAAGTTTCTGGCTCAGCCGTTAGTGCCTTTTGAGGAGAAAGCCAAAAGGTTGCGACAGCGGTTGGAAGGGCGTGTCTCACCTGTAACGCTCAACTTCTTGCTCGCCGTCGTCAAACACAAACGCATTGAAGCCTTTGACCATATCGTTCGGGTTTTCGCTGAATTAGTGCGAGAGTATCGCGGTGAAGTCGTCGCTGAAGTCACCACAGCCGTCCCGCTTACCGACGAGGAACGAGCCATGACTTTGAAGCGATTGCAAGAGATAACGGGCAAAAAGGTGCTGCTCAGCGAAAAAGTTGACCCGTCAATCATCGGGGGGATGCGGATAATCGTTGGCGACAAACTTTTAGACTTGAGTTTGCGGGGGCACTTGGAACGCATCCGCGAACACTTGAGGCAGGTCTTTATCGCCGCTCCCGCCGAAATCGCTTTGGCTGACCCGAACGAAGAAAAGGGAGGCGATGAAAAATGAGCATGCTGACTGGCATAGTTAAGGGCGGAGTTATTGTCTTGGACGGAGGTATCCAATTACCCGAAGGCACGAAGGTTCGCGTTGAAATTTTGGAGGCTACTCTGTCGCTGACACCCGAAGAGGAAGAGGAATTTTCCGAATGGGAGCGAGCAAGCGATAAAGCATGGGAACTCATTGAACAGGAGGAGGACGAACCGAAACCATGAAGCAAGGTGACATCCACTGGGTAGAACTTCCACCACCAGCAGGTAGGGAACAAGCAGGTCGCAGACCTGCAATAATCATGCAATCCGAGCAGTTTACAAACCGTTTGCCAACTGTTCTGGTCGTGCCTTTAACAAGCCGATTGGCAACTTTGAGATTCCCTGCCACTGTGCTCATTCAACCAGACGCCCAAAATGGGCTTTCCGTTCCATCAGTGGCTTTGGTGTTCCAAATGAGGGTTGTGGACAAGCGTGCAGTGAAAGAAAGAATTGGCACCCTTAACCCAGCAGTCTTCTCGGAATTGCTTCAGGAATTGGATAGACTTTTGGGAAGGTGACCGGGTGAGACCAAAACTTTAGGGTGTTGGCAACACGCATACAATCGTTGGCGACAAACTTTTAGACTTGAGTTTGCGGGGGCACTTGGAACGAATCCGCGAACACTTGAGGCAGGTCTTCATCGCTGCTCCCGCCGAAGTCGCTTTGGCTGACCCGAACGAAGAAAAGGGAGGCGATGAAAATGGAACGCCGTAAAGCCAAGTGGGAAAACGGCGTGTTGAAGTTAGACAAGCCTTTGGATTTGCCAGAAGGCTCAGAAGTCACTGTCATCGTCGTGCCTACCATTGCATCCTTGCGAGGCATCCTAAAGCATGTCCAGCAAGACAGTGTGAGTTTGAAGCACAGCGTTGGCGAAATCTGGGCTGAGGCAATGCACGGAGGTGACCGACAGTGATTCGCGCCGAAGAGATTACCAGCGTGTTGCTGCAGGAACTGGAGGGCATTGAGAAAGTCGTTGAGATGACCGATATCGGCTATGTCATTGAGGTGGGCGATGGCGTCGCCCGTGCCTACGGGTTGCAAGGGGCGATGGCAAGCGAATTGCTTTACTTCCCGCAAGCCAGCGAACGGCGCCGG
>Ga0081478_131405_pt1 | contig 12111 bp, 15 predicted proteins | sample OctSprmetagenome_FD_70983 | JGI IMG/M metagenome (GOLD analysis project Ga0081478, IMG submission 70983) | Hot spring and microbial mat streamer communities from Octopus Spring Streamers, Yellowstone National Park, USA - T=80-84 v2 (version 2) | ecosystem: Environmental > Aquatic > Thermal... | reverse complement strand
GTTCATTACATTAAAATTTTCCCCGGATTTTTTCTTTGCTATTTTCACGGATAGTCAGGGTTGCTGGTCAGATAGAGTTTGCAGAGGCTCAGAATATTTCTTTGTGAAAGCAGGAGATTTTACGGTAGAAGAGTTAATTTTCTCTCATACTTTTGAAATTTATCAGAAATTTCTTGGAGTATCATCAAGGTATGGGAAACTGATATTGTTTTTTAAAGATTTAGATAGGGTTTTGACTTTTTTTAGATGAAAGTTGAAGTTAGCTTCATCTATGAACCTCTTTCATCTTTCTTATTTGTTCTTTGTATAAATTTCTTATTTTAATAAGGATTTGGTTGTAGCGACCATCTCTGAAATCTGGGAATGTCCATGGGAAAGGATGGAAAGTACCTTTTTCATATCTTAAAATTAGATCTGCCCATACGCCTTTTGCAAGATAAATTTTCGAGCCGGCGCCTTTGAAGGTTGCAAGTATAACCTTAGAAAAATCAATATAACCTGGGTCTATATTGACCTTTCTTTTACCTTCATAAGCTAATTTTGTTTCAATTTCCAAACTTTTCAGTTTCATTTCAACTAAAAAATCAGGTGTTCTTAAAGTTTCAAAAGATAAAAAAACCCTGAAAATATTTTCTCCCGTTTCATCTTTGTAGTAGTTTGAGACATCAAATTTTTTTGTTTCACTCTCAAAATCAAAATTGCCAAAATACTCTATCATCAGAGATTTAGCCTTGAAAAATCTTTCCTCATCAGAGAACAAAACTGCAACAAAAAATTTAACGGGATCTGGCTCTTTCGGGTAAGACATAGGATCTAAAATTTTCTGCTTTAAGATCTTTCAAATTATAATTACTAATTTTCTATCAAGTATTAAAGATATTTTAGTAAAAAAACTGGTTTTTTGGTTTGGCTTCATGCGTAAAGATAAACATTTTGTTGAAGCGTTGGAAAAAATAAAGGAATGTCTTGATAAAAAAAGTTTTAAGGGCGTGGCATACCTTTTCGGCTCATCAATAAGAGATGATTATTTAGCAACATCTGATATTGATATTGCCATATATACCCCAGATAAAAAGATAATTACTATTTTAAGAACAGAATTTGAGGATTTAAATATACCTTATAAGATTGATCTGATTGATCTATCAGAAGTTAGTTGGGATTTTAGAAATCAAGTGATCAATCAAGGAATTATTTTATGGAAAAGTTAAAAAGAAGATTATTGGAAACTCAAAAGGCATTGCTCACACTAGAAGAAATTCTTCAAGAACCATATTCCAAAATTATAAGAGACGCTTCTATACAAAGATTTGAATATACATTTGAGGTTATATGGAAACTCCTTAAAGAGTTCCTTTATAGAAATGAAGGTATTGTTTGCAACTCACCGAAATCATGTTTTAGGGAGGCATTCTCAATAGGAATTCTAAATGAAGATGAGGTAATATCTTTTCTTCAAATGACCGATGATAGAAATCTTACAAGCCATACCTATAATGAAGAATTAGCCGAAAACCTTTATAAAAAAATCAAATATTACTATGGATTAATGAAAGTCCTCTTTGAGAGAATTAAAACAAGATGCAATTACTAAAATAAGCATCAGATTTCGGATTTTTTGAACAAAAACAATAAGTTAATTTCTCCCTTTCAAATTTCTTTATCTTTCAATCCTAAATTTGAAACGGCTTTGTCAAAAATTTTTTCTTCAATTCCAAGAGAGACAACAATTTTTCTGACATCATCAAGCGACATTTTCAAATTCCTTGATACGCCATCTTTGATAAAATGAACAAAGTTATCTCTTATATACACAAGCTCATCTGATCTTTCCTTGACTATTATAATATGGTTCATCATTTCAAATTCATAAGTTTTTTCCCAAGCTGAAAAGAAATCATCAAAAGAACAAGGTTTCAAAAAAGTAGAGTATCTAAATTTTCTATGTCCATTATCAAAAACAGAGAAAACATCTATTTTATTTCCATCAACTACAAATTCAAGTTTGCCTTGAGGCAAATTAATCAAAGTTTTAGGATGTTCAATCTTTACAGGAACAAAAACAGAAAATCCAACATCGGTAAGAAAAATCTCATCTTTTATCTGAACAAAAACTACACAGTGGGATGATGAAGCATAAGTTCTATCTGCAAGAGCTATGAAAGAATTAAATCCAAAAAAATCAAGAATTCTTTTGAGAAAATAAACGAGAGGAAAACAAGTTCCTCCCGCTCCGTACAGAATAAAATTCCTCATAATATCATACGGTGAAATAAACTTTTTTTTATAAAAATCGTGCTTTGTGATGTTCTCATAAGGAATTTTTGAAAATGCTCTCAAAATATCTTTTAGAAGAGAGACTTTGTCTTGTTGATTTACTTTAATGTTGAAGGTTTTCAAGAACAGTTCAAAAGCTTTTTCATCTTCTCTCATATATCAAAATTAGAAATTTAAGTAATCAAAGTTGAAAAAGTTTTCAGCTCTTCTGAAACTCAGTGCTTCAAGAATGTGTTCAGGTTTTATATCTTCACTGCCGTAGATGTCGGCTACTGTTCTTGATATTTTCAAAATCCTAAAAACAGCCCTTGCAGATAAAGAGAATTTTCTTATAGCATCCTTCAAAATCTCCTCTCCCTTCTGATCAAGTGTGAGAAATTTATCTTGCAAAGAGGGAGGTATTTCAGAGTTAAGGAAAAATCCATATTCTTTATATCTTTCTCGCTGGATTTTTCTTACCTCAACAACTTTTTCTCGGAAACTATCTGTTTCTGATGTGCTCTTTGAAGAGAAAATTTCATCAGCTTCAAGAGCTGGAACTTCAATGAACATATCAAATCTATCAAGCAATGGTCCTGATACTTTTGAAACATATTTTTTTATCTGTGAGGGATTGCATCTACATTCCTTTTTTGGATTTCTGAAATTTCCACAAGGGCAAGGGTTCATAGCGGAAATGAGCTGAAAGCTTGCAGGAAATGTTATAGTTCTTTGAGCACGAGAAATCGTGACGCGCTTTTCTTCAATCGGAATCCTTAAAGCTTCAAGGGTGTGTCTTTTAAACTCTGGAAGTTCATCAAGAAAAAGAACTCCTCTATGAGCAAGAGATACTTCCCCCGGCTTTGGGATAGAGCCACCGCCAACCATCGCAACATCTGATATGGTGTAATGAGGCGCTCTGAAAGGTCTCGTTCCTAATTCTCTTTTTAATCCAGCGACAGAATATATTTTCATCACTTCAATCTCTTCTTCATGTTCAAGCGGAGGTAAAATTGAAATGATAGATTTTGCAAGCAATGTCTTCCCGGCTCCCGGAGGACCTATCATAAGTAAGTTGTGTCCTCCACAGGCTGAAACCAGGAGAGCCCTTTTGACAAATTCATGCCCTTTTATATCATCTATCTTTACCTCAAAATAATTTGACTTACTTAAATCTAAACTCCTTGATGGTATAGGAGGAAGTTCTAATTCTCCTTTGAAGAACTTAATAACATCTGATAGATTTCTGGCATAAAATCCGGAAACCCCTGTGTATTCAACTTCTGTATTTTCCTCGGGAGCGATTATCTTTACACCTTTTTGTTTTGCATAAACTGCTATTGGAACGATACCGCTTACACCTTTCAATCTACCATCAAGTGATAACTCTCCTACGAAAACAAAATTTTGGATTTCAGATGAATTTATTATTCCTTCGGACGAGAGAATTCCGAGAGCTATTGGTAGATCATAAAAAGAACCTTCTTTTTTTATGTCCGCCGGTGCGAGATTGACTGTAATTCTTCTTAAAGGGAAATCAAATCCAGAATTTTTTATCGCACTTTTTACCCTATCTCTGCTCTCTTTGACGGCAGAATCTGGGAGACCAACTATATTAAAAGATGGTATTCCTTGCGATATATCTACTTCAACTTCTACATCATAAGCATCTATTCCTATAACTCCGGCGGAGAAAATCTTTGATACTTTTCCCATACCTGAATTTAAAGATACAAAAAAGTTAATTCAAATTATATTCTCTTTTTTTTAAATTTAATAACTTAATGAATGTATAGTGCAGAAATTAAGAGAAGAGATTCACAAGCTAATTTTAAAATTTCCATTTATAGTTCCTCTTTTTGGAGCCGTCATAGGGATTGAAAGCTGGGGGATACTTGAAAATTTTATTTATTCTCTTGCCATTTTATTAGTTTTTTCTACCATATCCTTTTTCCTCACAAAAAAATTTGAGTTCTCAATATTTTTGTTCGCTATATCTTTTCTTTTCCTTTTTTCGTCTATGGAAAAAGATAAAGGAGGTAAGTTTGTAGTCGGCAAAATTATAAATTTGACTCCGAATTCTTTTATAATTCAAGCGGAATATGTGAAAAAAGATTTAAAATCAAGTTGGGAAAAAAGTGGCTCATATATAAGGATCCCACGAGACCTAATAAAAAATAAAGAAGAATTTGATGTTTTTGATAGAACACTACTGGGATGCAAAAAAATAAAAAAGTTAAGAACTGGATGGTATCTATGCAACAGAATCATTTTTTTCAGGAAAATAGAAAATGAAGGGATAGAAAAATTTTTGAGTAAAATAAGAAAGAAAAGCAAAGAGATTTTAATTTCTGGGACGGAAAGAGGAGATGAATGGTTCATTCTTGAGGCAACAATATTTGGCACAAACGAAAATGAGAACGAAAGAATAATTTTAGATTTTTCAAAGCTTGGAGTTGTTCATGTGATAGCAATATCGGGCTCACACTTTGCGACAATAGCTCTTGTAGGCTATTTTATAGGAGAAGCTGTATCTTGGTTAATTTTGAGATATACGAAATTTGTAATACAACCATACATAATAAAAGCTTTTTTCTCTTTGATTTTACAGATTTTCTTTCTTTTCGTAAGCGGAATGACAAAACCCGCAGTTCGGGCATTTATAATGAGCTCAATCCTCTCTGTATCTCTGATAGCTAAAAAACCGTATTCTTTACTAAATTCTCTTTTTGCATCGGGATTTTTTATCCTACTTTTTAACCCATTTGACCTTTGGGATTTATCTTTTCTCCTCTCATTCTCATCTGTTCTCTTCCTCATAGTTTTTATACCGAAAGTAAAAGGAAAATTGAAGTTGCTTTTTATAACTTCTATGATTGCATCGGTAGGTACTCTCCCAATATCAATATCATCTGGTCTCCCCATATCTTTGGTATCACCATTAGCAAATTTTATATTTGTTCCTTTATTTTCAGCTGTTATAATGCTCGGAATATTCGGATTAGTTCTTGGTTTTCTGTTTGAACCTATTGGATTTTTTCTTTTCTATCTATCATCTCTGCTTGTAAAAATTTCTTCAATTTTAGCGGAGATATTTTCTTCTGTTGTTGAACCATTTGTTTTTTATCCAAAAATAAAAGTTCCACCAGAATTAGTCCTTTTCTTTTCCTTCCTATTTTTTCTTTCAATAAAGAAAACAAAGTTTTTCTATGTAATTTTATCTCTTTTCTTCGTTTCCGTCCCCATAATCTTCCACCTGGTATCAAAGGAAAGAAAATATACTGTGGAGCACATACTTGTAAAAGAAATTACATCAGAGGACGGGAAAAAAGAAATTCATCTTATTCCACTGAGAGAAAATTTGGCAGCAAAAGACATAATTGAAGAAATCAAGAAAAGAAAAAACATCTTATGCATCGGCATATGTAATATTTCAAATTTCAAAGATATAAATATAGAGGAAATAAAAGAGAAAGTAAATTTATGCAAAGAGGAAGATGAAAAATGTATCTTTTAGTTTTAGGTAGTTTCTCTACTTATTTTTTGTTCCTGTTTTTCATTTATTCTTTCTATTGATTTGATCAATTTCCACATTGTGAAATTAACTTTTGGGAAAAAATTGTGCTTTAATCCATATTTTACGATAGCTCCACACATGGAATCAATTTCTGTTTTACCTCTCAATTTTATATCTTGAATCATGCTTGAAATGTGAGAGCTTGTTGGTGGTATAAGTTTTTGCATGAAATAATCAAAAAAATTTTCAGGTAGATTTGCTCCTTCTTTTTTCCCAACATAAACTCCTTCTGATATTATTTCTTTTACGATAGCACAAGAAAATTCATTATCTACAACTTCCCCGTAAGTTGAGTTTAAAATCACACTCAGAGGGTTTAATGCAGAGTTATAAATAGCTTTCTCCCATATTGGGGTTCTTATATCATTACAGAACTCGGAAGGTAATCCTGATTCTGATAAAACTTCGGCAACTTTGATCAAAAATCTTTTTAAATCTTGGTCGTAATTTTTCTCCCAAAAACCTAAAAGAATAGGTCCTCCCCAAACTGTGATGTTTATTTTTCCGGGAGAATTGAAAACGACTCCAAAAATAATCCTTGCACAAGCAACCGGGCTTATGTAATTTGAAAGGATCTCATAATTTCCTAAACCGTTTTGAGCGGAAATGAAAATTTTAGCTTTTATATTGTTTTGCGAAATTATTTTAGCTGCTTCCTCCGTAGAAAAAGTTTTTACAGTTATAAAAACAACATCATAAAAAGTATCTTGTGGTGGTTCAATGTGCAGATAAAAATCTTTTACATTATATTTTCCCCATATTCCATCTATATCAAGACCGTTTTTTTGAATTGCAATAATATGCTCTTTTCTTCCGAGCAAATGTACCTCGTGACCCGATTGGGAAAGTTTTGATCCAATAGCGGAACCTATTGCTCCAGCTCCAAAAATCAAAAACTTCATATTTAAATTTGAAAAGAGATTTTGTTATATCAAAAAATCAATAAAGGAATCTTTTATTTTTTGCAAAAAACATATTAGCTTTTACATAACCTTCCGGACTTCCTATATCTAACCATTTGCCTTTTACCGATACGCCCACAACAGTATCAGAATAGGAACAATTTCCAATAGCACTAGCAAGTTGAATTTCACCTTTTTCATCTGGTTTTTCTTTTTGTATCCAATCAAATATTTCCGGCGAAAAAACATATCTTCCAACAATAGCAAACCGAGATGGAGCAATTTCTGGGGCTGGTTTTTCCACAACACCTCCTACAATTAAAAAGTTCCTTATCCTTTTTTTAATATAAACAACACCATAATTTTTGATTTTCTCTTTTGGAACATTTCTTAATAATAAAACCGCTTTTGGATTTATTTCTTCCTTTTGCCGAAGCTCCAAAAATTTCTCAATTAAAATAGAAATGGCTGGACGTCCGTCCGAGGGTATATATATATCATCAGGGAGCAAAACTGCAAAATTTCTTTGACCAACCTTTTCCCTTGCACATAAAACAGCATCTCCTAAACCATTTTGCTTTTCCTGAATAACATAATCTATTTTTACATCCTTGAAAATTTCAAGTGGTGCTAAAAGGTTTTTCTTTCCCTTCTCTTCAAGAAAACTTTCAAGCTCATTATCTTTTTCAAAATATCTCAGAATATCCATCTTTCTCCGAGAGAGAACAAGTATTATCTCCTTTATTCCGGCTTTCACACATTCCGACACAGTAATATGTATAGCTGGTCTATCATATATAGGAAAAAGTTCTTTTGAAATAACTTTGGTAGCTGGGAGCAATCTTGTTCCAAATCCAGCTGCAGGTATAACCGCTACCTTTACATCACTCCCAAAATTACTAACTTCCATAAAGTAAATACCCTCCTTTTTAAACGAAAAAAAATAAAAAATAATAAATTAAAAAACTGGAAGTAAAACAAAAAAGTATAAAAGTTGAAAAAATATTAGAGCCAATAAATAATCAGAATGAAAAATCATAAAAAATAAATAAAAAAAAATAATATGAACTGGGAAAAAATAGAAGACATTACCATATTCACTTCAATATTGATTTTTTCTCTTGCAATAGGAATTATTTTTGAAAACATAGTACTAAATCGTATCTTGAAATCTATAAAAAAAGACTCAAATTTTTCTGAACTCAAAGTTCTCTTGGAATCACTAAGAAAACCCATTATACTCTGGTTTGTTCTTTTAGGGATAATAATATCAATAAACATAAAAAAATTAGAGGTTGAGAAATTTCATATTGAAACAATAAAGAAAATCATTACTTCTTTGTTTATATTCTCTTTAACTCATGTTCTATCACAAGCTATTTCAAAGATAGCAGAAGTATATTTGAGGAAAAGAGAGCTTGGTACTTTACCTGCCACGTCTCTCATAGGAAATGTAATAAAGATTGGAATATACACAATAGGAATACTTATTATACTTCAATCCTTAGGAATATCAATTGTTCCTATACTGACGACTTTGGGGGTAGGTGGATTAGCCGTTGCTCTTGCTTTACAGAGCACATTATCAAACTTTTTTGCTGGACTACAAGTTTTAGCATCAAAGCAAATAAGACCCGGAGACTATATAAAACTTGACTCCGGAGAAGAGGGTTATGTTGTTGATATAACTTGGAGGAATACCATTATCTTAACATTGCAGAACAACATAATTTTCATTCCAAATTCAAAGATCATAAACTCATCAATAACAAATTTTAGCATGCCAGATAAAGAACTCGCAGTACCTGTAAATGTTGGAATAAGCTATCAGAGTGATCTCAAAAAAGTTGAGCAAATCACAAAAGAAGTTGCAAAAGAAGTTATGAAGGAAGTAGATGGAGGGGTTCCAGAATTTGAGCCTCTTATACGATTCCATACTTTCGGAGATTTCAGCATAAATTTCACTGTTATACTAAGAGCAAAAGAATTTAATTCTCGTTCCGTCCTCATTCACGAGTTTATAAAAAGACTTCATGAAAGATATAAAAAAGAAGGAATAGAAATTCCATTTCCAACAAGAACAGTATATTTGAAATCAGAAAATCAAAATTAAAAATATCAATAAAACCAGAATCTATATAAAAACTAAAATCTATCTTCCTTCCTCTATTTTTTGTAGAAGCTCCAAATATTTTTCAGGTGTAAGTAAATGAGAGAAATCTATATCTGAAATTTTGACTTTGAAAATCCAACCATCGCCGTAAGGGGATTTATTTATAAAAGATGGCTCTTTTTCAAGCTGTTTATTAACCTCTATTATTTCACCTGATACAGGAGAAAATACATCTGAAACTGCTTTTACAGATTCAACCGTACACACAACATCTCCCTTATTTACAATTTTTCCAATTTCTGGTAATTCAACAAATATTATGTCAGACAGACTTTTTTGAGCATAATCTGTTATTCCGCAAATTGCGAAATTATCGGTTATCCTAACCCACTCATGTTCCTCAGTGTACATAAGATCCGAAGGTACCTCATATTTTGGCATGCAAATAAATTATAAACGACCGAGATTTTTTATAATTCAACAATTTTTTTTAATTTCTGATATTCTGTTAATTTTTATCTTATCTGTGAAAAAAACGAGATTGCTTGTAAAAACAAAAATGATTCTTCCGTTCATATTTTTGGTATATCCTTTTTCTCTTTTGATATACTACTTAACTTCGGGGTGTTCACCTTATGAAATAGATATACAAAATAGGTTTCTGAAACCATCTTTGGATTTTATTTTGGGAAAAAATGAGCTCGGGCAGGATATAGCCTGCATGATAGGAAAAGGGATTCTTACATCACTTAAAGTAGCCTCCATAACCTCTGTTATATGCTTTATTTTAGGTATGACCTTGGGAACAATTGCAGGTTACTTCGGTGGAATATGGGACACTTTAATAAGTAGAACAATAGAATTTTTTCAAGGGTTCCCATCACTTATTTTTGTAATTTTTATCGTGGCTTTATGGGGGGAGGGGGATGAAAAGATAATCATATCTTTAAGTTTGTTCGGATGGACGCCTTTTGCAAGACTCGCAAGAGCAGAGACTATGAAAATAAAAGATGCAGAATTTGTCATTTCAGCAAAAGTAATAGGATTAGGAACAAGAAGAATACTTACAAGGTATATTTTCCCTTTTGTTTTGCCTGCAACTTTGACTCAGCTTATGTTTTCATTCTCAGCTTTTATACTGGCAGAGGGAGGACTCGGATTTTTGGGACTTCGCCCAGCTCAATCTCTCTCTTTGGGGGCAATAATAGCAGATGAAATAGATTTTATCTTAACTCATCCGGAACTTGTAATTTACCCCGGACTTGCTCTAACTTCTCTTTCTGTATTTTTTAATCTCGCAGGGCAAATTATATTGTCTTTGAAAAAATAAATTTTGAAAAAATAAATAGAACTGAACATATATCAAAGCAGAGGTAAAGAGTGAGAAGTAGGATTAGCGGAAATGAAAAAATAAGTTTTGAGGTTAAATAGTAATTATGGATGGATTGCAAATTTTTAGCATAATAATAGGGACAGCGGGAGTAATCGGAAGCTTTATTGTTCTCGCCACTCACATCATAAACAGGAGAATTGATGATGTAAATAAAAGAATTGATTCCCTGGAAAGAAGAGTAGAGAGGATAGAAGAAGATAACAAAGAAATAAGAAAGGAGCTTTCAGAGTTGAAGGGGGATATGAGAGAGATAAAGGCGTATATGGTTTCTATGGAAAAGAGGATAGAAAGGATAGAAAGCGATGTAAGAGATATAAAAAGCTTGCTTTACAAAATTATTGACATATCTCAGAACCAACAAAGAGAGAAATCAGTTAAAGAGTGAGAAGTAAGAATAATGGGAAAAGAAAAAAATAAGCTTTGAGGTTAAAATAAATGTTATGGATGGGATACAAATTTTTAGCATAATAATAGGGACTGCGGGGGTTATCGGAAGTTTTATCGCTCTTGCTACTCACATCATAAACAGAAGAATTGATGATATGAACAAAAGAATTAGTGAAATAAACAATGATTTGAATAAAAGAATTGATGATACGAATAGACGAATTGACTCTCTGGAAAGAAGAATGGAGAGGATAGAGGAGGACAATAAAGAAATAAGGAAGGAGCTTTCAGAGCTGAAAGGCGATATGAGAGAGATAAAGGCACGAGTAGAAAGGATAGAAAACGATGTAAGAGACATAAAGAACTTACTTTACAAAATTATTGACTTATCTCAAAGTCAGCAGAAAGAGAAATCAGAGGTAAAGAGCGAGAAGTAAGATTAACGGAAAAATGAAAAAATAAGTTTTGGAGTTAAAATAGTAATTATGGATGGGATGCAGATTTTTAGCATAATAATAGGGACAGCAGGAGTAATCGGAAGCTTTATCGCACTCGCCACTCATATCATAAACAGAAGAATTGATGATATGAACAAAAGAATTAGTGAAATAAACAATGATTTGAATAAAAGGATTGATTCCCTGGAAAGAAGGGTAGAGAGGATAGAGGAGGATAACAAAGAAATAAGAAAGGAGCTTTCGGAGTTGAAGGGAGATATGAGAGAGATGAAGGCATATATGGTTTCTATGGAAAAGAGGATAGAAAGGATAGAAAGTGATGTGAGAGATATAAAGAACTTGCTTTACAAAATTATTGATATATCTCAAAACCAACAACAGAAAAAAGAATAAAAATAATAGAAAATAATAGTGAAAACAAAATAGTTAGCATAGCTAATAAAAATTTCAAAACATCATTTTACATAACATACACTCAGGAACCCCTTGAAATTTCAAGCAGAGAAAAAGAGGGCGAAAAACAAAAATTATAAAGAATAATTGATAATGCTAACAGAGGTCTATTTTTTCAAGAAAAAATACTCAAAGATAACAAAACTCAAAAAATAATGATTATAAATATTAAGAAATATAAAATTATGGATTTGAATAGGAAAACTCTTCGCGGGAGATTTTTTCTTTTCCTTCCTCTTTTCCTCTTTATCTTCACATCCTTGATTTTTTCAAACTGTGCAAGAAAAAAAGAAAAAAAACAACTTGTTGTTATAAAAGATGAATTTGAAAAAGTTGAAGTTGGAGAGTTTGTTTTAGATGAAAAAACAGGTCAGGAGTTCGCAAAAAACCAGATTTTAATTTACATCGTAGGAAATAGTAAGTCAGAGTTAGAAGAGAAGAAAGCGAAAGTTTCTGAATTTTTAAAAGCAAAAAAAGGAGAATTTTCAGTTTTGGGAGAGATAGAGTTTTCATCTGAAAAAGGAGGAATAGGAGTTTTACTGCAAGCGAAAGTTCCAGCCGGAACACCAGAG
>Ga0081478_145533_pt2 | contig 12114 bp, 10 predicted proteins | sample OctSprmetagenome_FD_70983 | JGI IMG/M metagenome (GOLD analysis project Ga0081478, IMG submission 70983) | Hot spring and microbial mat streamer communities from Octopus Spring Streamers, Yellowstone National Park, USA - T=80-84 v2 (version 2) | ecosystem: Environmental > Aquatic > Thermal... | reverse complement strand
GAAAATGCTCATAATATAGATGATAGAGAATTTAAACTTATTCAAATTGATACTGCTCTTGATTTTATTGAAAAAATTGAAATTCTTGATTGTAGAAAGTTCAAAAATGGACAAATAACAATATATAAATATAAAGATGGAATTTATAGGATTTATTGTGATAGCAATTTCTTGGGAATTGGAAAAATTGAAAATAATCTATTAAAACCATTAAAAGTTTTGATTTAGCATAGCAAAGAATTTAATGAAATTATTAGATTTTACGAAGGAATTTAAGGGGACAAAGTTTTAAGCGGAAGGCTTATTTATAAGGTAGGTGAGCAAAATAAAGAAAAATAAATAGTTTTAGGATTACTAGACAAAGCAGTTTATTTATACTTTGTCCAATAAATAGTTTTAAGTCCTTGATAACCAATAAGTTATAAAAAATTTTTTAAAACTATTGATTTAATGGGGGTAATTTAAGGGGGGCAAAGTTTTAAGGCGAAGCCATATTTTTAGGGTGGTTGGGAAAATATAATAAAATAAATAATTCCAGAATTATTAGACAAGGCAAAAATAAATTGCTTTGTTCAATAAATAGCGTTAAGCAATTGATAATCAATAATTTATGAAAATTTTAAAAAATTATTGTTTTTATTGGGGGTTTTGTTAGGGGGCGAAAGCCCCCTGCCGAAAAATGGGTATTTTTAAGCCGAAGGCTTATTTATAGGGTGGGTGGGCAAAATAAAGAAAAATAAATAGTTTTAGAATTATTAGACAAGGCAGTTTATTTATACTTTAAAATTTTGGAACTATGATAAAAAATGATATAACAATTAGAGTAGCAGGTAGAGCAGGTGATGGAAGCTTAACAACTGCTGATATTCTCTCAAAAGTTTTTAAAGATATGGGACTTTGGTTAGTCACATATAAAGATTTTCCCTCAAATATAAGAGGACTACCAACAAATATAACATTAAGAGCAAATGAAAAAAGAATATATTATGGAAGAAAAGACAAGTTAGATTATTTACTTGCTTTTGATAAAAAGAATGTGGAAATTCACATTGATGATGTTATTGAAAGTGGAGTAATAATTTACGATAATTCAAATGAAGAATTAAGTCAAGACTTGATAAGAGATAATATTCACTATTACTTTATTCCTATGCAATCTATTGCTAAAAACCAACTTGGTCTTGAAGTAATAAAAAATATCATAGCGGTAGGTGTAATCACTTATCTTTTGAAAATGGATTACGAAAAGACAAAAGAAATTATATATAATCATTTCTTAAAAACAAAAGGGGATAAAATAGCAAGTAAAAATATAGAAGCTTTTGATGCAGGGTATAATTATGCCAAGGAGAATATAAAAAAGGTTGATAAATATATTATTGAAGAAGTAAAAAATCCTGAAAAAACTTATTTTATTATGGGTAATGAAGCACTTGCATTTGGAGCAATTGTAGGTGGTTGTAGATTTTATGCAAGCTATCCAATAACACCAGCAAGTGAAGTCCTTGAAATTTTATCAAAAGAGCTTCCAAAATACGGGGGCGTAGTAGTTCAAGCGGAAGATGAAATTGCTTCTATAAATTTTGCTATTGGCGCAGGTTATGCGGGTGTTAGAGCGATGACAGGAACAAGTGGTCCTGGAATTTCATTAAAGACTGAAACAATAGGACTTGCTGTAATGAATGAAACACCTCTTGTAATATATTTAGCACAGAGAGCGGGTCCTTCAACAGGACTTCCAACAAAAGTAGAGCAATCTGATATTTATCATGCGATATTTGGTGGTCATGGTGATGCACCAAGAATTGTAATTGCTCCTGGAAATGTTAAGGAAATGTTTGAATTTGCTATCTTAGCATTTAATTTAGCTGAAAAGTACCAAACACCTGTTATTCTATTAGCAGACCAAGTTTTAGCCCAAAACAAATATACAATTCCTATTGATGAAATTGATCTAAAAAAGGTAAAAATTGAAAGAGGAAAAATTTTAACACAAAAAGAACTTGATGAAATAATATCAAGAGGAGAAAAGTTTTTAAGATACAAAATAACAGAAGATGGAATATCCCCAAGAACAATACCAGGAATGGAAGGAGGAATATTTACAGCCAATTCAAATGAGCATGAAGAAGATGGATATACAACGGAGCATCCAGAGAAAAGAAAAGAAATGCTTGAAAAAAGACTAAGGAAAATTTATCAAACCGCTAAATATAGTGGCGATTTACCTGAAAATTTAATTTTTGGAAGTGGAGATATTGGAATTATAGGTTTTGGATTTACTTATGGACCAATAATGGAAGCTATGGAAAGACTTAAAAATGAAAATATTGATGTTCAATTCTTACAACTAAGAACACTTTGGCCATTAGATGAGGAAGGAATAAAATCATTTATAGACAGCTGTGAAAAAGTTATTGTTGTAGAGCAAAATGCACAAGGTCAATTAGCAAATGTTATAAAAATGTTTTATCCAAATCATGATAAAATAGAAAGCTTGAAGAGATACGATGGAAGAGGTTTCACTCCCAAAGACATTGTAGATAAAGTTAAAGAAATTATTAGGGTAAGTGTTGCTTTTGAGTAGCATTAAGTAATAAGCAAAATACTTATTAAATCATCTCCTTTTGCTCTTCTATTAGCTTTACAATTCTTTAAATAGTGTTAAGTAATTGATAATCAAAGACTTATGAAAATTTCAGGAATTTATTGATTTTATTGGGGATTTAAGGCGAAGCCTTATTTTTAGGGTTGGTGGGGAAAATATAGAAAAATAAATAGTTTTAGAATTATTAGACAACGCAACCCTTTGAAAATCTCTGCTTTAAAATTTTAATTATGCTACTAAGTATAATCACATCACTTAATAGCGCGTGTCAAGAAGCACAAATTGACGCTAATAAAGACGTCAGTAAATTAGGTTGGTTTGTAACAGGATGTACTTTTCTATTTCCTATTGGATGGCCTATATTACCCAATGTTGCTGAAACTAAACCTCCAGCTGATAGAATCATAGGAAAACCAGCATAGTATGTATTAGAATATACAAAATGCTATAAAGAAACTACTAAAAGGATACAAAACGAATTAGCATTAACAGGGTGCGCAGTAGGAACTATAAGTTGGATTACATTAGCTTTTATAGTTGCAGGAGCTTTATCAACAGAGCCATCTTTTTCTTTACCAGGAATTGATTGCTCATCAGGTGGTTCATCAGGTGGAGGTTGCTCATCGGGTGGCTCTTCTGGAAGTGGGTGCTCGTCATCTGGTTACTCTAATAGTAGCTCATACATTAAATTTTCATCATGGAATAAATGATAAACATACTTATTTCTCTTACATTATCAGTAGAATTTAAAAGAGAAATAAAGATGAGTAATTTAGAGGAAATAGTAGAAGGCAAATTATACTATCAAAATAATCCATATTTAACAATTTTAGAAATACAAAAACCCATAAATCAAATAATAATCGTAAAGGATTCTCAAACCTTAATATATTATCCTAATGAAAATAAGAGCATTAAAATAAAAACTCAAAATCCTTTAACATTATACTTCCTTCAAAGCCTTATAGAAAATTTCTTGGAGAATAATGGTTTAGTAGAAAAGGGATATATGATTTCACATTATGAAAGGAAAAATGACACATTATCTGTTTATTTTAATCCACCGCCGAATCTTTCGCACCTATTAGGTCAAGCAAAACTTGTATATATTCAAAATAAGCTTAGATATTTGGAAGCGAGAAATTCAAGAAATATAATTATAAATAAAGTCTTTTATGATAATCATATTAAATATGGCAACATATACTATCCTTTAAAAATTTATGGTGTTCTATACATCATGAATGATTCCATTACAGAGCTTTTAACTTTCAAAAACCTTAATTTTAATATAGCTTTACCGGAAATTAAAATTCCAAATAATGTAAATACTACTGAAATAAAATGGTAGTTTTAATGTTTCTATTTTACGAATTTTATGAAGATTTGAAATTTATTGTAGAAAAAAATCAAAAAAAGGATATTATAGATTTAGTTAGATTTACATTTAGGGAAACATCAGAAAGTAAGCTTATAGCAACTTCACTTATACGTTTATATCAGTTATATGTTTCCTCACAAGATGTTCCCTCTTGTAATTTTACACTTAGTTGCTCTCGTTTTGGAATGTTAGCTATAAGAAAATATGGACTATTCTATGGAATTTTGATGACTTCTGATAGACTTCAAAGATGTAATAGAATAGGAGGAAGGAGATATTATCCAATAGATCCAAGAACAGGAAAATCCATTGATTATCCAATTGAAACTTATTATTTAGGTCCTAAAAAGAAAAAATGATTATATTTTTATTTACCCAGGTAAATAAAATTTATGAATTTGCTGAGTATCTGTATAAAAATGGTGATTATCTAAGTGCTGCTAAGGAATTTGAAAGATATTTAATTTTATCTGATTTACCTAATCGTGATTTAATTTATTATAAAATTGGAAAATGTTATCGCTTATCAAATAAATTTGAAAGAGCTATTTATTATTTTGATAAAATTATTAAAGAATACACACAAAGTCCATATAAGTCAGGTGCTTATTATGAGATAGCATTAATATATTCTTTGAGCGAAAAATATAGTGAATCAAATCAGTTTATTAGCTCCATTTTACAATATATTACGGAAGATAGTATAAAACTAAAAATGAATCATTTATTTGCTTTAAATTATGCATTTGAGAGGAGATGGAAAGAAGCATCAAACTTTATAGAAAATTTAAACTCAAATGACTCTATTACTTTCTTATTGAGAAATTTAATTAGGGAAGGAAAAAATTTTCACCGAAAAAATAAATTTTTAGCGGGATTACTTTCTGCTATTGTTCCCGGTAGCGGTAAAATATATGCTAATCGCTTTGGAGATGGTATTACTTCCTTAGTAAGTATTTCGGTATTTTCATATCAAGCATACGATGCATTTAGAAAAGAAGGGATGAACTCTACCAAGGGATGGATATTTGGAATATTAGCAGGGATATTTTATTTGGGAAATATTTATGGCTCTATTGTATCAGCAGAAATATACAATACAACAAAGGAAGAACAAATTTTACATAGTATTCAAATTTATGTTAATGCTAACATTTTTTAGTTTAGAGCTTGCTGAAAAACTATTTAGTGATGAGAATTTTGAGGAAGCTATAATAGAATATAAAAGATTTATATTTTTCAATCCTGAAAGTGAGAGTATTAGTTATGCTTATTATAAAATAGGAATTGCTTATAGAAATATGGAAAAATGGTCTGATGCTATTGAAAGTTTAAAATTGTCAATTCAATTCGCTAAAAGCGATAGTTTTCAGGATGAAGTTAAACTGGCATTATCAATTGTACTATTAGCAATGGGGAATTATAGTTTGGCTGAACTAAAACTTTTAGAATTAGAAAACTTTACTTTATATTCTAATATAAGAAAAAAAGCAATATTCTTTAGAGGTATTGCTTGTTTATATTCCTACAAATGGAGAATAGCAAAGGAAGCTTTCAATTTGTATTTTAGTGATGATACTTCTTCATTAAAATATATTATTGACTCCATACTCTCACAAGCAGAAAAAACAAAATATAAATCACCTAAACTTGCTAAAATGCTTTCTACAATTCTGCCAGGACTAGGTCAAATCTATGTAGGTAATATTCGCCATGGAATTAATGCTTTTATAATTAACCTATTAACAGGTTATTTACTTGTTATAAATCTATTGGATAAAAATTATTTTGGTGTATGGGCTACTTATACTTCACTTTTTAGAAGATATTATCAAGGTAATAAATTTCACGCAGAAAGATTAGCAAGAGAGTATAATGAGCAAATAAATAGAAAGGTACTAAATAGCATTTTAAATAAACTTTTGGAAAATTAACCTTATATTAATGCTTTTTCCAATAAATAATGTTAATTGATTGATAATCAATAACTTATGAAAATTTCAGGAAATTATTGATTTTATCGGGGAGATATTTAAGGGGGCGAAAGTAAGCCGAAGGCTTATTTATAGGGTGGGTGGGAAAAATGAAGAAAAATAAATAATTTTAGAATTATTGGACAATCCAAAGAAAAAAAATTTATTGCCTTTAAAATTTTCATTATGAGAGTAACAGCAAGGAACTTTGAATTGACAGAAACTTTAAGGGAATATATAAGTAAGAGACTTGGTCATTTAGATAGATACTCCGACCATATTATAGATTCTGAAATAATTCTGATTGAAGAGAGAGGTCAATACAAGGGAGAAATGATTGTTAAAGTTAAAGGAAGAACAATAAAAGCAGAAACAAAAAGTAATGATGTCCTTAAAGTTGTAGATGAATTAAAAGATATTGTTATAAGGGAGTTAAAGAAGTATGAGGAAAAACTAAAAGACCATAGAAGATAGTTGAGAATTTTTCCTATTTTTTCAATTGTTTTTATCTTTTATTTTATTTTTCTATTAAGGCTATTTAATCTTCAAATTTTAAGAGGTGAAGAGTTCAGAAAAAAGTCTTTTAGCAATCATTTTTATATAATAAAGGTTAAGCCTGCAAGAGGAAATATATATGATAGAAATGGTTTTATTATAGCAGGTAATTTAACAAGCACCAAAAATTTCATTATCACGAAGGAAGAAGATATATTAAAGGAATATAAAAGTTATATAGCTTCATTAAATGGCTATTATAGTGATGTTATGGATTATTTTGAGTCTTCAAGTATAATTTCAAGAAGAGATTTACTTAATGATGTTGTTTTTGTTCCCATAACACACAGAATTTATCCTTATGGTGATTTGACACCCCATTTTGTTGGTTATGTAAATAGTGATGGTATTGGTGTTGAAGGTTTTGAAAAAGTTTTTGATGATAGTTTGAGAGGTCAGGAAGGTGAAATAATAATTCCTGTTGATGCTAAAATGAATATAACTGACAGAAATAAAATTATTTATAACTTTCCAAATAAAGGTAAAGATTATAAACTTACAATAGACATTCAATTATATAAGTTCATAGATAGTCTTTTAGAAAACTATGAAAAAGCTGGTGTTGTAGTTCTTAAAACAAATGGTGAAGTTCTTGCATTATATTCCAAACCAAAATATAATCCTCAAATGTTTTCAAGAGGATTAACAAAATCAGAATGGAATTATATTAATGATAAGGAATTAGCACCACTTATGGACAGGACGATATCCGGATTATATCCACCAGGTTCCGTAGGGAAAATTCTTACAACACTACTCTCCATTGAGAGTGGATGGAATTGGAGAAATAGTATGCCTTGTCCAGGGTATGTTGTTTATGGAGGGAATGTTTTTAAAGATTGGACTATTCATTATTATATTTCAAATATCACAGAAGCACTTGAAGTTTCTTGTAATGTTTATTATTATAATCTTGGTAGATTTCTTGGAATAAAAAGAATTGCTGAAACTTATAAAAAACTTGATATATTTAGAAAAAAATTTACACCTTTTCCTCAAGAAAAAATTTCTTTTGTTCCGGATAGTGAATGGTATATGAAGAATTATAAATTTATTCCTGGTGGTTCAGCATTAAATCTTGCTATTGGTCAAGGTGAATTATTACTTACACCACTTGCTATATCAATGCTTGTAGGAGCAATTGCTAATGATGGAAAAATGCCTTATCCAAAATTTTATTTTGGTCAAGTTGTTAAAGATACTTTCAAATTACCATTTTCAGATTCTACTATAAGAATCACTAAATTTGCTATGTTAAATGTTGTAAAGGGTTCAAGGGGAACTGCTGGATATTTAAATTATAAACTTATGGAATATGGATTAAGTGTTAATGTAGCAGGTAAAACAGGTTCTTCTGAAAATCCTCATAGTAAAAAAACCCATTCTTTATTTACGCTTTTTGCTCCATTTGAAAATCCCCAATTTATAATTACTGTTGTTGTTGAAACTGCTGGGCATGGAAGTGATGTCGCTGTCCCAATAGCAACTGAAATTTTGAGATGGTGTTTATTGCATTACTATTATCAACAATAGGTATTCTTGAAATTTGGACTATAAATCCAAGCCTTGCTCAAAAACAAATAATTTTTTTAGTATTTTCAATTTTTTTGGGTTATTTTGTTTATTTAAAATTTAAATTCGCATATATTGAATTGTTTTTCTTTCCATTTTTAGCACTAACAATTTTTTTGCTTTTTTTAGTCCATTTTATTGGAAATGATATAAACAGATGGATTGACTTAAAATTTTTCTATTTTCAACCTTCTGAACTTACAAAGCTATTACTTCCATTTCTATTCTATCTTTATAATCCTTCTGAAAACTTAGTTAAGGTTTCAATTATTATCTTTGCTTTATTTTTGCTTATCATTACACAACCAGATTTAGGATTTTCAATTTCAATTTTATTTGTTTCATTTTTCGTATTTCTTTATTCAAATGTTAATAAAAATTTACTCATACTTTTTATTTTTTCAATAATAGCTGTTTTTTCTTCATTTAACATAATTTCCTTTGTTTTAGCATTTACGGTTTTACTCTTTGTTTTAATAATTTTAAAATCAAGGTGGTATTGGTCACTATTAACGATTTTGGTTTTTATTTTTATAAGTATTATAACCCCTATTATTTGGAATAATATGTTAAAGCCTTATCAAAGAACTAGAATAATAGCATTCTTAAATCCTGAAGCCTATAAAAAAAATGAAGCTTATCAAATATATCAATCTCAAATAGCTATTGGTAGCGGTAAAATTTTTGGTAATGGTTATAATAAGGGAACTCAAAAGAAATTTGGTTTTTTGCCAGAGGCTCATACTGATTTTATATTTGCTTCAATATGTGAGGATTTTGGATTTTTAGGAGGATTTATAACATTAACCCTAATTTTTATTTTGATTTTAAGAGGATTACTTATTTTAAATAAAATTGAAGATGAAAGGATTAAAAGATTCGTTTTAACAATTCTATTGTTTTACATTTATTCTTTTATCGTTAATATATCTGTTAATTTGGGAATTATGCCTACCAAAGGCTATCCATTATTGTTTGTAAGTTATGGAGGAAGTCATTTAGTTTTAGATTACATTTGTCTTTTTTTAATCATGTTAGTAAAGAAGAGCTTACCTTAATTACTTCACAACAATTTTCACATTCTTATTATTAACTGTTAAAATATAAATCCCACTACTTGGAACTTTAAATGAAATCTCATTATTATTTACTTTTCCTCTTATAATCTCCCTTCCAAGAATTGTAAAGACTTTAAATTCTCCGTTTATATTGTCATTTAGTTTTATAATGACATTATTGTTTTTGATTTTTATAGAAGAAATGAAGGATTCGGGAATTGAAATAGAGACAGAGAACTTTGAAATAAAAACATCCCCATTACCAGCATTATTTGGCTGATAGTAAGACCCAGAATAATTTTGAAGTGGCAAATTATTAGATGATGTCAAACCTGTTATAAATAAACCTGTTCCACCTATGGTTAGATGACAATTAAGATAATAACATTCATCACCACTTCCACCAAAATATGTGGACCAAAGCAATTGACCATTGCTATTAAAGGCTGATATAAATGCATCTCTACCACCTGCTAGACTACCTTGGAAATAAGCCCCTCCACCAGGATTATATGTAGGAAAGTCATTAGAATTTGTATTTCCAATTATATAGATATTATTACCATCAGTAGCTATAGAATGTTGCCGGTTAGCCTCATCCATAGAGCCACCAAAGTAAGTAGCCCATTCTAAAACGCCACTATTGCTAAACCTTAAAATATAAGCATCACCTGAATTGAAAGTATTATCAAAATAAGCACCTACTAGGTTTTGAAGTGGAAAATCAGATGACCAAGTTCCACCCACAACATAAACTCTTCCTAAATTATCAACAACTACCCCATCAGCCCATTCGTTATCAGAACCACCATAACATGTAGCCCATAAACGAACACCTGAACTATCAAATTTTAGTATAAATATATCCCAATCACTACCACTACAACTTTGAAAATATGCTCCACCACCAGGGTTATATACAGGAAAATCATATGAATATACCGTAAAGCCTACTACAAATATATTATTTGAGTTATCAACCGCAACAGAACGAGCATAATCCCAACTACTACCACCATAGCATGTAGCCCAAAGCCTTTGACCCGAATTAGAGAATTTCAATATAAAAGCATCAAAGTCAGAGGGATTGCAGGTTTGATAGTAAGCCCCTCCACCAGGATCATAGGTAGGAAAGTCTGACGAACTTGTCATACCCACTACTATGAGATTATTATTATAATCAACTTTTAGTGAGCAATAGTCATAAGTTTCAGCTGAACCACTCCAAGTAAGTGATGTTCCACATTCCCACTCAAGGTCACTTCCTCCATAGTAAGTAGCCCATAATCTAATACCATTATTATCAAATTTTAAGATAAAAGCATCACTTTTATAAATTATCCCATCATAATTACAATTACCATCAGTTCCACAAGTTCCATCATAATAAGCACCTCCTCCTGGATTGTAAGTTGGAAAATCAGGTGACCAGGTTCCACCTACAACAAAGATATTGCCAAATGCATCAGCATCTACTGATGTAGCAAAATCAGAATTACTGCCACCGTAATAAGTAGCCCAAAGTCTTGCCCCATTATTGTTGAATTTTATTATAAAAGCATCATAACCACCAGCCTTATTTGGCTGATAATAAGCACCTCCTCCTGGATTATAAACTGGGAAGTTAATTGAACCCGTATAACCAACTAAAAATATATTACCACTTTGATCTGATGCTAAATAATTACCATGATCAAAATAACCTCCACCATAATAAGTGGACCAAACAAGTGTGTAAGGATCTATTATAAGTTTTTCCTGATTTGAATAATCATGTACTTTAAAGCTCAAAAGATTATCACTTAAACTATACTTAGCTTTTACTTCTCTATTCCCTTCATAAGCAATTAAATTCCCATCTTTTATTATCCCAATTGGCGTTTTTAATAAAACACTTCTGCCTTCATCTGTTAATTCTATTTCAGCATTCTTTACTTTGATTTTTATTTGGGCTATGTTTGAGTTTGGACTTGCTTCAAATTCATGATGAAAGTTCCCATTCTCATCATACCTTAATATCCAATCTATGCCAGGATAGACTTCTTTTATCCTAACTTTCCTATATAGCCTTACAAATAGAATTCCATCAGGAGCATTTTCATTATAAAAGTTTTCATAGTAGTTTTCTATTTCATTTTCAAAAGTTATATTTTCCTTTTTGATATTTCCTCCTATTAAATCGTAATCTATTCTCCAAACTTTGATATTCTCTTTAATTGGCTTATTGTCTATTTTTGGGATTTCTAAATTCTCTTTTTCAAAAGAGAACATTACAAAGGAAAGTCCTTTTTCAGTGATATATACATTAAATCCGGGTCCTTTGGAGTATAGGAGTGCTTCTTTATTTATCTGTCCTCTATTCAAAGCAAATCCATAATATAATTTTTTAGTAGCACCTATCCATTCTTTCACAACAGAAAAATCATAGGAGCTTATATTTTGGGCAAAGGTTTTTACTGCTAGCAAAAGCATAATTATAGTTATAAAAGTTATCCTTTTCATAGCCCAAATTTTAAAGGATGAAAAATTAAATTTTCAATTTGTCAATTTAAATATGATTTACTTCATTAAGAAATGCTTTTGAAATTACATTTACAAAACAATTTTGCTATATTTCCCTACCCACCCTATAAATAAGCCTTCGGCTTTAAAATGCCCATTTTTCGGCAGGGGGCTTTCGTTCCCCTAAATGAACCCCCATAAAATCAATAATTTCCTGAAATTTTTATAAGTTCCTGATTATCAATCGCTTAACATTATTTATTGGACAAAGCAATGATTTTTTACATTCCTTCAATATAAAACGTTATTTTTTAATAATTAATTTTCCTTTTTTCTAATCCTTTTCAATTTTCATAACTTCTAAAAATATCTCTGCGGGAACTTCAACTCTTCCCATCATTTTCATTCTTTTCTTACCTTCCTTTTGTCTTTCTAATAATTTTCTTTTTCTTGTAATATCTCCTC
>Ga0081478_135753_pt1 | contig 12128 bp, 10 predicted proteins | sample OctSprmetagenome_FD_70983 | JGI IMG/M metagenome (GOLD analysis project Ga0081478, IMG submission 70983) | Hot spring and microbial mat streamer communities from Octopus Spring Streamers, Yellowstone National Park, USA - T=80-84 v2 (version 2) | ecosystem: Environmental > Aquatic > Thermal... | reverse complement strand
GTTTCCTGGTCGTAGTCTCTGCCCTCGACCCATCCCTTGTGCATGAGGTAGGAGAGTGTGGGGGCCGCGCCGTGGTACCTCAAGCCGCCTGCATATATGGGGGGCGGCACGAAGTCGGCCCCTATGGTGTACATCTTGAGTTGCGGCAACAGCCTGCCGGAGTCCGGGTCGTCGTATCTATAGACCCCCCTGGTTACCTTGGGCACCTCCAGAGCGCCGACGGCTATGTACCTACGCCTGACCTTCCCCGACCTCAGCTCGTCGCCTATGAAGGGATAGAAGGCGCCTCCCCAGTTGGACCCGCCGCCGACAGCCCCTATGAACACGTCGGGCTCCTCCCCTATGAGCTCCAGCTGCCTCTTCGCCTCTAGCCCAGCCACCGTCTTGAACATTATGTCTGAGTTTATCACGCTACCCACCACGTACTTCCCGCCGTGCTTCAAGGCGTATTCAGCCGCCTCTGTGATGGCGACGCCGAGGGAGCCCGGGTGGTTCGGGTTCTCGGAGAGCAACCTCCTCCCGAAGTCAGTCAGCTCGCTGGGGCTTGGGTGCACCTCCGCGCCGTACATCTGCATGAGAAAGCGGCGGAGGGGCTTGGCGTAGTAAGACGCCCTCACCATGAACACATGAGCCCTAACCCTGAAGAGAGCCGCCGCCAGAGACACAGCCGACCCCCACTGCCCCGCCCCCGTCTCCGTCGTGACGAACCTAGCCCCATCCCTCAAGGCGTAGTAGACCCAGGCCAGGGCCGAGTTCACCTTGTGGCTCCCCGTATACATGTAGCCCTCCATCTTGAGGTAAATCCTCACCGGCGCGTCGAGATACTCCTCGAACCTCTTAGCCCTTATCAGAGGCGTCGGTCTGCCGACCTGGATATACCTCTCCCACACCTCCTCAGGAATCTTGACATACCTCTCAGTCGAGAACTCCAGCCTCAACGCCTCCGAGGGCACCACCCGCTTGAGGAGCTCCAGCCTCCTCCCGTTGTCAGGGTCATGAGGCGGCGGAGGCGGCTCCGGCAGATCAGCCAAAATGTTGTACCACCTATCCGGCAACTCCTCCAGGGGCAGGTCAACCCTCAACCTATCCGGCATAAATCCCAAGATAAATTGCCTATATATCATTTCACCACCCCTATATTCTCCACGATCACGAAGCTCGTGCCTGTCGATGCAGGAATATCTGCAGTCGCCCCTTTAGACATACCAATACAGTCAATATCAGGCCCCCTCTAGGTCTGAGCATCCAGACTCCACAGAGGGGACAGGTCTAAATGTTATCAACCGCCGTCGAGTCGGATCCAGGCGCGCTAGACCCGAGACATCTTTCCGCTGGCGGGTCTTCCCAGATCCCCGCACCCCGCTTCAGAGCCTCTCTCGATGGGCAACACCACGGGTGCGCATCTGCGCCTAGACTATTCTATCGCTGGACGGTGCACTGATGCTCCGGTTTGGCCTCGCGCTAAGTGCCGCGCCGATTCCTCCGGCGCTATTTGCCGCAGAGCTTTTCCGGCTTGGGCGGCGGAGGCGCGGGCAGGAGGTCGAGCTGAACCACGTCGCTGGCGGCGACGGCGCGGTAGAGGCGCTCTGCGCACTCGCCATCGCCGAGCTCTACGCCGAGCGCGACCACTGGGGGCGGCGTCTTGCCGAAGTAGACCCCATACACCGTGAGGTAGGGCTGGGTGGTTGCCACCGCGAGGTAGTAAAGTCCGCGGATCCTGTCGAGAATGGCGCAGAGCTCCTCCCTATAGCGCGGCACAGCTTCGGGGGTCACTTGGGAGGGGGAGTAGTAGTCGCCTGTGTTGAGGTGCATGACCAAGTAATCCGTGGGGCACGAAGAGTCTAGAAGCTGGGCGGCGCCCTCCGACTCGTGGCACAGCACCACTACCTCTCCCCCCGCCGTGAGGTACTCGGGTCCCTTCCCCTCGAGGGGGCCGAGAACCCCCGCCACGGCATCCAGCGCAGATCTGCAACGCCCCTTCTTAAGCAAAACTAGGAGCATATGCTCTTATAAGGCCTAACCACCCTCACGTCCATTCCGCGTCGGTTGAAGTAGTCCCTCGTCTCTCTATCGAGCTTGAGCTCTCTGGAAACTATGACCAATATCGGTTCGATGCCCCTGAACCTCGCCCGGGTCTGCTCCTGCTTGTCGACGAACTTCTCCTTGTAATGCCACGCGTCAGTCCTCTCGGTCACCTCAACGGCGAAAAAACGCGGACCGCACTTACATATATAGTCTACGATTGAGACGTTGGACGGGACGTCGTCTCTGCAACGTCGGCAACATTGATTCTGAGAACCGCACTGTTCTTGGGGATCTGCGGTGCAACAGCAGTCGGCTAAGAAGTTGACAATGCAGACATCCTCAGCGCATCCGCCGTCGTTGAGACGCAACGTCTTAACTGCCGCCATGGGGCACCACCGCCTGGTACGCGGAGAGCTCCCGCTTGAAGAGTTCCACGTCGTCCAGCCGCTCGATGCGCCTAGCCCCCTGCTCTATGTAGTACGCATTTAGTCCGTACCTCATGGCGAGGCGGAGCACAAGCCCGCTGTGGGTCTCCAGCACCACCGCCGCGTCTGACTCAGCTATCTGCTTGACGAGATCCGCCATGTAATCCGCGTGGAGTCCCACCTCGAAGTTCTCGACGGCAACGAAGTCCCCCGTCTCCAGTGCCACCTCGATTGCCAGCCGCCTCCTCTGGCCGTAGGAGAGATGCCTTATGGGAATCCAGCCCAGATCCGGGTCGTAGGATCTGTCGTAATAGACCTCTAGGTAGAGACGCCTGGCGACCTCGGGGCAACGGACAACGAACAGCTCGAGGTCGCCGGCGAAATGCGTCTCCTCTCCTCCGAAGACGATGCCGCACTTCTTCGCAACCCCGATCTGCCTCGCCTTAACCTCGTCTATATGCCACACGACCAGGCCCTGGCCCCAGCCGTCGGAGCTTGTGACGGGGCTACTCCGCAATTTCCCGTCATCGCTCTTCGCGGAGAGGTTGTATCCGCTTATCTCTACATGGAACTTCCTGAACTTCACGACAGCTTCTGCCCTTTCCAGCACCGGCCTGGGTAACACGTCGCTGTTGTAGTACTGGCCCGCGGAGAGCTTGGTAAGGGCCAGGAGCAGGAAGTGGATCACCGTGGACTTCCCAGAGCCGTTGGGCCCGTAGAGGACCATCTTATCCCCCTCGATAACCACGTCCCTTAACGTCTTCAAGGCCTTGATTTGGATGAACACGAAGTGAGGTGTCGATTATTTAAATAAAGTTGTCGGGTTCCTCGAAAGGAATAGGGAAGTTGCCTATCGCTTGACTATGCCTTACCCCAGCCTGGTCTTCGCCCCGAGACCCTCCGCCAGGGTCTCCTTGATTAGGCTGTAAATCTCCCCGACGCATTGGGTCTCTACGGAGCGGGACGCCGTAAAGAAGTCGAAAGTGGCGCCTGGACCACAGGGAAGACGGGGTTGGCTTCGCCTCAGTCTTCCTGACGTCTGGCTCCCTGTAGTACAACGTTATGACGTCCGGCTTGACCGCAAGTGAGGAAGCAGGGGGGAGTCAGTTATGACCGCCATAGACTGCTCCCCCCTCGGAGCCGTATCGTGGCCATCAGACCGCAACGGACGGCGGCGGTCGGCGCCGCTGTTACAACCGCGGCGTTGCTGAGGCGAGGTGGCGCGGAGTGTTTTTATAAAGACGAGGCAGTGGTTCTGTGGCTGATGCCTCTGCCATTACCTACGATGCGCTTAGGCTTGCCGCTGTGCACATCTCGGGCAAGATCAGGTAGGGGAGGAAGCTGGGCGCGGGGACGTCTTCATCCTCTACCTCGGCATCATCGTGAAAGAGCTGAAGGTCTGAGGTCGCCTGACTTAAGGGCAAAATAGAAAAGCTAATCAGCACATGGACGAGACGAACAAAAGGGTTGACGAAACAAATATATCGACGAGGTGGCGAAATCGCTATTGGCGAGGATCGACAAATAGTCGACTTAGCAAAGAGGATAGACGCCCACTAGAACACCCTTTTAGAGATTCAAAGACTGTTGACAGAGCTCGCCAGGCACAGACAGCAGTAGCCTAATCGGCGATAACGCTTCTCGGTTTACTCATAGCCAGCCCGCACAGGCGCAACGTTAGCCTCAGGACTCCCCAACCGGGCCTACGCCGTAAGCGAGCAGAATATGCCACAGCGTTCAAAGGGTTCTAGCCGGCGGGATAGCTTAAGAGAAAAGATTTTAAATCTCCATTTTTCCATATCCGGAACGGCCCGTAGCTCAGCGGTCGAGAGCGCCCGGCTGTAGACAGCCACCCGGGGGACAGCCAGGGCGAAACCCCCCGGGGCCTGTAACGGGCGGTCCCGGGTTCAGGTGAAACCCGCCCACAAATCCCGGCGGGCCGATCCATGAGTTTTCTGGCAGTCTTCGGCGTAGTTCGGCCAAACACTGATTGATTCCGCATATTGGTTGTCGTTGGTTCTGCGGTTCCACATATTGGTCAAGCTCGGCGTTGGTTAACTCATGGCGATGTCGAGAAGATGACGAGAACATTAAGAGGATAGAAAAAGAGGGTGTCTTTGCAGGAGTTTCCTAGCGATCTCCCTCTGCCTCGGCGTGCCGTTCTTCGCCTTTTCGGCGAGGTACTGCGCTACGGTTCTTCTAACCGCGTCGTCTTTTTCTGCCAGTCTTAAGAGGTCGGCCGTGGCGCTGTACACCACGTAGTTTGGGCCGGATTTAACAACATTAGGCCTAAGCCCGGCCGCCTTGAGTTTGTCTGCGACGGCAAGTGCATTTCCTAAGTCGCAGGTGAAGTATTTAGCGATGAGGGAGCCGCCTCTGCCGCTCACCAGCTCGAGATGCATAACGACGCCCGCCACAGTTATGCTATTCTTTTGCTTAAGGGCGGCTCTAAAGCCGTCGTCTGTGGCTAGCTTTATGTAGATCCACTTGTGGGTCTTCAGCAGATCCAGCAGTTCGCCATATACGCCCGCCGACTCCCTAAGCTTTACAAATGCTTCTTTGCCGGTGGCGACTAGGGCCTCGTAAATATTTACGACTAAGCCAGCCTCCAGGGCTCCTTAGCCGCAATTGACAACATATACTTGCTGTGTAGGATATTCTTCCGTATGAATTTTCCCATCCCCCAGCCACGCAGTGAGGAGGGACGCCCAATCGCCGCGCATTAGGTGGCTCGCGACGAAGTCGATAGTCTTGTCTTTGCCCCACTTCTGTCTCCAGCTATTTGCCTTAAGATGTACCAACACGCTTGCCCCTTCGTGCGTCAAGTTGACTGAACCAACGCGTATGTAAAGCTCTCCGTATCTCGCCGCTACCCATGCAAACACCTGCCAAGGCTGTGTAGTGCCCATGTAAGGTTGTCTCTTGTGCCTGCCTTCGTCGCTTGCCCTCCAGCCCAGCTGAAACAGCTCCAGCTCTTCCTGCGGAAGCTTCAACACGTCGGGAAAACGCGCCGAGACGATTACCCCGCGGATTGGAATATGTGGAGTATGCCCCACTCTTACATACATCCACGTCCCGTCCGGCGCGTACAGCTTGATGCCCTCCAACCTGTACGTGCCTTCAACAACGGCTTTGTACAGCGCTGTCAGCTTCTCCTTGGCCTGCCTCTGCGCTTCAAGCAGAAGCTGCTTCATTGTGTCTCTGAAGTCAAGTAACTGTCTCCTCTCCTCCTCAGAGAGTTGAAACGTCTTCATGATCTCCTGCGTTGCGTATTCGACGTAGAGCCTCCACGCCGAGAACACCCAGTCCACAGGTCCCCGCAAGACGCCGTGTGTGGAGACCCGCTCAAGCGCCTCCTCCAGCGTCGGCGGCTTCTCAACAGGCCTAAGCGCGAGCTCTAGACGTTCTTTTATCTTGTCCACATCCATGACGTGGTGAACGTTTCGACGCATGTTGAACTGAAACATGTCTGCAGGCACATCTCCACAGGTATTTCTTTACAGGGATAATTATCCCTGTAAGGTAATTTCTGTGGCGTGCTGGTTCAACGTTGCTGTGCCCGCCGTAAGGCATATGGGAAAGTCCTCCAAGTGCATCCCCGCCGAGGCCCCCGTAGGGGGCGGTGCAGGGTCTTCAGAAGCGTACCCGCAAAAAGTATGTGGTTCTTCAGGTTCTGGAAATCCGACCCCGACGTGTTTGCAGACGTGTTGGTCTGCCCCTTGTCTACCTACCGCAGACTGCCGCTCAAGTCGCTGAGGATATACGTGCCGACAAGCGGGCGCATCTACCTAGACAACATGCGGGATACAAAGACTTTCTTCCACGAAGCGCCTCACCATGTTATTACTTTGCATATGCCATCGCTATATAAAACCGCCCGGGGCCGCGCAGTGGAGGAGACGGTGGCAGACATCGCCGCCGCCGTTGCAACAAAAAGGGTGTCAGTGTCTAGAGGCGTTGGGTGGCTACTTATCGAAATGGGACTACGCCTAAAGCCATGCAGTAAGTTGCGCTTTGACGGAAACGGCGATCCGCATCTATCAAGCAGGTGCGTCTTGACCGCGCTCAAGGCAAAGCCTAAACTCATACTCAACCTACTCCCTTAGCCTTCCCTTTTTCCAAATTTCCAAAAACTTATTTAAATACCGGTACGCTTCTGCCAGATATGGAGATAGTCGTAATGAAAGTCGGTAGAGACTACGGCGTCGTCATGACAGAACTGCGAATCGTAGGTCTGAGGAAGTTTAGAGGTTGCTACCTTCTGAACTTTCCAGCTAAAGAAATGGACGAAATCTCGCAACATCTGAAAGGACTGCCCGTAGACCTTTGCCTAGTAGACTACGAAAGATACATCCACTTCGCGAGGTTCATCTTCTTAAATGGCAAAGTGGAGTACGTCATCCTAATGACAAAGATAAGGCGAACCGCCAACCTCAAGAAATTCGTAGTTCGCCTGCAACAACATAGATGGCGTCTCATGCTCCGGGTGCGACCCCTCCGCCGCACCCACGCCTAACCCTCCTTTTTTCCCACACCAGAAACTTCCGACAAAACGAGATAGTCATAACGAAATTGGGAAAAAATGCACTTAAAGTCAATACGCTGACCGGAGGGACGTATTCTGGTCGCAATACAGTCGCGCAGTTCGTACAAACCAACTCGCCGTTGACTACTACCACCGCCTTCGTCATGGTTTTCCACTTCCTGGAGTTTATGGCGGGGCTGGCGGTGAAGATAGCTGTAACTCTCCTGGCGTTTTCGGTTCTGGCAGTCGTCTTCGGCCCCACGAGGGCGCTGGGTGGCGCCCTCCTCTTCTTCGCATTGATTATGATCGTGCCTTCTTACATTGGCTATTACCTGGCGCCTCTGGGGATGGAATTCTCGCGCAAGACCCCAACACAGCCAAATCACTCAACGAAAAAACTTAAAAACGAACAAAAACGATGACACGCTCCGCGGACCGTTGCGCCGAACCTTCTAGGCGCCTACGTGGCGCGTGGAGAGCCGTAGGTCGTGGGTTCGAATCCCACCGGGCCCGCCACATCTTTCTGACGAGCTTCGTACGTAGACGTCCGCGCCGCCCACTGCTCCTCCCGTGTATAGAGAGCCGCACGGGCAACCTTACACTTGGGTCAGGGGATAGACTCAACACCTCTAGCCCCTCCCTCTCACGTCGCCGCTCTACTCTCCAGCCAGCGTCTGGCTCTCCTATTATCGCCCTGTTAGAGAACATCCCCCTCCCCTCTGGAAATTTCTTAAGCTTCTCGGACAACCTGGCCACGGTGGTGGCGTAGACACGCCGATAGAGAAGAGATCTGGCTGTCTGGCGTGGTCTTGCGAGTAGAGGGCGACACCGACATGATGCTGAGAGCCGACGCCTTAGGCGAGAACGCCAAGCCAGCGAGCCGGTCGGCAGTGAGGCCTCGGAGAAGCACTTGAGGGCGTCGGGAGACGTCCAGATGGGCTATATAATAACGGTGTACTTGCATAGGCCGAAGGGCCCAGCTAGGTCGCTGTATCCGAAGGTCGCCTTCCATTCAGAACCAATGCATACGTATAGAGGTCCCTGTCAGTCAAGTTCTTCCTGGAAAGCGGAAAACCGGTCACCATCTCCGTAACGGGAATAGACCTCCAAGCTTACCCGTGAGGTCCATGCCGTCTTTCCACTGCTTCAGACATGCCTTACCATTGGATGGCCTACTTCATCACGAATGAGCCTTAAGCTATCAGAAAATCTATTTATAGAAAGATAACTGCATCAGGCAGATTTTGAGTAAATAAAAATAATAATACTGAAAATGGCTGAGGTTATTGTTGTGCTTGTTTCCAGCTCTTTAATGTGTTGTAGCCCATTAAGGCATATACCTTGCCCACGAATGACAGCAGAGCGCCGATGAGAATAATAAAGAGGAGGGCGCCCAGCCAAGTCCATTTGGCGGCCTCGTTGAAGTCCTTGACGCCGGTGGCGACGGCGAGTTCATTATAGGCGTCTCTGTAATATCTCCCTGTGAGTAGTACGAACACGTAGGCGAGAACGAAGAAACCCGCCAAGACTTCGAAGAAGTGCCGCGACAAGTAAGTGCAGAGGGGTTGATAACACGTAGGCCCAAAGAGGAGGACTAAGAATAAGACTATCAACGTTATGATCCCTACAACGGTAACAACCACCGCCTTTAGGGCGTTGTCCCAGATGGCATACCTGTTGAGAGACTCGGCCAGTCTTTTTAGGGCTACGAGCTCCATTATGTAGCCTACCAGCGTCGCTATGCCGCCCATTATAAGCCCCGCGAGTTCTATAAAAACGCCGATGTACCCGAGATTACCCGCAGACCTAACTTCCTCCTCCAAGATATTTTTTGCACCTGTGTTTATAAATGTTGGGTAAACGCACCGCCGGGTTGCACCGAAGCGGCACACGGCATCAGTACCTAGCGAGGAGCAGGTACCTATTGTCTGAATTAGCTTATTCCGTCAAGGCGACGTCGGCTTAGGGGTCTTGTGGCAAGCGGCAATCTGCGGTGCACTACGGTTATGAGTAGTAACAATGCGAAATATGTCCTGCAACTTGCAAATCCAGCTTTTACTAATGACAAGAGGTGAGGCTCAAGCCATCGCCTCACTTTCTTTAACATTGAGTAAAATTAAACCTTAAAAGCGAGAGAGAGGTGCGTAGTCTCCTTGTTCCTGTATCCGCCGACAGCCCCCGAATACCCTATAGCCGTTCGCTATCTGTCGGCGAGCGTTACCTAGAGAAAACCTGGCAACCTACTGTGTTACTATAGGCACATATCTGTAGTTAATCTGGAGAAAAACTTTTAACTGATACTTCAGAATGCTTAAAAACAGCTATATAGGATAAAAACATGCGGAGAGTGTTGTTGAGCTTAGTTTTTGTCTTCTTCCTCTCAGCCGCCTTAATCCATGCCGCCACCATCAAGTACAGCGGCCTCGTTGATATTTATTACCGATGCGGAGCTTCCGTTACTGACTTCGGCACATGTAAAGGAAGTTGCTACGGCTTCATGATGGCTGTATATAACACCACGGAGAAGCCGCCAATTCGTGTCTACATAGGAAACACCGAAGTTCCTGTTAACTACACGCTCTACCGCGTGGACGACGCCTACCAGCCCAACCTGTGGGTCGCGGAGTTTTGGGGAAACGTGTCTGGACCTGTGAGGGTACAGACGAAACTTAGCGTTGAGGCATACCTCCTGGTGAACTTCGGGGTGGGGAAGCCCATGTATGTAAAGGTATTGACCCTGCCCTACTTCGCGGGGCGAGGCGAGACCAAGCCGTGGGAGGTGCGGCTGGGAGCCAGCGGCAACATATTGGTGTGTACTGTGGGTAAATACGCGGCGAGGGGAGAAGTCTTCTACAACGGCTCGTGGAGGCCGGCCTCGGTCTCCACTGGCTGGTACCGCTCAGTGGTGTCGGGGAACGGGAGCGCGGTTAAGCTGTACTGGAGCGACACGCCCCAGTCCGCGATAAAGGTGGCCTACGTCGTCTTGACCGCGCCTAAAGGCCCCGACAGAGCCTTCGTAGTTGGGACTGACGGACTGCCCGTCCCCGCCCAGTTTCTCAGCCTCATGGCCGGGCCGGGCGTGGTTGTGGAAAAAGACGGCGTAGTCGCCTTCGCTGGCACAGGCTACCTCACATACGGCGGGAGGCGGATAGAGCTCAAACCCAACGCCACGGTGGTCGTGGAGGGGAAACGTTGTCTCTTCGTAGGGCAGACTTCCACCGGCCAGCCCCTAGATGTGGAAGTCCTCTTCAACGGTAAGCCGGTCGTCTCTGGTAGAGGGCAGGTGGAGGCTTTCTGTATTCCCGGCGCTACCAAAGCCAGATACACCTACCGCATGCAGTACCCCATAACCAACGTGACTTACACAGTAGAAGCCGACGGCAACTACACACTGCACGTCGTAGAGATGGAAATAATAGTGCGTGACCTCTATTTAAGACCTGTTAAGAGCTATATAATCAAGACGCCGCCTAATATTTCGCTCCCCATAGTATTGCGGGAGTACGGCTATAAGACTACAGTGACTGCCTTCGCAGGGAAACTAGAGATGTATCCAACAAGCCCAATAAGCTACTTGCTGAAAACAGTACAAAGCATTTTAGAAGTAGCTGGACATAATAATATGGAAATAACATCAAATTTATATAGAAGCTATCAATTAACTGCGAATACTGCACTTTACTTATCAATTGAAGCGTCTATACTCATCTTTCTTATTAGCTACATGTTGCTTCTGTTTACTAAAGAAAGTATGCATAATATTACATATAAATTTATACCACTTTTAATTATAGTCAACGTCCTACCATTAATTTTCTTCAATTTATACTCATTTTTATACTCATTTATCTATTTGTTTTTATTAATTACATTTTATCGTACTTTATTTACAAATACATATGATAAACAAATATTATACATATTTGTGATTTTGATGTTTATATTGTCTGTGTCTATATACACCGGAATGCCTATTTCCTATTTTGTAGCCTGGACGCCTGTGTTTATTGTTTCTTTATATATATTGTTATTTTTAAAATACATTTACTTAGCTAGGCGTTTCAGTACTGGCGAAGTCATATTAAATATAATCTATGTGTTGATATTTGTTTTAACGTTGCTCATAACTGTACTGCTGAATGCAAGCGATCGTGCACTAGCCCTTGAATTAACATTACTTCTTCTGCCAGTATCTAGAATCATCCACACTTTACATGCTACTTATTCAAGTTTCCCGTGGATAGACCTAAAAAAGGCTAAAGATAGCTCTCGATTATTCTCTGCAAAAGAGCAACTACGGAAGGAAATATCGGAGCTCTTGTGCAGGTTAATACATCGCAGAAAATCTGAAGACGCTACATCTTTTGAGATACCTCCCCATAGAGTCGAGTTAGTTGCGCGCCTTGTAGAGGATAGAGCAGACCGTAAGAAGTTTGACTTGACGATCAAGGTCGAGAATTTTGGACTCCATAAAGGTACTGCTACGATGCAGAAGACAGGTGCCGGATGGGCATTAGCCAACTTACAAGTCGCCAATATGCGCGAATCCTACTCTCTGTCTCCCAGCGGGAAGGGGAGCGGATGCGACGACGTGGCGAAACTAGTGGGAATATTCCTCCTCGCGCTTGCAATTGTAGCTATTGATACATTAGCTGGATTGTTCTTGGCCATTGCGCTTACATATGTATTTCATGTGGTTATGTGTGAAGGCCTCAGATTAGGATGGCGCAACGCGTTAATTAAATTACTGGTACTCAGCATAGCGTTGCCAATTCTCGTCATTATAACGTGGTCTCTTGCGGGTCCGTCTATGATGGCTATTAATAACTTTAGGCAAATAGTTTTCTCGGAGATCATCGCAACGATGGCGGACAGATGGCTGTATGTCTTCTTAGTATCGCTGGTGCTGTTCTATGCGCCTATTGTTTATCAGGTTAGGCGCTGCCTAGTGCCTTAAAGACGCTCTACTACCAGCTTCACCACTGGGTCTGCGGGGTTGCACAACAAAATCTCTTTTTGGTCTACCTCAACATCTCCTTTGCCTCTGATGTCTTCCCCGTCGACATAAGTCCCGTTGGTTGACCCGTCGTCTCTTATGTACAGCTTGCCGTTGGACGCCCTAAATTTGACGTGGACGCGCGAAATAGTGTCGG
>Ga0081478_142155_pt1 | contig 12200 bp, 8 predicted proteins | sample OctSprmetagenome_FD_70983 | JGI IMG/M metagenome (GOLD analysis project Ga0081478, IMG submission 70983) | Hot spring and microbial mat streamer communities from Octopus Spring Streamers, Yellowstone National Park, USA - T=80-84 v2 (version 2) | ecosystem: Environmental > Aquatic > Thermal springs... | reverse complement strand
AGTATTTTAAAGCTTTCTAAGATCTCATCCTCCAAAGGCTCTCCGAGTATCACCCTCTCCTCGTCCTTTACCTTTATTATGACCTCGGCGGGTTCCCTCTTTGAGTACCTGCAAACCACACCCGCTATTAGGGGATACTCTTCCTCTTGTGGCACTCCTTTAACTATAACAAGGGTGCCCCGTTGGTCCTTTCTCTGGGCATAACCATAACGGTTTTTAAAACCACTCAGAAAATTAACCTCTCCCTCGTTCCTTGCTACCACAAGCTTGACGCCGGAGGGAAGTCTTAGGTGCCTTCCTACAGATAAAAGGACAAGGTCTTCCTTTGTTATGGAACCTTCCCTCTCCAAGGTCTCTTTAAACTTTAAGGCATAGTTGGGGTCCGTCAGGTAGCAACACCCTCCAGCGGGCTGTTCGTAATCTATGCCATACTTTTTTGCAAGGCTTATTTGCACCTTCCTGCCCCTTCCACTTATATCCAGTAGTTTTTCTCGGTCTACCCAACCCATTCTTTCCGGCACCGTTGGTGGAAGTAGCTTGGCGGATAAAGGTCTAAGGACATAGCCTTCCAAGCCCGCCTCTTTTTCTATAAGCTTTAGTATGGGTAGCCTTTGGCTCATGGGTCTTTGACCTACCACTTCCCCAGTAATCACAAACTGATAGCCCTCCCTATCCATTATTTCCTTTGCCTTTCTTAGCATCATTATCCGGCAGTCTATGCACGGATTTACGTTTTTACCGTAGCCGTACTTTGGGTTCAGCAGTACATTAAAGTATTCTTCGGAGATATCTACAATCTCTACGGGCACACCCAACTGTGCCGCGGACTTTAGGGCAGGGTTCATATACTGGGAACCATCCTCTTTTTTTATTCCCAGCCTTCTCTTGTGCTCGGTTATACAAAAGCCTGTGTAGAAGTGCAGGGCATGAACAAAAACACCCTGCTCCTGCAGCAGCTTTATTGCCAGTGTGCTATCTAACCCACCCGAAAGCAGTGCCAAAGCTTTTATTTGGCTCATAGAGATAGGAACTCGAACTCGGTCTTCTCTTCCTCTTCCTCCTCATAACAGTCAGGGATCTTTTCCGCCTCTTCAAGCCTACCCTGCTTTATGAGGTAATCCTTGATGGCTACGTGGAGGGTTTCCAGACCCAAGTTGGTGCAGTGGATCTTTTGAGGGGGAAGTCCGCCCAGCTCGTCAAAGATGTCCTTGTAGGTTAGGTTGAGGGCGTAGTCTATGGTCTTGCCCTTGATCATCTCTGTAAGCTGAGAAGAAACCGCTATGGCAGAACCACAGCCAAAGGTTTTAAACCTCACATCCTCTATAACGTCTGTCTCGGGATTTACCTTTATGGTAAATAGCATGGCATCTCCGCAGGCAGGGTTTCCACACTGCCCAATGCCGTTGGCATCCTCCAAAACACCCACATTCCTTGGGTTCAAAAAGTGGTCTAATACTTTTTCGCTGTATTCAAACATGGCTTACACCTCCTTACTTTGATGGATTTTATTTTAGGGAAAAAACAAGAGATAACAATGATAATTATCAAGAAGTAAGCTCAGAAATTTTAGCCTTCAAAAGCTCCACTGGATCTTCCAAACTCAGTCCCAGATACTCCAAAAACTTCTCAATGCTTACCCACCTTTTTAGCACCATGCCTTGGGTGATTAGCCTTTCAAAGGGCTCTGGGTCCTTCACAAGCCCAAGGTCAAAGAGAAACTTTTGGAAGAACCGGGCATACAGAAGGTGCAATACCGCATGCTCTATGCCACCTATGTAGTAATCCACTGGCATCCAGCTTTCTACTTTTTTGGGGTCAAAGGGCAGTTTGTCGTTCTTTGGATCGCAGTAGCGAAGGAAGTACCAAGAAGAATCAAAGAAGGTGTCCATGGTGTCCGTTTCCCTTCTTGCGGGACCTCCGCACTTGGGACAGGTGGTATTTACCCAATCCTCCACCTTCTCTAAAGGATTTCCATGTCCGGTGATCTCCACCCTTTCTGGCAGTAAAACAGGAAGCCTATCCTCCGGCACTGGCACAGTGCCACAGCTTGGACAGTAAATTATGGGAATGGGTGTACCCCAGTATCTTTGGCGAGATATGTTCCAATCCCTCAGTCTGTATGTGATTTTGAACTCCGCCAAGCCCTTCTCCTTTAGCCACTGGGTTATCTCCACTTTTGCCCTCTCTGAGTCCATTCCGTCAAAGGGTCCGGAGTTTATGAGAATGCCAGGATCTTTGTAGGCTTTGCCCTCTGGCGGGTCTGAGTCTTTTGGTTTGACTACCACTTTTATGGGAAGGTTGTATTTTTGGGCAAACTCGTAGTCCCTTTGGTCGTGGGCTGGCACGCACATGATCGCCCCAGTGCCATACTCATAGAGCACATAGTTGGCGGTCCATACGGGAATCAGCTCGCCGTTGGCAGGGTTTTTCGCATACACTCCAAGAAATACGCCCTCCTTTTCCTCTTGGGTCCCTCTCTCCCTTGAGGACATGTGCTTCATTTTGCTAACAAACTCCTCCACCTCTTTCAGCCTACCTCCCCTCTTGGCAAGGGTCAAAGTCAATGGATGCTCGGGTGCCAGCACCAAGAAGGTGGCACCGAAAACCGTGTCCGGTCTTGTGGTAAAGACCTCTATGGGTAATTCGTCCACATAGAACTTTATTACCGCACCTTCAGACCTACCTATCCAGTTTCTTTGCTGGAGGATCACCCTTTCGGGCCACTTTCCTTCCAGGAGCTTTAGGTCTTCCAAAAGTCTCTCCGCATAATCGGTGATCTTTATGTACCAAGAGGGTACGTTTCTCCTTACCACGGGCGTTCCACAACGCCAACACTTGCCCTCTATAACCTGTTCGTTTGCAAGGACCGTTTCATCGTTAGGGCACCAATTAACCTCCGCATCCTTTCTATAAACCAAGCCCCTTTCGTAGAGCTTTAAAAAGATCCATTGGTTCCACTTGTAGTACTCTGGGTCGCAGGTAGCAATCTCCCTGTCCCAATCGTAAGAAAAGCCCATACTTTTGAGTTGCTGTTTCATGTAATTTATGTTTTCCTTGGTCCATTGAGCGGGATGCACTCCGTGTTTTAGCGCTGCGTTTTCCGCAGGCAGACCAAAGGCGTCCCACCCCATGGGATGCAAAACCCTTTTTCCCTTCATCCTCAAAAAGCGTGCCAGGGCATCCCCAATGGTGTAGTTTCTCACATGACCCATGTGAATGCGCCCAGAAGGGTATGGAAACATCTCAAGCACGTAGACCTTATTCTCTCCCTCCTCCACCTTAAAAACTCTAAGCTCCTCCCAGATTCTTTGCCACTTCTGCTCTATATCCCTTGGATTGTAGCTTTTTCCCATAGGCTAAAATTATAAAATAGCAGATTGGCTTAATTATCACCAAAATGAAGCCTTTTGGCTACATCCCGGGCAAAGTAAGGGTCTCCCGTTCCCAAAGCAAGCTCCAAAAGGAAGACCCTGTATTCAAGGCTTTGGCTCAGGTATAGGCTTTCAAGGATCAGCCTTTTCAAAGTTTCATAATCCTTTGCCCAAAGGGCGCGCTTCATAACCTCCTTTTCCAAGTATAGCCTTTCCTCGGGTGTCAAAGGAAAGCTTTCCTTCATGTATTCCCTGAAGGAAAGGTAGTTTTCTGTGGTAAGTCCTACTTGTATGAGCCTTTTTATCAGACTTTGCCTTTCCGCTGGTGGAAGTTCCTGATAGTAGGTTTTTGCATAGTCAAAAGCCTTTTGTAGATTTCCCAAAAGCAGTGCAAGGTTAATGGCGTCTTTTACAAAAGCTTTACCCTTCTTTTCCACCAACACATCCGCAAACTTTAAAGCCATGGCATAGTCCTTGAAGGCTATTGAATAGTAAAAGGCCTTTTCAATCCAAAAAAGGTTCTCCGTTCTTTCCGCCAATACAGTGGAAGTTCTGTATGCAATCTCGGGAATATACATACTCTCCGCTTCCTTGAAGACCTTTTCCAAAGAGCCTGTGTCCGTTTTCAGTTTTATGTAAAGACTCAAAAGCTTTTCCATCTCGTTTTTTATCCTTTTCCTTTGTTCCTCGTCTTTGACGGAGAAATACTCTGCTTTAAGCAGTTGATACTTCAAAAACAATATCTCCGGGTCATTGGGAGATTTTCTCTCAATTTCTGAAACTACTTCTATAGCGTCTTTAGTCCTACCTATCCTAATGTAGGACTTGACCAGGGCGTCGTACATATCCACTGAAGGGTTCGTCCTTAAAAGGGCTCTGTAGTAGGCAAGGGCTAGGTCTATGTTTATATCCACAGATTCAGGCAGATATCTTTCTAACCTACCTTTTGGAAAAAGCAGGATCGCCACCAGCAGTAAGGTCAGAATTATTCCCAGGTAATCCCTTATTGAAAAGGCTTTAATCAGTGCATACCGCTTTGATGTCTGCACGTTTTCCTCCTTTGAACTCAACCACCCCGGGGTTGTAGGCTTTTCCGTTTATGAACACTCTGCAAGAGGTTTCCAAACGAACCTCCAAAGGTAGGTAGGAGCTTAGCCTTAGCCTATACTCTTTTCCTTTTCTTTCAAAGTTTTCCACATAGCCGTTTGAGTATAAAAGTGCAAACTTTGGCTTTTGGGAGGAAAAGACCAGATAGTAGTCTCCCGAACCATCCAGAAAGAGATAGTTGTAGCCATCCTTTCCTTCCCTGTAGCCCACCACCCCCTTGCTCTTTTCTGCGTCAGGATAGCCCCATTCCTTTGGATACCTCAGGGTCCTCAATCCGCCCGCGTTTTTTACTCTAAAACCTTCTTCCCATCTCATTATGGCGGTCTGTCTGAAGTCCAAAACCCACCTGCTATACTCGGACAAGAACATGGGACTTACTTCCTTTGATAGAGCCCATTCGTAAACCCTTTTCAAAGCGTTCAAAGAAGCCAACTTTTGCCCCGAATAAAAGTGATAATAAATAGAGATGGGCTTTAGCCTTCTTGGGTTTTCTGTAAGCTCAAAGGTCTGTATAACATTTAAATAGCCCCAGAAGGGACCCGTCCAAAGGTTTGTGTATATGTTTTCGTTCTGCACGGGAGCATAGACCTGAAAGTAGGGTCCGTAATTGACACCGGAGGAGCCTATGTTCTTCAGAAAGGGCTCCTGCTGGGTTATGGTGGTCAGTCCTCCATTGACATTGAAAACGCCAAGCTGGTAGGTTTGCCTTAGCTGTTCTCTGTTTGGGTTGCATTCGCCCGTCCAGAGGAAAACTCTAACTTTTTTTCCAAGGTCCTTCAAAACCTCTCTGTTGATCCGTTCTACCGAGCCTCTTATTTCACTGTCCCAGTTGAGGCTATAGCCTTTTATTGGAAGGTTGTAGCCATAAAGAAGCTCCCTTTTTCTGTATTTGGGTTGCCAATCATAGGGATGGGAAAAGCTGTGGCTTGCGGGTTCAACCCAATTAAGTGAGAATATGTCCTTTGCTATGTTTATTAGCCTCTCTGACTTATCCGGATACAGTCCCTCCTTGGAGACCTCTCCCACTATTATGGAAACAGTATGCGGAATAGGATACCTTTTTATTATTTCGTCCCTTATTACCTCTCCCGTGGTTTTGGAAGGGTTAAAGTCTGCATCTCCAAAGAAGGCATCTCCATCTATGTGGGCGGTAAGTATTCTTCCACCGTTTTGGGTGGTAAGGTCAGGGATCAAAGGGGTGGTCCCAAAGACCTTTTTAAACACCTCAAAAGGGTCAAAGCTCCACAGTTCCTGTTGGTTCAAAAGGGACTCATTAACTGCGTACCCTCCCCAATCAAAGAGGGCAAAAGGATGGTGTTTTTGTCCGAGGGAGTTTTCCACCTCAACAAAGGGCGCTCCCTTTTCTGCAATTAACAGAGTATCCGTGTAGGATACCTTTATTGGTGCCTCAAAACCCATGTTTTCCTTTGGTTTTATCAGCCTAAAAGGGTTTATAGACCTCTCTCTGTTCCTTTCCGCCCTTATTCCAAAAGCTCTATAAAATTTTTCATCGTAAGGCAACAAGTTCAAAAAGAATAGCTTTAAACCCTCTTCCTTTGCCTTTATCAACCAATCAGTTAATTTTTCGTCAATCTTTCCTAAAAAACCCACCATTACGCCCGCATAACCAAGCTCTGGGTAAATTTCAGGCAACCCCTCCTCTATATCAAACATCTCGGGCACAAAACCCAGGTATTCAAGCACCATAGATGTGAGCCTGTGAGTGGGTTCATACTGGGCTACCGGATATTCCTTTGAACTGTACAGGATGGCTATCTTTCTTGGAATTAAAGAACAGAGAGAATATCCAACCCTTGAAAGCTCCTTGTCTGCCACGTATGGAACAAACCCAAGCTCTGCGATCTTTCTAACAAGTTCTTTTGCCTTCTTTTTGTCTCTTGGGTCTACGTAATCCACCACTATCACGGGAATACCATAGGACTTTATCCTGTTTAGCTGGTCCAGTAGCCACCTTCTTTCCTCTTCAGAAATTTGCACATATCTTTTTTTTGTATCCAGCCCACTAAAAAGACCCTCCACCAAAAAGCCATTTATGTCCCCTTTAACTCTATCTATAAACTCAAAGCCCCTGTTTAAAATTATCAGTTTGTCAGGATATCTTTTTCTCAGCTCCTTTACAAAATCCACAAGGGCGTCCTGAAAGTCTTTCCACTCTTCTTTTTTGGCGGAAAGCTGGTATGAATCTAAGGTGTCCAAAAGGAACCCGTCAAAGCCTCTGGCCGCAATCCTTTTTGCCACCACTTCCAAGAGGAACTTTCTGTACTCTTTGTTCCTCACATCCGCCACCAAAGACTTCCACATGGGATTTGTTCCGATGGAATACTTTTTAAGCTCCTTGTAATAATCCCTGTAGGTTTCTATCTCTCCTACGCTCATATAACCTATGAGTTTTGCCCTCTTTTTTTGATAAAAACCCTTCTCCTTCAAAACCTCCATGTAAGGGTTGTCCGCATCCAGCACGACCCAATCGTAGGCATAAAGCACATCATCGGGCAAAGGTTTGTGATGATAGTAAAGTAGCACGCATTTTAGTTCCTGCGCCAGCAAACTACTCACGAAGAGCAAAAGTCCTATAATGAACATCATTCAAGAACCTCCTTAGGTATTCCATACCCAATATCATAGAAAACATTAAGGCAAACATATAGCCATAGCCGTAAAAGTACGCCCCGAGAAATTGGGTTAGGAGTGTAAAGACAAAGTTTAGCAATGCGAAAGTAAAAGTCATTTTAACCAGCTCCCTCCTTAGGTCAAAGTAAGAAAGAAGGGCATAAATAACTATGTATCCCATCAGGAACACATTGGCAGCGAGAAATATCTCAAACAGTGGAATGTAGGCGGTGGGCAGTTTGAGAAATGTAAATATATACTCGTGAATGAAGATGAGCAGTATGGCGGTAAGGGCTTGAAATCTCAAAGTTTCAAAAAAGGCTGAGCGGGCACTTTCTATCATCTTGTTTGCAAGTCTGTAAAGGTCATCCAACCTTCCCCAAGTTCTTACCGCATTGTAATATGCGTTGTAGTTGTCAAAAAACTCCAGCTCAATCTTCAGAAAAGCCACAGCAAAACCGGGCACTATTGAAATGAGAGCTAGGGTAAAGGGCACATCGTAAATGACAGACGCGTTCATGTTCCCCAGCACATGGCTTCCCGTTATTGGGCTATACCAAAACACATACTTGTCTATCCAAATACCTAAGTTAAAGAAAAACCCAACCAGCATCAAGCTTTTGTAAAGCCTATCCTTTTTCAAAAAATCAAACTCTAAAAGTTTTGAAGACCTATAGTCCCTTGCAACTCTGAAAAGTATTAAGAATAGCAGTAAGGTCTGACTAAAATAAAAGCTAAGCATAAGCCATACTAATCCAAGGTTTGATAGAAAAATTACCCCAAGCCCTGCTATTGAATACGATATAACAAAGGATGCAAATATGTGCTTATAGCTCTTCAATCCGGTAAGTAGAGCGTTCACCACCCAAAGAACGGAAAGGGTAGCAACGGTAAAACTGAATAGCACATGGTAATAGTATGGATATCCTTTAAAGAAGAAAAAAGACAGCAGAAGGGCTATAAAGAAGCTGTAGGTTGCGGTCAGCATTGCCACACCGTAGGTGTTTGGGAGAACCCTTTCAAACTCCTTTTCAAAGAGCCTGTCGGATATATACCTTGTAAAAGAAAGCTGGAAAAAGCCCGAAAGAATCAGGCTCAAGGAAACGCAGTGTGTGATGTATACCTGGTATTTGATTAAGGTTTCGCTCACTCCCCAAAGCTTTTCCGCTATGTAAGCGGATACAAAGATGCTGAGTATGGCAAAGAGCCAATTGCCTGTCCCCAAAACCGCAGAGTAGCCCACCGCCAAAAGGACCCTTCCCAGCTTTCTCTCTTTGTAAAGCCTTCTTAACTCTAAAGAAATACCCGCCATGGCTATTTTCCTAAATATTTTCTATACACGCTTCTGTAGTTTTCTATAAATTTGTCAAAGCGGTAAAACCTTTGGACCCTCTCAAGCCCAGCCCTTTGACAGTTTTTCCAAATTTTTTCGTTAGTCAAAAGTTCGTAGTATGCCTTTGCAAGCCCTATTGCATCACCCACAGAAACTACCTTCCCCGCCTTACCTATTTCTGCATCTTCTTGACTCAGCCCTCCGTAGATAAGCTGCCTGCAGGAACCAACATCAGTAGTGACACAGGGCACACCGCTTGCCATAGCTTCCAAAAGCGTTAAGGGCATGCCCTCGCTTATGGAGGTCAGCGTAAATACTCCCGTTTTGGGAAGGATATCATCTATTTTTTGAAAGCCTAAGAATTTTACCCTATTTTCAACTCCAAGTATTTTTGCAAGCTCTCTGCACTCTTGGGCATATTCGGGCTCCTCGTCCTCGGGACCCACCACCCAACCCTCAGCCTCGGGTAGCTTTTGACACAGCAAACTCATAGCATTTATAAAGGTTTTTATATCCTTTATGGCTACAACCCTTCCTATCAGGGAAACCACCTTCGGAATTTCCTTCGGTCTTTTTTCTAAAAGCTTTGAAAGTCTATCCACATCCACGCCGTTTGGTATAACCCTTGTCTTTCCGGGCGGACATCCCCAGCCTATCTGCTGTTTTCTTGCATCTTCAAACAGGGAAAAGACCTCCGTAGCAGTGTAATAAGAAATTTTCCCAAGATTTACGAACATCTTTATCCAAAGCTTTTTGAGGGTGTCTATGTCGTATTTATTGGATAGGTACCTGTATTGAACTCCTATCCACTTTGCGTTTAGAATGTCTATCTTTCTTTCCTTTGTGTAGATCCCGTGTTCCGTAAGGACAAAGGGTATTTTGTACTCTCTGCTCATCAAACTTCCCAAAAAGCCCGCATAACCCGTTGATGGACTATGAATTAAGCCTATTTCTTTTTTTTCCAAGGTCATCTCAAGCTTTGCCACTACGAAGAGAGGTGCAAAAAGGTTTCTCATAGTCCAAAAGTAATCCACAAAGGGAACATCAATTTCCAACTCTTCGTAGAGTTCCTCTATAAGCTCCCAAGAGTTTTTGCTATACAAAAAGTCCTCGTAAGAGACTTCATTAAAGTAAGAAAAGCAAACAACCTCCTGCCAATGCTCTTCAAAGGCTCTGTCATCGAGAAATATCCTCAGAAGTTTTATCCTTTCGCTCTCCCTTTTGGCTTTTTTTCTTTGAACATTTTCCTCCTCCGAAAACAAATACACAGCCTCAAGATAGACCAGGTTGTCCGGAAGCTCGTAGCCAACGCCTTTGTAATCCTCGGGTCTTGAGCCAAGGAATAGCACTCCAAAGTTTAGGTCCCTCATACCGGTGATTATCTGATGGAGCCAAGTGGATACTCCTCCTTTTATAAAGGGATAGGTCCCCTCCGCTATAAAGAGCACATCTATATGGGTTTGTTTATCTACAAGCTTCATACCCATGCGGAGATCATAGCCATTTTTTTGGGATTAACTGAATAGGTTCCTCTGTGTTTTTCTGAAACCTGTTTCAATTCCTTGAAATTGCGAAGCTTATACAAAGCTTCCAACAGGTAAGGTAAAACCTTAACGGGCTCCATACCCAAATCCAAAGTCCTCTTGAAATGTTGATACGCCCTTTGATAATCTCCTGAAATCAGCTCCATTCTTCCCATCAGTAGATAAAGACTGGGATCCTCTTTGATTTCTAAAGCTTTTATGACGTACTCTTTAGCACTGTCCAAGTACTTTTTTGCTATCTGTTCTTCCATAAAGCCTAAGTAATAAATATCCCAGTTTAAGAATGCCAGTGCCCTGCACACAAAAAATTTAACATCTTTCTCTAGATCTTGACCTTCTAGATTTTTTTCTAATTCGTATGTTAGCTCCTGAAGGTACTTTTCAGCGTTTTTTAGATAACTGTTGGCAAGCAGTCTTAGTTCGTCGTTATCAGAAAAAAGAAGTTCCTTAAAAAATCTTACCGTCAGAGGATGGTAGAACTTGGTGAAATATAACACCCTTTCTAAGTCTTTCACCTTTGCAAACCTTAAGCCTCCCTCACCCAGCCTTCTTTTCTCCGAAAGAACCCTAGCACTGGAAACTAATTCGTAATTGACCTCCTTTATAGGAAGAGGTGCCTTTGAAATTTTTGTATAGATCAAAACTATCACACCAAACGAAACAGCAAAAGGTCCGAGGAAGAAAAAGATAGAAAAGCTAAGGATTAAAGCGTGTCTGTATGGGTATTTATAAAGGATTTTTAAAATCCCAGCTACTATTGTGGCAAGCAAGAGGGATGCAATAAAGTGAGAAAATAGATAGGTTATAAATCCAAATATAGTTGGATATTTCATCAGTGTATACAATCCTGTCATTTCTAAGAATATAACGAGTAGTAATTTTATATAATCACCTAACATTGCAGAACTCCTCAATAGGTTTTATATCCTTTACCTTCAAAAAGTACATGTCTTTTTTTATCCTTTCTATGAACCTTTCCACTCCCTCCTTAGGTGTTATGGGTAAAAGGACAAGCACTTTGTTTTCATTTACGCAAACTCTATCTAAACCTTTAACCATGCTTCTCAGCTTAACCACTTCTTCCCTTCTTTCGGAAGGATATTCAAAAACAACCACAAAGGAGTCTATTCCAAAGCGTTCTTTTAGAGATTGCATCCTGTAAGCTTGCAGTTCAAACTCCCTATCGCAAAACTTTGTGCATGAAAAACCTGAAGCTTCAAAGCCTATGCTGTCTCCGTAATATTCCAAAAGAATTGTTATGTAGGATAGCGCTTCCTCGTTTATGTTTAAGAAATCCATATCCTTTATTGCTAGTAAAAACTTCCCAGCATAGGATTCTGCCACCACAAGGGCGATAAAGTTAAGCTCTTCGCTCATAACCTTTCTCAGTATGTCTTTAGGTGGGATATAAAAGGATCTGTTCAGCTCCAAGGCTTCTTGAATTAAAGGGTCTTCCTCGTCTACCTTTACACCGCTACCCAACTTTTCCAAAGAAATAAGCTTTCCATCTTCGTACTTGTAAAGTTCTGCGGATATAACGCCAAAGAAGTCCGATATCAGCTCCATGAAAGCCTCTGAAGAGGGAACTTTAAGCCTTTCTAAAATATTCCTCACGCTGTAGGGAGAAAGCACAAACTGTCTTTCCAGCAGATCGTACTCAAACTTTAGGTTAAAGAGCTGTCTTTGATAAAGCTCTGTCATCTGCTCTGCGTAGGTTTTATCTGCAAGTGCAAGCTTTATTTTTTTATCCCATATGTATCTAAACTCGGAAGACAAAAGGGCAAAAAGTAGATTCTGCAAGAGATCGTTTAAAGGAAACGGCTGGTAAAAGAAAAAGTATCCCAAAGAAAGCAAAAATATTAGCACAATAGCCCCGGAATACCCATAGTAAAGGGAAAGGGCAACCACTAAAAGGTTTATTAAGTCGTATCTACTTTTTATAAAGAGTGGGTCTTCTCGGTTGAAATACCAACCCAAAGCTAATAAAAAAGCGGTTAATAGAAAAATTTCTACAAATATAACCTTTTCAATCGTTATTCTTTCACCAAGCCCAAAAGCATGCATCAGAAAACCCTGTTTAAAAGCTTTTGGGCGAGTGTTCCCAATGACTCATTCACCCAACCACTACCGGATACCGCAACATTTTTAACAACTCTGTTTTCTTTTGCGTCATAGACAAAGATGGTTATACTTACTGCTGGTTCGCCGTCCAAG
>Ga0081478_130898_pt1 | contig 12218 bp, 13 predicted proteins | sample OctSprmetagenome_FD_70983 | JGI IMG/M metagenome (GOLD analysis project Ga0081478, IMG submission 70983) | Hot spring and microbial mat streamer communities from Octopus Spring Streamers, Yellowstone National Park, USA - T=80-84 v2 (version 2) | ecosystem: Environmental > Aquatic > Thermal... | reverse complement strand
TGCCCACAAGGTGGTAAAAGAGCTAAAGATAGAGGCGGTGGTAGAGGTCAATTCCATAGGCTGTAAGGTGTGCAGACCCGCATACAGGCAAGCCCTAACCCAATACTTGGAGCAGGTAGCCGGGCGTCTGTGTGAAGACTGCATGGACAGAAAGGACAGAAATCCTCTCAGGGTTTTAGACTGCAAAGTGCCCACCTGCAGGTCTGCAGTTAAGGATGCGCCCAAGATGGTGGATTTTCTGTGTGAAGAGTGCAGGAAACACTATCAAAAACTGCTTGAGTATTTGAACATCATGGGAATTCCCTATGTGGAAAATCCTAACTTGGTAAGAGGATTAGACTATTACACAAAAACCGTCTTTGAGGTGGTCTCCCGGGAGCTGGGTATAACCATAATAGCGGGTGGAAGGTATGATTACCTTGTGGAGGAGATGGGTGGAGTGCCAACGCCTGCGGTAGGCTTTGCAGTTGGTGTGGAAAGGGTGGCAATGTTGGTTAAAGAGCTTCCGCAAAGACAGCCCCTTTATATGGTAATTCCCTTGGGAGAAGATACGGTAAGCTATGCCCTAAAGGTCTGCGAGCTTTTGAGAGAAAAGGGTAAGAGGGTGGAGCTCTCTTACAAAAGGGCAGGTTTGAAAAAACAGTTGGAACTGGCAAACAAGCTAAAAGCTGATTATGCGGTCATAGTGGGTGAGGATGAGATGAAGGAAGAGAGCGTGTCTATAAAGAACTTGCACACAGGAGAGCAAGTTAAGCTGAACCTGAAGGAGCTTTTTAGCCATGTGCTTTGAAGAGCTAAAGCGGAGGCTTTTGGAAGGCATAGACCTTAGGCAGGGCAGACTTCATTTGGCTAAAGTAAGTCAGGGGCGCTTTTTGGAGGAAGAGAACTACACCATCCATCTGGACGGGAAGAGACTGCTCTTTGCCAAAGTCTTTTACGGAAGGAAGCCTTACTATAAAGAATGGGTGGAGCTCTTTAACATAGAGAAGGGTTTTTTTGGCACAGAGGCGGAGGACCTACTTTTGGAGCTCTTCAGCAGATGCTTTAGAAGGCTCTTTGTGGAATACTACAACGACCCGCAGACTACAAAAGAGTTAAAAAGTGGCATCCCACCCCAAGAGACCAGGCTCGGTAAAAAACTAAAAAGCTTGGGCTACACCTACTTTAGGGATTGGTATTACCCAGAAGGCTGGATGGAGGGCGGTTATAAGCTACAGGCGGAGAGGTTATAATCTTTTAGGTGCAAAGTGTAAGAAAAGTTCGGTGCCTAAGGGGTGAGCTGAGGGTTCCCTCCGACAAATCCATCTCCCACAGGGCGGTTATATTGCCAGCTTTGGCAGAGGGAGAAAGCTATGTTCAGGAGTGGCTCTTGTCCAAAGATACCTTGGCAACCCTTAACATAATAAAAACTTTGGGTGTTAAAGTCCAGCACAAAAATGGCACCTTGAGAATAAAGGGTTCAAACTTTGAGCTCTTGGAACCTCAAAGGGTCCTTGAAGCAAAGAACTCGGGCACCACAGCCCGGCTCATGCTCGGCGTTTTGGCTACTCAAAGCTTTTTTGCAGTCCTCACGGGAGACCAAAGCTTAAGAAGAAGACCTATGCTCAGGGTGGTGGAACCATTAAGAAGAATGGGTGCCCACTTGGACGGCAGAGAAGAGGGAGACAAGCTACCCATTGCCATAAGGGGTGGAGCACTAAAGGGGATATCCCTCTTTAATAGGAAGACATCCGCCCAGGTAAAATCCTGCGTGCTTTTGGCTGGGCTAAGGGCGGAAGGCACTACAGTGGTGTATGAGCCCTACCTTTCTCGGGACCATACCGAAAGGCTACTATCCGCAATGGGTGTAAAACTCATCTCCTACGATGGAAAGTTTGGCAGGGTTGTAAAGCTGGAGGGAGGGCAGACCTTGAAGGCTACGGAGATCTTTTGCCCTGCGGACCCATCCTCCGCTGCCTTTTTCACTGCAGGTGCAGTCCTCTTGGAGGGTAGCGAAATTCTGCTTAAAGATGTCCTTGTAAATCCCACCAGGGATGGCTTTTTTAGAAAGCTAAGAGAGATGGGTGCTCACGTGCAATACGAAAACCTGAGGGAAATATCCGGCGAGCCTATTGCAGATGTGTATGTCAAATACTCGGGAGGGCTAAAGGCGGTGGATGTTCATCCTGAGGAGGTGCCAAGCCTTATTGATGAAATTCCTATACTTGCGATAGTTATGGCTCACGCACAGGGCGTTTCTACTGTTAGGGGTGCGGGAGAGCTTAGGGTAAAAGAGAGCGACCGCATAAGGGCTATCGTGGAGAACCTCAGAAGGATGGGTGCCAAGGTAGAGGAGTATGAGGATGGCTTTTCTATTGAGGGAGGAACTCCCTTACGAGGTGCCCTCATAAAAACTTATGGAGACCACCGAATAGCCATGAGCTTTACCATTGCTGGGCTTACCGCTGAAGGAGAAACCCAAATAGACAATCCAGAGTGCGTGGCGGTCTCATACCCTACTTTCTTCCAAGACTTAGAAAGGCTGACATGCTGAGGAAACTACTCTTTGAAGATCTTCAATACAAGGTAGTATCCCTCATTGTGGGCTTTTTACTGTGGTTTGCAGTAAATTTTGGAACGAGGGCGAGCTTATCTGTGGAAAAAGAAATAGAGCTGAAAAACGCCCAAGACAACTATGTCTACAAGCTATCAAAGAAAAGGGTCAGGATGAAGATTAGCTTTGTGGAAAGGCTTGTTTCAGAGAGTGCCTTGGAAAACCTACAACCCTTTGTGGATGTTAGAGGTTTAAACACCGGAAGGTATTTGTTAAAGGTAGAGGTGAGGAACCCTTATAAATTCTTGTTGTCTGTGGACAAGGTAGAACCGGAGAAGGTTGAAGTTATAATTCAGGAGGCCCCCCAAAGGGGGGAGAGATAGTTTTATCCGCAGGAGAAGCTGTTTCCACAACCGCAAGAGCCAGTTACGTTGGGGTTCCTGATGGTAAATCCACCGCCCATAAAGTCCATAACATAGTCCAGCTCTGCGTTATTCACATAGGGCATGGAGAATTGGTCTATGGCTATCTTGAGCCCAGGGTATTCAAAGACGAAGTCTGTTTCTTCTATGGTGTCGTCAAAGCCCATGGCATACTGAAAGCCAGCGCATCCACCGGGAACAACCCTTATCCTGAGGATGGGATCCTCTATGTTGTTTTCCTTTGCTATGCGTGTTACCTCCTGAACAGCCCTTTCGGTGGCAAAGAAGTTATAAGCTACGTTTTGCATGACTTACCTCCTTAAAGGTTTTACATAAAAGATAATAGCCCTTTCATAGAATGCAATATGATGGTTATCACCTAATCCCTGCCAAGCTTTCCAGTATGTATCTAAAACTCTTTGGATCTATAAGCTTTATGCCCACCCTATCTGCCCACCTATGCAGTCCCTCATCTCCCGTTATCAGGATGGCGTCCAGTTCGTAAGCAAGCAGTAAAACATCCGCATCCTCCTTGCTGTCTATTATGCCCACCCTCAGGGCTTCTCTGTATTTTTCCCTGAGCTTGGTTATTACTTTACCCGTTTCGGTTTCTGTTAGCCTTCCTGCCTCTCTTGTGTGCTCTTCTGCCACCCTCAAGCCCTTGTTTATTCTGTATCTGACCTCTTCTATGAACTCATACAAAAACTCCGCTGGGATCATAAGGTTATACCTCCTTGGGGAACGTATTCGCACCACCAACTCAAACTTGGGCTTTAAATCTCCAAGGGAGACCATCTTGTTGAACTCTTCATAAACCGAAAGGGGCATGTAAAACTGAGCCTTTGAGTGATAAGCCAAAGAGAGAAAGTTCTCTATGGCACCCATCTGGTCTTTTTCAAACTGGGAATAAACATCCGGGTTTGTAAATACGCTTGTATCAAGCACGAAGGTTTCCATGTCTGATCAAAATTATACCTAAAAAACCTTATGAAGGTATTTGGCAGGATGAGGTAGGAGCTTTTTTATAGGTTTTAAAGGGTTTAATTTTAGGGTAAAATGATAGCATAAGGAGGTGTTAGTTATGCTGAGAGTATGGTTTCTTCTTACGCTTGCGTATGCGATTGGCTTTTGTATAGCTGCGCCTTTTTGGGCTATTTATGAACTTATATCTGAAGGAAGGGTTCCAAGTTCTAAAGATTTTTCAGATGCTTTTGGAATTTATCTGGTTTCTTACATTTTCTCTTTATTTGGTATGCTGGCTTTGTCCGTACTAAGTCAGAAAAAGGAGTTTTTCTACAGAATATGGTCAAAGCTGGATTTTTTCAGAAGGGCACTTTTGAGTTATGGGATAACGATACTTACGTGGTTTATACTTGCGCTTTTCGAGGATGGGATTGAAAATTTCTCGGGCTTGTTTTTTTTCATGGTCTATATCACTCTTTTTACTTCGCCCTTTGTTTTAGGTTTAGTTGTTGCAAACTGGCTTACGCATGCAATAGCAGGACTTTCCCAATTCAAAAGAAAGGTGATGGTTAAGGTAAGACCGCCCAAGACTTTAGATTTTGCAGAGTATGGCAAGCGGGTGGTGGTAGGGCAAGATTACGCTATTGACACCATTCAGAAGGTGCTTATTGCCAACACCAAGCTTGCAGACAGAGGAGACCCAAGAAGAAACAGGATTTTGGCATCTTTCCTCTTCGTAGGACCCACTGGTGTAGGTAAAACTGAGACTGCTAAAGCTTTAGCGGACTGGCTCAGTCAAGAGGGTTATGACTTTTTGAGAATAGATGCTAATCAGTTTGCGGATAGAGAAGCCCTCTGGACACTGCTGGGTGCTGCAAAGGGTTATATAGGTTCAGAAACACCTGGGCTATTACCTTCCGCTATCAGTCAAAACCCTAAGCAAGTCATCCTCATAGATGAGATAGAAAAAGCAGACCAAGGCTTTTATCAGTTCCTGCTTCAGATGTTGGACGAAGGCTACGTTATAGAACGTTCTACAGGATATGCTTATTATCTAAATAGGGCAATAGTTATAATCACCTCAAACCTTGAAAACAAAAGAATAGCGGAGATTATGGAGACGCTTAAGGATCCAATAGAGATAGACATTGCGGTAAGGAAGACCCTTGAGGGTGCTGAGGTTCGGCTTGGAGGTGGAAGAACCTTTAGGATAACGCCTGAGTTTTTGAGCAGGATTGATGAGATAATTCCCTTCCGTTCTCTGGGCTTTGAAGACCTTGTTCAGATAGCTTATCGGGAGCTAAGGAGATTGGGTGAGAATGTGGGTATAGATTTTGCACGGGCAATAACCCAAAAGTATTACCCAATTGCAAGAGAGTATGGCGTAAGATACTTCCTCAAGAAGATACAAAAAGAAGTGCTAACTCAGTAGGAAAAAGTAAAGGAGTTATTCTTGGGTTATCTCTTCCTCTGTTTAAGGATTTAAAATAAAAGCATGAAGTTTTCTGTCGTAAACCTTGGGTGCAGGAGCAACTACTTTGACGGTGAGCTTTTAGCCCAGAAATTAACAGAGAAGGGCTACGCAAGGGCTCAAGAAAAAGCAGACATATACATAATAAACACCTGCACCGTGACCTCTGAGGCGGATAGGTCCTCCCGACAGTTTATATACAGGGCAAAGAGGGAAAATCCAAAGGCTATAGTAGTGGCTACGGGATGTTATGCCCAAACAAACCCACAGGCACTGGCAAGACTAAAGGAGGTGGATTTGGTGGTGGGGAATTCCCACAAGGACCGGCTCGTGGAGATCCTTGAGGATTACCTTCAGGGCAGAGGTGAAAGGGTCTTTGTGGATAACATCTTCAAAGATAGCCAAGTTAAAAACTTTGACCTGGTGGTCTTTTTTGAGAGGGTAAGACCTTTCCTCAAGGTTCAGGAAGGATGTAATAACTTTTGCACCTTTTGTGTGATCCCTTACGCGAGGGGCAAGCTCCGTAGCGTGCCAATGGAAAAGGTCCTTGAGCAGGTGAAGGGCTTGGCAGAAAGGGGCTTTAAAGAAATCGTCCTTACGGGCACCCAGCTAACCCAATACGGATGGGACCTAAACACAAACCTCTATCAACTACTCTTGGAACTGCTACGTATAAAGGACATAGAACTCTTTAGGCTCTCCTCCCTATATCCGTCCGAGATAGACCAAAAGCTTTTGGACCTGATCACACAAGAAGAAAGGATCGCTCCCCACTTTCACCTTTCCCTTCAAAGTGGTTCCAACAGGATCCTGAGGCTTATGGAGAGGGACTACACGGTGGAGGACTACACAAAACTTGTGGAAACTATAGTCCAAAGGAGACCCATATCCGCCATAGGAACAGACATTATAGTGGGCTTTCCCACAGAAACGGAGGAGGATTTTGAGGAAACCTATAAACTCGTTCAAAACCTGCCCTTTGCCTACCTTCACGTCTTTAGCTATTCAGACAGACCTTATACCAAGGCGAGCAAGATGTTCCCAAAGGTGGAAGAAAGAGTAAAGAAAGAGAGGGTTAGACTGCTCAAGGCTTTGGACCAAAAAAAGAGAGAGGAATTCAAAGGTTCAATGAAAGAAAAGACCCTGAGGGCTATAATCTTAGAAGAAGGAAGGGCACTTACAGAAAACTATATTCATTTAGAGGATGAAGACTTTAGGGATGTAGGAGCGATTGTGTCGGTGGTTCTCTGAAGCTTTGCATCAATGCAGGCTTTTATGAAAGATACAAACAGAGGGTGCGGGTCAAAGGGTTTGCTCTTGAACTCGGGATGGAACTGACAACCTATGAACCAAGGATGGTCCTTTAGCTCTACTACCTCCACCAACCTGCCATCGGGAGAAACTCCAGAAATAACAAAGCCATTCTTTTCAAAGAGTTCCCTGTAAGCGTTGTTGAACTCATACCTGTGCCTGTGCCTCTCGTATATTACCTCCCTTTTGTAAATTTCCCTGACCTTTGTGCCTTCCTTTAACACGCAAGGGTAGGCTCCCAAACGCATGGTGCCACCAAGCTCTTCTATATGCTTTTGTTCCTCCATTATGTCAATAACTGGATGGGGTGTGTTAGGGTCAAACTCGGTGGAGTTGGCACCTTGAAGATTCAAAACGTTTCTTGCAAACTCCACACACATAAGTTGCATACCAAGACATATACCAAAGGTGGGCTTTTTGCTGAGCCTTCCGTCCTTGATGGCTTTAATTTTGCCCTCTATACCCCTCTCTCCAAAGCCCCCCGGCACCAGTATGCCGTCAGCTTCATGTAAAAGTTCCTCTTCAACGTTCTCCGAATTAACCCAAAGGATGTTCAGTTTAACACGGTTGGCAATGCTTCCGTGAGTAAGTGCCTCCACCACGCTTTTGTATGCATCCCTTAGGCTAACATATTTGCCCACGAGGGCTACCTTTACTTCCTCTTTTGCGTTCTTTATTATGCTGACGATCCTTTCCCACTTTCCTTCACCATCCTTGGGTTCTAAGTTGAACCTTTTTGCAAGCCAAAGATGTAGTCCCTGTTTTTTGAAAATCAAAGGCACTTCATAAATGGTCTCCACATCGTGGGCGGATATTACCGCCGAAGGGCTAACGTTTGTAAAAAGGGAAATCTTTTCCTTTACTTCCTTTGGTATTTCACACTCAGACCGGCATATTAAAACCTCGGGCTGAATGCCTATCGCCCTCAGCTCTTTAACTGAGTGTTGGGTGGGTTTAGTCTTAAGCTCTCCCACGCTTTTTACGTAGGGAACATAGGTTACGTGCACATAGACGCAGTTTTCCCTTCCAAGCTCCATTCCAAGCTGTCTGATGGCCTCTAAGAAAGGAAGACTCTCTATATCTCCCACAGTTCCACCTACTTCCACGATAACAAAGTCGTGGTCCTTTTCAATGGACCTTATTAGCCTTTTTATCTCGTTGGTTATGTGGGGTATTACCTGAACTGTTGCACCAAGGTAATCTCCCTTTCTTTCCCTCTGGAGGACGTTGAAGTAAACCCTCCCGGAGGTGATGTTGTTTTCTCTGCCCATCTGAGCTTTGGTAAACCTTTCATAGTGCCCAAGGTCCAAATCCGTTTCCGCACCATCCTCCGTCACATAAACCTCCCCGTGCTGATAAGGGCTCATGGTTCCAGAGTCCACGTTTAAATAAGGGTCCAGCTTTTGGAGGGTGACCCTGTAGCCCATTTCCTCAAGGAGGGATGCGATTGCGGCAGAGGATACTCCTTTGCCTAAGGAAGAGAGGACACCACCCGTTACGAATACATACCTTGCCACGGAGGGAATATTTTAACCTACAAGATACATCGTTTCCGCTTCCACCGCCTTTTTGCCATCCTCCAAAATCATATCCCTGTAAGACTTGCCCGCGGGCACCATGGGAAGAACGTTTTCTTCCCTATCCACCACAAAGTCAAGGACTACTGGTCTGTCTTGGATCTTCAGGGCTTCTTCTATTATTTCCCTTACTTCTTTAGGTTTTTCTGCCCTAAAGCCCACTGCACCACAGGCTTCTGCCAATTTTACAAAGTCCGGCTGAACGCTCAGGTCCACCTCCGCATACCTTCTGTCGTAAAAGAGCTCTTGCCACTGACGAACCATTCCCAAGTAGGCGTTGTTTATTATGGCGATCTTTACAGGTACCTTATACTGCACTGCGGTAATGAGCTCCTGCATCGTCATAACAAAAGAACCATCACCGTCTATAACAAACACCTCCTTTTCGGGTCTTCCGATCTTTGCCCCAATGGCGGCAGGAAAGCCAAAGCCCATTGTTCCAAGTCCTCCGGAGTTTATAAACTGCCTTGGGAATTTGTACTTATAGAACATAGCCGCCCACATTTGATGCTGACCTACGCCTGCGGTAATTATGGCATCTCCCTTCGTAGCTTCCCATATTTGCTCCACCACATACTGAGGCTTTATAACGCTATCAGAATTTCTGTACCTCAAGGGATGGTTCTTTTTCCAACCTTCTATGCGCTCTATCCACTCCTGTCTTTCTTTGGGAAAGAGGATCTTTGCACCCTCCTTTTTTAGCTCCTCTATGAGCTTTCTGAGAACTATTTTCACATCTCCCACTATGGGCACATCCACCGTTATGTTTTTGGATATGGATGCGGGGTCTATGTCTATGTGTATTATCTGGGCTTGGGGTGCGAACTCCTCTACCTTTCCTGTAACCCTGTCGTCAAAACGGGCACCCACTGCGATCAAGAGGTCGCAGTTATAAACCGCCATGTTTGCATAGTAGGTGCCGTGCATTCCCAACATATGCAGGGCCAATGGATGGTCTTCGGGGAAGGCACCCTTACCCATATTGGTGGTGGTAACGGGTATTTTCATAAGCTCCGCCAACTCTACCAACTCTTTTTGTGCCTCCGATTGAACTGCGCCACCGCCCACATACAACACTGGTCTTTTTGCAGACATTATCAGCTTTGCAGCCTTTTTGATCTGTTGAGGGTTGCCCTCCACGTGGGGCTTGTAGCCGGGGAGGGATTCTCTGACCTCCTCATCCGTTGGAATGGAAACGTCTGAGAGCTTTTGGGTTATGTCCTTTGGAATGTCTATAAGCACAGGTCCCGGTCTTCCGGTGGATGCTATGTAAAAAGCCTGTCTTATTATAAGTGGCAGGTCTTCTATACGCTTTACTAAGAAGTTGTGCTTGGTTATGGGTCTGGTAATTCCTACTATGTCCACCTCTTGGAAGGCATCGTTGCCTATCAAATGAGTGGGAACCTGTCCAGTGATGAAGACCACGGGCACCGAATCCATGTATGCGTCCGCAATGGGAGTTACTAGGTTTGTAGCACCCGGTCCAGAGGTTGCCATGGCAACGCCCACCTTGCCGGTAGCCTTTGCGTAGCCTTCCGCCATATGCCCCGCACCCTGTTCGTGCCTTGCCAGAATATGCTTTATTCCACCATGCCTGTAAAGGGCATCATAGACCTCCATTATGGCACCGCCGGGTATGCCAAAGATCACCTCCACTCCTTCTTTTTTTAGGGTTTCTATAACAATGTCTGCACCCTTTCTTAGCATTGGACCACCTCCATAGTTTTTAGGCTCCCAAAACCCACTCTCCCTTACCGTCTTTATAGACTTCCTTTTTCCAAATGGGCACCCTCTTTTTTACCTCATCTACCACATACCTACAGGCAGAAAAGGTCTCTTCTCTGTGCCCACCGTAGGCTACCACCAAAAAGGAGGGCTCACCCACCTTAACCACACCAAGCCGGTGATGGATAAAAACCTCCTTTATGGGAAACTTTTCTAAAGCCTCTTGCCTTATCTCCTCCATTACCTTTATTGCCATCTCTGGGAATGCTTCGTAGTGAAGCTCTTGCACCCCATCGTCCTCCCGGGCTATGCCCAAGAAAACCACACTGGCACCACAGTCCTCCGGAGGCTGATAGGAGGACAACACGCGCTCCGCTCCCAACCATTCCACACCTAAATACACCTTTGGAACCATAGAAGTTAAATATATAAACTACCTTCTGTATGTTGCAATATTTTTCAAATGGTCCTTGTAATTGGAACTAAAAGCATGTCTGCCATTGCCCATGGATACAAAGTAAAGGTAATCTGTCTTAGCGGGATTCAGAACCGCCTCCAAGGACTGAAGGCTTGGGTTGCATATGGGGGATGGGGGAAGTCCCTTGTGGTAGTAAGTGTTGTAAGGGTCATCCAATTGCAAATGTTTCCTGGTTAAGACACCCTTCCACTCTCCCTTTCTTTTTAGGGCGTATATGACGGTGGGGTCTATCTGAAGGGGCATTCCCAACTTAGTCCTGTTTAGAATTACCGAGGCGATGATAGGTCTCTCCTCCGGTACTGCAGTTTCCTTTTCCACCATAGAGGCAATTATTACCCACTCCTCAAGGGTTAGCCCTCTCTCTTCTAACTTCCGCCTGAGGTGTTCTGTCCTTCTGAGGAAGTTTTTAAACATAACATCCACTACCTGGAGAGGATGAGTATTTTTTGAAAAGTAGTAAGTATCTGGGAACAAAAAACCTTCCATGGTGTAAGTTCTGAGCCCATATCTTTTGGTAGTTTCTGGAGAATTTGCTACTTTCAAAAAGTCTTCCCTCTGGTATATGGAGTATTCCTCCAGAAGGTCTGCTATATCATACAGGTCAAAGCCCTCTGGTATGGTGATTTTGTAGAGTTTTCTTTGCCCTCGGTGGATTTTTAGGTAAGCGTCCCAAGGGAAAACCCAACCCTTGAACTCATACTCTCCCGCCTCCAACTTTCCCCTAATTAAATAGTGGATAGTCACAAAAGATATAGGGCTTCTTATTACACCCTCCCTGTAGAGCAAAAGGGCAACATCCAAGCTGGTTTTCCCGTAGGAGATCTCTACCGTCCTCTCGGTCTTGACAGGAAAAAAGGAATAGACAAAAAAGACAAAAACCAACCCGAAAACAGCCAAAAGCTTTATCATAAGCTGTCAAAGAACTCAATGAGCATTACATAAGCTGAAAGTGAATCCTTCAGTTCTTTTTTCTTACGGAAGTCCTCCCTTAGCCTAAGGGCTTCTTCTGTGGTGTATCTTTCGTCCCAAAAGTCAAGGGATACACCCTCTGGAAGCATGGACTCCAATTCCTTTGCAAACTTTCTAACTTCCAAAGCCCTCTGTCCTTCCTTTCCACTGGGTGTTAGAGGAAGTCCCAAAAGGACAAGGTTTACTCCATACTCTTGGATTATGGAAAGGATAGAGCTATAAACTCCCTCCCTGTTGGCAAGAGGTTTCAGTGGAATGGCCAACTTTAGGGATGTGTCCCCTAAGGCGAGCCCTATTTTCTTTGTGCCCCAATCTATAGCCAGAACCTTCAACCGGTCCTGAAGCCAACCAACTTGTAAAGAAGACAAAAGCCCGTTATTGCGGTTCCTATAAGCACCAAGCCTATTATACCCAAGATCCACCATAGACCACCGTTGGTAAAAGCAAGGTAAATAAGTATGAGCCCTATTATTGCCCTTGTTGCCCTGTCCCAGACCGCAACGTTCTTTTCCATGGCAACACCTCCTTTTTTATTCATTATATAGGCACGGGCGGACTCGAACCGCCGACCTCCGCCTTGTAAGGGCGGCGCTCTTCCATCTGAGCTACGCGCCTTTGCCAGCGTGATGCTTAATATAATAACACAGAATACACGTCGGGTGAGAAATTCAAAGAAACTGTAAATCTCTTAGGAAAAAGTCTTGGCAAGGAGGGGGCTTATAATACCCCCAAACCCTACCAAGGAGGTTTTAACATGGAAAATCACCTC
>Ga0081478_139722_pt1 | contig 12245 bp, 12 predicted proteins | sample OctSprmetagenome_FD_70983 | JGI IMG/M metagenome (GOLD analysis project Ga0081478, IMG submission 70983) | Hot spring and microbial mat streamer communities from Octopus Spring Streamers, Yellowstone National Park, USA - T=80-84 v2 (version 2) | ecosystem: Environmental > Aquatic > Thermal... | reverse complement strand
AAGTGTAGGGTATAATTCATTTTTCCACTTTACATATCCATCCCACATTCCTAAACCATAAGGGGATTCTTCTACTATAGCTACTGCTTTTTTGTAACCTGCCCATTTTATGAAATTCATTGTTCCCTTTGAAACAAAAATGTTTGCAACCCCTACTCTGAAAACATATTTATAATGATTTGCCGTAATTTCATCCGCCCAGCTAAAAGTTACAAACATTATTGTGGGGTATCTTTCTGTTGCTTCTGCGAGAGGTAATGCGACACTACTTTCCCATGGCCCTATTAATCCTACGATTTTATGTTCGGTAACCATCCTAGCTAAATGAGATATAGCTGTACCAGTGTCTAGTGTTTGATCTGCAGTAACAAGTTCCAGAGGTCTACCTAATACTCCTCCCTTTGCGTTTTGATATTCAACAAATATTTGGGCAACCTTAAGTATCAACTTGCCTGAAATGTAATCAGCAGGAGGTGAAAGAGGAGTAATTACACCAATTTTTATTGGTTCAGCAGGTCTTGAAGTTAAAAAATAAACGGATACACCTGCTACAGCGGCTATAATAATTATAGCTATTATAATTATTGTTTGCATTTTAGTTAGAGCATCTTTTTTTAATATATGGTTAGCCATGGTAGAATTCATATGTTTAAATTCTTTTTTTTATATATAAATTTTTGCTTTTTTTATTAAATAATAAGCTAAGTCTAGCATTAAGATTACTTTAAGCGATTTCAAAAATCAAATAAATATAAATATTTTTTAAATAAATTTTTTTTATGAATAGCTTAGAATTACCTAAGATTAAGGAAGATCTGGAAAAATTGATCGGAAAGGAAAATGTTTCAAACACTTTTTATAAAGTTTCTGAATATTGTATTAATCATGTAGCAAAAAACATTTTCGCAATGAGTAAAACAGAACCATTTATAGTTGCTAGACCACAAAAATTAGATCAACTCGTTAAAATTGTGAAATATGCTTTTGAAATGTCAATTCCTTTATTCATTAGAAGTGGCGGAACTGGTTATTCGGGCGGAGAAGTTCCTACAAGTTCAGGTATAGTCATTGAGTTAACAGGCTTGAATAGGATCATCAACGTTGATGATAAAGGTCGCTATGTTACTTGTGAAGCAGGAATAACGGTAAAAGAGTTGAATGAATATCTTCAAAAAAATTATAACTTGACATGGTTTCATGATCCAGGTAGCAGAGATTGGGCTACTGTAGGAGGAAGTGTATCTACACTCGGTGTGGGTGCTTTTTCAACAAAATATGGCTATGCACATAATACCGCGGTGGCTATGAAAATAGTAACAGCTGATGGCGAAATTATTGAAATAGGAAACAAAATAAGAAATGATTATGCTTCATATAACTTTATAGACCTATTTGCATCTAGTGAAGGAACTCTTGGTATTATTGCTGAAGTTACGTTAAAAGTATTTCCAGTGCCAAAAACTAGAAGAATTATTTTAGGTGTTTTCAAAGACTTTCATGATGCTGTTAAAAGTTGTTATGACATAGTAGATTCAGGTCTATATCCTGAATCTCTTATGATTGAAGATACCCTGCGATTTCTTCTTGAAGGTATCGCTCCTCATATTAATTTAGACGATCCAATTTTAGCGCCTTACGAATTTGACAAATCCCAAGCTGTATTAATTGTAACATTCGCAGGAAAAGAAGATATTGTTAATATTTGTCAAGAAAAAACAAAAGAAATGCTTAAATTAAACGGTGCAAAAATAATTGAAAACGAAATAATAATAAATGCTTATTGGAAATCTAAAACAGAATTACCTTCATGGTCAAAAACTATGGAAAATGTTAAAATTCATAGTTTTGTGCCTGCCATTCCTCTTTCTAGAGCAGTAGAATTTAACGAAGCTTACGATCGTTTAGTAAAAGATTTAAATTTAAACAAAGCAGGTGCAAGGTATTATGTGATTTTACCTTGGATGGAATGCACTGTAAGTCCTTCGATCTTACTTAATGATAATGATATTAACGATATAAGAGCTTATGAAGAATTTACTAAAAGATTCTCAGAAGTAGTTATGCGAATGGGTGGAACTCCTGCTTCTACAACCGGTGTTGGTATGAGGTTAATAGATATCCTTGAAAAATTGTTACCACCAAGCCAAATGATGTTAGCTAAAAAAATTAAGCTCACGTTAGATCCAAAGAGAATATTATCGCCTAATAAAAAGCTTAAATTATAGTATATGGTCCTTGTACTAACTCGTAATCACATAGAATCATTGGTATCGATGCAAGATGCAATACAAGCTGTAGAACAAGCTTTCCTTGAAATAGCAAAAGGTAGAGCCTTATACCCTACGAGATTATATCTAGATCTTCCAAAATACAATGGTGGAATTCTGGTTAGCCTGGGATATCTAGAAGATTTGAAAGAATTAGGAATAAAAATAGCTAGTTCTTATCCTGACAACAAAAATAAAGGTTTATTTACTGTATCTTCCCTTATCATTCTTAACGATCCTGAAACAGGATATCCTGAGGCGGTACTGGAGGGAAATTATATTACCTCTATAAAAACAGGTGCTGTTGGTGCTGTTGCTGTTAAATATCTTGCAAGAAAAGATTCTGAGGTTCTTCTTATTATAGGTGCTGGTGAACAAGCTAAAGCGCAATTAAGCGCCATAGTCCATGTAACTAATATAAAGAAAGTCATGGTATTTTCACGTACAAGAATTAGCATGGAGCGTTTCATTAATGAAATGCGTAGAAAAGTTAATCTTGATTATGAAATCGTCGAAAACTTAGAAAAAGCTATTGGAAAAGCAGATATAATTGTGACAGCTACAACCTCTAAGATACCAGTGATTAGCGGTGAGCATGTAAATAAGGGAACACATATAAACGGAATAGGATCTTTTACACCCGATGCAGCCGAGATAGATACGATTTCTTTTGAAAAAGCTGGAAAAGTATTTGTTGATAATTACGAAGCGAAAAACGTAGGTGATATACGTTTTGCGTTAGAGAAAGGTGCAATAAAAGAGACGGATATTTATCATCTAGCAGATGTAGTTTCGGGTAAAATGAAAGGGAGAAACAATGAAAATGATATTACTATATTTAAATCTGTAGGAGGGGCACCTTATGATTTAGCTGTTTCATGGTTAGTATATAATCGTGCCAAAAAAGAAGGGATAGGAATTGATATTAGTATCTATTAGTATTATTTGAAGTTTTATCGATAATTAAGTAACAAATCTTTCTAAGTATTTGATAAAGATACGTTATTTTCGAAATAAAGATCATCCCAACAAGAAAAATAGAACTATTAAGATCTTATACGCTTATAAGCGGACTCGAACTTTACTTTGCAATAAAAACACCTAAGATATAACGTAACGCTTCCTCAATAATTATTTAATTTATTTATAATTAAAATATAACAAAGAAACAACATTGAGTAGCCGATTTTTGATATGTAATGCAAAGTCATAAAAATTCTTGGGCTAAATACCAACTACTCTACTAAAATTACAATCTCGCGACGTGTTTGTTCAGGTAAAATTTGAGTAGCCATCGAAATCAGGCTTTTAAGCAACACGAACTTATCTATTCCTCTTTCAAGCAATTTTATTTTAATCTGCAGGTAGCTCCAACCATCTACTTCACAGTCAATCCATCGCGAAATCTCAATTAGGAAATGCTCATTCATACGTAATCCAACAATTCTCATGAACTCATGAATTCTTTCTAAAAACCTCAAGATACCACAAAGAATTGCTGGCTGATATAACAAGTAACTTACTATTTCTAAGTCAATTTCGTTAACAAGTTTAATTATTTTTTCAAATTTTTCTCTTGAAGACACAATTTTTAATAATTTTTCAAATAAAGATTTAAAATTTAAAACTATATAGGAGATATGTGCAGACTTTTCGGCTTATATGCTAACCGAGCTGTTAACGTAAATTTCAGCTTCTATGAGGCTGAGAAAAGTTTAGAAAAACTCTCAATTAGAAACCCTCATGGATGGGGTATTGCATGGTTTGATAATGGCTGGAATTTGCACAAAGAGCCCGGACCTCTCTATTTGTCTAAGGATGCACAAAGACTTGCCAAAAACGTTTCTGGAATTATAGTAATATCTCATGTTAGATATGCTACAAAGGGAAAAGCTAAGCTTGAAAATACGCATCCATGGCTCTATAAAGGCTATGTTTTTGCTCATAATGGAACCATTGATGAAAGAAATAAGATTTTAGAACTTTTATCCCCAGAATATCGAGATCTTGAAGGTGATACTGATTCTGAAGCTCTATTTCACCTAATTGTTCAGGAAGCTGACGAAACAAATGATTTTGTTGAAGGAGTTGAAAGAGCTATAGCTAAAATCAATGCCAATAACATAAGCTACGATTCTCTGAACTTTATTGCCAGTGATGGAAAAAAGCTTTACGCTTTGCGGTATACTAAGGAAGGACTGAACCGCTATACCCTCTTTTATCTCAAAAGACCTCGCGAAGGACTAAGATTAGAGGGTTTCTCTGAAAAGACTGCTCAATTAATAAGAATGAAGCTGGCTTCAGGCGAGAAAGCGATTATAGTAGCATCAGAAAAATTAACAAAAGAACCATGGGAAGAAATACCAAACAAACACATGCTAATAATAAATGCGAGACTTAACACGGAATTGATAAATATAAGCTATTTCTTAACAGGCCTTTTCCATCTTTAATTTTATTTTTATATTGAAAACAATTCTAAGGATAAAGTTAAATAATTTTATGAAAAGTTTACTATTTCATTGAATTATTTTCATAGGAAGCAGGTCTTCTTTCCAATTCAATACCCAAATATTATTCTTAGAAGCAAGCTTCAAACCATTCGGAAAAGCAACGTCTGTATATATTACTTTTATTAGCTTAGGTCTTAAAAGCTCAGGCTTATATTTCCTTATAAGCTCTATTTTTTCTTCCATTTCTTTAACTATTTTAGGTCTCAATTTAACAGAAGCTTCTCCAATTACGCATATATCTCCCACTGCACCGTAGATATTGATTTCTCTTCCTTTTATGAGCAATCTTTCAAGCTTAATTCCTATACCAAGCTCTTTACTTAACCTATAGCTTATGACATCTTTTGCTTCTTCTTCTATAGGAGGAGTTAATTTTTCAAAAATAATTCTGAATCTTCTCTGTTCTTTCCGCATTAATTTTATCTCCTTATGTAATCTTTTGATTTCCTTCCATATTCTATTTTGTTCTTCTTTATTTCTTTTTATTTCTTCCCATATTTTATTCTGATCCTCCCACATTTTTTGGTTCTCCCATAACTTATTCTGCTCTATTCTCATTTCCCTTATTTCTTCGAGAATTTTAGTTTGGATTTCTTCAAATCTATCTAACCTTCTAGAATATCAGCAAGACCTAAATAAGCTGCTACAGCATAGCGGAATTCTTTATCCTTATCTAATAATTCAAGGAATTTTTCCTTAAGCTCGCTTTCCACTCTAAAAGAATATATTTAAGAAAATATTTAAGCATTTACTTTTAAATCTTTAATTAAACTTCTTAATTATGTAATAAATTTGCTCAATTTTAATAATTTTAAAAAAGAAACGTAATAAAGGTTTTAGGAGTATATTCAAAATTTTTTATTTTATTGTTTGAATAAGGTATTAAGGTTGATTTGCCTAGCGTATATTAGTCCAATTGATTTCATAACAATAGAAAATAAGCACAGGTATAATAGTTAAATAAGAATGATTTTAGTCACGAATTTAGCATTTCGAATTAAAAATTCTTCGATTGTAAGAGCTTCATCTAAAGACATATAAGCTTTTAAGAGATTAGCTATTTCAGTTTATAACATAAATTACTATTTTCTCTCTTTCATTTTCTTTACTATTTTTTAACTACTCGTTTTATTTTCACTTCATGGGGTTTAAGTTTTCTTTTTGGCTTTATGAAAGAATGTACAAAACACCTGCATTAACGAATCTCATACAATTCTCTTTTTAACTTTTTTCCATTCTAAAAGATCAGATTAAATGTCTACTACAATTGAGTCAAAGAACTTTGTAAAATCAATCTTTTTCGAAATTTCCATATCTTTATTTTATGAGAAGCTTTATAAAAATTTATATTTTTTATTTATTTAACAGTCTTGACTTGATACCTAAAATAAGCAAGTAACACCAAGAAACAATTTCAAGTAAGAAAATGTAAACAACATTATTTGAAAGCAATTAAGATAGCAAAAGAAAAAAGAGTCGGTTTGAATGACGCTCTAACTTATGTAATCATGCTAAAAAATAAAATTTATGAAATATATTCATTTGATAAAGATTTTGATAAATTAGAAGGTATAAAACGTATATATGAATAATTTAAATATGAGAATTTTTATTATTTAAATAAAACAAATTTGTAATAAATATTTAAAACTTGGGTCTTTATTTTTAAGATAAAAGGATCAGATTTTTTAATTATTTAAATCTTCACTCGTTGCCTTGAAATTATGGAATTACTTACTTTAAGAATTCACTTTTTTTTACAACAATTATCGATAAAATGCAATTAAAAGTACTTTAAAGTGTAGTTTTTAAAGTCTCTCTGGAGGTTCAGGAGGATTCTTGAATTTCGGAGGAAAAGTTGGCTTATTAACTTCATCCTGTTCTTTCAATTTCAATTCAATTTCTTTTCTATATTTTTCAAGCCAGGGAGGAAGGACAAGCTTCGTTCCTAGTTCTTCAGGCTTTTCATCTATTTCATATCCAGGACCAACTGTTGCAATTTCTAAAAGATTACCATTCAAGTCTCTAAAATATAGCGATTTAAACCACAGTCTGTTTATTATTCCTGAATTTCTTATTCCCAGAGAGTTCAGTTTCTTCATTATTTCTCTCTGCTGATGCTCATCTTCTACTGCAAAAGCTATGTGATGAATTGAACCAATGCCTACATATCCTTCAATGGCTGAATCAGAATAGATGTAGCGAAGGAAGTCTTCTCTTTCTTCATTTCCAATAGCAAGAATTTTTGTTCTTGGATCATCAGGATTGATTAGCTCGTAGCTTTTCTTTAAGCCTAGTATTTTCTCAAAGAATCGAACCAACTCATGATCTACAATAGTTATAGGTGATGCATGGTCAAAAGCAATTAACTTCATATCTGAGCTTATCTCTCTGACTTCCTTTTCTTCTCTCATCGTCTCATTCAAATATTCTTCATCGATCTTCTCGTTTAATTTGACTTTAATTTCTATCAAAACACCATCGGGATCTTTAAAATATATTGAAGCACCATTGAATCTATGATATATTTTTGTTACAGGAATATTGTTGTATTTAAGCCAAGATCTCCATTTGATCAAGGCTTCCAAAAAATTAACGAAATATGAAAGGTGATGGGGAGAACCTAAACCTGCATATCCTTCATCTAAGAAAGGCCATTCGAAAAATGTTATCGTTGAACCAACTGTTTTGTTTTCGTTTGCATAAAATGCATGTCTATTGAAAATATCATCTTGATTTACACTTAGCTTTACTTGCTTTAATCCCAAAATTTTTGTATAGAACCATGAATTGACATGGTAATTTCTTGTTACTAGCGTTATATGATGCAGGCCTTTTATCAAAAATTCCACCATAAAGTTGGTAATGTATCTTAAATAAAAGTGTTACGCTTCTTCACTTTAGTTTTATTTCAAAATCTCAAGAATTCGCCAGCAAATAAATCTAACTTCACTCATATTTGTCCAGCCCAGTTTGGTCCTTTCATAAAGATAATTTCATTTGGTTTGCAAAGGAGAAGAATTTTTTTGGTCACTTATTCTAAAGCAACAAATAATTCAATAGTCGTTCTACGCCCTAATTCATCATCCATGTTGATAATTGGATGATGAAAAATTAAGAAAAGGAAATTACTTGATCTTGATAAGAGAGCTGTTCACTTCTATTTGCTGCCATAGAAATCGATGGAAAAGATTTCGTTACATATTATAACGATATTATTAACGTTCAAAATGAGCTTAACGTTGATATTCTAACTAAATGAAATAAAATGCTCTTATTTTGGTTTGGTTAAATGAATCGATGCTTCGATATAATAGACATCATAATCTCCCAATTTATCTGGCAACAATTTCTCAGGATCTTCACATTTTCCTTTCTCTATAGCAACCATTATGTAAGGTTCTCCATGTTTTTAGCCTATCCAGTAACTAGTTATAATTCCAGGATGAGATCTTAGAATTCCTTCATATTTTTTAAATTCTTCCAAAGCCTTTTTATATTTCTTTTCATCAAAATCATACTTTGAAGCATTAATCCAATCAAAGTTAGCTTTTTTCATACACTCTATTTATATTTCTTCAATATATAAAACTTGATAAAAGTTCTTTTAATAATCCAAATTTACTAATGCTTTCATTCTTCGCTGCTAAAAGTCGAAGTGATATTCAATATCAATTTTTTTTAACAAATTACTTTATTTAACCTTTATTTTCGAATTAAAAATAATTCATGGAGAAATCATACCATAAATTTTAAGTGTAAGCTTTTATAGTTTTTTCATTAGTATTTATATGGGTGTTGTGGAAGTAGAAAAGATTTCAAGGTTGGAAGGAAGGGTTGAAGAATTATCTAAAAGAGTAGACGATATAAAAAGTGATATTAATTCTTTAAGAAATGAAGTAATAGCTACAAGAAATGAAATGAGAAATGAAATAAACAGTTTAAGAAGAGAAATAAATGATTTAAGGAATGAAATGAATAGCAGAATTAATAGTCTTGAAAATAGGATAGAAAATAGGATAAACGGGCTTGACAGAAAGCTAGATAGCAGATTTCTCACGCTTTTGAGCATTCAAATATCGATGTGGGTTACCATAATTTTAACAATATTATTTAGATAAATTTTATTGAATAATTATTAAAATTTTTAATTTAATTATTTTTTATTTTAACTTTCAATTTTATTTATTATTATCTTCCAGCAACCTCTATTAAAGATTTCAAATCTTCGCCATGATATTCAGCAACTTCATACCTTGAAGTAATATATGTGTCTTCAATTCTTATTAACTGTTCCCTGTGTTCTGCAATTAATTCATTTACCCTTTTAAATAAATCCTTATTTTCATTTTCCTTAAAATCTTTGACAAGTAACTAAATAATCCTCTTATGCCATATCCTTTATACTCTTTCCGAACAATTCAAAAATGACTGCTTAATATACAATGATGGTTTATTAATTTAGAAGCTAAACTTGAACAAACTTCTATATCCAAACTTAGCCGACTTCCACCCCTCCATGAATGACGAGGGTGCCTCTCAATTGATTCGGAGCTACATCTCGCATATGAGTGGCGGTCGAGAGGTTTAGAAAACTCTCTCATTTAAATTAATTATTGCAATAATATCACGATCATTTTCATAACCGCAATCACATTTATACAAACGATATGATACTTCATTTTTTTACATTCAGGAAATTTATTGAAGAATAAGCAGAATAACTTTTTTACCAACAACTCATGCTTCTTTGCTTGCCAATCGATCCAATATTGAATCTTTATATATTGAATTAAATAAAGTTTATTCCTAAAATCTTTATGAAGTTTCTTAACTTTTTTAATCCTAAAATGATTAAAAGTATAAATGATCATTTTTTTGCTTCGACAAAAACTGAATGTGAAGTAATCGCGTTCAGATAATTTAGATAATAAAAATTAACTTTATATTATAGATAATAAATATTAGAATGATGCCTACTCTATTAATTAAGAATGTTTCAGAGGAATTATTGAAGGAGCTTAAGAAAATTAAAGCTGAAGCAGGATGCAGAACGTGGGCTGAGTTATTGGAATATCTTGTAAAAATTAAAGTTAATAAGCAAATAGTGATAATAGATGAAAAATATAGAGAAAAGGCTAAGAAAGCTGTTGATGAATTTCTTAAAATGAGCGAAGAAGTAACAACAAAATGGAAGGAGGGGAGCGTTTTAGAAGAATTAAGAAAAGCCAGAGGTCATGAATGAAAGAATTTTAACGCTTGACTCCAATATTTTCATAGCAGCATTAAAGCGAGATGAGAAATACAGTAATGATTGCGCTAATCTTTTACGTAAAGCTGTGGAATATTTCATATTAGTTGAACCTAGCATAATTTATCAAGAAGTATGCGGTGTTTTGGCTAGAAAGGTAGGAATTGAAGCTTCAAGAAAAGCCGAGATATTTTTGGATACAATTCTTTATAATGATCTAATAATCAATTGTGATAAAAGGTTTTGCAAGGAAGCATATACTTTATGTTATGAATACGGAATATTTCCAATAGATGCTTTATATCTTAAAACAGCTTTAGATTTTAACTCAATATTGATTTCTTTAGATGAAGAAATTATAAGGAAAATTAAAATTAAAAATCCTTCAATTAAAGCTTATCATGTTTCTGAATTTAAAATTGATATTTTATGATCAGAAAGATATGATGTGCCATCTCTACTATAATAACAGCCTTAAAAAATAAAAGCGTATTGAACTTGATAAAACTAGATAATAGATTTCTTTGGATATTAGGAGTTCAAATAACGATATGAGTCACTATAATTTTAGCAATATTATAAGATAAAATAAAAAAGATAATTTTTTAATTTAAATTAAAAAATTTAAAATAATTTGAATGATTTAATTATAAATAAAGAGAATTTTTATTCAATATGGTGCTTCCCAAATAGGTTTGTAGTCTTTAGGCTTATAATGGAATTTTAGATGTCATTACTCTTACTTATTACTACTACTTTAATAATATAAAACTTAAAGTATTTGCTTAAAAATAGTAGTACATTAATTAATAAGGAATACATAGTCATTCAAATCTAGATATTCAAGGTTTTATAGCTTTTTTAATTTATATGGGTGTTGTAGAAGCAGAGAATTTACAGATAGAAGGAAGAGTTTAAGAAAAATTTGGAAAAGAATGATGATTTTAAAGCGATATTAACTCATTGCGTAGTGATAGTTACAAAATTAAATGAAGAGTGAAATAAATAATTTAAGAATAAATAGTAGAATAAATAGAACTTAATAAAACTGGATAATAATTTCTTGGACTTTAGGAATTCAAATAGCAACTTGGATTACTATAATTTTAGCAATATTATTTAAAAAATATAAATTGATAATTTTTAATTTCTAAATAAATTAAAAATTTTTGAAATAAAAAATAATTTGAATTATTTATGATATTAAAAAATCTATTATTTTGATGCTTTCTCAACAAGAGCTCTTGCTAATTCGCTTACAAATAAACTTAAATTAGCTTCGTTAACTTTCTCAGTTTCTCTTAGAAGAAGATATCTACGAGAGCTGAGGTTTAAAAGTTCGATCCTTTCAGTTACTCTTCCCTTCTGAGATGCTAAAAATAATAGTTTAACGTATCTTAAAGCATCTTCGATATATGGCAAATCTCCTTTATCTCTTTGGGTTATAACCCCGTATCTTAAAGCAGGCTTCAATAGATTATCGTTGAGCCTATCCTTATAGCCTTTTACTTCCTTTATTTTTTCTCTATAGAATTTTTCTTTGCTTTCTACTACTTTTAACAAATCTTCCATAAGGAAATACAACGTGCGTAAGGGTATAAAGAAATCTGCTACAGGAGATGCAGGGTTTACGCCTCTTGGCTCGCTTATTGCTACTAGATAAAGATTTACGTTTTTAACTGCTTCCTCTGGCAAATTTATTAGAAGCCAAAGAATTAAAGCTTCTACTGGATATATAGCTGGTAGATTTTGTTTATTTGCTTCATCTTCTATTAAGTCTTGTAAAGATATTCTTTCTTCTTTTGTTTTTGAGATCAAAAAATCTCTTATTTCGCTTGAAGATGGAGGAAATACCAATACTGTAATACTTTCTCTTCCCATTCTAAACCTTAGGCATCTAGCATTAATGTATCCTGCAAGTAAGATCATTAACATATGCAAAGTAGTATTATACTCTATTTCATGTTTGCCATTAAAGTAAGCTCCTCTTGTATATCCGTAGAATTCAATGTTGAATATGGAAGGTAAGGAATAATTACCAATGGCGAAAGGATATAAAGAATTGTTCAAGTCAAAAATTGAATACTGCTTGTTTTCAAGCTTCCTTACATATTCTTGAAACATTTCATCTATGTCTGCTGTTCCACTTACACCTAATTCATTCCTAGCTTTTTTTATTATTTTGTCATCATTACCTGAAAGAGGTATTAAGGG
>Ga0081478_138648_pt1 | contig 12276 bp, 7 predicted proteins | sample OctSprmetagenome_FD_70983 | JGI IMG/M metagenome (GOLD analysis project Ga0081478, IMG submission 70983) | Hot spring and microbial mat streamer communities from Octopus Spring Streamers, Yellowstone National Park, USA - T=80-84 v2 (version 2) | ecosystem: Environmental > Aquatic > Thermal springs... | reverse complement strand
TCAGTGCGGGGCGGAAAATGCTGCCCCCGCCTAAACCGCCGTTGCAAAAGGTGACGCCTGTTCAGCGGGAGCGGCGGGGTGTGCCCCTTTCCTTGCGGGCGGTGCCGAGGGTGCGTCGTTCGGTCACCCCTGCTGTCCGACCGATGACGCCCGAAGCGGCAAAAGAATTGGGCATGCGCACGATTGCTGTCTCTTCCTTGCGGACACCTTTGCAGCAGGCGGAGCAACGAGTTGTTCAGGCAGCGGCGAACCTGAGTGCGTGGCGAGAAATTCGGTGGCGCATTGACACTTTGCAACGGGCGATGTTGCCTGTGGCAAGTCGGGCACGGTTGTCGCTGGAACGCTTTTCCCAACTGGTGTTGCGAGGTTCGCCTTCGCCATTGGTGTCGGGTGAGTTAAACCCTGTTTTCGCCCCCCTTCCTGGTGAACCTCTCCCCCAACGCATCCTTCGGTTAGGTTTGACCAATCGGCGGGAGACGCTTTCGGAGGTGTTGAACTGGTTTCCCGAAGTGCGCACGACCTTGAAGCAACGCCTGCAAGCCTTAGGGGCGCAATTGGTGGGCGGGGCGGCTGTTGCGACGACAACGGGTGCGCCTGGCGCTGGTGGAGCGCCGGGCATGCCAGGCGCCCCAGGGATGATGGGCGGACCACCAATGATGGGACCTGAAGCAGCAGGTGAAGCAGCGATGCCTGGGATGGCGGGTGCTCCGATGATGCCTGGGATGATGGGTGCCCCAGGCGGGATGCCAGGTGCGCCAGGAGCCGTAGGAGCGGCTGCCGCTGGGGGAGCCGCCAACTTCTACCGCTACTTGGAACTGGCGCGCACGGGGCTTTTAGACCCCGAATTTGCGGCGGTTGCCTTCCTCGCTTTGGAAGCCTACCGCGAGCAAGTGGATGAGCAGATTAACTTGGCGGCAGCGGAATACCGCCGTGCCCGCGAAGAGTGGGCAGAAATCCACGAAATCATTGAACGGGAGTTGCGGAAACTTGCCCGCACGCCCTTGAGCCGTTAAGCCAAAAGCGTGCCAAACTTTCGCCGACCTAAAAATCCGCGCTGGCTGAGGTGACCGTGACGGATGGCGTTGGACAAGGAACGCAAACAGGAAATCATCCGCCAATGGCAGCGGGCTGCCGATGACACGGGTTCGCCTGAGGTGCAAATCGCCCTTTTGACCGAACGCATCAACCGCTTAGCCGAGCATTTGCGGGTGCACAAAAAGGACAAACACTCCCGACGGGGCTTATTGCTGCTGCACGGCAAGCGCCGTCGCCTGCTGCGCTATTTGGCGCGTGTCAACCTGACCCGCTACAAGGAAGTCATTGAAGCGCTGGGCATCCGCGACATCTTTGGCGCTTTGCGGGCAGCCGCCCGCGCCGCCGAACAGGCGCAACGAGAGCAGCAAACTCAGCAAGGGCAGGAAGTTGCCGCCAATTGAACCGCCCTTGACGAGAGGCGGAAAGGGAGACGGCGCCATGAGTGCCCAAAAGGAAGTCAAGCCCATCCTCTATCCCGAAAGCGATGGGAAACCGATGGCGGATAACACGCTCCAAGCCCGCTACATCGTTTACATCTACGACGCCCTTTCGGGCGTCTTCCGCGACGACCCAAATGTTTTCGTCGCCGCCGACTTGCTTTGGTATCCCGTAGAGGGTGAACCGACCATCCGTGTCGCCCCCGATGTGATGGTCGCCTTCGGGCGCCCGAAAGGAGATCGGCGGTCTTACCTTCAATGGCAGGAAGGCAACATCCCGCCCCAAGTCGTCTTTGAGATTTGGTCACCGTCCAACACCTTCCGCGACTTCGTGGAGAAACTGGCGTTTTACGAGCGGCACGGCGTAGAGGAGTTTTACCTTTACGACCCCGATGCGGGTCGGTTGGAAGGTTGGTTGCGTCAAGGCGACAAACTCGTCCCCATTGAGCAGATGGACGGTTGGGTTAGCCCACGCCTGAAAGTGCGGTTCGCCTTGGAGGGCAAAGATTTGGTGCTTTACACCCTTGAGGGCGAGCGCATCCTGCCCTACACCGAATTGCGGGAGCAGTTGAGGGAAATACGGGAGCAATTAGAACGGGAGCGACAACGAGCGGAGCAGGAGCGACAACGAGCCGAACAAGAGCGGCAACGCGCTGAACAAGAGCGGCAACGAGCCGAGCGACTTGCCCAGCGGTTGCGGGCACTGGGCATTGAACCCGAAGAGGGATAAAGCGACATCACTCAACGGAGGCGCTTTGACGATGAGAGCCATCACGGTTGAACGGGAAATTGCTGGCAGAACCCTTTCCATAGAGACGGGTTGGTTGGCGACCCAAGCGGATGCTGCGGTCGTCGTCCGCTACGGCGACAGCATGGTGCTGGTCACCGTCGTCCGTTCGCCAGAGGTGCGCCCCGGCATTGATTTCTTCCCGTTGGTCGTAGATTTTGAGGAGCGCATGTATGCGGCGGGGCGCATCCCTGGGCATCGCTTTTTGAGGCGGGAAGGTCGCCCCAGTGACCAAGCGATTTTGACGGCGCGGTTGATTGACCGATCCATCCGCCCCCTCTTCCCCAAAGGCGCCCTCAACGATGTCCAAGTCATCGTTACCGCCCTCTCCTTTGACTACGAAAACACTCTGGACTTGTTGGGCTTGATCGGGGCGAGCGCTGCCTTGACAATCTCGGACATCCCCTTTGACGGACCTGTCGCCGCCGTCAGGATGGGATTGCTGGATGGCGAATTGGTCATCAATCCCCCCTTCAAACGATTGGAAGCGAGCCGATTGAATTTAGTCGTCGCGGGAACCCGTGAGGCGGTCGTGATGATTGAAGCGGGTGCCCATCAATTGCCTGAGGGATTGATGCTGGACGCCATCGTCAAAGCCCATCAAGCCCTTCAGCCCCTTTTGGACATGCAAGACGAACTGCGGGAGAAAGTCGGGAAAGAGAAAGTGCCCTTTGTGACCCTTTTGCCCGACCCTGAGCAAGTCGCTTTGATTCGGGAGCGATGGGGCGCCACCATCCGAGAAGCCATCACGCAGCCTCGCAAGGAAGAGCGGGAAGAGCGCCTCAAAACCCTCAAGGAGCAAATCGTCACCGAACTGACGGAAGCAACGCCCGAAGAGAAACGCCCCCTTTTGCCCCTTTCCTTTGAGGAAACTGTCCACCAAATTGTGCGGGCGATGATTTTGAGCGACGGCATTCGCCCCGATGGGCGTCGCCCCGACGAAATTCGCCCCATCACTTGCGCCGTCGGCGTTTCGCCCCGTGCGCACGGTTCAGGGCTTTTCCAGCGGGGCGAGACGCAAGTGTTGACCATTGCGACTTTGGGAGCGACGAGCGAAGAAATGCTGGTGGAGACCATCTTGGAGGAAGAGGAGACCAAACGCTTCATGCACCAATACAACTTCCCGCCCTACTCTACGGGCGAGGTGCGTCCCTTGCGCGGTCCGTCCCGACGAGAAATCGGGCACGGGGCGTTAGCCGAGCGGGCGCTGGAAGCCGTCATCCCCGACGAAGACACTTTCCCCTACACCATCCGCTTGGTCTCCGAAGTCCTCAGTTCCAACGGCTCCACTTCAATGGCGTCGGTGTGCGGGAGCACTTTGGCGTTGATGGATGCGGGCGTTCCCATCCTCGCCCCCGTCGCAGGCATCTCCATCGGGTTGGTCACGGGCGATGACAAAGCCGTCTTGCTGACGGACATTCAAGGGATGGAAGATGCCCATGGCGACATGGACTTCAAAATCGCTGGCACCCGCGACGGCATCACTGCCATCCAACTGGATTTGAAGTTGAAGGGATTGCCCTTTGACCTCATTGAGCAGGCGTTGCACCAAGCCCGTGAAGCCCGCCTGTTCATCTTGGACAAGATGGCGGAAGTCATTGACAAGCCTCGCCCCGAACTTTCCCCGCACGCCCCCCGCGTCATCACCATCCGCATCCCGACAGAAAAAATCGGCGAGGTCATCGGTCCGCGCGGTAAGCACATCAAGCACATCCAACAAGAGACCGATGCCATCATTGACATCCATCCCGATGGGACGGTTTTCATCACTTGCCCCGATTTGGAACGGGCAGAGCGGGCAGCCGAGATGGTGCGGTTGTATGCCGCCGACCCAGAAGTCGGAAAGGTTTACAAGGGACGGGTCACCCGCATCTTGCCTTTCGGCGCTTTGGTGGAAATCTTGCCAGGCAAAGAGGGCTTGCTGCACATCTCCCAAATCAGCCACGAACGCATCGCTTCCGTCACCGATGTCCTGAAAGTCGGCGACGAGGTGGAAGTGAAGGTGTTGGGCGTAGAACCCGATGGCAAGATCGCCTTGAGCCGAAAGGTTTTGTTGGGACCGCCCCCCGTTCGCCCGCCCCGACCTGCAAGTCCCAGCCGTTTTAGCCCCCCGCCCCGCCCGACGGGTCGCCCACCTCGTCCCCGCGACCGAGGGCACGGTCCTTCGTCATCGTCATCTTGAAAAACCTTACCGTCCTTGCGCCCTTGCCCTTAGACGCCATCGCACCCTTGCACCTTTACACACCTACACGCTGTTAGAGGGGGTTGACAAAAGATGTCGGCGCCCTTCACCGCCTCCTTGCCCAACGGCATCCGCCTCGTCGGTCAATGTCTCCCTTGGGCGCAAACCGTTTCCGTCGGCATTTGGCTGGATGTCGGGACGAAGGACGAACGGGATGACGAAGCGGGCTTGGCGCATTTTTTGGAGCACATGCTTTTCAAGGGCACTCGCCGTCACACGGGACGCAAAATCGCCCAACTCATTGATGCCCTGGGTGGCAACATAGATGCCTTCACCGAAAAGGAATTGACCTGCTTTTACCTTCGGGTTCTCCCAGAGCATTTGCGGCGGGGCTTGCGCTTAATCCGCGAATTGCTGACCGAACCGTCCCTGCGACCCAAAGACATTGAGGTGGAGAAAAGCGTCGTCTTGGCGGAAATCCAGAGCGTGGAAGACACCCCCGAAGATTTGGTCGGCGAAGTTTTCTTTGACGCCCTTTGGGATGGTCATCCCTTGAGCCGCCCCATCTTGGGGACGAAGGAATCGGTCGCCCGCTTCCGAAGGGCGACCTTGCTGAAATTTATGCGCCGCTATTATGCCCCCCAACGCATGGTCATCGCCGCCGCAGGGGCGATAAGGGAAGGCGAATTTTGCGAAGTCGTCCGAGAAATTTTCGGCGATTGGCGCCGTCCCGATGCCGTCCCTTCTGCCGACATGCCCCCTCCCAATCCCCTCGCCCAATTGCGTGTCGTCGCCCGCGACACCGAACATTTCTATTTCACCATCGGCGTCCCCAGTTTCCCTGTCAACGACCCCGCTCACTACCCCGCCGCTTTGCTGGACATCATCGTCGGTGGTGGAGCGAGTTCCCGCCTTTTCATGGAGGTGCGGGAGCGGCGGGGTTTGGCTTATGCCATCGGTTCGTTTTCCGCCGCTTTCAAGCAGGCAGGCTTTTTTGCCATCAGCGGAAGTTGCGTCCCTGAAAAAGCGACCCGCCTTTTCCGCGTCATTCGCAACGAGTTGCGCCGCTTGCTGAAAGAGGGTTTGCGCAATGGCGAAATGGAACGGGCGAAAACCCAACTGAAACTCAGCCTCGTCACCGCCCAAGAGAGCGTCACGGGCACGATGATGCGCTTGGGACGACAGATGCTTTACTTCGGTCATCCCATCCCGATGGAAGACATCCTGCGCCGCGTGGAGTCGGTGACGGAGGAAGAAGTGCTGGCTATCGCCCATCAACTCCTCCGTGAGCGACCCTTTGCGGCAGCCTTCGTCGGTCCGATCCCAGAGCGAGACAGCGAACCGCTGTGGGCAATCCTCAACGGCGACTGACTTTCCTTCCGTCGCCTGCACTAAACTTTGCAGGGCAAATCCATGCCCTCAATCCCTTCAGGCAAGGAGGATGGGAATGTCGGCTTACTTGAGTGAGCGGCGCATCCCTGCGACGATGGCGACCCAACACCCCGATAACGCTTCGCCACCTTTTTGGAAGCCCGACAGCGACGGCTTCATCAGTGCCTACGATGAAGTGCAGGAATGCTACCTCAGTTTCGCCGAGTTGGGTTGCGAGGAATACATGTGGGACTGGGAGGGCAAGTTCGTGGACGAAGCCGTCGTAGACCGCCTCTTCAGCGAACACTTTGACTTCTTCCTGCAACGGCAATTGGGGCGGGATGTCTTCTTAACTTTCCGCCTGCCCAACATCTGGCTGGAGCGAGGCTACCGACTGGCGCGGGCTTACATGAGCATCCTGACCGCTGAAGAACTTGCCCGTGATTTGAACTTGTTCGCCCCGCCCCTTTTTGAAGTCATCCTGCCGATGTGCGACGAAGGTTGGAAACCGATTTACCTGCAGGAAAGTTTTGAGCGGGCTGCCGAATTGGAGCATCAAATGTTCGGCAACAACCACACGAGTTATCGGTTGCAAATCATCCCCCTCATTGAGACGCCCGACCTTCTGGTGGACGCCAAAACTTTGCTGGACGACTACCTGCGGTTGCACCGTGAAAAGTTCGGCGATGAACCGCCTTACCTTCGCGCCTTCATCGCCCGTTCCGACCCCGCCCTCAACGGGGGCATCGTGACAGCGGTGTTGGCAGCGAAAGGGGCACTGTGCGAATTTGCCGATTTTGAGGAAGCGACCAGCATCCCCGTTTACCCCATCATCGGCGTCGGCTGCCTCCCCTTTCGTGGCGGGCTTTCTCCCTTCCATGTGGACACTTTTCTGGACGAATACGAGGGCATCCGAACGGTCACCATCCAATCGGCGTTCCGCTATGACCATCCCAAATTCCAAGTGGAGCGAGCCATCCGCGATTTGAATTTGGCGCTGCGGTTTCGTTGGGGCAAAAAGCCCCGATGGCGGGAAGGCGACAAACCGAAACTCCAGCGCCTCATCGCCCTCTTCACCGAGCGCTATCAGGAAGTCGTGGAAGGTTTGGCGGAATTGGTCAACGAACTGGCGATGCTGTTGCCCCGCCGACGCGAGCGGATGTTGCACATCGGCTTGTTCGGTTACCCACGCGGGTTGCGGGGCAAAGTTTTGCCCCGCGCCATCACCTTCACGGGCACTTTCTATTCGCTGGGCGTCCCTCCCGAATTCCTCGGAACGGGACGCGCCTTGCGAGATGCCGAACGAGAGGGCTTGACGGAGGTCTTGTTGCGCCACTATCGCCATTTGCGTGACGATTTGGTCCGCGCTGGCAACTACCTTTGCTGGGAAAACCTGCATTTGTTGGAGCGCGAGTCTCCCGTCTGGGCGTTGGTGCGCGAAGACATTGAGTTGTGCCAACGCTTCTTGGGCATAGAGTTCGGACCGACCGACACAGAGCATTACCTGCACCGCAATATGGCGTCCAGCATCTTCCACCTTTGGCGACGGGGCGGCGATGAAACGAGGTTGCGCCGCTACATCGTGGAAGCCGCCCAACTCCGTCGGTCGCTGGGTTGACGCTTCCTTCCCTTCGTTCGCCGACCCAAAATCAAAGGCGGTGAGGGACGATGCTGAACTTTGTGGAAGTGCAACGGCAATTGATGGGCATGGTGCAGGAGCAGGCAAGTCGTCGGCAAGACTTCGGTCAACGCGTCGGCATAGCGGAACAGGAAGCCAAAAGGTGGACAGCAGGTTATCCCCACCTTGCCCGCAAAATCGCTGGCAGCAAAACTTCGTGGCTTGTCGCTTCCTTCCAAACGCCTCCCGCCCAAGTTTTTCCGCTCCCGCCCCGTCCCGAACGATGGCTCGTCTTTGCGTCGGACGGCTCGCAAATTTTTCCCGACCGCCACGAGGCGATGATGTGCTACCTGCTCAACATCGGTTCGGTCATGTTGCCTTACGGCTTTGACCTTCCGCCCCAACTGAACAACCGCCCCCGCCTGTTTTATCGCGAGCACGAACTTTACCATCGCTGGGGTGGGCGACGGGTGTTAGTCAACGAGGAAGTCGTCGCTTTGCGCCGCCATTTGCGCGAAATCGGCGAACTGGTGCGGTTGGCGCAGCAATGGTCGCAGCGCCCCGCCGTCGCCCTTGTGGACGGGACGCTGATTTTGTGGACGCTGGAGGGCAAACCGCCCGATTTCCGCCGCGAGATTTTGAGCCGCTTTTTGAAAGCGATGGACAACCTGCGCCAACTCGGCGTCCCCGTCGCTGGCTACATCAGCAGCCCCGGCAGCACCGATGTCATCAACGCTTTGCGGGTCGGCTTGTGTCCTTACCCTTTCGCTAACTGCGACCGATGCGAGTGGCTACAACGCAACGAATCGCCGCCCTGCGCCGTCATTGAAGGCGTCACCGACGCCCAACTTTTTGAGCGGTTGCTCAAGCCGGGCGAACGCTCCGCCCTCTTCGCCAGCAACTCGCAAATCCTGTCCGAATACGGCGACCATCGCGTCCACTTTTTCTACTTGCATGCGGGCTTGGAGATTGCCCGCGTGGAAATCCCGCAGTGGGTCGCCGAAAACGATGAGTGGCTCAACTTGGTGCACGCCGTCATCTACGACCAAGCGCAAAAGGGGCGGGGCTATCCCGTCGCCTTGGCGGAAGCCCACGAGCAAGCCGTCGTGCGAGGCGCTGAGCGGGAACTGTTTTACGAAATGCTGGAAACTGCCCTCGTCCGTCAAGGCATGAAAGTCAGCATGACCTTCAAACTCATGGCGAAACGCACGCCGACCATCTGACGGGAGACGAAAGCGATGAGCACGACGACAGCGTTAGAGCGATTGCTAAGCGAATTGGATGAGCAGCAACGGGAAGTGGTGACAGCGCCTGACGGTCCCATCTTGGTCTTCGCAGGCGCGGGCAGTGGCAAGACGCGAGTGCTCACTTACCGCATCGCTTACTTGCTGCTGGCTAAGCGCGTCCCCGCCCATCGCATCCTCGCTTGCACCTTCACCAACAAAGCCGCCGACGAAATGCGCCAACGGTTGGAAACCCTCGTCGGGAAAGCCGTTGAGGCGATGTGGCTGGGCACTTTCCACGCCCTTTGCGCCCGCATGCTCCGACAACACGGAAGCGCCATCGGGTTGCCCAGCGATTTCGTCATCTACGACGAGGACGACCAACGCAGTTTGCTCAAAGCCATCTTCCGCGAGTTGGACATTGACACCGACCGCTACTCTGTTGCCGCCGTCCAGAGCGCCATCAGCGATGCCAAGACGCAAATGGTTCGCCCTGACCAACTCGCCGAGATTGCCGAGACGCCCTTTGGGCAAGTCGTCGCCCGCGTCTATCGCCGCTATCAGGAAGCCTTGCGGCAGGCGAAAGCCGTTGACTTTGACGATTTGCTTTGGCTGGCGTTGGAGATGCTCCGAGAGCATCCTTCCGTCGCCGACTACTACCAAACGCGCTTTTTGCATGTGCTGGTGGACGAATACCAAGATGTCAACGCCATCCAGCATGAGTTGGCTTTGCTGTTGGCTGCCAAGCACCGAAACCTCTTTTGCGTGGGCGACGATGATCAGTGTGTTTACTCGTGGCGCGGTTCGGATGTTCGCTTGATGCTCTCGCTAAAGCAACGCTTCCCCGATTTGCAAGTGTTCACTTTAGAGCGCAACTACCGCTCCACGCAGGCGATTTTGGACACCGCATGGCATGTCATCCGCCACAACCGTTACCGCCACGAAAAACGGTTGCAAGCGGCGCGGGAAGGGGGCGAACCCGTCGTCCTCTTTCGGGCACAAGATGACCACGAAGAGGCAGCGTTCGTCGGCAGCGTCGTGACCGAGTGGGTGCGGACAGGCAAGTTTCGCTATAGCGATTTCGCCGTCATTTATCGCATCAACGCCCAATCCCGCCCCTTTGAGGAAACCTTCATCCGCTGGGGCATTCCCTACCGCGTCGTCGGCGCTTTGAGGTTCTACGAGCGCAAGGAAGTCAAGGACATCCTTGCCTACTTGCGTTTGCTGGTCAACCCTGCCGACGAGGTGAGTTTGCTGCGGGTCATCAATCTGCCCCCCAGAGGCATCGGCGACCGAACGGTGGAGCGGTTGCGCCAATTTGCCCACCAACGCCGAACGCCCATCTTGGAGGCGATTTTGAGCGGCGAAGTGTCGGCGGCACTGGACGCACGGGCTCGGTCAGCGGTGAAAAACTTCGGCGATTTGATGCGGTCGCTGAAAGCGCAGTTGGAAACCCAAACGCTCCCGCAACTCATCCAACACCTCGTGGACGCCATCGGTTACGCCGACTTCCTCGTTCGCACCGAAGGGCAACTGATGGCGCAAGAGCGGTTGGAAAACCTTGCCCAATTGGTCGCCGCCGCCGAACGGCAATTCGGTGACCAGAAAGCAGCGCAAGCATTGCCCACCTTTTTGGAGCAACTGGCGTTGATGTCGCCGCAGGACGAAACGAATTGGCAAAGCGATGCCGTCACCCTCATCACCGCCCACAGCGCCAAAGGCTTGGAGTTTCCCGTCGTCTTCGTCGTCGGCTTGGAGGAAGGCTTGTTCCCTCACGCCCGCAGTTTGGACAATGCGTGGCAACTGGAGGAAGAGCGACGGCTGTTTTATGTCGCGCTGACGCGGGCGAAGGAGCGCGCCTTCCTCGCTTACGCCCAACGGCGCGGTTGGCTGACGGGCAAATGGGGCGAAGCCCGTTACGCGCCGACCGAGCCGTCCCGCTTCCTCAACGAAGTGCCCTTGACACTGCTGGAGGAATGGCGGGGCGTCCCGACCCCGCAAGGTTTTTTGCGCATGGACGCACCGACAGTTGCCCCACGCCCTTCCCGCCGATTGGATTTGCGGACTTTGTTGCGCCAAGCCGCCATCTCATCGCAAAAAACCGAACGCACGGATTTCGGGACGGGGGACGAAGGACGGGGGGCGGGGAAACTGGGGGTCATTGGAGAAGTGCGCAACCCGTTGTCGCCCGAACAAGTGCGGGTCGGGATGCGGGTTCGGCATCGGCAATTTGGCGAGGGCGTCATCGTCGCCGTTGAACCCGACGAGCGGTTGCCCATCGTCGTCGTTCGGTTTGATGACCGAACGGTCGGCGAGAAACGCTTGGCACTCGCTTACGCGCCGTTGGAAATCCTTTGACCAAACTGACAAGGCGCTTTGGAGGTGGTCATGCGATGGCGGAAGCCGTTTTCGTCGCCGTTGATTTGGGGGCGGAGAGCGGACGGGTTTTGGCGGGCAAGTTGCAAGACGGCAAGTTCGCCCTGGAAGAAATTCACCGCTTCGTCAACGGTCCCGTCCGCATCGGCGAGCACCTTTACTGGGATGTCTTGCGCCTTTGGACGGAGGTCAAAAACGGGCTAACGCTGGCGGTTCAAAAGTTCGGTTCGCAAGTTATCTCCATCGGCGTGGACACTTGGGGCGTGGACTATGCCTTGCTGGACGAACGCGACGAGTTGGTCGGCAACCCTTACCACTACCGTGACCGACGGACGGAAGGGATGTTTGAGGTCGCCTTTGAACGGGTGCCCCGCGAGGAAATCTATCGGCGCACGGGCATTCAGTTTATGCGCCTCAACACGCTTTACCAGTTGCTGGCGATGGTGAAAGCGAAATCGCCCCAGTTGCGCATCGCCCGCACCCTCTTGATGATGCCCGACCTGTTTCATTTCTGGCTGAGCGGCGAGAAAGTCAACGAGTTCACCGACGCGACGACGACACAGTTTTACGACCCGCGCAAGGGCAATTGGGCGAAATACATGCTGCGCAAGTTGGGTATTCCGACGCGGATTTTGCGTTGCCCCATCGTCCCTGCGGGGACGGTGTTGGGCGATTTGCGCCCGATGGTCGCCGACGAAGTTCGGGCAAGTCATCGCATTCAAGTCGTGGCGCCTGCGTCCCACGACACCGCCTCGGCGGTCGCCGCCACGCCCCTTTCCGACGAGAACGCTGCCTACATCAGTTCGGGCACTTGGTCCCTCGTCGGGATGGAATTGCGCCAACCCATCATCACCGACCGATCGTTGGCGACCAACTTCACCAACGAAGGTGGCGTCTATGGGACTTTCCGCTTCCTGCGGAATGTGACGGGGATGTGGCTGATTGCCGAGTGCCGACGCCAATGGGCGAAAGAAGGCAACGAGTTCACCTACGAGCAACTGACGCAGATGGCAAACGAAGCGCCGCCTTTCAAGTGCTTCGTTGACCCCGATGACCCGCGCTTTTTGGCGCCCGAAAACATGCTGGACGCCATCAAAAGTTTCTGCCGTCAGACGGGGCAACCCGAACCTGAGACGGTCGGCGAGTTTGTGCGATGTTGCTTGGAAGGGTTGGCACTGAAGTATCGCTGGGTCATTGAGCGGTTGGAGGAGTTGACGGGCAAAACAGTCAGCACCATCCACATCGTT
>Ga0081478_149544_pt1 | contig 12327 bp, 5 predicted proteins | sample OctSprmetagenome_FD_70983 | JGI IMG/M metagenome (GOLD analysis project Ga0081478, IMG submission 70983) | Hot spring and microbial mat streamer communities from Octopus Spring Streamers, Yellowstone National Park, USA - T=80-84 v2 (version 2) | ecosystem: Environmental > Aquatic > Thermal springs... | reverse complement strand
AGCCATCCGCTGGCCGGCAGCAGCAGGAGGCCCTCGTAGCCGGGTATGGTAAAGCTCTTGATGTGGCCGTTAGATCTGGTGTACCACCGTTCGTACATGAGAAGTCCGTTCGGCGTTCCCATCGGTGTGTCTGCGCCTACGTTCTGGTCTCTCTCGGTCGGATCGTCCACCAAGACTGTGACGTCCCTTGCGGTCACCACTATGTCGAATCCGGCGACTACGTCTCTGAGGTAGAGCTTGGCCGGGTAGGGCGGGACCTGGACCAGTATCGTCTTAGACTCGGGTGCCGTTGGGGCGATGCTCGGCAATATCTCTAAGCTTCCATCCGTCGTGAAGACTATTGCACCGGGGTCAGACACGTCCACGACCGTTACGATCATGCTGGGCGGTATCGTAATTATTGCCCCAGTTAATCCGCCGGAGAAGGTTATGGTATCGCTCGGGTTGACAGTGATTACCGTCGATGTGACGGTCGTTATAATAACTGTTCCACTGGTGTGGAACCGCAGCGTCAAGGTTTCGCCTGGTGCTATGAATATCGAGGCTGGTGAGATGAAGCGAATTATGTCGCCCGCATTAATGACGATGTCAGTAGGATCTCCTGGGTCGTCTGCGAAATCATCAAACGCATTATAGTCTGATGTCACACCTGACGGCGGCGGTGGAGTCGGGGCCGTCAAAGTCAGGTACACCCTGTCCCACCTCACCATCCTGAACCGCTGCGGCGTGTCGGGGTCTGCGACCCTCTTCATCTCCCATGTCCAAATGACATGAAGGTTCCCAGCGTATCCGCTACCGGTGTCGGCTGTGTCAATCCTAAGCCTGCTGTTCAGGTCGAGGTCCAGGATCCAGGCCTCGATCAGCGCGTTCTCCAGCGGTGCTCCTCCCTTGTCGACGGCCTTAGGCTTGACGAACGTCACCGGAGCGGGCAGGAGCAGCGTCCCCTTCTCGAAGACTATGGCGTTGCCGTATGGCGCCACTGTGTCATTGATGCTCTTCCATTTGTTCACAAAGCTCGGACTCATGGTCTTGAAGTGGTCCTCGCTCGGCTGGACGGTATAGTTGTGCCTCGGATAAACGTTGTTCGGCCTTGCAGATCCGTTCCACCACTTGTCAACGATGAAGCTCATGTTAGTCTCAAGGACGAGCCCCTCAACGCGGTAGCTTCCGTTCCACCATATCACGCTAGAGTGCTGGCTGTTGGCCTTCAGCCAGGTCGTGTCGAGGGTGTCCTCGGTCCAGAAGCTGAGGTGGTACGTGTAGAAGAGACCGTCTTTCGGGTTGTAGAACTCCATGACTACGCCGTTGTCGTTGACGATCAAGTAGGAAGCGTCGCCTATCCTCCTCTGCCCGTCTCCGTCGACTATCCTCTTGGTATACGTGTGGGCCCAGACGTAGAGGTTCCTCGATACAGTGCACTCAGTCACTCCGGTGAAGTCGCCGACGCCGCCTGGGTTGTAGACTTTGAGAGCGCCCTCGAAGGGATACTCATCGGTCACCGGCCTTCCGAACTTCTGGCGGTCTGGGTTGAAGGTGCTGAAGATACTTAGGACGACCCTGTCATTAATGTAGGTTCCGGGCGCAGTGATTATCCTCGGAGGTGACGAGGTGCTGCTGTATAGTATCTTGATCTCATACGGTACCGGTTCCGTTCTTCCAGGCCACTTGCTGTTGCCAGGTGTCTGCTCTGTCTCTATGTCGTACCTCGGGTCGGTCACCGTAGTGACGGTGATGTTGTAGTACGTCGGAGGCATCTGATAGAAGACGTACTCGGCCTTGCTGTAGCTCTTCAGCTGCCCGCTAATCGACGGCTTGCCCTCGAAGTACTTGACCGTGTACCTCAGGAACTGGTCAACTAGCACGGTCGCGTTGAACGGAGTCGGGTCTGTGTCACCGGTCGGGTCGAAGGTCTCGAGGAACCAAAGCTTCCTACCTGTCAGCGGGTGCTCTCCGACCCAGGTCAGCGTGACGTTCAGCCTCGGGATTATGTGATCGCCGTTGAAGTCGTAGGTGGTGAACTTGATGTCGAAGATGTTGGCGTAGAGCTTCACAGGCGAGTCGATGTTACTGTCGACGGAGATCTTCAAAGTGCCGTCTGGCTCGAGCGGCAGCTCCCTGTCTCCGACCGCAGCCTTAGTGAACTTGACATAGACGCCCTTCCACCAGACGCCCGTGAACTGGAATCCTCCCCCTGCAACGAAGCCGAAGTCTTTAGCGCCGAAGTCGTCGACGAGCGTGATCCTCCTCGCTCCGTTCGGGTCTACGTATCTCAGGTACGCCGGGCCCAACGTGTTGCCGCTGCAGTCGAGGAGCAGCACCTTCAGCTTGAAGACCTTGGCTACTATCGTTATCAGCTCGGTCTGTGTCAGCTTCTCGATCTCGTTGGGATCCTCGTAGACGACGACGCCGTCGAGCGTCACCTTGACTCCGTAGGCCAGGTCTCCTGGCAGCTGGTAGAAGATGGCGTATCCCGTCTCAGCCCCCGCCCACTGCCTGTAGCTCCAGTCGAGGTTCCCTATCATCTGGTCCGGTGCACCTGACGTCCCTGACCTGACCACGTCGGGGCCGTTCATCCTGATGAGGGTGACGGCGGTGTTGGATGCAGGCAGTACGTTGCCCATGTTGTCGACGACCTTGAAGGCGATGTCGTGGACCCATGCGGTGATGTAGACAATGCCTGTGCCTGTAAGGGCGAAGTCGTCATACCCTCCGAACAGAATGTCGTCGAGGTGCCTGTCGTCGGTGCTCATGTCGGGCAGCGGGACGACGAAGCTCCGAACGAAGATGAACTGGTTGGCTGGCAGCGATGCGGATGCGTCGCCGTTCAGGATCGCAAGAGTTCCAGACGATATGAAAGTTATCGCGGTGGGGTCTGATACTGAACCTACTTTCACCACGGTACCAGCGGTTAGCGACACGGTGGTCGGCCCATCGTACGTCGTCGACGTCCCGGTGATTGGGTCGATCAAAGTCAGCGACCGACCTGAAGGTACATCAATATCCGTTATAAAGGGCGACAGGAAATACACCAACTCTCCAGTATCGATGTCGAGGTCAGCGAAGGAGCTGCCGGCGGTGTAGAACCGTATTCCCATTCCCTGTGACGTGAGGGTCAACGGGTTCAACGTAACTATACCATACGTGTGAGAGTTGAACGAGAAGTCAGCGAAGAGCAGCTTCGCCTTAGCTATCGGACCGACGCTGGAGACGCCACCTCTTAGGAACAGCGGGAAGGCGTTCAATAACTCGAACTCCCTGAAAACGAAGAAGACGGAGCCTGAGGAGGTAAGCTCCGATGTGAAGAAGTTTATCACCAGCGTTCCCGATACCGGCAGATTAGTTCCGCTGAAGCCGTCGAAGTTAACAGTGGCGCTGCATATAATAAATGGTTCCCCAACATCCTGGCAGAACAGCTCGATCGTGCCGCTGGCAAATATCGTGCTCGGACCTCCTGGGAGACTTACCGAGGTCCCGAGGACGAACGCAGTGCCCGTGGCCTCGTACCTATTATCGGGATCATGCGATATGCTTCCCAGCGCCTGGAACTGCACCGTTATCGTCGCGGTCGATACGGGCTCGCTGCCTGCCTGCGTGTCGGCAGTGATCGTGAGGGTGCCGGTCGAAAAGACCTGCTCGACACCTGCAACGAAGAATTCTAAGCTGTTGCTCGTCACTGTTCCGCCGGTTATGATCCCCGGGACTACCGGGTTGACCGTGAGGGTTATGGACTGCCCTGTCAGGTCGACGGAAGCGGTTTCAGGCACCTCTACGTCAAACGGCGGATCGCCTGCGCTGTTAAAGTCGATTATGTCGGCCGACGTGGGAGCGAGTGATAGACCTCCGGAAATGACGTCCAGCACCGGCGGGGAGACTAACGTGTTGAGAGTTCCCGCTATGAAGATGTCGATCGCCTTGACAACTATCGCCGTGTCATCTGCTGGACCAGGTATTATGGGCCCGCTGTTGTCGAAGTCTCCTGTGGTTGAACCTGTGGTTATCGCCACGATACCGCTTATTGTGACTATGCCTCCGAAGTTAGTTATCGTGAGCGTCGCCGTTGGACCGAACAGCGGTTCAGCTGAGAAGACCGTGACATCGATTATTCCGTCGTCGTAAATGTCGATCTCGAAGGTCACGGTTCCTGTGCAAGTCACCGTTCCGGCCCCGAATCCGCTGAGAGGTATGTCTCCTGTCAGCGTGCACGAAAGGCTGTTGACGGTGTTCTCATACCTGTCTACACCTACCGATGAGACGCCTATTGTGCCCGGACCAGGTACGCTGATAATGCTGGAGAATGTAAAGTCTACACCCGGTGAGGTCGCGTAGTCGATGTCAATCTCCAACGTCTGCGTGCTCGATATCGAGCCAGAAGAGAAGAACAGCGTCGACGGCGGCCATCCTCCTGCAAGTCCCGTGTCGTAGAGGAGGTCGAAGCCGATGACAATTGTTATGGTTACTTCGTCGTCGTTGGAGCCGTCTCCGTCCACGTCAACGTCGGTAGCAGTACACGTGGTGGTTATGGTTCCAGAGACTATCGTCACAAATCCCGTGTCTGGGTCGTGGTAAACGTCAACATTGGTCGTTCCTGACGAGAACAAAGTGCAGGGTATTGTCGCGTCGATTACGAAATCGCTGTCGATGTCCACCAGAACGGTCGCAGATCCTCCTACCACATCGAACGCGGCAGCTCCGGCAACTCCTGTCCTCCACGCGTAATGCAGCTCGGTCGGATCGAAGTTAAGGTTGAGGACTCCCAATACGGTGACCCTGTCGTCGGCACTCCCATCACCATCGATGTCTGCGATTCCGGCTATGCCGATCGGGTGGTTGAACGGCGATACACCAAGGTTGGCTGGTATACTCATGATGTCAAAATACACCGGCCCGCTCGTTATCGGCGTATCAAAGTTTACCGTGAAGTCGAAGGAGTAGGGGTTGACGGCCGATGTCGTCGTGTAGCTGCCTGAGACCGATCCGGATGGAGCATCAAAGGCGTAGCTCACCACGGATATCGCCCGAGGCGGACCCTTGAAGAGGATCGCGCCTGTGAAGTCCACGATGCTGGGGCATGTGTTGAGGTTGTTCGGCAGTATGCAGACGTTCAGGTCGTGGCCCGAAACGAGGACCCTCACCGTGCCGGTTCCAGGCGGACCAGGCCAGAACTCCAGCTCGAACGGACCTCCATTCACCACCACGAAGTCGACGGTGGTGTAGTCGTCACTTCCGTCAACACCCCTGTCGGCCTGTCCCTGACCGGCCTCGAACGCAATGCTCACGGACATAACGTCGTGCTTCTTGAAGCTGACCAAAGCGCTCTTTATCTCGATGGAGCCGCCGAAGTCAAGCCAGTAATCGACATCGCCTACTCCGTCCGTCGCGTTGTTAACAGCCACGATACCTAAAGGCGTTATCGTCAGAGTGAACCTTCCCGTTGTCGAGTCGAAGTCTGATAGCGTGAGGTCGTACGTGCCCATCACCTCGAGCTTCGTCGGGATCGGGTCGTCTATCGTTGTGGTGCCGAGGATGTGCGATATCACAATGCGTTCGGCTGCGTGAATCTGCAACCACAGCTTGTTGTTCGCAAGGACCGTGTACGGGAAGACCCATTGTCCGAACAAGGCATCGTTGACATAGTCGTAGAATAGCGCTATTGCGTACGGGTTCCTGACCCTTACGCTGTCGACGAGGACAGCGGTGCCTCCGTAGTTGTTCCTGCTCCCTCCCTTCCACTTGACCTGGACGTCGAAGCCGTCGTAGTCGGGGTCGTCAGCCAGAGTCCTGGTCTTCATGTACCTTATCTCGGGTATCAGCGCGCTGTAGTTCTTGCCCGCGTTCACGTACGGTCCTGTATAGCTACCGCCCCAGGCCCTCTCGAAGTATCCACCGGGCCTCCAGGCCGGGCCCCGGTCGTCCTTCGGGTCGAAGGCCTTGCTCACGTTCAGGCTGCCCCTCAGGCCCCAGTTAGTGCCGTTGGGGAAGCGGGCGAACTTGCTGAACTCGCTCCTGTAGCCAGGCCACTTGTGCGGATCGTCGGTGCAACCTCCGGAGTCGGTCGTCAGGATGTTGTGGCTGAGGTAGTAGGGCGTGTCAGGTTTCTTCTTCAGGTTGATCGTTACCTCGGCGTCGACCAGCTTGTCGCCTACCTCCGGATGCTGGATCCTCAGGTCGGCGTCCTGGACGCAGAACCTCGCGTAGAAGACCGTGTTGTTCTGGAAGTTGGCGACGTTCTCAATGTCTTCAGGGAGACCCCAACTACTTAGACCTTCAATGGCTGCGTAGACCGTGTTGTTATGGACGATGCTGAGCGGGCCTGCCGGTATGCCTCTAATACCTCCCTGTGTAACAGCCGGTATGGTCGGGTCGCCTGCAAAGCCGCCGAAGTCGGGCCTGTTCTTCCCATTAGTCGTCGTGTATGAGGCGGAGCCGTAGTACTCCCTGCCGACGTAGAAGGTCTGGTTGACCAGGACGGTCTCCCACCAGACTCTTGTGGTCGCGTTGAGGTGCGGCGCGCGAATCCTCTCACCCGAGCCTGGTGCCCCGATGCCTCCGTAGAACGCCTGCCTGGCGTTCAGCCTTATGGCCTGCAGCGGTATGGGCACAAGCCTGTTCTCAGCATACCTGCCCCCTCCGAGTCCCTGTCTCGCCGGGTAGATGTCCTTGGTGTACCTCGACTGGCCGTCAGACCCGGTTATTGCGGCCTGAAGGAGGCTCCTCTCCGAGTTATCCGGCGTGTGGTCGACGTCGTAGATGAAGATGATGGCGTAGGTCAGGACGTCATTCGTGCCGTACCATGTGTGCTCGTGGAAGACCTTGAAGATGTAGGAGGCCCTCGCGACCCAAGCGTTAGCAGGGCTGCTGAAGGTGTTTGCAAATTCCGCAGGAGTGAGGTCGCCGACGATGTCCACCGGACCGCTCCTTAGGTTGCTACCACCACTTATAACATTGGTTGAAGTAGCGACGAGTGTCTGGAGTTCATCATACGCAAAACCATCAGCATCAACATCAGCCCATACATCTAGGGTACCGTCGTCGTTGAACGTAGCAACGTCTGTCGGGGTTAATGTTCCTGAGGGATCGAAGTAGTCAAGGAATCCTTGTGTTGGACTCACCGTCAGCCAGTAGACTATGAGGCCGCTGAACGGCGAACCAGCGCTAATGCACTCGCCCTGATAGCTCTTAGCCTTGACGATCACCGTCACGTTCTCCCAAGCAGCAGGCCACGTGATCCTCACGAACCCGGTGCCGTTGGGCGTGAATGTCCCAGCACTGTCGTATCCAAAACCGCCCTTCAACCGATAGACCTCGACGCAGACATTCGTGGCGTTGTAGCGGTCAGCGAATCCCCTCAAGTTCGGATTAGGCAGAGCAGGATTGGTGGACTGCCCCTTCCAGGACTCCGTCACGATCTTCAGCCAAGCCGAGTACGTCGGCTGCGCCTGAACCACCGGTATCACGTACAGGGCAGCCGGTATCGCCAGCATCGCAGCCAGCAGCGCCACGACTCCGACCTTTGCCAAACCACGGTTGTCCAACTTTCCTTCTCACCTTGCGTCCCTCCCCACTCCAGACCTGTATAAAGACCGAGCCTTTCTAGAGCTGTTCCAAATCCTCGAATCTCAATGCCAAAAGCCGTTTTTCAGCTGGTAATACGCGGGGATCGACTGCAAGCCAGGTCTGACGTTTGTCCCCCTACGCTCTCCCCAAAGTCCCGGAGCCCTTCCCCAGCGTCCCAGCCACCGCACCGACCAGCCTCCTCACCTCGCCCAGCGCGTCCTCCACGTCCTCCTTAGTCGCCAAGTTCTCGTAGTAGTTCTTGTGCATCGAGTCGGCTAGCTTGAAGGCGGTCCTCACCCAGCTCCCGAGCTCCTCCGCCACCTCGTTCTTGTAGGCCCAGAGGTCCTCATGCGACTCGAGTCTAAGCTCCTTCTTCGCCAATGCGTGGGCCTTGATCGCCAGAGCACAGGCACCCCATATCTTCTCCGACGCCTGCCTCAGTTCGCCGCTCTTGAGCTCGGCCTCCGCCCGCTCCAGAAGCTCCACCGCGCCCTCAAGGTACCTCCCCCAGGCCTTCCGGGGGTCCTCGTCCCTCGTCAAAAGGTCCAGCACATATTCCTCGACGGTCGACCCGGCCCTCCTCGCCCTCTCCCGGAGCTCCTCGATCACGACCCTCGGCAGGCTTAAGTCCTCCGCCCCTCCCTGACAGCCCTCCATCTCCGTCAACGGTGACCCCCTGCCGACATGTCTTCTCTCATACTACACCCTCGTGTAGATCTCCACGCCCAGCTTCAGCGCGGCCTCCATCGCCCTCTCCTCGGCAAAAGGCGTGACCACGATCAGCCTGTCCGGCCTCCTGCCGGTCGTCCTCTCGTAAAGCTCCGCCTTCTTGACCAGAGCTGCGACGTCAGCCTGCTTGACGTGCGAGCTGACCTCGATCAGCATGACCCTTCCGTTGCTGACGGCGACGTCCACCTCCACCTGGCTCGGATGACCGAAGACCGAGCCCGTCTCGTCGAACGCGGTCCACCTCTCGACCTTGAGCCCCAGCTCCTTCTCGAGGATCCCCCTGAGTCCCTCCCTGAAGGCCTCCTCAGACTCCAGTCCCCAGCGCGCTCCGAGCGCCGAGATGCGCCTGTTCATGGCATCGAAGCCCTTCATCATGTCTTCCCTGAGCCTTGCGATCTCCATGTCGTGTCTTTCGAATCCCTTCACCATGTCCTCCCTCAGCTTGGCGAGCTCCAAATCGTGCCTCTCGAAGCCCTTGATCATATCCTCCCTTAGCCTCTCGATCTCCTGCCAGATCCTCACGATCTCCTCCTCGATCCTCGCGAACCTCTCCTCGTGCTTCTCGAACATCTTCGCCATGTCCTCCCTGAGCCTGACTAACTCCTGCTCGTTCCTGTCCAACCTCTTCAGGATCTCCTCCAGACCCAGAAGCCCTGCCACTGCGTACCTGAACTCCTCGTCCTCCTTCAGCAGCCTCAGCATTCTTGACTTCAGCCTGTCCCTAGCGGCCAACCCACAGAAATTCCGGGTTTGACAGAATTTAACCGCGTATGCTTAGCCTGGTACAGAAGAAAAACGGGCCCGCCGGGATTCGAACCCGGGACCTCCGGGTCTCTTCCGTACTGGGGCCGTTAAAAGCCCGTCGCTCTTCCTGGCTGAGCTACGGGCCCCTACCTAGTTCCCCCTGCAGCTCGGTAAAAATCCATCGTGACTCAGCGCCCATCGGGTCCGTTCGTCTCCCACCGGTCCGGAAGGGCGACCTGCTCCAAGTTCTCGTATCCGGAGGCGAGCTGCTCAGGTCTGAAGTCCTTGATGGAGCCGCAATGCGTGCAGTGGAGCCTCAGCAGGAAATCTCCGTCAACGGCGCGCTTCAGGTCCTCCTCGCTCGGCATCTGGACGTTGACGTTCTCCTTGCACACCTCGCACCTGTACGTGAACGTTTGGCCGTTCCCCTTGATCGGGTGCTCCTCGATCAGAAGGCCTCCGACGAGGTAGAGCCTCGCAACTGGGAGCGAGATGCCCCTGGCCCTGAGGGCGTCGCGGAGCCTCCTGACCTCGAGCTCCCTCTCCTGGAGCAGCTTCCTCGCGTCCTGGAGGTTCCTCTCCAGCATCGCGAACATCCAGGCAGGGACGTACTTCTCCCTCACTGCTGGGACGAGCGCGTTGGCTATCAGGTTCCTGATCCTCTCCTTCACGGATTCGTCGACCTGGTTTACCGACCTCGACCTCAGCGATTCGGCGAGGCGGCGGAGGAGGTCCGAGAGCTTGGTGAGGGTATCGACGTCGACGTTGCCCGAGGCTGACAGGAGAGCGGTCAACGCGTCCACCTCCTCCCTGACCGCCCTCAGCTCCCTGAGCTCCTCCCGTTCACGGGAGATAGTCTGCTCGACCAGTCTGTTAAGGACGTCGGAGAGCTTTCCCCCGCGCTTCAGTTCACCTGTAGTCAGTAAGAAGCGTATCTCCTCAAGCAGAGATGCGGCCTCCTTCGGATCGATTCCGGTCCGCTCGACGACCTCCACGAGCTCTCCGTACCTGGAGTAGGGGATGAAACGCTCCAACGCCTTAACGCGATGGTCGGAGGCTCATTTTAGCGGGGACGCGAAGCCGGTTGATGACAGTATCCAAGTAATTCCACGGTAATGCGCTGACCTTACGTGCAACGTTATCAGAGCGGACGGCGAACGCTTTCACGTGAAGGTCAGGAGGTTCGAGTACAGGATCAGGACGAAGGGCGAGGGAGACGTGAGGGACGTGACCCCCTTGGTGGAGGAGAGTGTGGCGAAAGCGGAGGTGAGGGAGGGTTTGGTCAACGTCTTCGTCACCGGCTCGACCGCCGCCGTATCGACGATGGAGTATGAACCCGGTCTGATCGAGGACCTCTCGGCTGCGCTGGAGCGTATAGCGCCCAGGGGTGCTGAATACAAGCACCATCTGAGGTGGGGCGACGACAACGGCCACTCGCACGTCAGGGCGACCATAGTGGGACCTGGGCTGACGATACCTGTTGCCGGAGGGAGACCGCTCCTCGGCACGTGGCAGCAGGTGGTCCTGATAGAGCTCGACACGAGGCCGAGGGAGAGGAGCTTAGTTGTCACCGTGATGGGCGAGTGAAGCCCTCTCGTGGGCCCTCAGGTCAGGGTAAGTGATCCCCTTCAGCAGCAGCATCACGGGGACCACGGCGGCGAGGCCGAGGCCGAACGATCCCAGCGCCGACGAGAGAGCTAAAGGTCCTGACGTGGGCGATGCGAGCGACGACGCCATCGGGAACCACATCACCTGCGATCCGACGCTTCCACCGAGGACCCTCATGAAAGCCAGCATCGAGGTCGTTATTCCGAGCTCCTCCCTCTTGGAGAGCGTCTGAGTGGCGATCAGCGTCGGAGGCACCACCGTCCCCATTCCGAATCCGAGCATCAGGAGCGAAGGCACCATCAGGGCCAGTCCTCCCTGAACCGCTGCGACCGAGAGGAGGACCATGCTTCCCGCCATGAGCGAGAGCCCGAGCCTCACGATCGCGCCGACCTCGTGGTCCACGACTAGCCTCGAGGCGATGTTCGCGGCCGCAACCCATCCGAGGGTCCCTGAGACGATGACCAGGCCAGCGAGCGTAGGCTCCAAACCGAGGCCCCACTGGAGGACAGCCGGCATCACCGAGATCGTTCCGAAGAAGACGAAGCCCGCGACCAGGTTCACTGCCATGGCAGCCCCCACGTACCTGTCTTTGAGCGACCTGAGGGGGAGGAGGGGGTTCTTTGCGCTCCGCTCCAGCACCGCGAAGGACGCGAGGGCCGCTCCTCCGATCACGGCTAGGACCGCTGCAAGCTCAGGCCGGCTCACCTCAGACTCGACGAGGAGCATCAGAGCTCCCGTTCCCAGCGCGAAGAGCGCAGCGCCCCTCAAATCGAACTCCGCTTTCGTCCCGCCGAGCCTGGGCATCGCTCGGAGCGCTATCAGCGCTGCAACCGTCCCCGGAGCCACACCGATTAGGAAGATCCAGCGCCATCCCGCGTTCTCCGTCAGCCAACCTCCGAGGACAGGGCCTGCGGCGCTCGAGACCGCCCAGACCGTCGAGGTGTAGCCGGTGACGTAGCCTCGCTCCTCGACGCGGAAGAGGTCGCCGATGACGGTGAACGTCAGGACCAGCAGTGCTCCCCCGCCTATCCCCTGAAGGACCCTGAAGGCGATGAGCGACCTCATGTCCCAGGCGAGGCCGCAGAGGAGCATGCCCGTCGTGAAGGTCAAGAGGCCGGCGATGTAGACCGATTTCCTCTCGACCACGTCCGAGAGCCTGCCCCATATGGGACCCGAGACGGTCGAGGCTACGAGGTAAAGCGCGATCGGCCAGATGTAGGCGCTCCGCTCGCCCAGCTCGCTGACGATCGTCGGCATAGCCACCGAGACGACGGTCGACTCGATCGACGCGAGGAAGACGCCGGTCGAGAGGCCGATCAGGATCAGGCGCTTCCGCGGGGCCGTCAGCCCTTCCTCCGCCTTCAAGACCTTCAACTGAAGCGGGCAGGTCCAATATGACCCGAGCGCCGTCAGAGGCCGAGGGGCCTGAGGGCCAGCAAAACGAGGAGCGCCGAGGCTGGGACCAGCACGTTGTCGTCCACCGGACCGAACTCGAACCTCTCGACCAGCGAGGAGACAAGGCCTGCGATGGCCCCTGAAGGGCCGAGGACTGCGAGGCCGAAGGGGACGCAGAAGGCCGCCATGGCCACGTTCCCTGCGAGGGCCTTCGTCCTCCTCCTGTAGATCAGGTTCCTGACGATGCCAGTGACGCCGTCCCCGACAGCCATGAACATCACCGGCACCACGGCGAGC
>Ga0081478_136626_pt1 | contig 12342 bp, 10 predicted proteins | sample OctSprmetagenome_FD_70983 | JGI IMG/M metagenome (GOLD analysis project Ga0081478, IMG submission 70983) | Hot spring and microbial mat streamer communities from Octopus Spring Streamers, Yellowstone National Park, USA - T=80-84 v2 (version 2) | ecosystem: Environmental > Aquatic > Thermal... | reverse complement strand
CTACCTTTAGGGTTGTGCCCGATCCCATAAAGGGATCCAAAACCGTTTCACCTTTGTAAGAAAAGAGCTTTATTAACCTATACGGTATCTCCTCTGGAAATGCCGCAATTCCCCTCTCGAGCCTGTTATGTGTGGGTAATACGTTCGTTATATACCAAACATTTAGGTACCATTTGTTATTTTGGTAATCTTCCAGATCTATCCTTGAGGCTTCCCTGATATCCTCGGGTATGCTTTTATAATCAAACTCCCCCTTCTGGAATATCAGTATGGACTCTTGGAGGTTGTCGGGATAGTAATACATAGGATATGGGTTTTGAAGTAAGACTCCACTTCTCCTGCTTATCCTAATATAACCCTCAGGCTTTACCCAAACTATCCTTTCCCTATACCTAAAACCCTCTTCAACAAATACCTTTGTTATATCCGCAACTACGGGATACTTCTTACCCTTTATCAACGTGTCATCAACCACTAAAGCGGCTACCCTGCCCCACTTTAGAACCCGCATAATTTCCCTTGACACGTTCCTTATTATACTCAAGAATTCTTCGTATCTTTCGAACATATCTGGGTAGTCAAAGGGGGCGTTAAAGTAAGGTGGGGAGGTTACGACCAAATGAACACTCTCATCCCCTATTTCCGTCATATTCTGGGCATTACCGAACACTATAAGATTTTTATCCATATTTTGAGAATAAAAAAAAAGGGGGGCACAAAGGCCCCCCTATGGTTTAGTTTATTACCACCCTCTCTATGACCGTCCTTTTGTTCGCCCTAACCTTTACGACGTAGACTCCCCTCGGCAAACTTGAGAGGTCAAAGCTCAAGCTACCCTTATGCTCACCCTTAAAGAGGTCCCTAATTAGCCTACCCGAGGGCGAGAACACCTCAACGGAAACGTTCGCCTTGTAAGGAACATCAACGCTCAAAGTCGTATTCTTTCCGTTTTTCGAAACTGCTATCCTCGGGGGTAGTATATCCGCAAAGTTCTCGGATATATCCGTGGTTCCGCTAAAGCCTACGAAGGCAAAGGTTACCGCCTGGGATCCGCCAGGAGGAATGTTGAAGGGTCCAGCGGAGGCTACCACGGACCAGTCATCCGCGCTTGGGCCGGACGGGAAGGATAGAGTCCCGTTCAGGAACTTCCACTTTATGGAGTCTGGGGTTCCCGAATAAACGTAAGTTGGGTTACGTATGGCACTAAGGTTTGCCAAGGATGAGACGGGTTCAACGAGGGCAACACCCGCCCTATAGGGATAAGAGGAGTGATAGACATAAACGAGCTTAAGGGATGTATCCCTTGCAACGTAGTTTTGGGAGTAAGTGCTATATGTTATGTCAAAGTCCGCGAATATTCCGATATAAAGGTTGTTTAGAGGTGAAGAGGAGGTATTTACTATCTCGTACCTCAGGAATACCCAGTTGGGCCTATAAGAAGAATAACCGTAAGCTTCAAGCCTTAGTTCTATTCCGCTTGCGGTATAGCCCACCGCGCCGTTCTCGTCACCGTAAGATGGCGGAGTTCTCATAAATCCTCCATAATAATTGTTCAGATCCCCACCGTCGTACCAACCGTCGGGTACGAATGTAGGAGAATTCCCGAGGGCTACTCCCGCGTAGTAAAGGAGATTTGCGGAGGTTTTAGGATATTTGAAACCTCTCGCAATTGATGTATCTCCATATGCTGTACCTATACCACCCGGGTAGGCACCGGGAACATTAACGGGGATCCATAATGCCGCGGTTCCCGTATCTATTACGAATACGTTGAGGGGTGAGCCTATGGTTATCGAGAAGTTCAGGGTATCGTTGTATGCCCCACTGTTTGCGGTTATGTACATATCAAAATTCACCCTAAGCCCAATAGGTGCCGCGGGTGATATTCCTATGGTAAATACGTCGGAGGTGTTCCTTGCGGTATCCGAGGGGTTTATGGTTCCGTAATTTGCGGAGTTGTCAATTATGGTTATGTATGGGTTTGAGGTGTATATAACAGCTTGCGTGTTGGATGCCGCCAAGCTACCCGAATTTCTCAGGGTTATTATTAGGTTTACTGTCTCGCCGGGATCCGCTATACCGTTGTTGTTGCCCGCAGGATCGCTAACGGTTATACTTTGAATGGATATGTAAGGCACAGATAATGTGGGAACACCCCTTATAGCCCTTAGAACGTTTAACCTTCCCCAACCGCAGTTGTTGTTTGGAACGGAGTTGCAGTTCGGAGCGGGTCTATCCGCGCTATCCAAAAGGACGTTATAAACATCCGTGAAAGTTAGGGCTGGATTCTTTTGGAAAAGTAGGGCTATTGCGCCCGTAACATGGGGAGCCGCCATGGATGTCCCGTCAAAATTCGCATAACCAGATGAACCGTATGCGGAACGGATCGCAACGCCTGGAGCGGAAATATTGGGCTTATAAAGGTTCCAGTCGCTCCTGGGCCAATATGCGGTGTTGTTCCATGGGTTCATATTTGGTGCGGGTCCCCTTGAGGAGAAGGACGCCACCTGATCCGAGCTGTTTGTCGCCCCAACTCCGATTACTGTTGGGAAGTTCCCGGGTGTCCCCGCGGTTCCGGGTAAAGGACCATTGTTCCCTATGGCAAAAACGGGTATTATGTTCGCGGTCCTCCAGGCTAAAACATCGTTCCAAAAGGAAAGATCCGTGGTTGCGGTGCTACCCCAGGAGTTATTAACCGCCACTATGTTTATACCGCTATCCACCTTCCAGGAAACTATCCTTTGGAAACCGTTCCTTATTATGGTGGTTGTGGTTGAACAGCCTGATCCTCCGAAGATCCTTACCGCCGCAACCCTAGCCCCGGGCGCAACGCCTATATCTTCCGTGAAAGGACCCAGGCCATCCCCACCTACCATCGTGCCCGTCACATGCGTCCCGTGATATGAACAGGCTGCTGCGTCCGTGGGAGTTGATGATCCCGAATGGGGGTCGTACCACCTTATTACTTTACCGCTTAAAGCGGGGTGGGATGCCATTACGCCCGAGTCCATGACACCCAGTATCACGCCCGTCCCGTCTATTCCATATTGTATCCATACGGAATCGGCCTTTATTTTAGCAACTCCCCATGCGACCGCGTCCGGCTTTATATCTTCCCTATCCGAAGGTTTGGCAAGGAGGTATATCACCTTCTCCTCGTATATGTAGGTTATATCGTCCCTTGATGCGAGGGACCTTATCTGATCCGCGGTTGCCTCAACGAAGATCTCGTTGCTTATCCAGAAGGACTGGTAGTTCGTAATTCCGAGGGACTTTATGTGCTCTATTACGGGTTCCTGCGTTCTCTTTGCCAGATCCCTCACGTGGTCGAAGATCGTCTTAAGGATCTCGTTGTTCCTCTTTGGGTACCTCCTCATATAACCCTCGTAATCCGGCTGATCCCTGAGGACGAGGAGGACCCTGAACTTTTCACCCGGAGGCGCGGAATTGAGCTTGGCCTCCAGGCTACCCTCCAAGCGCGCAAGAGAAAGGAGCCATAGCATAGTTAGTATTATATAGGGGAAGGGGAACGGGCTTAGAATTTACATATGAGGGTAATAATTTCAAACGCGTACAGGATCCCGGTGGGAAGTCATGGGGGTCAGCTTTCCCAATTTGAAGCTTACGACCTTTTTAAGATCGTTGCCCAGTTTGTTTTGGAAAGGTCCGGAATAGATAGAAAACTTATAGATGGGGTTATAGTGGGGAACATCGGACAGCCCTCGGATCATCCGAACATAGCGAGGAAGGTTGCGAGGGAGCTTCTTGGGGATGATAAGTGGGGTTTTGTTGTACAAAGGAATTGTGCCTCCGGGATCCAGGCTATAACCACCGCTTACGAGATGATAAAAAACAACGATGCGAGGATCCTCTTGGTGGGAGGGGCGGAGAGCATGTCAAGGGCTCCCTACCTTTTGAAAAAGGCGAGGTGGGGGTACAGGCTTAGAAATGATGTTTTATACGATGGGCTTTGGGAGGGTTTGACGGATCCTGTTGTAAATCAGCTTATGGGTAGGACCGCGGAGAACCTCGTGGAAAAATACAATTTAAGTAGGGAGGAGATGGACGAATTTTCGGTAAAGAGCCACCAGAAGGCTTATAAAGCTCAAAAGGAGGGGCTTTTCTCCCCAAGGATAGCGCCCGTAAAGGTTGATGGAAAAACCATAGATAAGGACGAGGGGATAAACCCGAACCTCACGATGCAAATAGCATCCATGTACCCCGCAATATTCAAGGAGGGAGGTAAGATTACACCCGCTTCTAGTTCTTCAATAAACGACGGCGCCGCGGCAATGATCATAACCACGGAGGAAATAGCCAAGGAGATCGGATTAAAGATAGATGCGGTAATAGTTTCTTACGCTTACGCTTCGGTACATCCCGCGTATATGGGCGAGGGTCCAACCTGTTCAACCCCCATAGCATTAAGGAAGGCAGGCTTAAAGATAACCGATATTGATTACTTTGAGGTGAATGAAGCTTTTGCGGCGGTTGCCATAGTGGATAGGAACGTTCTGGGAATACCGAATGAGAGGATGAACGTTTGGGGGGGGGCTATAGCCCTAGGGCATCCGGTCGGTGCAACGGGCTCCATTTTGGTCGCAAAGCTTATTGGGATCCTTGAGCATTACAATGCGAAGAGGGGGCTTGTAACTATGTGCGTGGGTGGGGGTCAGGGTGGAACTTTGATAATAGAGAGGTACGAAAATTGACGGATAGCGTTTTGATTTTAACCCTCCTTTCAATAGGGGATGGGGAACTTGCGTACCTTGAGGCAAAAAGGATAAAGAACAACCTTTATGTTGCCAAAGCCTTGGCACTAAATGGGGATACGTCTTCGGCAATCATGTCCCTCTCGGATGGGGATTGCAAACACAAGAGATATAAGCTTGTTTTGATGCTTTCAAGGTTTATGAGGGAAAGTTCCATAAGCTTGGTTCAAGATACTTCCTGCTTTTCGGATAGGGATAGGACCTTGGTAAGGGCGTACTTTTTCGATTTTGATGGTTCTCCCCTTTCGGATAGCCTAATTTCCCGCCTTCCAAAACTTATAAACCCATCCACTTGTATTATTTTGAATTTTATTCCCGGTTTGGGTTTGGCTTGTGCGGGAAGGCCCCTTCAGGCTTTAAAAACCTTCCTTGCCAACCTTGTGGGAATAGGGGGAATGGTTTATTCCATAAGGAGGGGGTATTACGTGGATGCCTTCGTCTGGTATTACTTTTGGGAGGGTAGGTTCTTTTGGGGGAGCTTCCAAAACGTTTTGAGATCATCCCTTGATGAGAACCAAAGGAGGCTAAGACCGTATTTTGAATACATAAAGGAACAAATAGGAGGTGAAAGGTGATATACGAGATGGGGGAGGTTCTTTTGAGGCTTGGGTTGATTTCCTCCCTTTTTGGCGCGATATTTTCCTTTATAAACTTGAGGCTTGCTAAGGCTTCCCTTATTGTGGTTATCCTATCCGTTTTCCTCTCAAACTTCATTTTGCTTTACGCCCTTTTAAGTTCGGATTTTTCCATCCTTTACGTTATAAACTACACATCAAGGGATCTTCCACTTTTTTATAAATTCACCGCCTGGTGGGGGGGACAGGCGGGTTCCCTAATGTTCTGGCTTTTCATCCTATCGGTTTATACCATCTTCGCCTTTAAGATTCTGGGGAGATTCTCCCTATTTTTCATCCTCCAAACCTTCCTTTTTTTCTTCATCCTTGCCACTTACCCGGCAAATCCCTTTGAAAGGCTTCCCATAAGCGCCCCAGATGGCAGAGGTTTAAATCCCCTACTACAAAACATCTGGATGGCGATACATCCACCCCTACTCTACCTTGGATATGTCGGCACAACATTTCCTGTAGCCTTCCTCTTGGATTCAAAGGATATTAATACCGTTAGGTTTTGGACGGTTATAGCCTGGGCGTTTTTAACCTTGGGGATCCTTTTGGGTGGAAGGTGGGCGTACTTGGAGCTGGGATGGGGGGGATATTGGGCTTGGGACCCCGTTGAAAACGCCTCATTCTTTCCCTGGATAACCCTAAACTCCGCAATTCATACATTTTACCTTTACAGGATGGGATCCCACAGGATTTGGCTTTTCAATTTGATATCATTAAGCTTCATCCTCTCCATAGTTGGAACATTTATAACGAGGAGCGGTATAGTGGAGTCCGTCCACGCCTTCGCCTTTTCCGATATAGGGCATTACTTTATGTTTTATATTTCCATCCTTCTTCTCCTTTGGGTTTTGGCAAATCTTTACCTTTTCAGGTCAAGGCAAAGGAGGGATTACCAACCCTTCACCAGGGGCTTTTACTTAGCGATCTCAAACTACATATGGATTTTGATCCTACTTATAGTTCTCTTGGGGACGTTTTATCCCGTGATAACCGAGGTTTTCATAGGGGTGCAGTTGAGCTTGGGTAAAGATTTTTACACTTACGCAACCTCACCATTTTTCGCCTTAGTCCTCGTTCTCTCTCTACTTTCCCTTGAAGCCAAATGGGACAAACCCAAAATACTTCCCAATTTTAAGATCCTCATTCTATCCCTACTCCTTTCCCTTCCCTCCATCCTTGCAAAAAATCCTTTCCTTTTCATAGGTCTTTTCGTTAGCCTTTATTACCTATTCGGCATAATCGCACTGATAAAGGAAAGGGGCTGGACACCACCAAACCTCGGACATTTTGGTTTAGCATTAACCGCTTTGGGCATAGTTTTATCTTGGAACTTGGGGAAGAAATATGAAATCCCGTTCAAGTTTATGGAAACCAAAAGGTTCTTTATCTTTGACTTGAAACACTTAGGCTGGCAGGAGTATAAGGGGAAGAATTACGAGGGAGTTTATGCGGTTTTAAACGTTAGATCTTTTGGCTTTGAGCTTGGGGATATAAGGGCGGAAAGGAGGAAGTACTTTCCATCCGAAGAGGTGACGTCCGAGGCGGGGATCTTACCCCTTCCACCCCTTGGGGACCTTTATGCGGTAATACAAGGAGCTGAGGATGACGGGACATTTTATTACGAGATCTATTTCAACCCGGGGATCCAACTGGTTTGGATCGGACCGATCATTATCGCCCTGGGCGGTCTAATGGGGGTTTTTCGCCTTTACAATTCTAATACTAAATTATGTCTGGAAGTGAGGTTTGGGCCATAATTTTTCTGATTATTGGAGCGGTTCTGATAATTTTGGAGTTTATCACTCCTACAAACTTGTTGCTCTTCGCCTTCGGTTTGGGATTTTTCACCTTAGCGGGTTTAACGTACTTAGGCGTAAGTTGGTGGTTTCAAATTTTGGCTTTTATCTTTGTCGTTTCCTTGACGATATTTCTTTCTTACAAATTTGCCAGGAGGACAACGGAGGGAGCCAAGGAATTTTCGCCCATATCGGTGGTGGGTAAGGAGGGGAGGGTGGTTTTGGTTGAGGGGGACAAGGTGGTGGTGAGGGTTGAGGGGGAGGATTGGCTTGCGGAAGGTGAAGGGGAATTTAAGGTGGGGGACAAGGTGGTGGTTTTAGAGGTTTTGGGGAACAAGATAAGGATAAAAAGGGGGTAATGTATGTGGATCCTTTGGTTAGTTATTGCGATAATTTTCCTGTGGCTGGTGGTGTCATTTATCACCAGCGCAATAATCATAGTAAGGCCTTATGAGGCCGCAATAGTTGAGAGGCTCGGAAGGTATAAAAAAACCCTATACCAGGGGCTCCATTTTGTTATACCCTTCCTGGATAGGGTGACAAAGGTGGATCTTAGGGAGAGGGTGGTGGATGTCCCACCTCAGGAGGTTATTACAAGGGATAACGTGGTGGTGACGGTTGATGGGATAATATACTACAGGGTTATAAAGCCCGAGGATGTGGTTTATAGGGTTCAGAATTTTCAGCTTGCGGCGGTTGCCCTGGCCCAGACCAACCTCAGGAACATCATAGGTGAGCTTACCTTGGATGAGACCTTGACGAGTAGGGAAATAATTAACGCGAAGCTTAGAACCGTGCTTGACGAGGCAACAGACCCATGGGGAGTGAAAATAACCAGGGTGGAAATTAAGAGGATAGATCCTCCCAAGGATGTTATGGATGCCATGCACAAGCAGATGAAGGCGGAGAGGGAAAAGAGGGCTATGATCCTTGAGGCGGAAGGTTTTAGGGAATCCCAGATAAAGAAGGCGGAAGGTTTAAAGGAATCCCAGATTTTGGAAGCGGAGGGTAAGGCAAAATCCATACAGCTTGTTGCGGATGCGGAGAAGTACAGCATAATAGCGAGGGCTCAGGGTGAGGCGGAGGCTATAAGAACGGTTTTTGGCGCAATAAAGGAGATACAACCGACGAAGGAAATACTTTTGATCCAATACTTTGATGCCCTAAAGAAGATAGCGGATGGGCAAGCTTCAAAGGTTTTCTTCCCCGTTGAACTTTCAAACTTCGCTTCCGCTTTGGGACTGATAGGCGAAAACCTAAAGAGTAAGGAATAAAACCCCCTTATAATACCCGTTAAGGGATAGAAGGAGGTTTAGATGCACTGGTTCAATTTCATAGATATGGAGAACGGCGAATCGGTCTTCGTCCACTTCTCCGACATTGAGGGTGAAGGTTATAAGACAGAGACCGAGAAGGGAAAGAAAGCCGTTCACGTGCGTAGAAGCTCCCGTAAATAGGATTGAACCTTTGGGGTGGGTTGGAACATACCCACCCCCCTTATGAATATCCTCCTTGCGATCCCAATTATTCTGATAATGTTGGTCTTATCCTGCGGGCAATCCGTAGATTATTCAAAGGCGAAGTTTGAGGATGTATTCAGGCCTTACGATATAAAGAGTGGGTATATAAAATACAAGGTTTCTGGGGATGAGGAGGGGATAGAGGAGCTTTGGTGGGACAGGTACGGGCTTTATACGCATAAATATAGAAACGTGGTGAATGTAAAGTACGGGAAGGTGCCAATTGAGGGTTGGGACATAGGAACCCCAGAATACATATACTCTTACGGGCGGAGGTATCAGAAGAACTATATAAGGGAGAAGCTAACCTACGAGTACATACAGGATTCCATAGTGGGTTCAATGAGGCCGAACAATCTGATTTTGCTCCTTAAGAGCAAATGGGAGAGGATGACGCCAGAACAGAAGAAGAAGTTGGGGCCATCAATAAGGAAGTTTGCGAGGGATCTACAGCTCGGGATCGTTTATAAGGGAAGGATATCAAAGCCAAACGAACTTTTCACCAAGCAGATAGCGGGTAAGAGGGCGGATGTTTATAAGGTTGAGGGGCAGGATATAAGGATCTTTATGTGGAAGGGGATTCCGTTGGGTTGGGAGGTGATAACGGGGAGGGGCTCTTTTATTTTAACCCAGGCGGAGGAGGTTAAGGAGAACATAAGCGTCCCCGCGGATAAATTCGCCCCCCTTCAGGGGGAGAAGGTATTAACTAAGGTTTATACCCAGGATTCCGTAGCGGTACAGCAGGAGAGGATCCTGATAAATGAGCTTCTAAAGACCTACCTGCCCGAGCTCTTTGAGGAATAGTTATATAACTTCTTCGGAGGAGGAAACGTTTTTGCTCGGTTATTATGCCTCATGTAGGTTTAAGAATTTTAAGACATTTGTACTTGTGGGGGACCTTGGGGTGGGAAAGACGGTTTTTGTTAGGGGATTTTGCGAATATCACGGCGTAAATTTCGTAAGAAGTCCCACCTTCCTCGTGATAAACAAATACAAGGGGATAAACCACGCGGACCTTTACAGGGTGGAAAGCTTTGAAGATATTTACACCTCGGGGATCTTGGAGGTTTTAAATAGGGAGATCCTTTTGGTGGAATGGGGGGAAAAGCTCTTGCCTTTCTTGGGAACCTCTCCTTACGTTTTGGTGGAGTTTAAGTTTTTGGATATGGAAAGGAGGGAAATAATTATTTCCCCAAGGCCCTCCTGACCCTTTCTAAAGCTTCCCTTGCCTTTTCGTGGTTGGGATCCACCTTTAAAGCCCTGTTGAAAAATATTTCCGCATTTTTATAATCCCCCTTGGAGAAGTAATCCAGTCCCCTCTTATAAAACGCCTCAGCCAAAGGATCTGGAGAAGATTTTACCGCTACCTCCAGCTTTTTCTCAACATCCTTCAACCTCGCCTCTAAAACCTTAATCTCCCTATTTGCGGTTTTGGAAAGTTCCACCTTAGGGGAGGAAACCGCTCTTGAAAAAATAATCTCGGCGCTTAAAAACGTATTTTTATCAAGGCATACATAACCGAAACCCCTCCTTTTTAATAAGATCTCCAAGAATTTCGCGTTTGCCTTTCTATCGCTTACAGATCTCCAAAAATTTATATCCTTCTCTATGCAGGTTTTTTCAAGGTAAAGGCTATCGGCCTTTGAGGGTCCCCTACGCTGCCCCGCGCAAAGCTGTAAAGCACCGTAATAATCCCCCTTCTTCCCCATTGATTTCCAATCCTTTGGGTTTTCCGCCAAATACACATCCCCAAGGATCTCTATTGAGGATGGGAATACCTTGACGGGTACGGGTAAAAAACCCTCGCAATTTAGGGTGTCAAGATTTATGGAACACCTTAATGTGGTTCTTCCCAGAAGGGAATTTAAAAACAGCATCTCCTCAAACTTCCCGTAATTTATAACCGAATTTTTATACCCCTTAAAATCCCCAAAATTCCAACTTTCTAAAATCTTAATTATCCCCTCGTTTTCACCCTTACCCATAAAATTTAGCCAATAGAACACTCCAAAGCCCGCAAGAATTAAAAGAACAAGGAAGATTATGAGCCTTTTCATGGGTTTATTTGTAGCATCCTCTCCACCGCTTTTCTGGCTTTTTCCGCAATTTCTGGGGGAACTTTAACCTCGTAAATCTCCTCCTCAAGGGACCTTACGAGCTTATCAATTGTTATCATCTTCATATATTCGCAAACCATATCCTCCCTCAAAGGTTTGATCTCCTTCCCCAGGTTTTCCTTCTTTAACCTGTGAATTATACCCGTTTCCGTCGCAACTACGAATTTTTGCTTTTGGGAATTTTTTATATGCCTCACCATACCACCCGTTGATAGAACGTAAAGGTCCAAATTTTTCTTCTCTTTCAGGTACAAACAGTTGCTTGTGCATCCGCATTCGGGATGTACGAGTAAGTCCGCATCAGGGTTTTTCTCAATTGAATCAACTATATCCGAGATCTTAACCTTTGCGTGAACATGGCATTCCCCGAGCCAGATGTATATGTTATCCCTCTTCGTCACCTCCTTAACGTACATACCCAAATACATATCAGGCAAAAATAGGATCTCCTTATCCTCTGGAATGGACCTCACCACCTCAACCGCATTCGATGACGTACAACAGTAATCCGAAAGGGCTTTAACTTCCGCGGTGGTGTTTATGTAAGATACGACAACCGCATTTGGGTATTTTGCCTTCCATTCTTTTAGCTGTTCAACGGTTATGCTGTCAGCTAAAGAACAGCCCGCCTTTGGATCCGGTATTAAAACCTTCCTATCCGGGAGCAATATAGCCGCGGTTTCCGCCATAAAATGAACCCCACAAACCACTACTATTGGATGGTTTGTTTTTTTCGCTTCAAGGGCCATACCAAGGGAATCCCCAACATAATCCGCAACATCCTGAATTTCCGGAAGCTGATAATTATGCGCGATAATGTATGCATTTTTTATCTTCTTGAGTTCCAAAACCCTTTTTTGAAGATCTTTGATGGTTTCAAGGTCAAGCATAGAGGAATATTTTAAGGTTGGATAGATTTTGAACTTAAAACCTAAGAGGTTTTATTTGTGGGGTTTTTGATAGAAGCCCTAAAATTTTGGGAGGGGGCGAGGGGGGGACATTGGATCCCATTCACGTAAATAATACACACTATGAAGAAGGTGGGATATACTAAGGAGCAGTTTGATGAAGCAAAGCAATATTTCAATGGGGACGAGCTCAGAACGAGGGTTTTCCTTGACAAATACGCCCTTAGGGATTACGATGGAAATGTTATTGAAATATCACCGGAACAGATGTGGAGGAGATTGGCAAGGGAGATAGCCGGCGTTGAGAGGGATGAGGGAAAAAGGAGGGAATGGGAGGAGAAGTTTTATTGGATGCTGAAGGATTATAAGGTGATACCTGGGGGTAGGATAATGTTTGGGGCGGGAAACCCCAGGAAGGTCACCCTGAAAAACTGTTATGTAATACCCATAAAAGAGGATTCCATTGAGGGGATATTTGAAGCGGCAAAGGAGATGGCAAGGACGTATTCAAGGGGAGGGGGAGTGGGTATAGACATATCTATATTGAGGCCCGCTGGGGCACCCGTGAAAAACGCGGCAATATTCTCTACGGGCGCGGTTAGC
>Ga0081478_128885_pt1 | contig 12352 bp, 16 predicted proteins | sample OctSprmetagenome_FD_70983 | JGI IMG/M metagenome (GOLD analysis project Ga0081478, IMG submission 70983) | Hot spring and microbial mat streamer communities from Octopus Spring Streamers, Yellowstone National Park, USA - T=80-84 v2 (version 2) | ecosystem: Environmental > Aquatic > Thermal... | reverse complement strand
AGCCATATGACGTAGACGAAGCCCGGCACGGTGTCGTACTTAATGCCGAGCTCCGGTATGTAGAAGGAATGTAGAACGTCTCTTGACGTCAACTCAAGCTTGTAAAGCTCGCCGGCCTTAACCACCAGCGTGTTGAAGCTCCTAGTCCCATTAGGATATATAAACTCCCATGAGAACTGCCTACCGTAGACCTTTATCGTCTCGTACTGCCCCCTCCCTTCCAGCTTTCCGTAACTATCAATAGCATAGAGATTTACCGCGGTCAACACGGCGAGGTAAGCCAGCACCGCGGCGGCGCCGAAGATGGTGGCTAGCTCCATCACCTTACCCTTCTCCATACCCCTCCCTCTCTCTAAACTTATACACGAAGAAGATCATAGACCCCATAAACAGCGCCGTGACAACCCCGGCGCTTATATATACAACGGCATACGGCGCGAAGACGTACTGCGAGACCGGCGAAGCGTCAGGGCTGATGGGACGCGGCGGCGCCCCCCAGTTCCCAGCCCACATCCACACAAGGAACACCATGCCTACAATCAGAGACCACGTTACGTAGTCTTTGACCGTTAGGTGTACCTTTCTATCCATGATGCCTTCGAAGATTATGGATTTAAAAAAATTTGTTACGTACTCTCTAACCGTTGTGCACTTCACAATCCGTGATATCTTTATATGTATTTAAGAAACATTCCCTTTTATACAACTTACCATAAAAACCTATAAATCTATATATATATCTCACGATTCACATAAATGCATATAAATATACACTGCTTAAGCTATTGAAGAAAACACAGAACACAAGTTTAAAAATATCACGAAAATTCCCGCCTATGCACGGGCCAACACTTACGTTAATAATAGGGATAACGGTGGTGGTAATCGCCACAGTTATAGCGCTTCAGCAAATATCCGCACCACCTCAAGCACAGATCCAAAATACACCCACACAGACCGCCATGCCAACTACACCTACACAGACCACCATGCCGACAGCCCAAACAGGTACCTCGACGGGCACCGCACCGACAACCGGTATCAAGTACGACCCCCAGCTGGCTGAGAAGGGGAAGCAGTACTTCTCAGAGATTGGATGCACCGCCTGCCACCACATTAAGTCGTTGGGTATTTCCGGCGGCGCCGTGGGGCCTGAGCTAAGCAAGACGCTTCTCGGCAACCCAGGTGTCGCGGGCTCTCAAATTGGGAGGTTCTTCAAGGAGAAGGGCTTAGACAACCCAGCCGCGGATCCCGAAAAGGCGGCTGATGGGGCCTGAGCTAAGCAAGACGCTTCTCGGCAACCCAGGTGTCGCGGGCTCTCAAATTGGGAGGTTCTTCAAGGAGAAGGGCTTAGACAACCCAGCCGCGGATCCCGAAAAGGCGGCTGAGTTGCTAAAGGAATACCTCATAAACCCGCCGCCGTACACCGGCACCATGAGGACGCAGACGCTGGCGTACAAAGCCATGTACAGCGACTGGGCCACAGAACATGTCCCAGCCCTCGTCGAACTGCTGAAAGAGGCAGCCGCCAAAGCCTCCGGCTGAGCATGATAGACGAGAACAGGAGAAACGCCCTGAAATTTTTTATCGGCTCCTCGGTGGCTCTTAGCCTTGGAGCTTTGACCACGCCGCTTGTCGGAACAGTCATCAACACTAAGGCGCTAGATCTAAAGGGTGAGTACAGCTCAGTCGAGGTGGTCCTCTGCGAAAACGTAGACAACTGCCCCGAGGAGTACTCGGTCTCCATTTCGGAGCTCAGGGAGGGGCCCAAGTTTGTTCTCTTGAAGAAGGGCAACATGGCCATACCAGCTGTCTTCGGCCTAGTGAAGGCAAGGGACGGGAAGGAGTACCCCGCCGCCTACAACACAGTATGCACACACTTCGGTTGCCCAGTGAACCCCACTGGCGGCAAGTACCTCATGGGCTTCGGATGCCCCTGCCACGGCTCCTTCTTCAACATATGTAACGATCCCAAAGGGTGCCCCGTAGACGAAGAGGAGTGTGCCGAGAACCCCGACGAGTGCAAGAGGTGGCCGTTTCTAGAGGCTTATGTATCCGGCGGACCTGCGCCGCGTTCTCTGAGGCCTATTAAGGTGGCGGTAAAGGGGGACAGGATATACGCGGTGAAGGCGTACATATGAGGGCGCTTGTAAGGCTTTGGGAGCTGATAATAGAGCGGTTCCATCTTAAGGAGTTTCTGGAGCACCCGGTGCCGCGGTACGCCAATCTAAACCCGCTGTATTGGATCGGCGACGTGGCCGCCATGAGCTTCTTTGTACTGGCCATAACGGGCTTTGCCTTGGCTCTGCTCTACATGCCTGGGCTTTCGCTGACTAAGACTCCGCCTGATCCCCTCCTGCTGGGCCACCACGGCAAGGAGGTGTACGACGCTACCCAGAGCTACTCAAGCGTCTACAAAATCACCTACCTCACGCCGCTGGGCTTCATACTGCGGCAGATCCACCTATGGTCTGCTTATATGATGGTTTTCGCCGTGTTTGCCCACTTCTTTACCAAGCTTATACTGGGGTCTTATAAGAGGCGGGGGGGCGGGGCCCTTTGGCTACTCGGCGTATCCCTCGGCTTCCTTACCATAAGCCAGACGGTGCTGGGCTACATTCTGCCTCTTCACCTAGAGGGCATCCTGGCCATCCAGATCGGCCTCAACCTCTTCCGCTACTTCGACTACTTCGGCATACCGGTGGGCCAGCTGGTGCTCTCCGCCCTGGGCTCTCTCTTCGTTACCGACCAGGTGATAAAAATGATATATGTCCTCCACATCTTGGTGGTGCCGGCCATAATGCTGGTACTCCTTGGGCTTAAGATAAACGGCATTCTCTACGGCGGCGTGTCGCCGCCTCCGATTAGAGACGAGGAGCTGAGAAGGAAGGCCATGGAGGAGAAGGAGCCGTTCTATCCGCATAGATTCGCCCTCACGGTGGGCCAGCTGTTGCTCCAGCTCAGCGTCATACTGTTGCTGGTTGCCATGACGCCGCTTCCGTTGCTGGAGCCCTGGGTGCCGGGCCAACAGGTCCCGGCCGGCGTCAGGCCGCCCTGGCCGGTCATGTGGTACTACACCTACGTCAAGATGATAGACCCGTTCATATCGGTGGGCCTCCCCATATTCTTGGTGCTGTTTGCGTTGGTGGTGCCTCTGCTCGACAGGAGGGGCGGCGTCTCCATCGAGGAGCGGTGGATCTGGGTGGCCGTCGCCATAGTCTACATAGCCATAATCGGCTACGGCACGGTACTCGGCTTCCTCGTGGACATACCCAAGGAGATTACGCCGCTCACCAGGATCTCCGTGCCGCCTGACTACTCGGTGCCGTATATAGGGACTCCGCAGGCGGTGGGGCCATGATGCTGGCGGTTGAGGTTCAGGGCCTGTCGGCTACGGCTTTGGCCTACGTGGCGGCGGCCGTGGCAGTAATAGGCGCCATATCTGTTTACGGCCTTCTATACGTAGACAGGAGGTGGGCCTCCTACACTGCTTTCCTCTTCGAGATCGTCCTCGTCGTACTGTTTGCCTACACGGTGAACATAGTCTACGCCCTGTACTCCGCCCCCGGTTTCGGCTCCACCATAAGGGACATAGAACTCGGCGTGACGTATCAGCGGGTGGCCGCGGGGATGCTGTCTGCCATGTTGTTCTTGGCGGCTCTGGTCTCCATAGGTTACTATATGGAGCTCCAGAAGAGGGGCGAGGGCCATGAATAGGGCAGACATCCTCATCTACGTAGCCGCCGTCGTGGCGGTGGGCATAGCTCTGCTGAACGCCGCAATGCTCGCTAGCCCCGACGTGTTCAACCTCTTCGCCAAAGGGGGCGGCTACGAGAGGATAGTGGGAGACGAGAAGACTTGGGCGTTCCAAAGCACCGTGTGGACCGCCGTGTTCACGCTGGCTATAATAGCCATATTGGTCTACCTTGTTGAGCTAAGACGTTATCCGGAGCGGTTCAGGCAAAGCTAGGCCTTCCAAACCTCTCTTTTTTCACGCCCCGTCTCTAGGCGACATATCTTTTTTGTGTTCCCTCTCTAGGCAATGCCCATGTGTGCCCTAGAGCGCATGTCCATCAGAGGGGTTTGCCGAAATCCACCAACACGCGGCGTCCGCGTCTGGTCTCCTAAGAGCGGAAAAGACACAGACAGCGCCCCACCCGCTCCCTACGAAACCGGCGCCAGCTACAATCAAGGGCGCCAGGCAACCGCGCTCACTACGCGCAACAAAGGGCTGTTTGCAATGTTGCCGCTACATTACATGCGGCAGATCTGGGGTCCGCGAAGGCACTCGTGGTCCAGCCGCAGACGTGACGGACGATCTGCGCCTCGCGGCGGGCCGTAGGCCATCTGGCGGCGCCGTTAACAGCCCGCCACATGATCCAGGCCGTGACCTCCCGCATGTGCGCCTCCGGCTCCCGAGACTCTATGAGAGAGGCTTGGCTCCGGCGTCTGTGAAAACCGCAGTGCTGGGAGTCTATGTAGTTGCTACCTGCCCCTCTCCGCAACACTGGTCTCTTCTTGTGTCCCCCGACGGCATTTGTCACAGAGAGTAGATGCGTGGTAGGGGCTCAGGGCTTTAAGCCCAACGGTTGAGGCCTTGGGAGGTCGGGGCGGCGCCGTCTTTCGGGACTGCGTCTAAACCACAACGTGGTGGGCGAGGTAGGCCGAGCGACGGCCTCACCGCCGGCCAGACAGCGGCTGGGGGCGGGGCCGGTGGAGGCGCCGGACGGGTTGCTACGGCGTAGCGGCGTCATTGCTGTCAGTGCCGTGTTAGGGAGGCCGCACGACGTAGGGTACGTTTAAGCCCTCTGGGCGGGTTTACGTGTCCACCCAGGCCTCCGATAGTACGGTTTTTCTGAGAATCTCTCGGTTTTTGTACCAAAAAAGGTAAAAATCTGCAGAAATTAAGAGGGCATGAGGCAAGCCCTCTGGCTGGTTATAGGTCTCGTGGTCGGCTTGGTGGTGGGCGCCCTGCTGGGCGGCGTTGTTGGGCACAGCCATGCCCACCACCACGACGGCGGAGCTACCGTAACCATTACGCAGACCGTCACCACCACTGTGAGAGAGGTGGTTACGCAGACGGCGGCCCAAGCTTCGCTCGCGTCGGCGCTGGAGGAAGCCCTCAGAAACGGCACATACTGGGACATATGCGTCTACTGCAACATGGTCATAGACAACACGAAATACGCAGCGCTGGCGGTCCTCAAGGGCGGCTACTCTGTGAGGACAGACGACGTAGGTTGCGTCTTCCGGATGGCCCTCTTACCGCCTGAGAGGTGGAGGGCCCTCCAGAGGTATCCAGCGGAGGACGTGAAGCGGCTTGTCCAGGTGGAGAAGGTGTTTGTGCCGGATTTCAACACGGGCGAGTACGTGGAGGCGCAGAAGGCGTTTTACGTGATCAGGCAAGATATGAAGACGCCCATGGGGGACTGCGTCTTCGCCTTTAGAGACAGGGAGATGGCCGCTAAGATGAACGCCACGGTCTACACATACGATCGGATGCTCCAGCTGTATAGAGAAGTTATGCAGAAAACCGGCATGCCGCGGCCCAACTGGTGCAGAGGAGGGATGGGAGGAATGCACGACCACGGCCATGGTCACGGAAGCCACGGCCACCACGGCCATGGTCACGGAAGCCACGGCCACGGAGGCTGACGCAATATTAACAAAGTATTTTAAAAGTATTTTATAGACTTTTTATTAACCGGTTTACCTAGAAGGCTTTTTTCTCTCTTCCCAAGATGTGTTTCATGGGCGAACAGGTCCGGTTTAGGTTGCACAACTTTAGGCTGTCGGGCGGTGGCGCATCTGCGCCAGGCGGCGGCAGGAACCCCTTTAAGATCGATAGAAGGACGTTGCTAGCGGGTGTTGCAGGTCTGGCGGTGGGCACCGCCCTGGGACACATCACCGGGCGGCTGAAGGGCCGCTGGCGCTGAGTTCCCCCTTCGAAATAATGAATGCAGGTGGCTTGCGGTTGATGAAGCCAGTGCGGCATTAGGGAGACGCGCGTCTGGCACTCAGCCGGATCTGGGTTTTATCGTGTTGTGGTTTTCATTACTTCACTCATGACAGAGCCATTTCACTATGTTTCACAGAGCCGGAATGCAGAGACACCAAAGAGTCACGGAGTTGGGTTGTTGCTAGGTTGGCTGGGATGGGGTGAGGAGAGCTCGCTGGGCTGTCTGTGGTTAGGCGAAGTAACCGGGCGAGATCCTGAGGCAGTTCAGGTGATACGTCGAGAAATGCAGGCTATTGGGCTTACAGATTCGGCAGAGGGAGGTGGGTCAAGCCGCCGGGGCTGGCCGCTGAAGATGAGCGTCGTGGTCTACGTCGGTGAGTCTGTGGCTGAGGTGCTCGGTGTAGGGGGTCAAGTGCGCTGGCGCCCTCAGCTTTCTTGCCCTCAGCAAAGATGCCGGCCTAGTGCTCATGTTTTGTCGGCTTTCTCACCACAACCTCGGCGCCGTCTGGCCCCTCGCTGGTGGACATCACCTCCAGCCCGAGGAGCCCGACCGCGTTTTTGACATCCTCATGGACGTAGCGCCATTTGCTGACCACCACGGCGCTTTCGCCCGGGGGGTTCTCAGCCGCCAGTTTAGACAGCACCAACCCGAGCTCGGGGCAAGGCCCCTTGACTTCATGCCGCCGCACGTATAAACAGCCCCTGTATTTATATAGTGTGGCCCCAGCTTCTTCTGGACGTTTACGTCTAATCGCGATGTAGTTGTCGTCGGCTTACTCTGGATAGTCGCGAGCTCGAGCCAATAGTGAGGATCGGAACGCCATATGAAGCTCCGGAGTCGTCTACTTTGAGTATCTGTGGCGCAGTTTTTCAGCAGTCGCGCCTTAGGGGGGGCTTCCGCCCTTGTAAGGGAGTCTACATGAGGTGTTGGTTCCTCCCGGGGTTCTGCCGGGCGTTTTTGGTTATGGAGGTGATATTGTGTGTCGCCGACGTCTCTTGTGTTAACTCAGTTAAAGCAATAAGTGGTATATTCGGAAACTTTTCGCCTGTGTTTTTTTTTCAGAAGTCGTCTCAGATTCTTTTACATTGTTAATACTTAAATGGTAATAGCTCACGGCGTTCATGGATTACATCCCCTTGATATACGGCTTCGTGACAGGTATTACGGTCTTTGTAGGCGTGGCGATGCTGTATGTGTTTAGGGAGCGGGCTTCGCAGACGGCTTTGGGGGCGTTGCAGGCCTTCGCAGGCGGCATCCTTGCCTACATTGCGCTGGAGGGGCTGAGGTTGCTGAGCACGTGGAGAGCTTGGCGAGGTGGGAGACCTTTGGGCTGTTTTTGCGGGACGCTGTGCTCACCACGGCGGTGTTTGCCGGCGTCTTCTTGTTGTTTTCGTGGGTTGAGAGGCGGGCGGCGGCGAGAGGCATGCCGCAGTCCCTCCTCATGGCGTTTATAGTGGCTTTGGCCTACGGCGTCCACAACGTGGGGGAGGGCTTAGCGATCGCCGGCGACCTGCTTTCTGGGGCCGTGGCTGATGCGCTTCTCTTCACCGTGGGGTTCGCCGTGCACAACGCCACCGAGGGCTTCGGCATAGCGGCCTCGTTGCCTGGGGATAGGAGGGCCCGCGCCGACCTCAGTCTGCTCATGGGTCTGCCTCTCCTGGCTGGCCTGCCCGCTGTGCCGGGCGCCGCCGTGTGCTACCTCGGCGTATATAGTGAGACTTTTCTCGCCGTGTTGGGCCCCGCCGCCGAGGCCTCGCTGGTTTATGCGCTACTGCACGTGAACCTCAGCGCCATGTTAGGCGGCGTGTCGAGCCCCGCTTCTGGCTGGCTCTGACCGCCGGGGTGGCCGCGGCCTTCGCCACGGAAAGCGCGTTGTTGCTGTCTGGGCTTTAGGACCTGAGGTTGAGCCGAATTTTCCTTTTCGCCGCCTTGAGCTCGGCGTGAATCGTGCAGTGTTCGTTACACGACGTCTTGCAGACCACGAGGCCGAAGGCGGGGAAGTAGTAGTGCGTGCCTAGATCCATGGCGAGGCCAAGCCGGGCCAGGCCCTCGGCAAGCACGGGGAGGGCCGCCGAATATATCCGCCAGTCCAGCTGGAGGAATTTGGGGAGCTCCCCGAGGGGGGCCCTCCTCAGCACCGCCAGCACGAGGGTGGCAGAGCTACAGAGCTTCTCCACTGGCGCCTCCTCCAGCGGCATAGAGAGAGATTCGAGGGCTTTGAGCAACAGATATACGTAGGCCTCTACGTACGCGGGTTCCGTCTTTATCTCGAACCTCTGCATGAGCCTCTCCAAGACGAGCCGCTTCTCCTCGCAGTTTTTACACAGGCAGTATATGAGGCCCCTCGCAGTTACGTGGAGGCTACGTCCCCTGGCCTCCGCTAGGCCGTGTTGCCTTGCCCTAGCGGCCTTGGCGTAGGCCGTGGAGAGCGAGAGGCCGAGGGCGCCTGCGGCTCTGTACGCAGAGGCGGGTCTTCTCACGAGAAAAGAGAGGAGGTCCAGAACCTCTAGATCGGGGACTCGGCAGGGGAGTGCATCAACCGAAACAGGCCGCGGATAAATTATCTGCACTTATCGATAATTTAAGATAGTTAAAAAAGTTTCCGCGCTTAAAGCGCTTATTAGACGCAACCTGTGGGCTTCGGCGCGCCTGCCACCTTGCAAGCTCCGTGGGCTGGGCCCGAGGGGAACAGCTGATAGATCTTCTCAAGGGAGAAGCCTGTCTCCTTAGCCACCATCTTGATGGGGGGACACGACCCGTAGGTCTCCCAGTACTCCCTGAGGTATTTTAGGAGCTTCCAGTGCTCCTCCGTCATCTGAGGTATGCCCTCCACCTCCTTAGCCAGCCACTCGGCTACTTTTTCGTCCCAGTCCTCGGCGTTTTGCATGAAGCAGTCCTCGTCTAGTATGACTTTTTTCCCCGCCACCTCGTACTCCCCTGGACATTTGACTGGCATAGGACTCTCGTGTTGGATATTAAAAAATCTTGTTAACAATTAGTGAGAAACATAGGCTACCCTCGGCAGATATCTAGCGACTGCAGACGCCAGCTCCTGAGGGATCTCCACGCCCCTATAGGCGGCGTAGAACGCCATGACGGGTATGTCGTCTACAACTGCGTCGTTTTTGAAGTGGTCGAGATACGTGTCTAGAAACGCCCTCAAGACCGGCCCGGGGAGCTTGTGCCGCGCCGCCAGCTTATTTATCAAGTTATCCCAGTGGGCGCATCCGAAGTAGTAGCACGTCACGATGCCCCTCTCTGTGGCCTCGAACACGCTGCCTCTGTGGTTGGCCGCCCGCCTTGCCATGCCGAAGCGCTCCAGCCGGGCCGCCTTTCTGTATGCCTGGGTGAAGTGCAGGTTGAGATCCCGCGCGATTCTGTAGGCTGTGGCGGGACCCTTGAGTATTATATATCGCAAAACCTCAGAGAGCAGCTGATCCTCATTGAGGCGGCAGGCAGAAATCAACTTCAGCATGCAAATTTGTGTAGTTGTGAAAAAAATCTTTTATTTCTAGTCTGCCCTTGGAAGTTTACGCCGGGGCGGCAACAAGTTTAAGCTTTTTCTCCACGGCGGACGGCCTCACGACGAAGACGTGGGTGAAGCCGCCTCTCTCCGCCGCAAGCTTCACCCCGCGGAAGGCCGAAACTACCTCCTCCAGCCGCCTGCCGGCGTATTCCTTCGGGAACACTACCCGCCCCTCCCGAGCCTTTACGTACGCCACCACGTCGCATAGACACAGAGCAGATACCACCTTGTCGTAGCTCATCGCCAGCATTATATACTGCCCCGTTGGCCCTATAAATGCTTTATTCCGCAAGCCAAGTGAAGGTGTGATATATTTGCACCTTTAGATGTGTTTTTAAGCACAAAACTGAACTGCGCCCATGGAGGTGGCTGTGAAGAGGCTTGACTTGAGAGGCTATGTATGCCCTTACCCCCAGCTGGCCACTTTGAAGGAGTTGCGCAACTCGCCGCCGGGGACTATCATCGAGGTCGTCACCGACAACCCGCCTAGTTGCGAAAACGTGCCCTCTATGGCTAGGCGGGAGGGCCACGAGGTTGTGGCGGTGGAGGAGGTGGGGAAAGGCGTCTGGAGGATTGTGATCAAGAGGCGATGAGCCTCGAGAGGTTTAGGGAGAGGGTTAGGCTGTATAGGGAGGCCGGCGTCGCGCTGGAGTCGCTGTCGCTGGGGTGCTCCGTCAAGATCGACCTCTATAACGTCCTCTACCCAGCCCTCGCCCTTCTCAGAGACGAGGTTAAGAGGCTGAACCTCGTCATCGCGCCGCGGGAAGACGCGGCGATTATGCCCGGCGCAGGTGCGGAGATGCGGCGCCTATTTCTCAACGCCGAGAACCCCCACGTCGACCCGGAGGAGCTTGAGAAGCTGGCGCCGGACCTCGCCGTGGTGCTGGTGCAGCTCTACATGGCCAAGGCGGCCTCCTCGGACCGCTTCGCCGAGTACGCCGCTAAGCTCTACAAGGCGCTGGGCTCCTCGCGGCACCGGGTGTGGCTGGGCAAGGCCCACAGCATTGTGAGCACCAAGCCCGGCGCCGAGTTCTACATGGTGGACCTCTTCAAGATAGAGAGGGGGCCCGGCTACCTGCTGGCCAACAACGACACGATACAGGTGGTAGACCCCATGGAGGACTTCGACTCGCCTCTGCAAGTCGCCGTGGCGGTGAACAACGCCCTCAACGACCTCTACGTGAAGGGGGCCTATAAAGACGTACACATAGCCCCGGTCTACGACGCGCCTGAGCCCTACCACAGCCGCGTGGAGCGCAGAATGCTTGAGTACGCCTCGTCTCTCGGCAAGTTAATCAAGGCGTCCCAGCCGCAGAGGGGCTACCTCCTCCTGGGCGCCACGGCCCATGCCCACCTCGACAGGGAGCCACCCACGTACTACGACAAGATAGACGAAAACTTCTACATAATAGTGACGCGGCCCTTCGGCGAGTTGGCGTACTTCACAGTCTACGTGGCCGTCCACACAGACGAGGGGCTTTACAAGGAGTTTGAGAGGCGGGTTATGCCGGTGGACGAGTTTGAGAAGGAGAAGCGGAGGGTTCTGGAGCTCATGGCCGCGCCCAACGTAGAGGTGGCCCGCGTCATCTACGACCACCTGCCCGACCTGGGCGAGCGGTTTGACCCGGAGCGGCACATAGCCGCCACGATAGACGTGTCGGGCCCCGGCGTCTTCGTGTTTAAGGAGGTGGCTGAGCGGGCTAACGTAGACGTGGAGCTCTTCGACATACCCCTCCTCAACCCCAAGCTGTCTCTCTTCGCCGCGGAGAACTACATAATGCCCAACGCCACGGCTGGGACCAACGGCGCGGTGGCGCTCTTTCTGCATAAGCGGCTTGTAGACGAGGTGTTGAGCCGCCTGGAGAAGATGCCGCACCTCAAGCCGATGGTGGTGGGGAGGGTGCTGGGCAGAGGCGAGGGCAGGCTCGTGGTGCCGACGCTTCAGTACATATCCAGCAAGAAGCTGAGGGAGAAGCTGGAAAGCCCGCAGAGGGTCCTCGGCGGGCTGGGCAAGACCGTGGAGAAGCCGGGACGCGCCAGGTTCTACGTGGCGGGGGAGGTGCAGGGCGTCGGCTTTAGGCCGGCGGTGCGGGCTAAGGCCAAGGCGCTTGGCTTAAACGGATACGCCAAGAACCTCCCGGACGGCCGCGTGGAGGTGGTGCTGGAGGGTGATTCGGAGAGGATAAGACGTCTCGTGGAGGAGCTGTGCAGAGGCTTCAACTGCAGAGTAGAGGGGGTGACTTGGGAGCACTACGCAGGTCAGTTCAACGACTTCGAAATGCTGTAGTACGTTTGTCCACGTACCCGCTAGAGGGGTCTTCGGCGCAGTGAGGTACTCTTCCGAACTCCTTTAAAGATTTTTAAGCGCTGGGAAGTCCCGGGGCATGTATGATGTGGTTGTGCTGGGTGGCGGTAGCGCGGGCGTCGCCGCGGCGGTTAAGGCGGCTCAGCTAGGCGCCAGGGTCGCCCTTGTGAACGCGGGGAGGCTGGGCGGCACCTGCGTGAACGTGGGGTGCGTCCCCAGCAAGTTTCTAATAAGAGCCGCCGCGTTGAAGCGGGCGGCGGAGAGGCCGTACTTCAGAGGGCTTTCTGCCAAGGTGGAGGTGGATGGGGAGGCGCTGATGGCGCATATGCGTGAGGTGGTGGAGAGGCTTAGGAGGGAGAAGTGTGAAGACGTCTTGGCGTACTACGATGTGGAGGTGGTGGAGGGCTACGGGAGGCTGAGGAGCGCGCAGGAGGTGGAGGTGGGCGGGAGAGTGCTGGAGGGCAGGAGGATAATCGTGGCCACGGGGTCTAGGCCGAGGATCCCCGAGATCAAGGGCCTGCAAGTGGCCTTCAGGCGGGGTCTGGCCTTTACAAACGAGGA
>Ga0081478_151043_pt1 | contig 12389 bp, 12 predicted proteins | sample OctSprmetagenome_FD_70983 | JGI IMG/M metagenome (GOLD analysis project Ga0081478, IMG submission 70983) | Hot spring and microbial mat streamer communities from Octopus Spring Streamers, Yellowstone National Park, USA - T=80-84 v2 (version 2) | ecosystem: Environmental > Aquatic > Thermal... | reverse complement strand
ACCTAACGGTGTATCTCTCTCCTACAAAAAACTCTATCCCACTCCTTGGATTCTTCACAAAGGTGCCCTTTAGTTTTTTCAGTTTGAGAACCCCAAAGCCCCTCATTTCTATCCTTTTACCACTCATTAAGATTTCTACCACACTCTCTAAGATACACTCCACAAGCTGTTTTGCGCTTGCCCTATCTAAGTTAAACTCCTTTGAAACTTTGTCTATAAGCTGACCCTTGTTCATTTTTTCTCCTTCTCTTCCACATAAAAGCTTCTAACCCTTTTGTTTTTGCTTATAGCTATAGCCCTTTCTTCCTTTCTGTAATAGACGATCTCGTCTGCCTCCACAAAGTTGGGACCCTCCTCTACCCTTGCGTTGCCTACAAGCTGGACAATATCCTTTTTGAAGTCATAGAACGCCTTATCTGCCTTTGCAGTTCTCTTTCCGTCCGTGTAAAAAACTTTACCTTCCGCTTCTGCAGAGTTTGCTTTTCTGTTTTCATCCAAGTAAATGATCACTTTATCGGCGGTAAGCAACTCATTGCCCTTGGTGATTTTAACGTTTCCTATGTAAATTATGCTGTTCTTTTCATAAACCATCCTATCAGCCTCTGCCAGTATTGGCTGAGAGTAAGCAAAAATAAACAGTATTAGCAGGAAAAGTAGACTTTTCATTGCAGTTTAGCCTTAGCTTGATTTATTATAACCCTCATAGGCTTAAACTCCACCCGCCATCCTACCCCTTCCACCACGCTGCGCCCATCTTCAAAGACCACCTTTCCCTCTCCGTAGACAAGTCCCTCCTTTAGCCTCAACTCTACCCTGTCTGTTTTAAAGACTCCCTCTTTTGTCCGCAAAACCATGTTTCCTTCCAAGTAACCTTCGCCCGTGTCCCTATCTATGGAACCACTCTTTGCGGTTAAGGTAGTTTCTCCCGATTGGAGCAATATATCTTCCATAAAAATCTTGCTGTCCTCAAGTCTTGCCCTACTGCCATAAACCCGCCACTCTTCCCCCTTTCCACCAAAGACTCTCATCTCAACCCCTTCCAAAAGACCCACCCCTTTGGTAGGCTTTGGGATCACTTCGTAGGAATTGACCCACCGGTTGCCAAGGTATGCCATAAAAATCAAAAGCAGTGAAAGAAGCATGATCTTTGTCATAGATAGCCCTCCAAGAGTCCCTTTAACTCTCCCCTCAAATTTAGCAAAAACTCCGCAATTTCCCTGACTGCACCCCTGCCCCCTTCCCTCTTTGACACATATAGGGCATACCTCTTTACCAAGGGCGGTGCATCCTTTACGGTAGCAGGAAAGCCCACCACCTTTAAAACTGGTACATCCAGGTAATCATCTCCCACGTAAGCAACCTCCTCCGCCTTTAAGTTCTTTTCCTTGAGAATTTTCTCCAAAACCTCCAGCTTATCGTTCCTACCCGTATGAACCTCTTCAATGCCAAGTTCTTCGAGCCTTTTAAGCAGGGCTTTTGAAGAGCGCCCGGAGATAACTCCCACCTCAATGCCCGACCTTTGCAGTAGTTTTATCCCCAAGCCATCCCTAACATCAAAAACCTTTATCTCCTCCCCCATTTCTGTGTAGTATAGCCTTCCATCGGTGAGCACCCCGTCCACATCCATCAGAAAGAGCTTTATTCTCTTGGCGATTGGTTTTAAGTCTTTTCTTTTCATACCTCAAAAACCTTCAAGAATATCTCCCGCATTCTTTTTAGGCTTTCTCTGAGTTTGTCCTCAAAGTCTTCAAAGGACATATTTAGAGAGCTGGCAACCCTCTCTCTGTCTTTTTTGTTAAGCACAGAACCGCCGTGCTCTTTGGAGAGCCTGTGCCTTGTTTCTACCAACCTAAGGAACATGTATATTTCAAAAGCCTCCTTCAAAAGGGAGTGTTTTGGAGCTAAAACCCTGTAAGCCCTGATCATGGAGGGCTCTCTGAGTTTTTCCCTGAGTATGTAAAGCTGGATTAAAAACTCTCCGTCTATGAGACCACCCTTGCCGAACTTTATATCTATCAGCTCTATATCTTTTTTTGCGTTGCTTTCCAAGGCAAAGCGCATGTCTCTTATATTTCTGATTTCTTTTTCAGTTATGGGTTTGCTGAAAAGAAAGTTCTCTATAACCTCCTCAAACTCGTCCCTTAGGGCTGTGTCTCCCACTATGAACCTTGCCCGTGTCCATGCGATCCTCTCCCAGGTGCGGGCATTCTTTTCAAAGTATTCCCTGTAAAAGTCTATGGATGGCAATAGCTCCCCTTTACTGCCCATGGGTCTCAGTCTAAAGTCTAACTTGTAAAGGTATCCTTCTGAGGTATGCAAGGTGATGAACTTGATCATCTGCTGGGCTAATTTGACCTCCTCAAAGCTTGGCGACCTTGCCACAAAAACAAGGTCAAGGTCTGAACCTATCGTTAGCTCCCGACTACCATACTTTCCAAGGGCATAAAGGCATACACCTTCCGAAAACTGCCAAAGCTTTTTCATCAAAAAGTCCGCAAGCTCGCTAAGACTCAGAAAGAACCTTTCAAGCTTTGTGTATCTGTCCTCTTGCTTTACTAAATAAACTAAAGCATTCCGCACTTCCCAAACGGTTTTGAACCTTCTGAATAAATTCTCAGGGCTCAAAGGTAGCCTTTCCCTGTATTTTTCAAACTCTTCCTCCAATCTGTTTTGGTCTGGGTAGTCCTGATACAGAGTTAGCACATCCTCCACCAAGTCTGGATTTCTGCTGATAAGAGTGGAAAGATAAGATGATAAGGAAAACACCCTGCACAGTCTTGTTCTAAAGTCCTCCTTGGAACTGCTGAGGATCACTCTCCTACCCGTTGGGTTAGAGAAGAATTTGTCAAAGTTGTTTAGGGTTTCGTCTGGGTCCGGCGTGCTTGCCATCATCTTCACCATCTGAGGAAGAAGTTCATAAAACTGTCTTCTTTCCTCCGAGGATAGCCTTATTCCAAGGCTTCCTTGCACATAGTTAAGGAGTATGTTAAAAGCCCTTGTAGGGTTTTTAAAGCCCGAGGAAGCCAAAAGCTCCTTTCCTGACTCCTGGTCTCCCTCCAAAAGGTACGCCATTAGAGGATCCAACTCCTTCTCCTCTTGGGCTGGTAGCATGTTATAAAACATCTGGCTTATCCTCTTGGTGTATTCCTGAAACCTACGCTGGAACTCCTCCACATCCATGTCCATGAGTTTGGCTAAGAGAGGCACCTCCTGTGGGCTAAAGGCATGATTTTGCGTGCAGTTTTTCATCTGGATCCGGTGCTCCAACTTCCTTAAAAACAAATAAGCGGATTCTAAAAATTCCACCTCCTCCATGGAAAAAATGCCCTTTTGGTGTAATTTCCACAGGGCCCTTATGGTGTTGCCCTCCCTTAGAAAGGGAAACTTTCCTCCAAAAAGCAAAACCATAGCCTGCACCATAAACTCCACCTCCCTTATGCCACCCTCCCCCGTCTTGACGTTTATCTTATTTAAGAGACTTTTCTTTGTCTGGGCATTGATCTGGGCTTTTATTAGCCTTATCTCCTCCAGTACCCTGTAGTCTATGGATTTTCTAAATACAAAGGGCTCTTTGACTTCCCTTTCAAAGGCTCTGTAGATTTCCTGGTCTCCCGCACTGTAGCGAGCCCTGAGGAGGGCAAACCTTTCCCACATTCTACCGTAGCTCTCGTAGTAGAGCTCTGCACTTCTGAGGGACATGGAGATGGGCCCGGATTTTCCAAAGGGTCGGAGGTCCAAATCTACCTCGTAGGGCTTGCCTTCTGGTGTGATGCTTGTCATAAGGCATACCACCTTCTGAAATACCTTGCTGAAAAATTCATTCAGAGTTAGCTTCCCTGCCCTTCCCTTATCGGAGGAGTGTATGAACATTATGTCTATGTCTGAGTAATAATTGAGCTCGTAGCTTCCGAGCTTTCCAAGACCTATTATGCAGGCGGTGGCGGGTTTTTGGTCTTCCTCCAATGGCTCCCCGTAAAGGTCAATTGCCTCCGAGAGGGACCTTCTGTAGACAAGCTCTAAAAGGGCATCTGGAAGTTCTGAGTACTCCCTGAGTATATCCTCAAGCTTTGCGGTGCCAAGAAACTCCTTTGAAAGGAGCCTCATAAGTTCCCTGTGGCGGTAATAAGCTAACTTTTCCGAAAACTTTTTATCCTCCGAGTGCGGGCTCACCAACTCCTCCAACTCTCGCAAATAATCCTCCTTTCTCTTTGAAACATACCAAAGCCCCGGTATAACATTCTGAAAGTCCGTGGGATGATTGATAAGGAACTTTCTCATACACTCGGAGTGGTCCAAAAGCCTCAAGAGGAGGATAAACCTTCTTTCGTTTAGGTAATCCAAAAGGCTCTTGGGTTCAGGGTGTTTCTCAAGGAGTTCTTTAAAGGATTCCTCAGCCCTCTTTGGGTTTGTCAAGTACCTCTCCGCGGAGGAAAACCACTGAGAAGGAACCATCTTTAACATTTTAAAGTTTTTGGCTTATACTATTCTATTAAGGTGGAGCTTTTCTTTTTTCCCGACGTTTACGCAGACAGAGAGCTCGTGGATTACTACATTGTAACCTTTGAGCTGGAAGACCTCTCCTGCGTTGAAATTATGGAACTGGATGAAAAGCACTACATAAAGGAGGTGTTGAACTGGGATTTGTTCCGCAAAAGTGCAAAACACATAGTTCTCTATGAGCTGGGTGATGAAATAGAGAGATTTTCTGACTTGGAGGATGCCCTCAGGACTGCTTACCGTTTGGCTTACGAGGAAGCAAGGAGGAGAGGAGCAAAGGAGATAGTGCCTGCCATGGGCGTGGGAAATCCACCCTTAAGCGTGATAAACAGGGTGTATCCCTTTAGCATTAACTTGGAACCCTTTCCCAAGAACTTAGACGCATACCTTGAAAAGCTTGTTAGAACCCTTGATATTAGGAAGAAAATGGGAGGCTCTTGATGGAAGTCAAAGAACTAACTGCCATCTTGGAGGAGCTAACTCCAAAAAGGATAGTGGAAGAGCTGAGTAAGTATGTGATAGGTCAGGAGGAGGCAAAAAGGGCAGTGGCAATAGCCCTCAGGAACCGCTGGAGAAGACAAAAGCTTCCACCCCATATGAGGGATGAAGTGGCACCAAAGAACCTTTTGATGATAGGTCCTACGGGTGTGGGAAAAACAGAAATCGCCCGCAGGCTTGCCCAACTCATAAGAGCACCCTTCATAAAGGTGGAGGCTACAAAGTACACAGAGGTGGGCTATGTGGGAAGGGATGTGGAATCTATGGTGAGGGAACTGGTGGAGGTTTCCTATCAGATGGTAAAGCAGGAGAAGATGCAGGAGGTAAGAGAAAGGGCAAAAAGGAACGCAGAGGAAAGGCTCTTAGATTACCTAACCCCTCAACAGCTCAGCTTTGGGACAAGGATAGCCCAAACTACCGCTAACCGTTCTTCCCTCAAGGAAAAGCTCCGCAAGGGAGACCTGGATGATAAGTACGTAGAGATAGAAGTTCAAGAAAAACTACCACCAATTGTAGGCATTGCGGGTCCCCCCGGTTTGGAGGAGTTGGAAGACCAGCTCAGAAACCTACTGGGAGGCATGGTATCTTACAGGAAAAAGAGAAAGGTAAAAGTAAAAGAAGCCCTTCAGATCCTGGAGCAAGAGGAAGCGGAAAAGCTCATAGATCAAGAGGAAATAATTTCAGAGGCCATCTATAGGGCAGAGAACTTTGGCATCATATTCATTGATGAGATAGACAAGATAGCCATCAAAACACCGGGAGTGGGTCCGGGTGTTTCCCGGGAGGGTGTGCAGAGGGATCTCTTGCCCATAGTGGAGGGAACTGTGGTTAGAACCAAGTATGGACCCGTGAGGACAGACCATATCCTATTTATTGCAGCGGGTGCCTTCCATATGTCCAAGCCCTCTGACCTAATTCCTGAACTGCAGGGAAGATTTCCCATAAGGGTGGAACTAAAGCCCCTCTCCAAGGAAGACTTTGTGCGTATATTGGTAGAGCCAAAGAACGCCTTGGTAAAACAATACACAGAGCTTTTAAAAACGGAGGGTGTGGACCTGGAATTTACCAGCGATGCCATAGAAGAGATCGCAAGCATCGCAGAAGAGATAAACAACCGTACAGAGAACATAGGTGCAAGAAGGCTGTACACCATAATGGAAAAGCTCTTGGAGGATATATCCTTCAACGCACCAGACTTGGCTGGACAACGTATAATAATAGACAGCAAGTTTGTGAGGGCAAAGCTTTCAAACCTTGTGAAAGATGTGGAGCTTTCAAGGTATATACTGTGATGGAGGGCTACATTTATAACTTCATAAGGAGGCTGGAGGAGTTAGTGCTGTTGCAGGAAAAATCTGTCAATATCATCCTGCAGGCTAAAAGCATAAAGCCCTCCTCCGAGGTGTCCATGCGTATATCCTTTTTTTATTTGGATATCTTTGAAATGCTCTCGGAACTTTTAAGCAACATAGAATTTTTAGAAGAAGAAAACAAAAAATCCTACCTGTTGGAGCTTGCCTTGGAGTCTCTGTCTTTGACTTTAGTGTCCCTCCCCTTCTTAAGTGCCATGTCTCCCATGTTTGCAGACAAAGAACTCGCGAGAGATATAGAAGAGGTGGTTGTTCTATTGGAGGATATGCTCACTGCTTGGGATGAAGAGAAGGTGAGGATGGCAAGCCAATATATGGCTAAGGTATATCAACTACTTAGGTATTATCTCTACTCTGCATCCAGATCCTATCAGAGCATGAGTTAAGTTTTCGGCGTTATAAAAAGGTAAGTGCTAAAGCCCCTCGTGCCATACAGAATTCACCACACTCAGAAAATCTGACCCTAAGACACTTAGAGGGCAAGCTTTCCACCGCGTCCTTTAGCCTGATCTCTAAATCTCCCAAAAACTCCCTCAGTTGGTCTATCAGACCACCACCAAGCACCACCAAATCAGGGTTAAGAATATGAACTGCGTTCATCAAACCCAAGACAAGGTATTCTTTAAAGGCCTCCACACTTTTTAGGGCTTCCTTCTCTCCATCCTTTGCCCTCTGGACGATCTGATAATCTTTCAGCTTTCTTCCAGAAAAAACTTCATACAACCTCTCTAAACCATAGGAGGAACAGTATGCCTCCAAACAGCCCCTTCTACCGCAATTGCAGAGAAAACCTCCCTTTTCCACTGTATGATGTCCCAGCTCCAAAGCACTACCACAGCTACCCAAGAATACCTTCCCCTCATGAACAAAGCCCGCCCCAAGACCAGTGCCAACTGCCACAAGGAGCAAACTTTTACTATCCCTATGGTCATAAAACCACTCCCCAAAGGCACCAGCGCTCACATCGTTCATAACAACCCCTTCTATTCCTTCCTCCGCCAAAATTTTCCCCACATCAACCCCATCCAGGGCAGGGATGTTAGGAGACCTATACACCACTCCCTCTAAGGAGGTAAATCCTGCTACAGCCACGCCCACCCTGGACGGTTTGCCATCCTTTATGACATCCCTCAGCTTTTTTATAAACTCTTCTCTGTTTTGGGATATATCCCTAACATAGATTTTCTCCCTTCTGCCATCTTCCCAAAGGACCTTTATAAAGGTTCCCCCTACATCAACGCCCTTTTTCATATTCCCTTATACCTGTTATCTTTTCTCCTTCAAGGGTAAGCTCAAGGATCAGCTTTCTTTCCATACCCTTTACCTTTTTTCCATAAAACAGAATTGCCTTTCCCTCTTCAAGCTCCGTTTCTCTTAGCTCAAAGCCCTCTTGATTTATCCTTTGACATATAGCTGTGAGTTTTTCCAAGTCCTCTCTCTTTTCCACTGTTAGCCCCTTTGGACCATCCAAGGTGCACTTGCCCTCTTCTAAGTATTCCGCCAGAGCGTTCACTAACTCATCCTCCATGGGCTGGTCCGACTTGTATATGATAAAGGCTATGATGAGAGGATAAAGAATGGCAAACAAAACTATAAAGCCCAAAAGCACATCTTCAATCTTGATTTCTCTAAGTTTCCTCAAAGCCATCCCTTCCTCTTTACCCAAAAGATGAGAACTACCGTGATTATAACCATCAATGCAAGGGAATAAACATAGCCATACTTCCAGTGAAGCTCTGGCATGTTTTCAAAGTTCATACCAAAGATGCTTGCTATGAGAGTTGCAGGCAGGAAGATGGTTGCCAGAACTGTAAAGACCTTTACAGCTTCGTTCTGCCTTACGTTTATAAGACCTATCAGTGTGTTCTGTATGCTGTCTATTTTGTCCATGTAAAAGGATGTGTAATCCAAGAGTGTATGGAGATCCTCAAGAATAACCTTTATCTCTCTTTTGGTTTGGGCGTTGATCTTTGGGCTCTTTACAAAGTGGGAGAGAATTCTGAGCTTTTCGTTTATTGTCTCCCTTAGGGTTATGTTCAGTTCGTCATAGTAGGATACATCTTTTAAGATCTCCTCCGTTTGCTCTTCAAAGACCTCCTTCCGGAGGTTTCTTATACGCCTTCCGAGAATCTCAAGCCTATCTCCTATTCTATCCACCTCTATGTTTATGATCTGTGAGAACATCTCCTCTGGAAATTGGAAAACAAGCCTCTGAACTTCAACCCTTCTCTGAAAGATCAGAAGGGTCGGTATATCTCTGTACCGGATAGTCACCATAAACCTACCCTTGAGGAAGAAAAAAACAGGCTCTACCAGTATGTCTTCCTTTTGTTGAATGACAAAAGAGAAATTCATAAAGATCTTTTCACCTTCTTCTCTGTATTTACTGCTTATCTCTATGTCTCCAAAGACCTCCCTCGGTGGCATTTCAAAGCCAACTGCACTTTTAAGCCAGAGGATCTCCTCCTCCGTTGGTTTTTCCACATCAATCCATAAAATTCTGTCCTTTGGGATCGTCCCAAACTCATCCACCGAGTGCTCTGTAAATCCAAAGGCGGAACTTGCGTATATTTTTATCATCAAAGAATATTTTAACCGTCTTAACCGTCTTAAGGCTATAATTTAAAAGCTATGGAGAGGGAAAAGCTACCCATAATTGAGTTTGAGTCCCAAGTAATAGAGATTAAAACAGAAACCCCCACAACAAAAACCTTGGTGTTTGATATATCGGACACAGACTTTAACTTTTACCCCGGGCAGTATGTGATGCTGCAGGTGCCCTACCCACCAACCGGTGAAATTCTAAAGAGGGCTTACTCCATAGCCAGCCCACCCACTCAAAAGGACAAACTTGAGCTAACTATTAAGCGCGCACCCCAAGGTAGGGCATCGGTGGTGCTAACGCAGGAAGTGAAGATAGGAGACAAGTTCAAGATAAAGGGACCCTACGGGAAGTTTATATGGCTTCCCCAGATGTCTAAGAACATAGTTCTAATAGGTGCAGGCAGTGGTATTGTGCCCCTAATGTGCATGCTAAGGTTCATAAAAAGCGCCCAGCTTTGGGATGTTTCTGCTATACTCCTCTACTCAAACACCCACTATGAGGAGATCATATACCGAGAGGAGCTTGATAAACTCTCTGAGCTTCCAAACATAAAGGTGGTGCATACCTTAACAAGGGAAAGACCAGAACATTGGAATGGCTATACAGGAAGGATAAACAAAGACATGATCTTAAAGGAGGTTCCCAATCTACGAGACAATCTTTACTACCTCTGCGGACCACCTGCCTTTGTGGATGATATGGCTTCCATTTTGGAAGGGCTTGGTGTGGAAAAGGACAGAATAAAGAAGGAGAAGTATGAATAACGAAATTTTAATGAAATTTTCATTTGTGGTTTGTTGTAATAAGTATGAGTTTGTGCTATAATATGTGTTATAACAATCACAAAAGGAGGTGATGTCATGAAGAAGAGCCTTTTAGCACTTTCCTTGCTTGGAGGGGTCGTGTTTGCCCAGAACAAGCCTTTAGACCCATGCGGTAGCCCAAAGGAGGTATTTTCGAAGCATCTCTTGGACCAATGCTACAAGGGATACTTTGACGCCATAATGGAGGCTAAGAAGAACGCCGACGAAGCCCTCAGGTTGGCAAGGGAAGCCAACAACAAGGTGGGCAACGCCGACGAAGCGCTCAGGTTAGCAAGGGAAGCCAACAGAAAGGCAAGCGATCTGGAAAAGAGGGTTTCCTCCCTTGAAAGAACTGTAGATGACCACGAAAGAAGAATAAGAGCTTTGGAAGGTAGAAAGCCAGAGGCGCCACCACCGCCCCCACCACCCCCACCAGCACCTCAGCCAAAAACCGAAGGTGTGGGTCCTTACAAGTGGCAGTTGGAGGAAGTGGGTACTGTGTACTTTGACTTTAACAAGTTCGACATAAAGAAGTCAGAGGCGGAGAAACTGGATGAGATAGTGGACAAAATAAGGGAATCTGGTAGGGAGGTCTTGGTAGTTGGCTTTGCAGACAAAAGAGGACCATCCAGCTATAACTTCAACCTTTCTATGTGGAGAGCCCAAATGACCGCCAGCTACCTTGCCAGGAAGGGTGTTGATATAGGAAAGATAAGGGTAGCTGCCTACGGTAAGGAAGTAGCGGACCTTCTAGGTGAGGACTTTAAAGCCCAAAGGGCTGTGAAAATATTCCTCGTTTATTAATCACTTGCGGGGGTCATTCTCCCCCGCCTTTTCTACATCTTGATAATCCTACTTTTCTCTTATAATTTAAAAATCCATGCTGGAAAGAATCAGAAACTTTTCCATAATAGCCCATGTAGACCATGGTAAATCCACTCTTGCAGACCGTTTGCTGGAATACACTGGTGCAGTTTCCCGAAGAGAACTAAAAGAACAGATGCTTGACACCTTAGAGATAGAAAGAGAGAGGGGAATAACCATAAAGTTGCAGGCGGTAAGAATGGAATACAAGGGCTACCTTTTGCACCTCATAGATACGCCGGGACATGTGGATTTCTCTTATGAAGTCTCAAGAGCCCTCGCCGCTTGCGAAGGGTCCATCCTTTTAGTGGATGCTACCCAAGGCATAGAAGCCCAGACGGTAGCCAACTTTTGGAAGGCGGTGGAACAGGATTTGGTGATAATCCCTGTTATAAACAAAATAGACCTTCCTGCCGCAGACCCTGAAAGAGTTAGAAAACAGATTGAAGAAATTTTAGGGCTTGACGGTGATGAAGTGATCCTGGCCTCCGCCAAAGAGGGTATAGGAATAGAAGAAATACTTGACGCTATAATAGAGAGAATTCCTCCTCCAAAGGGAGACCCAAAGGCTCCATTAAAGGCGCTCATCTTTGACTCCTATTACGATCCCTACAGGGGTGCGGTGGCTTTTGTTAGGGTCTTTGATGGAGAGGTAAAACCTGGAACAAAGATTAAACTCTTTTCCACGGGCAAAGAGTTTGAGGTAACAGAAGTAGGAGCTCAAACACCCAAGATGACCAAGTTTGAAAAGCTCTCTGCAGGAGAAGTTGGATACATCGCAGCGTCCATAAAGGATGTTAGGGATATAAGGGTTGGCGACACCATCACTGACGCAAAAAGACCTGCAGACAGTCCAGTTCCCGGTTTTAGACCAGCTAAACCTATGGTCTTTGCGGGGCTATACCCCTCCGAGGGCTACACCTTTGAAGAACTAAGGGATGCTCTGGAGAAGTATGCCATAAACGACGCAGCTATTTATTACGAGCCGGAGACATCACCAGCCCTCGGGATGGGCTTCCGTGTGGGCTTTTTGGGACTCTTGCACATGGAGATTGTCCAAGAGAGGCTTGAGAGGGAATACGGCGTAGGACTGATCACAACCGCACCCAGTGTGGTGTATAGGGTGCGTTTTAAAAACGGCACTGCGAAGGAAATCAAGAATCCCTCCGAGCTACCCGAAAATTGGGGCTTAATAGAAGCCATAGAGGAGCCATTCGTAAGCGTAACAATAATAACACCCAAGGAATACGTGGGCTCTATTATGAACTTATGCCAGGAGAAGAGAGGCACCCAAAAGGGCTTTAAGTACTTAGACCTAAACACTGCCATGTTAGAGTATGAGATGCCCCTCAGCGAGATCCTTCTGGATTTTCACGATAAAATAAAGAGCCTGTCAAGGGGATACGCATCCTACGATTATGAGTTCATAGGCTATAGGGAGGAAGACCTGGTAAGGTTGAACATTTTTATAAACAACAAACCAGTGGATGCGTTATCCTTCATAGTTCATAGAGACAAGGCGTATAGAAGGGCAAGGCAGTTGGTGGAAAAGCTTAAGGACACTATACCAAGACAGCTCTTTGAGGTTAAGGTGCAGGCGGGCATTGGCAATAGAATAATAGCATCCGAACGGATTCCACCCCTCAGGGCAAACGTAACTGCCAAGTGCTACGGCGGAGACGTTACAAGAAAGAAAAAGCTCTTAGAAAAGCAAAAGGAGGGTAAAAAGAGGCTCAAGCAGTTTGGTAAAGT
>Ga0081478_136309_pt1 | contig 12424 bp, 15 predicted proteins | sample OctSprmetagenome_FD_70983 | JGI IMG/M metagenome (GOLD analysis project Ga0081478, IMG submission 70983) | Hot spring and microbial mat streamer communities from Octopus Spring Streamers, Yellowstone National Park, USA - T=80-84 v2 (version 2) | ecosystem: Environmental > Aquatic > Thermal... | reverse complement strand
TGCCCGTGACGCTAATTGGCACAGGGCCCGAGCCGCGTCACATGGTGGACCTCAGGAGGGAAAAGGGCAGGGGATGATCTCCCCCTTTGACTGGCGGTACGGCACGGAGGAGGTGCGCAGGTTCTTCACGCCGCAGGCCGTTATCGACACCTACGTGGAGGTGGAGAGGGCCCTCGTCTGCGCCCTTGAAGAGCTGGGCGTGGCGGAGAGGGGCTGTTGCGACGCCGTATCGCGTGTGAGGGTCGACGCGGAGGAGGTGTACAAGCTGGAGCGCGAGACGGGACACGACGTCTTGAGCCTGGTCCTCCTCCTGGAGCACAGGAGCGGATGCCGCTTCGTCCACTACGGCGCCACCTCCAACGACGTAATAGACACTGCCTGGGCCCTGCTAATACGCCGCGCCCTCTCCGCGATCAAGAAGAAGATAAATGAGGCCGGGGCGGAGCTGGCGAGCCTCGCCAGGAGGTACAAGGGGCTCGTCGCGGTGGGCCGCACCCACGGCCAGTGGGCGGAGCCCATAACCCTCGGCTTCAAGTTCGCCAACTACTACTACGAGCTCCACCTGGCGTGCCGACACCTGGCGCTGGCGGAGGAAGTGGTCAGGGCTAAGATAGGCGAGGCCGTCGGCACCATGGCGGCCTGGGGCGAGCTGGGGCCAGAGGTCAGGAGACGAGTCGCCGAGAAGCTCGGCGTGCCCTTCCATGTGATCTCCACCCAGGTAGCCCCCCGCGAGACTTTTGCTGTTTTGGCCTCGGCGCTGGCCGTGCTTGCCGCAGTCTTCGAGAGGCTCGCCACGGAGATCAGGGAGCTTTCCCGGCCGGAAATAGGCGAGGTGGTGGAGAGGGGAGGCGGCTCCTCCGCCATGCCCCACAAGGCGAACCCCACTGCCTCTGAGAGGGTGGTGAGCCTCGCCAGATACGTCAGAGCCCTTACAGTAGTCGCGTTGGAGAACGTGGCGCTTTGGCACGAACGCGACCTCACCAACTCCGCCAACGAGAGGATCTGGATACCCGAGGCCCTCCTAGCCGTCGACGAGATCCTCACCACGGCGGCCAAGACCCTCCGCACGGTCTACATAGACGAGGAACGGATAAGAGACAACCTAGAGAAGGCCCTCCCCTACATACTCAGCGAGTTCCACATGAACCGCATGATTAGAGAGGGCGCGCCCCGCGCCGAGGCCTACAAAAAGGCTAGAGATATGCGCGCCATCACACATGAATACGAGAAGTGGCCTATAGAAAAGCTGATAGAAGACGCCTTGTCGCTGCCGCTGTGCACCTAGCCTCCGCCACGACCAACCCAACACCCGGCGCACGGCCTGCAACTGTGTTATTCAAAGTTGAGACGCAGGTTTTGCGGAACCGAAATGTCTTACGAGCTCCAGCAGTAGCTTTTGGATCTCCAGGAGGGTGGTCTGGACGGCGTCTATCCTCTTAGCCAAGTCGTCTATCCTCTTATTCGTCTCGTCTATTCTCGCCGAAAGTGACTTAACAACATCGTCTATCCTCTTGTTTGTTTCGTCTATTCTGTGGTCTAGTCTTGCTATGTCGGCTCTTATTTCTTTTAAGTCGCTTACGATGGTGCCGAGGTAGAGGACAAGTACGTCTTCAGTAGACAGCTTCTTACCCTCTCTAATCTTGCCCAAGACGTGCTCCACAGCAGTCTTAACCGCATCATACGCGATACTAGAAACATTACCCACGAGACTGCCTCCAGTCAAATATAAAAACGTTGTGCACATCGGCGTAGCTAGCAAGGTGGCTAAAAGTTCTGACGTACTACGCTGTTTCAATCAACATGGCAACGTGTAGACATGTGGCGTGAAGTTATAGTTTATCTCACGGCCGTCAGCGAGACAGTCCGATGAAGGGAGAAGGAGAGTTTGTCCACTGGGCGTCTCAGCGCTGGATGTGCAGGCAAGTGATTGCTACCCCTCGCCCCGACGTCTTACGCGGCGGAAAACATGTTGATGCACGGACCTACGCGCCGTGAACACGTAGAGGAGATGAGCATTATTCAAGCCGCAACGCCCTTCTTTCCATATGAACTACGGCAATAGGCGAATTCATTTACGCTATTTGTACAAGAGAAAAAAATAGGGGAAAATTTGGTACCACATGCCACGTCAAATATTAATAGCCACGGCGCTTCTAGTAGGCATCTCGATGCTGGCGGTGGCGGCTGTCGTCGAATTCTATAGCGAAGATGTACGCCACCGTTGCTTAGGTCCAGACTGCGTAATTGGCAACGCCTACCAGAAGACCTGGACAAAGGTGTGGTACGACAGTAGTGCTCGTAGAGTCGTCGCCCACAGTGGTGCCGCGTACTTTGACTCAAGGGGCATATACTACCACGAGATACTACTCCAAGCACATCCAGCCACAGCTGGATGTGTTGGCGATCGTTGGAGCGGCTACCGGTGGATGAGAATGGACTACGACATATTAGATTGGTATGTTGCTGGTGGGCTTTATGCATTTACATGGACTACGGTAAGTTCAATAGAAGTATATGCGTGTTGATATGATGAGCAGGAGTGTTCTGCTCGTCGCCGCGGCGGCCGTGGTGGCGGCGCTTGTGGTCTTTGCTGTTTGGCTTACGACGGTGGCTTCCCGTCCTTCTAAGCCTCTTGTCCCCATTACCAACGGCACCTTCTCTGCGTCGTACAACGCAACAGTTATTTGCGGCGGCGAGAGGAAGACGTGGGATTTGACTCTTGTGTATCGCAACGGCAAGTTGATCAGGGCGATGCTAGACGGCCGCGTGATCCCCTTGGCCGTGTTTAAGTATCCGCATGAATACAGCTACATAGGGGAGTTGTTGCTGGACTTAAACAGAATTAAAGATGTGAACAACAAAACGCTTAAGCCCCTGGGAGGCATAATCAACAAGCGTATCGCACATCCCGTGCCTCATGCCGACTCGCCGCTTGCGCCCCGTTCCGAGCTACTCATCACGACGAGCTTCAACTACTCTAGGCTGGTGATTGAGGACCACGGCGAGTTCCGTAACGGCACCGTCAATGCCTTGTTGATATTCGACTATGAGGCGGGCGTCCCCTACCTATTCATAATCAATACAATTCACGCGTCTATGAGGAAATTCTGCGGCACCTCGTTTGCATTCATTGTTGCATACCTAAAGGAGGTTAAGTAAGTCTTTTTTAACCCCCTCTTTTTCTCTGTGTTGGTTGGGGTTGTGGACTATACGGTAGGCAACGTGGGTAGTGTGTTAAACGCCTTGAGGAGGGCCGGCGCGGAGCCGCGGGTGGTTAGGCGGCCGGAGGAGGCGGGGGGCGTCGACGCCTTGGTGCTCCCAGGCGTCGGCACCTATGCCGCAGCTTACGAGATGGCCCACCTCTTTAAGCCTCTGGTCGTGGAGAAGCCCACCCTCGCCATATGCCTAGGCATGCAACTTCTTTTCGAGGGCAGCGCCGAGGGGGGCGGCCGGGGGCTCGGCATATTTAGTGGGTTCGTGGAGAGGATACGGGCGGGGAAAATTCCTCATATAGGCTGGAGCTACACCTACGTCCCCAGGGGACATGACGTCGTGCAGGGGGGCTACTACTACTATCTACACAGCTACGGCGTGCCTTGGCGCGGCGACGACGAGAGCCACGTGGCCTACGTCCAGCTCCACGGCCGCTACGCGGCGGCTGTCGCCCGCGGCGCCGTGTTGGCAGTCCAGTTCCACCCCGAGAGGAGCGGGAGGGCGGGGATCGAGCTCATCAGGCGGTTTCTGCGTCTGGCTAAAGCTTGACGCGGAAGGAGTTGGGCGACGTGAGGCAACTCCTGGTGCCTAGGTGGCAGGCGGCGCCTATTTGAAACACCTTTATCACCACGGCGTCTCCGTCACAGTCTGTGCGGAACTCCTTCACGATCTGTAGGTGGCCGCTGGTCTCGCCTTTGAGCCAGATGCGTCTCCGCGAGGTGGAGTAGAAGTGGGCCAGCCCGGTGGTTAGGGTCAACACCACGGCCACGGGGTCCATGTGGCCCACCATGAGGATTTCGCCGGTCTCCACGTCTTGAGCCACCGCCACTACGGTGTCTCCTATGTGTCTGTAGTTCAGCGACTTGGCGATCCGCCAAGCCTCCTCAGGCGTCGCCAGAGGCCGCGGCTCGACGGGGAGAGACAATCCCGCCTCCTTGGCCTTTAAACGCCCGGCTTGCGCGGTGTGGGCTTCCATGCCAGAGGTGTGAGTGAAATATTTATAAGGGTTACTGGCACTGGCTACATGTCTCTGCCAGATCTCGACTTCGCCTATGACGAGCCTGACGTGGGATACGGCAAGGTGAGGCTACACTTCAACGAGAACTTGTTTCTCCCAGAGGAGTACTACAAAGTGGTGGCCCCGGCGGTGGAGTCTTGGGAGCTCCGCTACTACACAGACCCCAACAACAAGAGGCTGGCGGCTAGGATAGAGGCGCACCACGGCCTGCCTCAAGGCTCTGTGGTGGTCACGGCGGGCGCAGACGAGGGGCTTAGGCTGGCCATGCAACTGGCCGCCCACATAGGCCGCGGCTTGGCCATTGTGGAGCCCACCTACGGCATGGCCCGCGTTTTGGCGAGACAGGTGGGGCTTAGGCCCACTGTTTATGCATACCGCGACGACTTGACGCTAGACGTAGACACCGTCGTCAAGTCGGGGGTGGGCGCCTTGTATGTGTGTTCGCCTAACAACCCCACCGCCCACCTGGTGAAGGAAGCGGAGGAGCTCGTAGCGAGGTTCAACGGCCTCATCATCCTAGACGCCGCGTATGCGGAGTACGCCGGCTACTGGACGCCGCGGCTTTACGAATACGACAACGTGGTGGAGGTCAGAACCTTCTCCAAGGCGTGGGGCTTGGCGGGGCTTAGGGTGGGCTACGTCGTCGCCCGGCAGAAGACGGCGGAGGCCCTCCGCGTCTTGTCGCCGCCGCACCCCATATCGGCGTACTCCGCCAAGGCGGTGGAGAACGCGCTGGAGAGGGGGGAGCCCTACGTGAGGCGAGCCGTGGAGGAGACCGCCGAGGTCAGGAAATGGGTCCTCCGGAGGATCGCCGGGGAGCTGTACAGCGGCCCCGTCAACTTCATCACGGTTAAGATGCCCGACGCCGAGGCCGCCGCCGCTGAGCTAGACAAGATGGGCTTCGTGGTTAGAGTACTAGGCGGCAAACCGCTCTGTCAGTCTTGTCTACGCTTCACGCTGGCCCCCCAACCCGTGATGGAGAAATTCCTAAACGCCCTCAAGGCGGCGTCAAAGAATATAAAGGTGGCCGTGTAGTTCTGCATGGACGGCGGTCCCCATGCTCCTTGCGGTCCCCTCTAAGGGGAGGCTCCAGGAGCCCACCCTAAAGCTCCTCGAGGCCGTCGGCATAAAGGCTCTCGCCTCCGACGAGAGGGCGCTTGTCATACCCACCTCCTGGCCAGACGTGAATATAATCAAGGCGAGGCCCGAGGACATCCCCTACATTGTGGAGTCCGGCAGAGTGTGGGCGGGGGTCACCGGCCACGACTACGTGGTGGAGGCCGGGGTCAACGTGGTGGAGGCGCTAGACCTAAACTTTGGCAAGGGGAGGCTGGTGGTGGCCGTGCCGAAGTCCAGCGGGGTAAAGAGCATAGACGATCTGCCGCCCGGCGCACGGGTGGCCACTAAATTCGTCAACATCGCCTATAATTACTTCGCTGAGTTGGGCAAGCGGGTGAGGGTGGTGAAGGTGACGGGCTCGGTGGAGGTCCTGCCGCAGCTGGGCATCGCCGACGCCATACTCGACGTGATGGCAACCGGCACCACCCTGGAGGTACACGGCCTAACCCCCATCGCCACCGTCCTCGAAACCAGCGCCCGCCTCGTCGTGCACCCTCGCTACGTTGAACACGAGCTAACGAAGAAACTCACCACCTTTATCCAGGGCTACTACGCCGCCCAAGGCAGGAAGATGATATTCCTCAACGTCCCCGCCGACAAGCTCAACGACGTCCTAGCCGCGCTCCCCGCCATGGAGGCCCCCAGCGTAACCCCGCTGGCCAAAGGCAACACTTTTGAGGTATTCAGCGTAGTCCCCGAAGACCTCCTCCCAGACCTAGTCCTGAAGCTAAAAGCCGCCGGCGCCAAAGACATAGTCATAACTTCAATCGAAAAACTAATCACGTAACGCGGAGACCTCCGCCAGCCCGCGGGGCCCTATACCTGCTAGATGGAAAAGAAGTTGGCGAGGTGCTATCTGCGGCGTAGGGCTAGCTGTTGACCCTCTTTATTAGGTTGTAATAGGCCTCGGCCACGTTTATCACTTGCCTCACCTCTACGTATTCGTCGGGGGCGTGGGCAAGCCCTATGGGCCCAGGCCCGTAGGTGACCGTGGGGATCCCGGCCTTTATGAAGAAGCGGGCGTCCAAGCCGCCGATACAGACCGTCCTCCTCGGCCACGTATTCGTCGGGGGCGTGGGCAAGCCCTATGGGCCCAGGCCCGTAGGTGACCGTGGGGATCCCGGCCTTTATGAAGAAGCGGGCGTCCAAGCCGCCGATACAGACCGTCCTCCTCGGCCGCCTCCCCACCACCGCCTCAGCGGCAGACGACAACGCCTCCACAAGCGGGTGGCTGGGCTCCACCAGCGCCGCCTCGGAGACGTTAGTCACCTTAACCTCCACCTTATGCGGCACCTCCTTAGCCACCTTCTCCACGAACTCCACAAACTCGCGCCTGACCTGCTCCACGTCCTCCTCCGGTATCACCCTCCGGTCCACGGAGAAGGCGAAGTAGCCAGGCACCACGTTGGTCTTGACAGAGCCCCTCACCTCCCCACCCATGGTCACGGTGGGCGAGGCGCCCCTCGGGTCGTCGAATTCGTACTTGCTTACGCGGGTTGAAATAGCCTTTACGTACTCCTGCAACTTGTGGGCGATGTACGCCGCCCCCTCGAAGGCGTTTAGGCCGAGCCACGGCGTGGAGCCGTGCGCCTGCTTCCCATACACCTCCACCAGAAACCACACCAGCCCCCTGTGCCCGATCCAGATGTTGTCCTCGCCGGAGCCCTCCGCAATCACCACCCACGGCGCCTTCACCTTGCCCGACCGCGCCAAGTAGCCAGCCCCCGTCTCCCCACCTGTCTCCTCGTCCGGCACGAAAGACACCTCGAAATTCTTCAACCCGGCGGCCACCGCCTTCTCCACAGCCAACATAATTGAGGTCAGACCGCCCTTCATGTCAACAGCCCCCCTCCCATACAGCCTCCCCTCGCGATACACAGGCTCGAAGGGCCTCGTGACCTTCCAGCTCTCCAAAGGTCCAGGCGGCACCACGTCGTAGTGCCCGTTGAAGTGAATCTTAGGCTCGCCCAGCCTAGCCAGCAGAATAAGCCTCGGATACTCCACACATTCGGGGCAGTGCTTCGCAACCTCGGACTTGGGGACCTCGACAACCTCCGCATCTAAACCCAAAGACTTGAAATACTTCTCAGCAAACTCCACAAACTCTTGGTACTTCTCGCCAGGGGGATTCACCGTGGGTATAGAGATCAGCCTGCTTAGGAGAGACACGGCTTTGGACTCCATGGAGAGGAGACAAATGGAGTTAATAAAAATGGCACTTCGCCTTCTGCCTAAAGAAACTGATAAAAATAAAACATTATCTTATTCCATGGAGAAGTATCAACTGACATTAAACAACCTATGGAAGTATATAAAGGAGATCTTCGGAGATGTTGAAGTAGCCCACCTCCCACCCCACGGCAACAACATCCGCTCCACATACGCCAAGGAATACGAGAAGACGCTCCGGCTAGCAGACGGCTTACGGCAGATGGGCGTGGGGCCTGGCGATAAGGTGGCCACGCTAGACTGGAACACCATCTGGCACTTCGATCTGTACTGGGCCGTCCCCGGCATGGGCGCCGTCCTCCACCCCCTCAACGTGAGGCTGGCCCCGGAAGACATAGCCTACATAATAAACCACGCCGGAGACAAGGCGCTGATTTACCACAGAGACTTGGCACCACTCGTGGAGAAGCTCAAACCCCACCCATCATAAAACACCTCGAGAAGTCTGTGGAGGCGGGCAAGATACCGAAGTGGTGGTTGCCGGACAGGATGATCTTCATGCAGCAACTGCCGCTGACGGGCACGGGCAAGATCGACAAGAAGGTTTTGAAGGAGCAGTTTAAGGAGGTGTTGAGATGAGGGCGGTACAGCTTGTTAAGTTTGGAGAACCTCGCGAGGCTTTGCAGTATACAGATCTGCCGGATCCCAAGCCGGGACCTGGGGAGGTGGTTGTGAAGATCGAGGCGGCGGGTGTCTGCGGCAGGGATTTGGTGGTGCGCAGAGGCGCGTTTCCTCACGTGAAGCCGCCTGTGGTGCCTGGCCACGAGGGGGTTGGGAGGTTGGTGGAGGTTGGGCCGGGTGTTGAGAAGGAGCTGGTAGGGGCTAGGGTGTTTCTTTCGGCCGTATATGACGGCACGTGTGAATACTGCCGGAGGGGGCTGGAGAATTTGTGTAGAAATGCGGAGCTTCTGGGGGAGTCCCGCCACGGCACATATGCAGAATATGTGTTGCTACCTGCCAGGTTTGTGCATCCGTTCCATGGTGTGGATCCAAGAGCTGCCGTTGTTGCTACTTGTCCGCTTTCTACCGCTGTCTACGTTCTTAGACATGTGGATGTGGATGGGAAGAGGGTCTTGGTGGTGGGGGCGGGGGGCACTGGTCTCTACATAGCGCAGCTTGCCAGTGTGAGGGGTGGGGAGGTGTATGTCTCTACGAGGTCGCGTGAGAAGGCTAAGGTGTTGTCGGAGTTGGGTATAAAGACGGCGGGGGAGGGGGATAAGGATTTTGACGTGGTTGTGGATACCGTGGGGAGCCCTACGTTTGAGAGGTCTTTGAAGCTGGTAAAGAGAAATGGGGTGGTGGTGGTGATAGGGAACGTCACGGGTGAGAGGGCTTTGATAAGCCCGGCCTTGATTATCCTGCGGCAGGTGAGGGTTGTTGGGAGCATGGCGTTTAGGCCTTGGGATATCTACGAGGCGCTTGATTTGTTGAAGAGGGGTCTCATAAGGCCTTTCTACACGGAGTACCGGTTGGAAGATGCCGCCAAGGCTCATGAAGATGTGGAGCGCGGCGGCGTCTTTGGGAGAGCTGTTTTAATCCCCTAGACCTTTTGTTGGTTCTAGGGAGACCTGTCTCACGCGCCTTGTTAACGGCTTTCAGGTGGCTTGTTGATGTACTTCCTCAGATGGTGTTGCAGGATGTGGCGGGCCGCTTCTACGTCGTAGCAGATGGGCCCTCCGCCTTGCGGCCTTCCGCGTAGGGTGGCGTATGGACAAGTGAGAAGGTAGGGGGTCAAAGCTCGGTAGGCAAAGTTGTGTAAAATGCGGGGTTTTGTGTTGGCTTGGCCGCTACTTCTTCATTCTTTTTTCGAGTTCGGCGCATATGTCGTTTAGGGTGAGGCCTTGGGCGGCGAGGAGGACGAGTAGGTGGTAGATGAGGTCGGCCGCCTCTTCTACGGTCCGCTGTCTGCCTTCGGCTACGGCGGCTATGGCGGCCTCCACGGCTTCCTCGGCGACTTTGCGGGCTATGTGGGGGGTTCCGGCGGTATAGAGGCGGTAGGTGTAGCTCTGGGGGTTGCCCTCCTTTATCCGCTGGCGTATCACCTCCTCCAGCTGGGCGAGTATCTGGCAAGTCATTGCAACGCCTTTCTGTGGTAGGGGAAGCCTTCGTACTCGGCTAGTTTTCTGGCGGCGTCGAGGAGCTGGAGGGGGCCTACAGCCTCCGCCATGCCTATGGGCTTCATGAAGGTGTGTGGCGTGATTATGCCGCGCCACCTGGCGGAGCCTCCGGTGGGGAGGACGTGGCTGATGCCGGCGGCGTAGTCGAGGTATGGGCTGGGCATGTTGACGGAGACGGCGCCTACGTTTCTGACGCGGTACGCCACCTCCCGCCTGCCCCAGACCTCCAGGTGCTCTGGCGCGATTTCGTCTATCAGCTTCACCGCCTCCTCCACGCCCGCCGCCAAGTGGGTCTTGAGGGGGCCCATGGAGGAGGTCTTCTCCCTGGCGTATATCTCCTCTGCCCTCCTCAACAGCTGTGGGTCTGGGGTTATGAAGTGGGCGAAGGAGGTGGGTCCGTGTTCTAGCTGCGCAAGCGCCCCCCTCATGGCGGTCTCGGCGTCTACCCCCTCGGCGTATACCACCAGCTCGGTGGGGCCCTCAATGCCGTCTATTCCGACGTATTGGGAGAGGACGTATTTGGCGGCCTGGACGTAGAGGCCTCCGGGCCCCGCCACCGCGTCGACGCCGAGGTGGAAGACGGCGTATGCCAGGCCGTGCGGGCCCCCCAGGGGGACGACGGCGGATGCGCCCAGCTCCTTGGCGACTGCCAGGAGCTCCGGCGTGACGCCCTTGGGCGGGGTGACGGCGTATATCTCCTCGACCCCCGCGGCCTTGGCCGGCACTGCGAGCATGACCAGCGTCGAGATGTACCTCGCGGGGACGTAAAGAGCTACCCTGCGTACGGGGGCCCACCGCACCACCCTGAGGACGCCGCCGTAGTAATCTGCGGCGCCGCTGGGGAGGAGCCTTCTGTAGAGAGTCTCCAGGGCCTCGGCGGCTTTGAGGGCGGCGGTTACCACCTCTGGGTCCCCGCCGGGGCGCGGCTCGATAAGCGGCTTCTCGGGGGCCGCCCCGTCGAGCCGCCTGGAGTACTCCAGGACGGCGTCTAGGCCCCGCGCCGCCACGTCGTCTATTATAGGCTCCACGGCCTTAACCGTGTCGCGGGGAAGGCCCCTCATGGCCGCACCTCGGCGCCTCTTCCCCCTAGGTACTGCTTGACCTGCCGTATGGTGAGCTGGCGGAAGTGGAAGAGGGAGGCCGCCAGTATCGCGTCTGCGCCCGCCTTGACTGCCTCGTAGAAGTGCTCCAGGGCCCCCGCGCCGCCTGACGCTATCACGGGCACGTCCACGGCCTGCGCCACGCGCGTAATGAGCTCCGTGTCGTAGCCCAGCTTGGTGCCGTCGCGGTCTATGGAGGTTAGGAGTATCTCTCCTGCGCCGAGCTCCTTGGCCTTTTTCGCCCACTCTACGGCGTCTAGGCCCGTGGGCTCGCGGCCGCCTCTGACGTATACCTCATACCTCCCGCCGGCCCGCTTGGCGTCTATGGCAACGACGGTGGACTGGCTTCCGAAGACCTCGGCCATCTCTCTTATCAGGCCGGGGTTCTTCACGGCGGCTGTGTTTATGGAGACCTTGTCTGCGCCGGCCTTAAACAACGCCTCGGCGTCTCTCAGCGTCTTCACGCCGCCGCCGACGAGGACGGGGATGGTGACGGCCTCGGCGACGCGTCTAACTGCCTCTACGAAGGTGCTCCTGTCTTCCGGCGTTGCCGTGATGTCCAGTATGGCGATTTCGTCCGCCCCCTCCTCCTCGTAGGCCACTGCCATCTCCACGGGGTCTCCCACCTCCCTCAGCCCCATGAAGTTGACGCCTTTAAGAACCACGCCCCTCCTCCCGTCCATGTCTAGGCAAGGTATAACCCTGATTGCCGGCACGTGTGGGAAGTGACAGATCTATAAATATGCAACTATCTGCGGCGCTGAAGACTCGGCATCCAGCCGCCCCCGTGAAGATACTCGTTGACGCAACTGCAAGCAACCGTCTATAGTGTAGTCATCTGCAACGTTACTGTTGGCGTGTCTTGACAAGTTCTATCAACAGCTTCTGGATCTCTAGGAGGGTGGTCTGGACGGCGTCAATCCTCTTGGCCAGCTCGTCCACCCTCCTAGCCAAGTCGTCAATCCTTTTGTTGGTCTCGTCTATTCTTCTGTTTGTTTCGTCTATTCTCGCCGAAAGCGACTTAACAACGTCGTCTATTCTCGCCGAGAGTGTTTTGACGATGTCGTCTATGCGTTGGTTTGTTTTGTCTATTTTGTTGTCGAGTCGGGTGATTTCGGCTTTTATCTCCCTCAAGTCGCCTACTATGGTGCCGAGGTATATGATGAAGAGGTCTTCGGTGGACAGCTTCTTACCCTCCCGGATTTTAGCCAAAACATGCTCCACAGCCATCTTAAGCGCGTCGTAAGCAACACCAGAAACATCACCCACAAAGCACCCCCAACACAGATATAAAAACATTGCGCATACAACCAAGTCTTGGGGGGAGTTTCAAAGTTTTAGTCCTGGGCGGTTGCCGTGTGTCTCGCTTAATTGCTGGTGTGGTCGTCTGATGTTTGTCGCGAGGGACGTCTTCGGTGGGGGGTTTGGCGCGCCGCGGGTGTCGTGTGTCTCTGCGGCGTGATTTAGGATTTTGGGCTGGGTTGGGGGTATCTTTTTTAAAACCTTCCTTGAGGTTCTCTATGTCCTATGTGCGTGAGACCGGGGAGACCTATGTGGCGGTAGAGCTGAGGCGCGGAGGCTCTCTTTCTGTGTCCACGCCTGTCCCGTTTCTTACCCACATGGTGGAG
>Ga0081478_138682_pt1 | contig 12452 bp, 9 predicted proteins | sample OctSprmetagenome_FD_70983 | JGI IMG/M metagenome (GOLD analysis project Ga0081478, IMG submission 70983) | Hot spring and microbial mat streamer communities from Octopus Spring Streamers, Yellowstone National Park, USA - T=80-84 v2 (version 2) | ecosystem: Environmental > Aquatic > Thermal springs... | reverse complement strand
TCTCCAGGTCCCGCCTCAGCTCGGCGGGAGGCTTGAGGAGCTCGCGGCGAGCCTCACGGCCGGTTGCGCCGACGCCTCGTGTAAGGCCGAGAGGATTAAGCAGTTTCTTCTGGCGAACTACAGCTACGACGGCACGTTGGACGCGCCGTGGCCCCTGATCCCCCCCGGCGCGGATCCGGTCCTCTGGTTTCTTGAGGAGGAGAGGAGGGGGGTTTGTATACACTTCGCCTCGGCTTTTGTGTTGCTTGCCAGGGCCTCCGGCGTCCCCGCGAGGCTTGTGGTGGGCTACCTATCAGACGGGCCGGTCCCCGCCGAGTGGACCACGGTGGCTTTCAGCCCCCACGCCTGGGCCGAGTACTACAACGGAAGCGGGTGGGTCGGCGTAGAGGCGACGCCGGGCGGAGGCGTCCCAGCTCCGCAGTTGCCGGCCCTGCCCCCTGCCGTGGCTTCCCTCCCCCAGCTTCCTCAGCCCGAGACCCCGCAGTTGCCTCCGCTGACCGGGGTGTCTCTGCCTGGGTGGATCCTCCCCGCGGCGCTGGCGGCGGCTGGCGCCGTCGCTGTGTTGACCTCGCTACGCCGCGTCGTCACGGTGGCGGTGGGCGAGGAGGTGGAGTTTAGGACCCCCCGCGGCTTCTCCGTCTACGTCAACAGAAGGCTGGTGGGGAGGGCGCCCGTCAGGGTGAGATTTGAGAAGGCCGGGACGTATCTGGTGAGGATTGGGCCTCTGGTCTACGTGGTGCGGGTGGTGGACTACCGGAGGCTGGCGGGGGCGCTGTTTCTAAGGCTTCTGCGGAGGCTCCGCCTGCCTCCTACGGTGACTCCTAGGGAGCTGGCGGCTCTCCATCCTAAATATGCGGAGGCCGCCGATTTGTTTGAAAGGGTTAGGTTCGGCCCCGCGGCGTCTAGGGAGGACTTCGAGAGGCTGAGGCGGGCCCTATGATTTACGCCGCGCTGGGCGCGTTTCTCCTCCTGCTGGGCTACACGGAGCCTGTGTATAGATTCGCCGCGTATCCCCTAGGCGTGTTTTTCCTGCTCCACGGCGTCGGCGGGGTCCTCCACAGGCGGAGGCGGCACGTGTGGGGGTACTTCCTCACCTTTCTAGGCGTGGCCGCCGCCCTGTATCTACTGCCACTTCTGACGGCTACGCATAAGGCGCTTCTAGCCGCGGTCGCCTTCGGCTTCTTCCTAAACGCGGCGCGCCACTTCGCCGACCGCCTCAGGCGGCCTCTGGCGCCCCTCTCCATCGCCGTGACGGCTTGGGCCCTCGGCGCGTTTCTAGGGCTTGCGCGGGTGCCCCTCCTCCCCCTGGTTGTCTGGGGGGCGGGGGCCGGGGCGGCCGCGGCCTCTGCGCTGGGCCTGCTGGGGGGCCGCCTGAGGAGGGCGGGGAGGTTCTTCGCGCGGCACACGGCGTTTTTCGGCCTGCTGGGGGGCCTCCTCGCTGTGGTGTATTACGTGTCCGCGGCGGTCGGCCGGCCTTGGCTCTTCGCCGCCGTGGCGGCCTCCTCAGTGGCCGCCGTGCTTCTGCTCGGCGGAGATGCGAGGAGGAGAACGCCGGTGCGGCTTTACGACGACCCTGACGTGTTGGAGGCGAAGAGGGTGGAGGCGGAGTTCGTAAAGACGGGGGACGTGGCGTTGTTGGCGGCTTACGTGGCGTATCACCTGGCTAGGGGAGGCGTGGAGGAGGGGAAGGTGGTGGAGGCGGTCAGGGTAGCTGCGTCGTACCGCGACCTGGAGCCATCACCCTTCGCGCCTCCCCTCGTTGTGAGGCTCGTGGAGGGGGTGAACAGGAGGAGGCGGGCGCGCCACCTCCAGAGGGTTAAGGCGGCTCTCAGGGCCTATCTGTAGGGTATCGGGGTTTTGGCGAGGGCCTCCCTCACGAGGTCGCGGGGGTCCCCGTCTTTTGGCGCGATTCTGTGGGCCAGCACAGCCACAGCCGCCTTCTTGACGTCGTCTGGCGTGGCGTAGTTGCGGCCGTCGAGGAGGGCGAGGGCCCTGGCCGTCTTGAGGAGGGCTATGGAGCCTCTGGGGCTTGGGCCATAGGTGTTGAGGGGGTGGCGCCTCAGGGTCTGTGCGATGTTGACCACGTACTGCACCACCGCCTCGTCTACATACACCTCCTCAGCCCAGCGCATCCACTGCAACACCTCCTCCCTTGTGAGGACAGGCGTGACATATATGGAGGGGTCGTCGCCGCGCCAGGATATGCGCCTCCTCAAGATCTCGGCCTCCTCCCTAGGCCCCGGGTAGCCCACCGAGAGTTGCATGAGGAATCGGTCCAGCTCCGCCTCGGGGAGGGGGTACACCCCCCTGTACTCCACGGGGTTCTGCGTGGCGAGGACTATGAAGGGCTCGTCGAGTTTGTAGGTGACGCCGTCTACCGTGACCTGCCTCTCCTCCATGGCCTCCAGAAGCGCCGCCTGCGTCTTCGGTGGGGCCCTGTTTATCTCGTCGGCGAGGAGGACGTTGGTGAAGACGGGCCCCCTCACGAACTCGAAGCGGGCTTCGTGGGAGCGCCACACGTTGACGCCTATCACATCGCTGGGCAACATGTCGGGGGTAAACTGGACGCGTCTGAAGGCGAGCCCCAGCGACTTAGCCAGTAGCTTCGCCAGGGTGGTCTTGCCCAGCCCCGGCGGGTCGTTGAACAACACGTGGCCCCGCGCGACCACGGCGGCGAGGAGGAGCTCCAGGGCCGCAGGCGGCGCCACGTAGAACTGAGTAAGCACCTCCAGTATCTTCTTCACGGGGGAAAATCGATATATTCAATAAAGTTTATCCCCCCGTGCGCCCCCTCCTCCTCACCGCCGCGGTCCTCCTCGCCGCGGGGATACTCGTAGAGAGCACAGACGTGGCGTTGCTGTCGCTCATGCCGCTTGTTGCCTACGCCCTCAACGCCGCCCTGGAGCCGCCCAGATTCGCCGTGTCTAGGCGGCGGGTCGGAGGCGCGGTGGAGATAGTTGTGGAGTCGGACTGGCGCCCCGGCGTCTTCCACATCTACGAGTCGACGCCTGTGGAGTCCTCCGCGGCTCCTCCAAGGTGGAGGCTGTTTAAGCCGCCGTTTAGGCGCAGACTGACGCTGAAGTACCGGCTCGCGGAGAGGGCTGAGCCGCTTCCTCTCGTGGTGGAGGCCTACAACCCCGTCTTCACCAAGCGGCGCGTCGCCACGTATCTGGAGGAGCCCAGAGCCGTCGCGGAGCCGGCGCCGCTGGGACCCGGCGCCGAGGAGTTCCAGGAGGTGAGGCCGTATCAGCCGGGGGATTCCATGCGGTTTATAAACTGGAGGGCCCTCGCCAAGACGGGCGAGCTCTACGTCAACAGATACCTAGGGCCTGAGGCGAAGACGGCGGTTGTCGTGGTGGACGCGCGGCGGCTACGGGGGCTTGTGCTGTCGGCGGCCGCCGAGGTGGCGGGGATCCTCGCCGAGCGGGGCTACTCGGTGAGCTTCTACGTGCTGGGCCACGGCCCGGCCCAGGAGGTGCCCAGGTCCTTCACGCCGTCGTGCTCCGGCTCCCCGGCCTGCGGCGACGTCACGATATACGTCGGCTCCCTCCGCGACGTCTGCGCCGTGTTGAGGTGCCCAAGGACGTATTACATAGACGTGGCCGCCTCCAACCCCCTTGTGGCCGTCAGAAGGCTGGAGGTGTACCGGGAGCTCAGGTCGGCGGGCGCAGTGGTGCTTAGGGAAGTGAAGGAGCTGGGGAGGGCGCTATGAGGCCATTTATAGGCGCGGCCGCCGCCGTCCTCCAATACCTCATGTTCGTGGGGCACCCCGTGCTTTCCCTCTACCCCCGCCTAGTCGACGGGGCGCTGGGCGGGGGCGCCTTCGCCGCCGTATTGCTGGCGCTGAACCTCGCCGTGGCCATGCGCTTCCCCTACACAGCCGCCTTCTCAACGGCGACGCTCTACTTGGCGGAGGCGGTGCTGGCGTCCCCCCTCCTCAGAACCCTTCTGCCCCTCCCGGAGCTACCAGCGCCGGACATCTGGCTCGGCGCAGCCGCGATCCTCCTGCTCGTAGCGGCCTCCGCGAGGGGGCTACACGGGGCCTACCTCGCCGCCACTGCGGCCCCCGCCGCCGTAGTACTCTACCTGAAAGATGCGGCCCCCAGGCTAGATGCGACGGTTGCCGCCGTGCTTCTGGTGGCGGGGGCGGCGTTGCTTGTCTACGCTACAAGATCTTCCCGGGGTTGAGGATGTTGTGGGGGTCGAAGATCTGTTTAAGCTCCCTCATGTAGCTGAGCACGGCCTCCCCCAGCTCAAGCGCCACGAGGTCCTTCTTCAACAGCCCGATGCCGTGTTCCGCCGAAACCGTGCCGTTGAGCCTCAGCACGAGCTGGGCCATGTCTCTGAGGAACCTCTCCACCTTCTCGGCCCCCTTGCCCCTCCTGTACCAGGTGGCGGGGTGGAGGTTCCCGTCCCCGATGTGGCCGCCGAGCAGAAGCGGCACGCCGTGTTTAGCCGCAAGCGCCTTCAGCCCGCGGACGGCCTCCGGGAGCTTAGATATGGGCACAGCCACGTCCTCAACAACCAAGACCCCTCCCTCCCTCTCAGCCGAAGCCACCTGACCTGAGAACAGCCTCCTCCGGGGCTCCAGCAACTTCATGGCGCCCTCCCACCCCACGGCCCTCTGCGCGACCTCGCCGCGGACTATCGACGTAAGTCTCTGCAACAGCCTCTCCTCGGCACCTGCGTTGACGTCTACTCCGAGAAACAGCGCGTTCCTCTCCTCCAAGCCCACAAGCGCCGAGGTCGACGCATCGAGGAACTCGGCAAAGAGCGGCCATATCCGGCTCGTCCTCACCCTAACCACGTCCTCCACAAGGGCCTCCAAGTCGTCGTAATACGCCAGCAACGCCACGGCGGACTCCGGGACTGGGGCGAGCTTAAGCACCGCCTCAGTCACCAGCCCCAAGGTGCCTTCGCTACCCACAAAAAGCCTAACCAGGTCGTAGCCGTTTCTGCATTTATACGTCCGGCAACCCAGCTTCAACACGTCGCCGCGGCCGGTCACCACCCTCAGCCTAAGCACCCAGTCTCTCATCGTGCCGTATTTCGCGCCCCTCATCCCCCCTGCGCCGTTGGCAACCGCGCCGCCCACAGTGGCGCTTTTCACAGAGCCGGGGTCAACCGGGAAGAACAGGCCGTAACGCGCAAGCTCGTGGTTCAGCTCCTCAAGCCTAACTCCTGGCTCAACCACGGCGACGCCGTCTACGGGGTCGACCTCGACCCGCGTCATCTTTTCAAAACTCACCACGACCCCCGGCGACGTGGCTACGGCATTGCCAGAGATGCTGGTGGCGCTCCCCTGTGGAAAAAGAGGAACCCTCTCCGCGACGGCCCACCGGACTAGCTCCACCACCTCCTCTTCGTCAACAGGAAAGACGACACCCAACGCCTTCCCTCCAAATTCGAGAATAGACGCGTCACGGACATATAGAAGAGCCACATCTACGTCCTCAACAAACCGCTCCCCGAACTCACGCCTCAAGAAACTCAGATCCATAAAAGGGGGTCATCTCCAGGATTTAACCTTATCCGAGAAGTGTCTAACTGGAATTTCCAGTTGACGATGCCGGCTTTGTACAAGGCCTCAACACATGTAACTGTTGAAGATGCAAAACACCTCAAAGTCCTACAGAACACTTACACTAATGAGCAAAACACAATTGACGGACATGAAGTTGAAGAGCTGGCGGGCCCGGTGGGATTTTTAGGCCGGCACATATGCCGTGAACCCACGACCTACGGCTCCGAAGGCCGCCGCTCTACCGGGCTGAGCCACGGGCCGGTTTCTCTTCTGCTCCGTATTTAATTTTTGTTGCTAAATATGTCAGCTTATTGCGCAGGTCGCATCCGCAGTCTATAGCCAGCCGCCTGGGTTAGCTACTCCACGACTTTCTGCTCCTCTACGTGCCTACGAGGTTGTGTCTATTCTAGCAACATGAAATAGCACACCGTGGAACGTCCACAGGGCGACTTGTGTGGTTTTGCGGTCGGCGCGCGCATCGGCGCGGCTTTCCTCCCCTCTAAAGATCCTGTCGCCACTCTATTGGCTACTTTCACAGAGTTAGCGTTGGGGTTGGACCGCACAGGGCCTTGTTCTGGTGTTGGCGAGGCACGGGAGGAGACCTCTTCCCCGGGGGCGAGTGTCCCGTGGGGAGGCGCCCTCGCCCCGTCTTCATCGGCGCCTTGGGCGGGGGTCATGGGGGCGGCCCGGGCCAGCACCGTGGGCCACTTGTTGCCGGCCTTCAGCGCCTTGAGCGAGGTCCAGACGGCGCGAATGATGCGCCACGGCACAAGAGGATTTCTCCTCTTCGCGTGATCTCTTGGCACGAGTCCTCTCCCCTTCTCCAGTCTCCTTTTCACGTCTTTCACGTCCCACCAGATGCCTTTCACCCACCCTGTGGGGGTGGTTTTCCACAACGTGTTAAGGACGGCCGCCGCGTCTCTATCCACGACGTGGCCGCGGGGGCAGTGCAGTACATGCCAACCGCTGCCGTTTTTCAGCAAGACGAAGTGGATTGGACACACCTTGCTGTTTCTAAAGCTGGAGACGTAAAAGACCGCGGAGCCGCCCTCCGCCGCCTTATCCTCAACAGCCCTCAGAATCCTTCTAAACGGCGTCTGCTTGACGCGGTGCCTCAGCTCTCTCTTCTCCACCTTCTTTACGCTCTTTTCCGCCTTCTTCTCGACGCCGATTATTTCCTCTTGTGGGTTTTTGCCAAGCTCCTCCGTTATAATCACGGCGGGGCTTCTCGTCACCTCGCGGGCGGTCTGCCTCACCCGACCCTCCTTACGCCTCCTCTCCCTAAGCCCCCTCACAAACTTTCTAAACTCCCTAGTGTCCGTCACGTTCTGCCTCCTCTCCTCCTCATCTCTCCCCGCGAAGGGGTATTTCCGCTTCAGCTCCTCCAGCTTTCTGCCTCTAACCGCCTCGTATCTCTTCGCAAGTCTGCCGAAGTTGGTCCTTATGGAGTAGACGGCGGGGTTTATGTACTGCCTATTCCAGCTGGCGATTCTGTCCACAGTTGCCAAGAGACTCAACCTGGCGACTGCGACTGTGTTTTCGTTTACGTCAAAGGCAACGACCTCCGCCGGAGGCTCCTCCCTCGGCGACACGTCAAAGACGAATACGGCGTACCACCTGCCCCTCCGCCGCTTCAGCACCAGCGTAGAGGCGAGCTCGGCCTCTCTGCGAAGAGCTTTCCACCAGTAGAGCCAGAACCTTCTGTGGGGCTTTATCCAGATTTCTCTCCTCCCGCCGGGGAGAGACACGGCGATTTTGACTGGGGTGGTTGAAGCCGCCGTCTTTCGGTAGCTCCAGCTGTCTTTGGCAAAGCGGATGGAGACGTGTCGAACCTCTGGATGGGGTTTGTGGACTCGGCCGTCTCTCTTCAGCTCCAGAAAAGACTTGCCGGTCTCGACGCCTTGGTTCATAGCCTGCTGGATCAGCTGGGCGGACAACGGATACTGCTCTCTGAAGCAAGGACGAGGCTTCCCATCATCTGTAGTTCGGTAATGCTCTGGGCCTTGCTACTAGGTGGTTTTGCCGTCGTGTTGATAGATGTTGTTCCAGACTACGTAGCCTTAGGCGTAGCGGCGTCTGTCGCTGTGGCGTTGCTGAGAATACTTCAAGGCTTCTCAATAGGAGGCGAGTGGGAAGCCGCTGACAATTACGTATCTTGAAAACGTCGCCAGGCGCAGAAGGCTCTCTCGCGATTATTCGGTCGACTATAGCTCTTGGCTTACTGCGGCTTCAGTGTTTCCACTACTTGAGGCAATTCTTGGCTCAAAGGCGGTGGGGTGGAGAGCCGCATATAGGCTCGCCGCTGTTGCCGTAGTCGTCGGCTTTCTTTTTTAAATTCCGCTTTGGCGTTAGACAATGATAGTGGCGGTAGACGTCGGAGGCACGTTTACGGACTTCGTGGCGGTGGACGGAGACGGCAATCTCTTGACATTTAAACTCCTCACGACGCCGAAGAGACCTGAGGAGACCGTCATTAAGGGCTTAGCTAAGCTGTCTCCAATAGAGGAGGTCCTACACGCGTCAACCATCGGCACTAACGCCCTCCTGGGCCAGATGGGGCTTGAGCTACCCCGAGTGGCTCTCTTCACCACCAGAGGCTTTAGAGACGTCATAGAGATCGGGAGGCAGAACAGGCCGCGTCTCTACGACTTGTTTTTCGAGAAGCCGCGCCCTTTAGTTCCACGCCACCTGCGGTTTGAGGTCGACGAGAGAGTTTTGCCAGACGGCACAGTGCTGAAGCCGGTGGACGCCGCCGAGGTGGAGTCGTACACCGAAAAGGCCCTTGGGCACGGCGTCGTCTCGGTTGCTGTGGCGTTTCTCCACTCCTACTTGAACCCGGCCAACGAGGAGGCCGCCGCCGCAGTTCTAAAGAGACACTTCCGCTACGTCACGCTCTCCAGCGAGGTTTCGCCGGAGCCTAGGGAGTACGAAAGGACGTCAACTGCGGTGGTCAACGCAGCGTTAATGCCCTTAGTGGGCCGCTACCTAGAGGAGCTGGGGAGATACGTGTCTTCTCGAGGCGGCAGTCTCTACGTGATGGCGAGTTCAGGCGGCCTCGTCACCGTAGACGAGGCGTCGAGGAGACCTGTCCATCTCATCGAGTCAGGCCCGGCGGGAGGCGTCGTGGCGGCGGCCGAGTTCGCCAAGGCGCTTGACGTCAAACGCGTAATTAGCTTCGACATGGGCGGCACCACAGCCAAGGCCGGCACGGTGGTGGATTTCGAGCCTGAGATAACCACAGAGTATGAAGTCGGTGGGGAGTCTCACCACGGCCGCGTGGTTAAGGGCTCTGGATACCCTGTGAGGTTCCCGTTTATAGATTTGGCGGAGGTCTCGGCGGGCGGAGGCACCGTTGTGTGGAGAGACGAGGTGGGGGCGCTGAGGGTGGGGCCTACGAGCGCCGGCGCCGACCCGGGCCCCGTCTGCTACGGACTAGGAGGGACAGAGCCCACTGTGACCGACGCAAATGTTGTACTGGGCAGAGTGGCGTCTCACCTGGGGGGCGAGATGAGACTGGACGCAGAGGCGGCTTTTAAGGCGTTTAAAAAGCTGGGCGACCCTGTGGAGACTGCGTGGCGGGCCGTCCAGTTGGCGAATATGGAGATGGCGCGGGCCGTGAGGCTGGTCACGGTGGAGAGGGGGCTGGACCCCAGCGAGTTTGTACTCTTCGCCTTCGGCGGCGCTGGGCCGCAACACGCGGCTGAGCTGGCGGAGGAGCTTGGGATATCTACAGTGGTGATTCCGCCGGAGCCAGGCGTCTTCACGGCGCTGGGGATGCTCTTTGCCGACAGCAAATTTGAGGCGCGGGCCTCTTATCCGCGAGACTTAGAGGAGGGGTTCCGGAGGCTTGAGGAGGCGCTCTCTGCGCATAACCCCACGTACTACGTTAGGCTTGCCGATGTACGTTACGTCGGACAGGGCTGGGAGCTTGTGGTGCCGGTGGGGAGGCCGGCCGACGAAGAGCAGATAAGGAAGACTTTTGAGGAGAGGCACAGGGCGACGTACGGTTTTAAACTAGATAAGCCAATCGAGGTGGTGACCATCCGCGTCTTTGCCATTGCGACACGTAGAAAACCAAAGCTGAGGGAGCCGCTGGCCGGAGGCGAGCCTAAGCCCGCCTCGTATAGAAGGGCGTACTTCGGAGAGTGGGTAGAGACGCCGGTGTACTGGCGGGAGAATCTACCGCGAGGCTTTAAAGCCGACGGGCCTGTGGTGATTGAGGAAAGACACTCAGCCGCATTGGTGCCGCCTAGGTGGCGCGTTGAGGTGGGTAAGATGGGGGTGTTGGAGTTGAGGAGGACATGAGCTGGGAGCTGATCTACAGAGCCACCGTGTACATAGCCGAGGAGGCGGGCGTCGCGTTGAAGAAGTCCGCGCTTTCGCCTAACATTAGGGAGAGGATGGACCACAGCGTCGCGGTGCTGGATGCGGAGGGGAGAATAGTGGCCCAGGCGGAGCATATTCCTGTGCATCTAGGCTCCTTCTACGTCGGCGTGAAAAACCTCTTCAAGGCACTTATGGACGAAGGGGTGGAGCTTGAGGAGGGGGACGTCGTCGCGACCAACGACCCCTACATCTCCGGCACGCATCTAAACGACGTGATGGTCCTCACGCCGGTCTACTGGCGTGGAAAACTCGTGGCGTATGTGGTGAATAAGGCCCACCACGTAGACATAGGCGGCCCCACTCCAGGTAGCATAAACCCCAACGCCAGGACAATCTACGAGGAGGGGTTCATACTACCGCCGGTCAAGATCATGCGCCGCGGCGAGCTAAGCAAGGAGGTGGTATCCATCTGGCTGGCCAACGTCAAGACGCCGGAGGCGGCGGTAGGAGATCTAAACGCGCAGATAGCGGCCAACAGAGAGGGGGCGCGGCGCGTGGTGGAACTCTTTGACAAATATGGCGAAAAGATGGCTGAGGCGTGGGAAGAGGCCATAAAATACGGCAGGGAGCTCACCGAGAAGGAGGTGGAGAGGTGGCCAAGAGGGACATACGTAGCAGAGGACTACCTAGAGCTCAGAGACAGACGCTTAACTATACGGGTGAGGCTAAACGTGGGGAGGTGCGTCAAGGCTGACTACACCGGCACGGACCCCCAGGTGGAGGCGCCTCTAAACGCCGTGTTGGGAGTCACCTTCGCCGCCACGGCGTTCCCAATCAGATGTCTAGTCGGCGACGTGCCTACAAACGAGGGCTTCTACAGCTGTATCAAGGTCGAGGCGCCAGAGGGCACTCTGCTGAATCCGAAGAAGCCGGCGGCTGTGTCGGGCGGGAACCTGGAGACGAGCCAGAGGGTTGCCGACGTGGTGTTTAGGGCATTGGCACAAGCCATGCCGGAGAGGGTGCCCGCGGCCGGCTCCGGCACCATGATGAACCTGATGATGGGCGGGGTGTACGGAGGTAAATACTGGAGCTACTACGAAACCATAGGAGGGGGGACAGGCAGCCGGCCTGGGAAAGACGGCGTGTCGGGCGTCCACGTCAACATGACGAACACTTTAAACACGCCGATTGAAGTGGCGGAGAGGACTTACCCACTGCTCTTCACGGCCTATAAGATCCGGGAGGGAAGCGGCGGGGCAGGCAAGTGGCGAGGCGGCGACGGGATAGTAAGGGCGTTCAAAGTCCTGGCCCCCACGAGGTTGGCCATACTAGCCGACAGATTCGCCTCCGGCCCCTGGGGCCTTAACGGAGGCGCGCCGGGCAAACCCGGCAGGGTGTATATTAAAAAGAGAGGCGGCGGATTGATCGAACTCGACAGCAAGACCGCAGTAGATCTAGAGCCCGGCGACGAAGTGGTGATAGAAACGCCGGGGGGCGGCGGCTGGGGAACACCTTTATAAACACGGACAAATATAGACACGGCGGGGGGCTGCACGGCACGCCGGCCGTGCGCCGCCGGAAGGCGGCCCTAGGCTTAGGGGGCCCGAAACCGGGGCCGGGCGGCGGCTTCGGCGGCGTGCCGTCTGGGCTTACCGATGAACCCCGGTCCGGCGGGGCGTCGGTCCCCAGGCTACTTCGGCCGTAGGGCCGGGGGGACCTGGGCATGCGGGGAAACGGCGGAGGTCCGGGAGGGAGCACGCCTAACCCGCAGCCGGCGCGTTCGCCGGGGCGCCGGGGGGAGGGACGCCCAGGCGGGCGCCGCCCGGAGTCGTCGTCGGTTCCGGGTCGCCGCCGCTTTAGAGCGCTCGTATGCTCTTGTCGAGACCTTCTCTGCGGGTCGTCACCAAGAGCTGGAGGAGGCTCCTCTGGCGTCCTCCGCCTTTGGCAGACTCTGCACCTGTCTCTTTGTATAGATCCACGTCAACGCCGCAACGAGCCAGGCGGTAGCGGCTCCTTGCAACCCCACGGGGCCCCAAAGCCACCTATCGGGCAATAACTGTGGATACAGCACGTAGTAGATGACGGCCCAGGAGTTGATGGCTCCGTGTGTGAGGGCGGCTCCCCAGACGCCCCAGCGTAGGTAAACGGCTGTGTGTATCACCGCAACTCCGCACGTGACTGGAACGAAGAGGAGCACCCCCTCAGGCCTCATGTACCAGCCGTATTCGTAGCCGAAGAGTATAGACGGTGTGTGCCAAACCGCCCAGATTATGCCGACAAGTACAGAGGCCCAGAGCCACCCCAGCCTGCCGGCGAGCTTAGGCGTCAAGTAGCCGCGCCAGCCGTATTCCTCGCCGAAGGCTCCCAAAAAGGCCACCCCAAGCGGCAAAAGCGGCGCCAGCTCCATCCACAACGCGGCGGCGACCTCGGCCGGGTACAGCGGATGCCTAAACAGGGCCAGCGTCGGCGAGGGGAGGTGGAATGGTAGGGTGGCAAGCACCATGAGGGCCAGCCAGAGGAGGACAGGCCAAGTCGAGCCGATGAAAAGCTTGAGAAACCTCGTGCGTGGCGGGGGCGTCGTTGCGCCGGGCCACCCCTTCGG
>Ga0081478_136526_pt1 | contig 12486 bp, 14 predicted proteins | sample OctSprmetagenome_FD_70983 | JGI IMG/M metagenome (GOLD analysis project Ga0081478, IMG submission 70983) | Hot spring and microbial mat streamer communities from Octopus Spring Streamers, Yellowstone National Park, USA - T=80-84 v2 (version 2) | ecosystem: Environmental > Aquatic > Thermal... | reverse complement strand
ACGCTCCGCCTGTGTTTTCCCTTTCCGCTGCTGGTTCCGGAAGCCGTGGACGACCCGGGCGCCGGATCGGATCGCCCCGTAGATGAGTTGGGAATGAAGGTGGGGATACCTCTCCCGCAGGGAGGGGTAGAGGGCTTGGATGATCGTGAAGGTGGCGGTTTTGCCGTTTTCCAGGGCGTAATCGACGGCCTGCCGCTGGATGTCGGCGCAGGCCTCCATCCGGGCGCGGATCCTGGGATGCTCCTCGAATCGGAACCGCAGGCAGACCGTCGGCATCGTCGCCGCCTCCATATGATGATAGCCCCGTCCGTCGCTTGAAGAGAAGGGCACAGTCAACTGCGTAACTCCTATCTTAGTATAACACGCCATCCCTTTCGCCGGTTAGTTTCGGAAAAGGGATTGACGCTGCTCTAAGCGGTTTCGATCCCCGCGTTGCCATACAACACAATCGCAGGAAGTCGCCTTCGTTAATCCGCCCGCAACGCCTTAGCCGATCCGATGGGTGTGGAAGGGCGATGCCAAACCCTGCTGCGATGGGCGGAGCGAGGGAGCTGGGGCGCCGGCGGTTCAGGTCGTGTCCTTCCTCCGGCCGGGTAGGGCCTTCAGGAAGCTTCCTCCGGTCCCGTCTGCTCGCTGGCCCGGAGGCGCGCCTGAGCCATCTCCCAGTCCAGCATGGCGTATTCGGGGGAAGCGACCCGACGCAGGCTGAGCGCCAGCCGCCGGTTCTCCGCGTCGATCCGGATCAACCGCACCACCAGCTCCTCCCCTTCCCGCACCACTTCCTTGGGGTGGTTCACCCGGTGCTCGGCCAGCTCCGAGATATGGATCAGGCCCTCCACCTCCGGGAACTCTTTCAGGGCGGCGAAGGCGCCGAAGTTCATCAGGCGGGTGATCACCACCTCGACCAGCTGCCCCTCTCGCAGGTGGGAGATCGCCTCCTGCCAGGGATCGGGCTCCACCCGTTTGCGGCTCAGGGCGACGCGCTTGCGCTCCCGATCCACCCCGATGACTTCCACCTCGACTTCCTGGCCTACCGAGAGCACATCCCGGGGATGTCGCACTCGACGCCAGGAGAGCTCGCTGATGTGGATCAGGCCGTCCACCCCGCCCAGGTCCACGAAGGCGCCGAAGTCGGTCAGGCTGATGACCCGGCCCTTCACCCGCATCCCGGGCTCCAGGCGCGCCAGGAGCTCCTCCCTTTGCCGCTTCTGGAGCTCCTTCTGAGCCTCCCGCTCCGAGAGGATCAGCCGGTTGGCCTCCGGGTCTACCTCGATGATGCGAGCCCAGATCTTCTGGCCCACCCGGCGTTTGAGGCGCTGCTCCACCGGCAGCTTCTCCTCGCCGGGCTCCTGAGGGAGGACCTGGGAAGCCGGGATGAACCCTCGCAGCCGTCCGACCTTCACCACCAGCCCTCCCTTGTTGAAACCGCTGACCGTGAGCTCCAGGATCTCCCCGGCCTCCATCAGCTGCCGGGCGCGCTGCCAGTCCTCCTCCATCAGCGCCCGCTGGAGGGAGAGGAGGATGTTCCCGCTGCGATCCTCCGGGTTCACCACCTGGACCTGGATCACATCCCCCTCGCGGAGCACCTCGCGGATCTCTTTCGGCATCCGCTCCAGCTCGCGGCCGGTGATCACCCCCTCGGCCTTCATGCCGATGTCCACCAGGATCTCCGTCGGGGTGATCCGGACGATGGTGCCGCGCACGATGTCGCCGCGTCGGAGCGAGGGGGGAGATAGCTCCAGCCACTCGCCCATCTCGGCCATGGCGTTGGCGTTTTCGGGGCGATCCTGCCGGATCTCTTCGCTCATCCCACATAACTCCTGACGCAGGGTCAGATCCCATAAGGCCCGGGAAAGGCTTGCCTCAATTATAGCGAGGAGGGTGGGAATCGGCAAAGGTTCTTTCAGAAGGCAAGGCCTTGCCGCTGCCGGCCGGTCATCCGCGCAGGGAGACCTCGCCGGCGTGGAAGCGCCGCTCGCGCCCATCTGGGAGGCGCACCCGCAGCCCGCCCCCCTCATCTACGCCTTCGGCGATCCCTTCGCAGGCCCCCTCCGGGGTCAGGACCCGCACCGGGTGCCCCAGCATGATCAGCGCTGCGGCCCAGCGCTCCACGAGCCGCGCCCCCGCGTTCCATTCCAGATACAGAGAGGCGAAGGCGCGCAACAGACCTTTGAGAACGGCGAGCCGGGGGATCGGACGGCCGAGGGTCTGGGACAGGCTTCCCAGGATCTCCCGCAGGTCCGGAGGGATCTCCTCCGGCGAGATGTTGATGTTGATCCCGATCCCGATCACCGCGAAGGCCGGGGGAAACGCTTCGACCAGGATGCCGCCGGCCTTCCGCCAGGCCATTAAAGAAGGAACCTCGCCGGTGACGGGGGGGATCATCAGGTCGTTGGGCCATTTGAGGCCGGCCGGGCAGCCGATCCCCCGCACGGCCTCCACCGCCGCCAGCCCAGCGACCATCACCAGCTGGGGCCAGTCCGCCACGGGCCGGCGCGGGCGAACCAGGAGCGAGAGGGCGATGGCGCGCCCCGGGGGGGTCCACCAGGACCGCCCGGCCCGTCCCCGGCCTCGGGTCTGGGCGTCTGCCAGGACGGCCACCCCCTCCGGCGCGCCCATATCCCCCAGGTCTCGGGCCACATCGTTGGTGGACCCGACCTCGGGATACAGGTAGATCTCCCGGATCCAGGGGATCTCCTCGGTGAGCCGTCGCACTTCCTCCGGATCCCAGTCCAAGGCTCCTCCTGCCGGCGGACTTTCCGAATGCGCCAGGAGATCCCTCGCCGCTTCGGATTCTCCTCTCTTCCGGAGGCGAAGGCAAAGCCGGAGCGGGGGATGGGAGACCGGGGATTGCCATGCGAGGTGAAGCACGGTAGAATATAGTAGGAGTTACGCGGTTGACAAGGTGCTCTCCCTGATGCGATCATGAGAGCGGGCATGCCGGTAAGCGGCAGATGGCCAAGAGGCATGCCTTCATCCGAGAAACTCCTCGGAGGCTCCGGCCTCCGGGGCAGGGGTCGGTGGACGACCCCCGTGGCCGGTCCTCTGGCCTCGGATGAAAAGTCCGTGGCCACGACCGGAATACGCAGGCAACTGCGTAAGCCCTAAAAAGGCGTGGAGGGCGTAGCTCAGCGGTTAGAGCGCCTGACTGTGGATCAGGAGGTCGCGGGTTCGATCCCCGTCGCCCTCCCTGGAGGGCCCCCGTAGCTCAACTGGATAGAGCGCTGGACTTCGGATCCAGTGGTTGCGCGTTCGAGTCGCGCCGGGGGCGCCATCCGGTCGGTGTGGGGGCTTCCCTCCCCACGCCGTTTTTGTTTTCGCTTCGCTATGAAGCGGGATTCATCTCCGATGGCACGCGCGCCGGAACCGGTTTCGGATTCCTTCCGCAGGCGCTGGGCTCGACCGGCCCTGGTCCTCAGCGGGGCCGTGCTGGGCTTGGTGGTGGCGTGGTTGTTCTCCCTGGTATCCGGCATCCCCCTGCCCCTGTGGGAGGCTCTGGCCGCCCTTCTTCTGGGAGCCCTCCTGGGCTTCTCCGCCAGCCTCCCCACGCCGCCCCGCCCATCCGCGCGGCCGTGATCCGGGAGGAGCCCACAGGCCCTGACCGGGCTCTGTTTCCTCAGTAGCCGGTCTCCCGATCGATGGCCCCGTGCTGCCGGGCCCGGCCCTCTGCGAAGCGGTAGAAGCCGAAGCCGAGGATCAGCGACAGGAGGGCCATCCCGCTCAGCGCTCCCAGCAGCTGGGCGTCCGACCATCCGGCGAAAGTGGGAAAACGGAAGGCGGAGGGGCCCAGCAGCGCCCGGCGGACGCTCTCCAGCCAGTAGGTGAGGGGAAGGCCGTAGCCCAGCGGCCGCAGGAAAGGCGGGAGGACCTCCAGGGGGAACACCGCGCCGCAGAAGAGATACAGCGCCCCGGCCACCGCCTCGCCGATCACCCAGACGTGACGGGCGGCCAGCAGGGTCGCCCCGGCCAGACCCACCCCCAGCCCGATCATCGCCAGCATCCCCAGGGCCATCGCGAGGAGGAAAACCCCCGCGCCCGCGGCCGAGGGCCGGAGGGGAAGCCCGAAGGCCAAAACCCCGAACAGCAGGGTGATGGCCACGGCGATGGTCCCGGTGGCCATCCGCGCCATCCCCCGACCCACCAGATACGCCTCCGGCGGGATCGGGGCGATGTAGAAGTATTTGAGGATCCCGTATTCCTCGCGGTCGATGATCAGGACCTGGCTGATCCCCGTGAGGACCGCTCCCACGTAGATGTAAAAGGCGTTCCCGAGATAGAGATAGGCGAACATCGGGTGCCCGAAATCCGCCCGGGCCACCACCTTATACATCAGGATCAGGATGAGGACGCTGGCGATGGGCTTGGCGATGGAGTAAACCGTGAACAGAAAGGGATCCGTCCAGTTGGACTCAATCTGCCAGCCCAGCCATGCTGCCGTGCGGAGGGTTCGCCAGAGGGTTCGCATTCAGCGCCTCCGTTCGGTGAGCCGACCCTCGCGGCGGGCCAGCCGTTCCATCGCGTTCAGGGCCCGGTGGGCGGCGAGGAGGAAGATCCCGCTGAGGGCCGCCAGGCCGGCGATCTCGATGCCGACGGGGAACAGGCCGCTGGCGGCCTGCGGGAAAAGCAGCTGCCGCATGGCGTCCAGGCCCAGGGTGAGGGGGATGAGGGAGGCCAGGGCGCCCACCCAGAACACCAGGGCCCGGATGGGGAAGTAGAACCCGGAGAGCAGGTAGATGGGCTCCTGGGGCAGGTTGGAGAGGTGCCAGGCCTCTCGACCCCACATCAGGAAGAGAGACGCCAGCAGCATCCCCAGCCCATAGAGCGCCAGGAGGGTGAGCAGAAAGGTCCCGATCAGGGCCAGGGGATCCGCCGGCGCGTAACGCACGCCGAAGAGGAGGGACCCTGCCAGCACGATCACCGAGGCCCGGAGGGTGGTGGCCAGCATCCCCCCCAGGGCCATGCCGGCCAGGATCCCCATCATCGGGCCCGGCGCGATGATGAAAAGGGGGAGGTTCCCGGATTCTTTCTCCCAGTAGAGCTGGCTGGACATGGACCACAGGACGTTGAGCCAGAAGGCGGTCATGGCCCCGCCCAGGATCACGAACCCGATATAGGCCTCAGGGGCCTGAAGAGCCCGGTAGATGAACACATAGGCGGAGGTGCCCAGGAGCGGCAACCCCACGTCGATGAGCACCCAGCTGGGCTCCCGGTTCTGGCCGACGATGCGCGGATACGCCCGCGCGATCATCGTCCGCAGGAAGAGGATGACGGCCTCCCGGCTCATTCGGGCTCCTCCTCCTCGGCCTCGGAGAGCCCGCGGCCCACCAGGCGGACGAACACATCCTCCAGGGTGGGCTCGCGCTTGCGCAGGGCCAGGATGTGGGCGCCGTGAGCGGTCAGGGCGGAGATGACCGGCCCGATCTCCCCTTCCTCTTCCAGGATGAGATCCACCTCCGCCCGCCCGTCCCGAGGCCGGTAATACGCCTGCCGCACGCCCGGGATCCCCTGCAGGGCGGGGAACCATCCTCCGAGGCCGTCGATCTCCAGGGAGAAGACCGCGTCGCGCTGGAGCTGGCGCTTCAGGTTCCCGGGGGCGTCACACGCCAGGATGCGCCCCCGGTCGATGATGGCCACCCGGTCGCAGAGCTCATCGGCCTCCAGCATGTAGTGGGTGGTCAGCAGGATCGTCCGACCCGGCCGCTCCCGGATCCACTCCCGGATGAAGAAGCGGATCTGTCGGGCGGCGTTGACGTCCAGCCCCAGGGTCGGCTCGTCCAGAAACAGGATCTGCGGGTCGGTCAGGAACCCCCGGATGATGTTGACCTTCTGCCGCAGCCCGGTGGAGAGATCTAACATCTTGGAGTCCCCCCGATCCTGCAGGCCGAACCGCTCCAGGAGCTCCTCGATGCGCCGGCGGGCGGTTCGGTCGTCCAGGCCGTAGAACTGGGAGAACATCCACAGGTTCTCCCGCACGGTGAGCAGACCGTAACCGCAGGACTCCCCACCGGCCACCATGTTGATGCGGCGGCGGATCGCCCCGGCCTGGGCCCCGACGGCGTGGCGGTCGTGCTGCACGCGAGGCACCATCCGGCGGAGCCGGATCCGGAGGCGCGCGGGCTGACCCTCTGCGCCGTCTTTTCGGAGGAGGGCCGCAAGCGGATCGGAGGGTGGATGGGCCACCTGTTCCCGCGCTGGCAGGTGGAAGTCTCTCCCGTCAGGGGCGGCGAGCCCTTGGCGCTGTAGAGCTCCCGGGACGGGCGGACGGCAACCGGGGAATCGCTTCCAAGGAGGTCGGCATGGACAGGGCCTGCAAGGATGTTCTCGGCGTCGCTCATGCCGACGAGAGCGAGGATGAGATTCGCGTTCTCGTCGCGGAGGGGATGTCTCCGGAGCCCAGGGACATCGAGGCGAAAGCGGTCTTTCTGGGCCTCCTCTGGCGCGGGATCCCGCGGAGGGCCTGCATGCCGATACGGGCCGTCGTGGTCCTTAAGCCGGATGGGGGGATTGAGGGGCGGCTGGAACAGGATGAGAGGGCCTTCTCCGGCGACGACCTCGAAGTCCTCCGCGCGCTGATCCGGAGGGCGGAGGAGAAGGCTGGGATGGAGGGGGCTGAGCCCGAACCGGGCCTCCTCGGCTTTCGCTGGTGGCCGGAATCCTGGGGGCTGGAAAGCCTCCGCTCCTGTTGCGCGGTCCTGCGCTCCCGCGACGGCCGCGCCGCGGCCAGGCTGAGGCTCCTCCAAGAAGGCGCTCTCTCGTTGCGGATCTCGGACGATGCGGGAAGGGAGGCCGAGCTCCGCATGCGGATCGACCTCTTGCCCGCCGCGCGCCGTCTCCTTGAGGGATGGGAGCGGATCGTCGGGCGGGTTCGCTTCGATGAGGCGAGCGGCCTGACCCTGGTCCGCATCGAGGGCGGGGAGGTCGGGTTCGACTTGAGCGAGGCGGGAAAGCTGATCGAGATGTTGCGCGAACTCGGGTTTGGCCCTTCGTCTCCCGAAGACGCCCAAAGCTAAGCGAAAGGAGGTCGAGATGGCCGTGCAAGTGGTGGCGCGGGCGTTCATCGGCAGGCTGACTGGGTGGGACGGGGATCGCCCGATGGGGAAGGGCGTTCATCACGCTTGTGACGGCCGCCCGGCGAGGCTGGGCGCTCACCTCTTCTGGCTGTTCCGCGACACCCATCCTGAGGACATGGACGAGCTGCTGAAAGAGATCGTCGACAAACATCCAGGCGGTTGGTTCCAGTTGGAGGGTTGGGATTGCTTTTGTTGCTCGCGCAAGGAGAGGGCGGGGGTCGATGCGGGCGACTTGCAGTGGGTTGTCGGGGAAGAGTGCGAATGGGCGTATTTCATCGACCTCGAAGGCGAGGATCCCGTCATGGTTGTGGCCCGCCGCTTGGCGGGGCAGGGCGGGCAGGCCGGCGAGGCCGCTCAGGAGCGCTGGGGAGAGGTCGCCGTCGTGTTCCTGAACGGCAAGGAGCCGAATTGGGAAGAAATCGAGCGGATCGGACGCGAGCGCTACGGGTCCGCTTAGGGCGTCTCGCCGCTCGGCGGAATGGGGCTCGCTACGCGGGCGACGATCCAGCCACTCATTCCCCGGAGAACGCCAAGATGTCCATCCTCCCAACTGGATGACGGAGGCTTCCCATGGCGGGATCGCTCATCGGCAGGTTGCTCGGATGCGACGATAAGGGCCGCCTGATGGGAAGGGGCGTTTACCACCGGGGCGGCCCCCCGCGGAAGCTGGGCGCTTGCCTCTTCCGCCTGTTCCGCGAAACCTACAAGGGGGACCTAGAGAGCATGTTGCAAGCTGTTGTGGACGCGCATCCAGCTGGATGGAACGACTTGGAGAAACAGGACTGCTACTGCCACACGCGCGGGGCGGGAGTGAAAGGATACGAGCTGCGCGATCTGGAGTGGGCTGCCCAGATGGACTGTCATTGGGCGTATCTCTTCGCTTTCGAAAACGGGGAGCCAATCATGGTCGTGGCCCACAGGATGGCGAGGTGGAGCTCGGCGTTCCTCGAGCCTCTGGAGGAGTGGTGGGCGGCGGTGGGCATCGTGCCGCTGAACGGCGATGAGCCGGATTGGAAGAGCATCGAGCTGGCTGGCTACAAGCGCTACGCGGACGCCTACTATGCCGTCCACAACAAGCCCTCTTCGTAAGAATCTCATCTGGACACCCCGCTCTTGGAGACACGGAGATGATTGGCCTGCCAGAGCAAGAGGTGCGGGTTGCCATTCTGCTCGACTTGGACGGCACCCTGATCAAGCGCTACGGGGGAAACGAGGACTTCGCGCCGACCCCCCTGGCTGACCCGGATCGGATCCAAGAGCTGGGGACGCCGCTGGCGATCTGCAGCAACCAGGGCGGGATCGCCTGGGGGCTGGCGGGAGGGCGGCCCGGGAAGCGCTATCCCGACTGGCCCGCCATGCTGGAGCGGGTGCGGTTCGGGATGGAGCTGGCGCGGGTGAGGGTCGCCTTCCTGGCCCTTTACCACCCCCTTGCTCCCATCCCCGAGGACAAGGAGGGCTTGCTGGAGGCCGCCGGGCGGATCGGCGTGCCCGAAGCGGTCGCCCTGGCCGCCGGGGATCCGAATCGGATCGTCCCCCTGAGCGTCCGGCTGAACGCCCCGGGCGTCGAGGAGGGGACGGTGTTCGTTTCGTGGGATCCGAAGTGGCGCAAGCCGGACCCCAGGATGCTGAAGGGAGCCCAGACGTTCTTGCGATGCACTCGCTTCATCGCCGAGGATTGTCGGTGGATCTACATCGGCGACGAGAAAGACGACGAGAAGGCGGCCCGGGCGGCGGGGATGGATTTCCTTTCTGCCGAGGCGATCCGCGATCCGAACGCGCAGGAACGGCGCGAGCCCAAGGCGGGGCGGTAGCGAAAACGGGCAAGAGGGAAAGGCGGATCCACCGCCGGATCTGCGGGCGGAAGGGGCCGCGGCGCGCGGAGAACGCCCGGCGGTGGGGGTGGCTGCCGGCCGACGGGAGGGACGCGGCGGCCTGTCCCGACCGCTGGTGAGGGATGATCGCTCTCCTGGGCGAGCTGTGGGCGATCAGCCGTTTCCCGTGCCGGCCGCTCGCTCTGCCGGAGGACCCGGCCCGCATCTCGGATGGCCTCTACATGACCAAGAGGGGGATGGTGTGGGTGCGCGGCGACGCCATCGTGGCCACCTTGGGATCCCAGAGCGGAGACCTTATGGATCTGATCGGCCCGCATCCGAAGGCGAGGCCGCGCCCCCGCCCCCTGGCCCCCGAGGAGGCCATCCGGGCGGCGCGGGAGGCGAGCGAGAATTAACAATTAACAAGGGAGACGCCAAACCCCACGGGCTTGCTCGCCCGTTCCCCGCGCGTTCCGGTTGTGGTCTTGATGCGGCGCGGGGCGACCGCGCAAATCCCAATCCGTATGGGAGGCGACCATGGGAGAGGAGATCATGTATCAAACCCTGTTTGTCCGAGAAGGCGAGAGGTTCTCTTGCCCCTTCTGCAAGACGGAGTACGTCCTTGAGCTTGACACGGAGTTCCGGACGTTTGTCGCTCGTCACTTGAGCGGCCTGCCCTGCGAGCATTTGGACCCGGCAACCCAACTCAGCGGGGACGGCAGGCAGATGGTTCGCTTCGCGACCCCGGTTGAAGAGGACGCTCCGCTGAGGCGGAAGATTGCCTATCTCTTGAATTCATCCGGTCCCTTCCGCGCTTGGCTGGCGCGGAAGGAGCCGTGGCATCTAGTGGGCGAAACCGGGCGAGGCGACAAGAACCCCGTCGCCCGGTTTCTCGCCGAGTCCCTGGGTCTGAGCTACGACAAGGTGTGGGTGGACCGCGACGTGTCCATATTCGTGCGCACCGAAAGCGGGGAGATAATTTTCATCCCAGACCCAAAAAAGATGTGGCTAAGCGAGTTTGTGTGGTTCATCTGGAAACACGGCAGGGGGAAAATGTGGACGGCTGGGAAGGCCATCGAGATTATCGAAAAAATTAACCGAAGGGGTTGGTGAGCCAGGGCAAGGGCGATTCGGGACGCGCGTGGTGCGGGCGACTTTCCCTCTTGGCCCGCTTGCCCGCCGCCGAACTCGCGCGGGAAGCGGCCATGAGGCGATTCGGGTTTGTGCGCTTGGGAGCATGGTGAAGAGATGATCGCCGACGACATCCCATCTTCTAAGCAGTGGCCAAACACCGGGGTTAGTCCCTTCTTGCCTGTCATCAATTCGCATGCGGGAGGCGGCCATGCAGGAGAAAATCGTGGAGTATGTCTATATTGGAGACTCCTTCTCTTGCCCCTTCTGCGAGACAAAGTATTACCTCAATTGGGAGGAGACAAGGCCCCTCGCTGTTCCCATGGAGGGCAAGCCGTGCGAGCATTTGGAACCATATTTCCTCCCTGCCTATAAGGCTGATGAGGACAACCGGATGGACATGTATCGAGTTGCGTTTACGCGTCTCAAAGAGGAGAACGCCCCGCTGGCGCAGAAGCTTGACTATCTCTTGCATTCAACGTCTCCCTTCCGCGCTTGGCTGGCGAGGAAGAATCCGTGGCATACGGTGGGGATAACTACAAAAGGCTGCCAAAACCCCCTCGCCATCTTTCTTGGTGAGTCCTTGAATCTCGCAGAGGTTTGGGTGACTCCCGAAGCCGCCATATATGTGCGCGACCGAAGCGGGGAGGCGCTGTTTATCCCCGATCCATCCCCAAGGTGGATACACGAGCTCGTTCGAGAGCTCTATAAGCACAAGGGCCGGTCTTGGAAAGCCTTGGAAGTCCTTGCGATCATCGAAGACATCAACCGCGCTATTTACTGAACAGAACGGGCGTTCCGCGTCGGGCGCAAGCGGTCCGGCTGGGATAAACATCAAGGGGGCGGCCCAAAAGCAAGAGGCTGGACGCGCGGGATCGTCCCGCGCGCCCAGCCTCGCGGCCTGCTTGGGCGCAGTCGCCCGCTTGGTGGAGGCGAGTGGGATTCGAGGCGAGATCGCGCGACACGGCGCGGCTTGGGGTCTGCGGACAAGGGCGCGGGATGGCGTCCGCTACCCGCGCGCCGCGCGCTGACAGGCCTCCAGAACGCGAAGGCCGGTCCAATAGAGCATGGTCAACTCCGCCCGCTGGACCTCAATCGCGCGATGCGCCGCGGGAGCGACATCCTCCTTCTTGGCATAGCCGTACGTGGCCAAGGCGTCCAAGCGGATCAGCTCCTCCTCGCTGATGCCCTGTTGCGTCGCCGTAGCCCCCACCCACGCCGCATAAACCGCCGCGCGCCGCAGGTCCAGCTTGCTTTTGGCGACCAGCTGAACGGCATAGTCTTCCTCAATCTCGGTCTTGGCCTTGTTCAGGCCGGGGTCGACAAGGAAGATGCGCCCGTTCTCGAAATGCAGGGCGCGCGGCATCTTGCCTGTGACGTCCGCGACGTCTATGACGTCCAGCTCCAAGAGGACCTCGAGGACCCCGCTCCCCCGCGACGCATTGGCGTGGGCCTGAACGATCCGCTCGGCGGGCACATCCAGCCACTCTGCCAGCCGCGTGCGGGGATTCGGCCCCCGAAGCGGAACCCCGGCGCTCCAGGCGATCCCCGTCTCCTGGGGCAGGGGAGGGAAGCTCTCGACAGCCGCGGGGGTCCGGAAGACAGTCTTCTTGGCGATGCGCTCGTTGATGGAGATCAGCCTCTCTCCCGTCCTGCGCAGGTCGCGGATCTCGAAAAACCGCCTCTCGAGCAGTTGTTGCTCCGAACGGGACGGCGGGAATATGTTGACAAGGCCGTGCTCCCAGGCCGTCCAGTTGTAGCTGCCCTCGCTCGGATCCTTTCGGATCTTCCTGTGTTCGAGCATCCTCCGCGCCAAGGCCGCCGCCTTCCGCAATTGCAAGTAGGCCATAAGGACGCTGTCCCGGGCCTCCGTCTGGGAGATCTCCTCTGTGCCCTCCGCGATCACGCGGCCAGGGGCGAAGGTCAGACGGCCATAGACAAGACGGCTTCCGGTGGGACGCCGAAGGGTCACGCCGAGGTTCAGCTCCAGCGCGTGCTCGAAGCCCTCCCTCGTGAGGATCATCCTCGGGATGCCCTCAAGACGACTATCCACCAAGTCTGGCGGGCTTGAACTAGACAGGAAAGCGCCTTGGAGCCACTCCCAGATTTCCTCGGGATCCCTGGAGAGGAAATCTCCCAGATAGACGGAGATCACGTTGCCCATGAGAAGCCTCCTTGTGCGGTGGTTTCGCCTTCCTATTCCACGCCGCATGGCAGGCCGAACAGACGCGGGCATCCCCGCAAGCTGGGCGCGACGCGTTTGTCTCCTGAGCGGTGTTGGCAGCGTCTGGTCTCTGGGCCTGGCTGGCCCTCCGGCTGTTCCAAGCCCCATCTTGCCGTTGGGCGGGGCGGGCGATCATCTCAGGCGGGACGAGGCTTGCGAGCCTGGCGGGGGCCCTTGGGGGGGGGGGAGCTATTGCCCCTCGGGGCGGTCTTGTCCCCTTCTTTGCCCCGCCGGGACCGGCCGCCCACGC
>Ga0081478_139997_pt1 | contig 12494 bp, 9 predicted proteins | sample OctSprmetagenome_FD_70983 | JGI IMG/M metagenome (GOLD analysis project Ga0081478, IMG submission 70983) | Hot spring and microbial mat streamer communities from Octopus Spring Streamers, Yellowstone National Park, USA - T=80-84 v2 (version 2) | ecosystem: Environmental > Aquatic > Thermal springs... | reverse complement strand
CAAACACCGCGATGGGGTACTTAGCGCCCCGCCCGCCTCACCGCCTCGGGGCTCTGGCCCTGGAGGACCACCTTGGTCCACTCCTCAATCCAGCGCTCCCGGTTCTTGGCCATGACCACGGGGTCCAGGCGCGCGCTCCCCACGGGCTCGGGAGCGAAGCGGAAGACCTCGGGAAGCTTGGCGTCCCGCCTGGCGGGGTACATCCACATCTCCGTGGGCAGGTTCTCCTGGACCGGGCGGGAGAGGAACCAGTCCACCACCTTTTTGGCCCCCTCCAGGTTCTTCGTCCCCTTCAGGATGCCCACAAACTCCACCTGGAAGAAGCTGAGCTCCGGGAAGAGGTTCCCCGTGGGGGGTTCCTGGTACTTGCCCTCGGAGTAGTAGACCTCCGCCGCCGGGGAGGTGGTGTAGGAGACCACCAGGGGCCGGTCCCCCTTGTAGAGGGTGAAGTGGGTGTAGTAGGCCTCGCTCCAGCCCTTGGCCACCCGCACGCCCCCGTCCCTCAGGGCGGCCCAGAAGTCCAGGTAGCCGTCCTCGCCGAAGCGGGCCACCGTGGCCATGAGGAAGGCCAGGCCCGGGGAGCTGGTGGCGGGGTTCTGGACCACGAGGAGCCTGGCGTACTCAGGCCGGGCCAGGTCCCTGGGCGCCTGGGGCAGGGGGCGGTCTTTGAAGTAGGCCCGGTCGTAGTTGAGGCTCACCCAGCCGTAGTCCACGGGGAGGGCCCGGAAGGTAGGGTCCAGAAGCAGGGTGGCCTTGAGGTTCCGGATCTCCGGGCTCCGGTAGGGGAGGAGGATGTCGGCCTCCAGGGCCCGGGAGAGGAAGGTGTTGTCAAAGCCGTAGATGACGTCGGCGATGGGGGCTCCTTTGGTGAGGATGGCCCGGTTCAGGGTCTCCCCGGCGTCGCCGCCTTTGAGGAAGCGGAGCTTGAGGCCCGTTTCCCGCTCAAACCGGGCGATGAGGGCCTTGTCCAGGGAAAAGCTGCCGTGGGTGAGAACCGTGATCTCCTGCGCCAGGCCGAAGGCCAAGAAGAGGAAAACCGCCAGGATCCTGAGCATAAAACCCCTCCTTCGTCACCGGGAGGGGCCTCGGTCACCTTCCCTACGCCGGCATTACCCGGATCAGGTTCCAAGGGTATCTCTCAGCCCCTTAGGGGCACCCCCGGTGACGCCTCTAGTGTAGCACGCGCAAGGCGGCCAGGGCCTCGAGGAAGGCCTGGCCGAAGGCCTCCGGCTGGTCAATCCAGGGGAAGTGCCCCGCCTCGGGCACCACGTGGATGGGGGCTTTGAGGCGCTCGGCCACCTCTTCGGCGTAGGGGTAGCTGGTGCCGTCCTTCTCCCCCACCACGATGGCTACCGGCCTCCGGCTTGGGGTGAGGTAGGGGGTGTAGTCCAGGCGCCAAAGGCCATTCCTCAGAAAGGCTCGGGCCGGGGCGTCGGGGCCTACGACCCCAGAGCCCTCCACCACCCACTCGTACTCCAGGCGGCCCCTGGGGCTTGGGAACATGAGGCGGTCAAAGAGGGCCTTGGGTTCGGCCCGTTCCAGGGCGACCCGCAGGTTGGCCTCCGGGTCCTGCCCCGGGGTGAGCCCGGCGGCCTCGGCGAGCCTCTGGGCAAGCCAGGGAAAGCTGACCCAGGGCCCGAGGAGGATGGCCCCCTCCACCCCCGGGTAGCGGCGGAGGACCTCCAGGGCCACCAAGGCCCCAAAGCCGTGCCCCAAAAGGGCGAAGCGCTCCAGGCCTAGGGCCTCGGCCAGGAGGAGGGTGTCCTCCACCAGGGCGTCTATGGTGAAGAGCCTGGGGTCTTCGGGAAGCTCCAGGCTACGCCCCGAGCCCCGCTGGTCAAAGTAGATGGCGCGGAAGCCCTCCAGGTACTCCCCGAGGCCCTCCCGCAGGGCATAGGCGTTGCCCCCGGGGCCGCCGTGGAGGACCAAGAGGGCGGGAGCTTGGGGGTCCCCCACGTCCTCCACGTAAAGCTCTGCCTCCCCTACGGGGATGTAGCCGATTTCTTCCCGCATCCCCTATAGACTATCCCATCCTGGAGGCGGAAGGCCCAAACCTTAACCCCCGGCACCTCCCGGGCCCGGGCCAGGGCCTCCTCCGAGGCCCCGAAGACCTGCAGGAGGAAGACGCCCTCCCCCGCAAGAAGCCAGTAGGGGTGGGGAAGCGCCTGGGCCAGTGCCCTAAGGGCCGCCTCTTCCTTGCCCTCCACGAAAAGAACCCTCATCCCCTTGCCTCCATTTTCCGGCCCCCCGGCCCGGGTAAGCCTCGGTTCCCCGCATGGGGTGCTCTCATCCCTTCTCCCAAAGGCGGTGGTAGAAGAGGATCTCGGCGCTCTCCTCCAGGGTGGTCATGAGGCTGTAGGCCTCGAGGAGGGCCTCCTCGGGCTTTTCCTTCCCGCTCCAGGTGAAGGCCCCGTGGCCCCTTAAGAGGCAGGCCCGGTGGGCCCCCAAAGCCTCGGCCACGGCCCTGGCGGCCTCCTCGGTGGCGGAGACCGTCTTGGGGCTGAGAACGGGCACCTCCTTCAGGTAAAACTGGCCCTCGAGGTCCAGGGGAACCAGGCTCTTGAGGTGAAGGGAGAGGGCCACCGCCACCCGGGGATGGGCGTGGACGATGGCCCGGGCCGGGGTCTTGCGGTAGACCTCCCGGTGGATGACGCTCTCCACGCTGGCCCCTTGGGGGATGGGGCCCTCTAGGGGCACCTCCACCAGGTCCTCGGGGGTGAGGTGGGCCTTCTGCACCCCGCTTCGGGTGATGAGAAAGCCCTCCTTGGTGCGCACGGAGAAGTTGCCCGCCGTGGCCGAGATGAGCCCCTGGTGAAAGAGGTCCTCCCCCACCTGGCGGAAGGCGGAAAAAACTTTAGCCAGCATGCTCCTCCCTCGTTTCCCGTTTCCTTCGGCCTACCATGCCAGCTACCATGCCAGGTAGCTTCCCCAGGAACCCTTTGCCGGGGCCCCCATGCTGGCCCAAGCTAGCATGGGGTGGTATAAAGGGGTCCCCGCCAGGGCTTTGCCCCTAGCGGGGTAGGCTTAAAGGCCCTTCCCCGGCTGCTCCCGGCGCACGGGGCGGCGGGCGGGGGCCTCCTTGGCCTCCACCGCCTCCTTGCGGGCCTCCTCAATGGCCTTCAGGGTCCTCTGGTCCACCACCTGGGTGAAGCGGACGAAGTCGGAGCCCGTGCCCGCGGGGATCAGGCGGCCCAGGATCACGTTCTCCTTGAGGCCGATGAGCTCGTCCTTCTTGCCGGCGATGGCCGCCTCGGTGAGGACGTGGGTGGTGTTCTGGAAGCTGGCGGCGGAGAGCCAGCTCTTGGTGGAGAGGGCGCTCTTGGTGACCCCCATGAGGAGGGGCTTCCAGGCCACGGGCACCTTGCCCTCGGCGATCAGGCGCTCGTTCAGGGCCTCCACGTCCCACCTCTCCAGGACCTGGCCCTCGAGGAGGCGGCTATCCCCGGGGTCGGTGACCTCCACGTACTTGAGCATCTGCCGCACCACGATCTCAATGTGCTTGTCGTGGAGCTTCACGCCCTGGGCGCGGTAGACCTTCTGGATCTCGTCCACCAGGTAGCGCTCCACCGCCTCGGGGCCCTTGGCCTCCAAAAGCTGGTGGGGGTCAATGGCCCCGCGGGTCAGGGGCTGGCCCGCCTCCACGTAGTCCCCGTCCTTGACCAAAAGGCGGGCGTCCTTGGGGAGCTTGTACTCCTTGGAGAAGCCCTCGGACTCCACGAAGACCGAGAGCCGGTCCTCGCCTTCCTCAATGCGCACCACGCCGTCAATCTCGGAGATGACCGCCTTGGCCTTGGGGCGGCGGGCCTCAAAGAGCTCAATGACCCGGGGAAGACCCTGGGTGATGTCGGTGCCCACCGCCACGCCCCCGGTGTGGAAGGTGCGCATGGTGAGCTGGGTGCCGGGCTCGCCGATGGACTGGGCGGCCACCACGCCCACGGCCTCCCCGATGGACACGGGGCGGGCCATGGACAGGTCGTAGCCGTAGCACTTCTGGCAGACCCCGTAGCGGGTCTGGCAGGTGAGGGGGCTCCTCACGGGAACCTCCCGCACCTCCCCCGCCTCCGCCGCCTTGATGAGGAAGTGGACGTCCTCGAGGGAGAGGTAGCGCCCCTCCTCCAGCCTGCGGCCCAGAGCCTCCACCTCCCGGGCCAGGACCCGGCCGTAGAGGCCGGACTCTATATCCGAGCGCTTCCTGAGGCGCAGGGTGCGGGTCACCTCGTCCATCTGGAAGAGGGGGACGGAGATGTAGTTGGTGGTGCCGCAGTCCGCCTCCCGGACCACGATCTCGTGGGTCACATCCACCAGCTTCCGAGTCAGGTAGCCGGAGTCGGCGGTGCGGAGCGCGGTGTCCGCCCCGCCCTTCCTGGCCCCGTGGCTACTGATGAAGTACTCCAAGACGGTGAGGCCCTCGCGGAAGGAGGAGCGCACCGGCACCTCAAAGGTCTCCCCCGAAGGCTTCTGCATCAGGCCCCGCATGCCGCAGAGCTGGCGGATCTGCTGCGGGTTACCCCGGGCCCCGGACTGGGCCATGACGTAGAGGGGGTTGAAGGGGTAGTTCTCCTCAAAGTTCCTGAAGACCGCCTGGGTCACCTTCTCCGTGGTCTCCGTCCAGAGCTGGATCACCTGGTCATACCGCTCCCGCTCGGTGAGGAAGCCCATCTCGTAGGCCTGCTCAATCTGGCGGAGCTTCCGGTCGGCCTCCTCCAGGTACCTCTGCTTCTCCTCGGGGATCACGGCGTCGTCAATGCCGATGGTAATGCCGCTGGTGGTGGAGAGGGTGAAACCGTAGTACTTGAGGGCGTCCAGGAGGCGGGCGGTCTTCTCAATGCCCAGGCGCAGGAAGGCCTGGTAGACCAGGTCCTTGAGGGAGTTCTTCTCCTGGGGGACGTCCATCTGGATGAGCTCCTGGGCCACCTTTTCGTCCCCCACGGCCTCGCCCACGATGCGGGCGAAGAGGATCCGCCCCGGGCTCGTCTCCAGCCGCCTACCCAGGTAGCGGACGGTGACCACGTCCTGGAGGTCTAAAAGCCCGTGGGCCACCGCCAGAAGGGCCTCGTCGGGGTTGGCGAAAATGAACTTCAAGCGGCCCACGCTGGTCTCCCTGCCCGCCACCACGATGGGGGCGTTCAGGGCCACCTCGCCCCGCTCGTAGGCCTCTAGGGCCTCCTCGGGGGTGGCGAAGGCCATGCCGGCTCCCTTCTTCTCCTTTCGCACTTGGGTGATGTAGTAAAGGCCCAGGATGATGTCCCGGCTGGGCTTGGCTAGGGGCTCCCCCGAGGCCGGGGAGAGGAGGTTGTGGGCGGAGAGCATCTGGACCCGGGCCTCGGCCTGGGCGAAGGAGGAGAGGGGGACGTGGACGGCCATCTGGTCCCCGTCAAAGTCGGCGTTGAAGGCCTCGCAGACCAGGGGGTGGAGCTGGATGGACTGCCCCTCCACCAAAACGGGCTGGAAGGCCTGGATCCCCAGGCGGTGCAGGGTGGGGGCCCGGTTCAGGAGGACCACCTTGCCGTGGATGACCTCCTCGAGGGCGTCCCACACCTCGTCCTTGATGTCCCGCTGGCGCTCCAGCATGCGCCTGGCCGCCTTCACGTTGGGGGCGATGCCCTTCTCCTCCATCTTCTTGAGGAGGAAGGGCTTGAAGAGCTCCAGGGCCATGCGCTTGGGCAGGCCGCACTGGTGGAGCTTGAGCTGGGGCCCCACCACGATCACGCTCCGGCCCGAGTAGTCCACCCGCTTGCCCAGAAGGTTCTGGCGGAAGCGGCCCTGCTTGCCGGAGAGGATGTCGGTGAGGCTGCGGAGGGGGCGCTCGGAGCCGGGGTTGGTGACGGGGCTGCCCCGGCGGCCGTTGTCTATGACGGCGTCCACCGCCTCCTGGAGCATGCGCTTCTCGTTGCGGATGATGATCTCGGGGGCCCCCTGGGCCAGGAGCTTCTTCAGGCGGTTGTTGCGGTTGATGAGGCGGCGGTAGAGGTCGTTGAGGTCGCTGGTGGCGAACCGCCCCCCGTCCACCTGGACCATGGGGCGGAGGTCCGGGGGCAGGACGGGGACGGCCTCCAGGATCATCCACTCCGGGCGGTTGCCGGAGTCCAAGAAAGCCCGCACCACCTCCAGCCGCTTCCTGGCCTTGGCCCGCCGGGCCCGGGAGGGGTGCTTCATCTCCTCCAAAAGCTCCCTCTCCAGCTTCTCCAGGTCCAGCTCCTTGAGGAGCTCCTGGATGGCCTCGGCCCCCATGCGGGCGTCTATGTCGTAGGACTCCACCACCCGCACCACATTGCGGACCAGGTCCACCTCCACCCGGCCGTAGATCTCGCTCTTGACCTTGCCCCCGTCGGCCAGGACGTCCCCCGGGGCCACCCGGTCCCCGGTGGTCACCTCCACGTCGTCCTCAAAGGGGTAGACCCGGGCCTTGACCACCAGGATGCTGGCGGGCTCGTGCAGGTGGACCACCCCCTCGGCCTCGGCGATGACCTCCTCCTCGGGGTCAATGGCGGCCACGATCTTCTCCCCCGCCTGCACCTTGGCCCCCTCGGGGACGATGACGTTCATGTGGGGGGCGATGCGGTAGTCCTTGGGCTCGGTCCACTCCAGGAACAGGGTGAGGTGGACGCTGTCCCCTTCCTCCTCGGCCTCCACCTCCTTGGCCGTCATGTGGCGGGGCAGGCGCAATAGCCCCTTCCCCTCGGCCAGAGGCTGGCCCACCTCCACGATCTCCCCTTCCACCACCAGGGGGGTCATGCCCGCGGGGAGGAAGTAGCGGGCCACCACCTCTTCCTCCTGGCGCAGGTAGATGAGGTGGCCCTCGGGAAGCTCCTTAAGCTCCACCACGCCAGCCTCCTCCGACCGGAAGAGGTAGGGCTCGGGGAGCTCCGCCAGGACCTCCCCGGGCCGGTAGGCCTCCTTCTCCACCCAGGCGGAGAGGGGGATCCTGAGGGCGGCCCGCTCCTTCCTCAGGTAGTCCACCCGCACCCGGCGGGGGAAGCGGTAGAGGGCCACGCCGTCCATGCGGCTCACCACGCCGGGGGCCAGCTCCTGGCCCTTCACCACCTCTTCCCCGTCCTTGACCAGGGCATCCACCCCGGCGGGCAGGGGGTAGGTCTCCTGCTTGCCAAAGCGGAGCTCCCGGTACTCCTCGTCGGTGAGGAGCTGGCGCTTTTCCACCGGCACCCCGTCCAGGACGGCCCCCTTGGGGTCCAGGACGATGTACTTGTTGAAGTAGAGGACCTGCTCCAGCTCGGTGGCGGAGAGGTCCAGGAGGGTGCCGATCTTGGAGGGCACGTCCTTGACGAACCAGATGTGGGCGGCGGGGGTGGCCAGCTCAATGTGGCCCATGCGGTAGCGGCGGACGATGCTCTTGGTGACCTCCACCCCGCACCGCTCGCAGACCTTGCCCTCAAAGCGCTGGCGCTTGTACTTGCCGCAGGCGCACTCGTAGTCCTTGATGGGGCCGAAGATGCGCTCGTCAAAGAGCCCGTCCCGCTCGGGCTTCAGGGTGCGGTAGTTGATGGTCTCGGGCTTCTCCACCTCCCCGTAGCTCCAGGAGCGGATCTTCTCGGGGGAGGCCAGGGCGATGCGGACCTTGCGGACTTCCTTTTTCATCTTTCCTCCAGAAAAAGGCTCACCTCTTGGAGGCCAGGCCCTCAAAAATGTCCACGGGGTTGTCCTTCTCGTCCAGGGTCTGCACGTCCAGGGCCAGGGCCTGAAGCTCCTTCACCAGCACGCGGAAGGACTCGGGCACGCTGGGCTCGGGCACGTCCTCGCCCTTGATGATGGCCTCGTAGGCGGCGTTCCTGCCCTCAATGTCGTCGGACTTGATGGTCAGCATCTCCTGCAGGGTGTGGGCGGCCCCGTAGGCCTCGAGGGCCCAGACCTCCATCTCCCCGAGGCGCTGGCCGCCGAACTGGGCCTTGCCGCCCAGAGGCTGCTGGGTGATGAGGGAGTAGGGGCCGGTGGAGCGGGCGTGCATCTTGTCCTCCACCATGTGGTAGAGCTTCATGATGAACATCTGCCCCACCACGATGGGCCCCTCAAAGGGCTCCCCCGTGCGGCCATCGTAGAGGACCACCTTGCCCTGGACGAAGAGCTCTTTGAGTTGCTCCTCGGGGCTCTTGCCCGGGGAGACCAGGCCCAGCTTCTCCGCCCGGGCCAGGACCTCCTTCTCCCGCTTGTCTACGCCGAAGCCCTCGCCCAGGCGCTTGCCGAAGTAGAGGTTGAAGGCCTCGGCCAGAAGCTCCTTGATCTCGGGCTCCGTGGCCCCGTCAAAGACGGGGGAGATGTAGCGCTGGCCCAGGAAGTAGCCCGCCAGGCCCAGGTGGGTCTCCAAGATCTGGCCCAGGTTCATCCGACTGGGCACGCCCAGGGGGTTTAGGATCACGTCCACGGGGGTGCCGTCGGGCAGGTGGGGCATGTCCTCCACAGGAAGGATCTTGGCCACCACGCCCTTGTTGCCGTGGCGGTTGGCCAGCTTGTCCCCCACCTGGAGCTTGCGCTTCTGGGCCACGAAGACCCGGACCACCTCCCGCACCCCAGGCTTCAGCTCCACCCCGGGATCGCCCCGCCTAAGGCGCAGGCGCCCCACCACGATCCCCCCTTCCCCGGGGGGGACCCTCAGGGAGGTGTCCTTCACGTCCCTGGCCTTCTCCCCGAAGATGGAGCGCAAAAGGCGCTCCTCGGGGGAAGGCTCCTGCTCGCCCTTGAAGCTGGTGCGCCCCACCAGGATGTCGCCGGGCTTGACCTCGGCCCCGATGCGGACGATGCCCTCCTCGTCCAGGTCGCGAAGGGCGGCCTCGGAGAGGTGGGGGATGTCCCGGGTGATGCGCTCGGGGCCCAGCTTGGTGTCCCGGGCCTCAATCTCGTAGCGCTCGATGTGGATGGAGGTGTAGGAGTCCCGCTTGAGGAGCTCCTCGCTGATGACGATGGCGTCCTCAAAGTTGTACCCGTCAAAGGGCATGATGGCCACCAGGACGTTCTGCCCCAGGGCCAGAAAGCCCTCTTCCGAGGCGGGGCCGTCCGCCAGGAGGTCCCCCTTCTTCACCCGCTGGCCCACCCTGACCCGGGGCCGCTGGTCGAAGGCGGTGCCCTGGTTGGAGCGGACAAAGCGGCGCAAAGGGTGCTCCACCAGGCGGCCGTCCTCGTAGCGGACGGCGATCCTGGTGCCGTCCACCTTGACCACCTCCCCGTCCTCCTCGGCGTAGAGGGCGGTCAAGGAGTCCCGCACCACCCGCTCCTCCAGGCCCGTCATGACCACTGGGGCCTGGGCCCGGATGAGGGGCACGGCCTGGGTCTGCATGTTGGAGCCCATGAGGGCCCGGTTGGCGTCGTCGTGCTCCAGGAAGGGGATGAGGTTAGTGTTGAGGGAGAAGACCTGCTTGGGGGAGACATCCATGAACTCCACCTCCTCCGGAGCCACGATGACGGGCTCCCCCCTGCGCCTGGCCACCACCCGGTCGGTGGCGATGCGGTTGCCCTCGAGGGGGGTGTTGGCCTGGGCAATGGTGTAGCGGTCCTCCTCGGAGGCGGTCATGTAGACCACCTCCTCCGTGACCACGCCGTTCTTGACCCGGCGGTAGGGGGTGCGGATGAAGCCCAAGGCGTCCACCCGGGCGTAGGCGGCCAGGGAGGTGATGAGGCCAATGTTGGCCCCTTCCGGCGTCTCCACCGGGCAGATGCGCCCGTAGTGGGTGCGGTGCACGTCGCGCACGTCAAACCCCGCCCGCTCCCGGGTAAGGCCCCCGGGGCCCAGGGCGGAGATGCGCCTTTTGTGCCTCAGGGAGGAGAGGGGGTTGGTCTCGTCTTTGAACTGGGAGAGCTGGCTCCGGCTGAAAAACTCCCGCAAGGCGGCCTCCAGGGGGCGGCTGTTGACCAGCTTGGCGGGGGTGAGGGCGTCGGGGGAGCCCGTGACCATGCGCTCCCGCACCCCTCGGGCCAGCCTGGCCAGGCCCACGCGGAACTGGTCCGCCACGAGCTCGCCCACGGTGCGGATCCGCCGGTTGCCCAGGTGGTCAATGTCGTCCACCTCGTGGCCGGGAACCCCGGCCGTTAGGGCGAAGAGGTAGCGGAGCGTGGGCAGGAAGACCTCGTCCTTGAACTCGCCGTCCTCAAACCGGACCAGGGTGCGCCCCGAAAGGCCCACGCCCAGCTTCTCCTCCGCCTTGTAGCGGCCCGCCTCTCCCAGGTCGTAGCGCTTGGGGTCGGCCAGAAGGCCAAAGAGGTAGGCCAGGGCCTTGTCCTTCTTGGGGGGGTCCCCCGGGCGGAGGAGGGTGAAGAGGCGGACCATGGCCTCCTCGGGGTGCATGGCCAAAACCGCCTCGTCCAGGAGGCCCTGGACCAGGTCCCCGTAGGCGGAAAGCTCCCGCACCAGGGTCTCCTGGTCGTAGCCCAAGACCCTGAGGAGGAGGACCAGGGGGAACTTGCGCTTGTTGACCTTCATGGTCACCACGCCGCTGGCCTCCACCTCGAGGTCAATCCAGGGCCCCCGCTTGGGCAGGGGGATGATGCTGGCGATGTACCTGCCGGGGCGGGCGGGGTCGGGGGTGAAGTAGACCCCGGGGGAGCGGTGGATCTGGGAGACAATGACCCGGTCGGCCCCGTTGATGATGAAGGAGCCGTCCTCGGTCATCAGGGGCAGGTGGCCCAGGAAGACCTCGTCCTCCTTGATGAGCCCGGTGTCCTTGTGGATGAGCTGGAGCCGGGCGTAAAGGGGAGCCTGGTAGGTCAGGTCCTTCTCCCGGCACTCGTCCTGGGAAAAGGGGGGGTCGCCGATGCGGTACTCCAGGAAGTCCAGAACCAGACCACCCTTGCCCTTGTCCCCCTCCTCTATAGGGAAGGTCTCCTTGAAGGCGGCCTGGATGCCCACGTTCTCCCGCTTTTCAGGGGGAACGTCCGCCTGGAGCGCCTTCCTGTAGGACTCCACCTGGATTTCCGTAAGGGGGGGAAGGGGAATGACCTCTCGGATGCGACCGAACCGCTTGATCTCCATGCGTCACCTCTAAGGGAAAGCGGGCCGCCCGAGGTAAGCTAACAGGGTTCTTCCGCAAGGGCGCATCCCCTTGCGGCGGCTGGCTCTTACCGTGCTCCCTTGGCCCGACCAAAGAGCACAAACCTTAGCCTATAGGGCTCTCCCTTATTCCGTCAAGCCTACCGGTCAAGCCTGTCCAACCCTTCGCCCTAGCGCTCCACCTCCACCTTGATTTTATAGTTGCCCCGCCTGGTTTCGCCAAGAACCGCAAGAAGTCTCAGGCTCCCAAGGCCCTCGGCCAGGAGGACATCCCCGGGGGCCATCTCATCCTTGGGGGAGGCCACCTTGCCCCTCAGGCGCACCTTCCCCGCCTTGACCCCCTGGGCGAAGTAGCTGCGGGAAACCCCGAACCCCTTGGCCCCCACGGCGTCCACCCGCAGGGAGGGCACCACCAGGGTGCGCACCCTCGAGGGCCTGAGGGCCCCTTCCGGAGGGGGAAGGAGGGTAAAGCCCGCCTCCTCCAGGGCCTTCTTCCCCTTGGGGAGCAAGGCCACCAGAAAGCCCTCCTCCAGGGGCTCCACGTCCCCCATGGCCTCGCCCAGGTCTGGGGGCTCCTTTTCTAGGAAGAAGACCTGCACCGGGTCGTGGACGGAGGGCACCTCGGGCGGGTAGAGGACCGCCACCTTGCGCTCCGCCAGGGGGAAGCCCCCGAAGAAGGCCACGTTGAGGCCCTCCCGCCCGGCCAGGTCCAGAAGCTCCGCCTGGGCCTCCGGGGAGAGGAAGCCCGTCTGCACCACCCGGCCGCCCCGGGCCCGCTTGAGGTAGGCCATCAGGTCTTCCATGGGGTCTGATGATATCCTGGAGAGATGTGGACTTGGCCCTGGAGGAAGCCCTGAAGCTCTTGGTGGACCGGCTAAACCCCCTGGGCGTCTACCTCTTTGGCTCCCAAGCCTCGAGGACCTCGAGGCCCGAAAGCGACCTATACCTGGCGGTCTTGGGAGAAAAGCCCTACGACCCCTGGGAGCTCTTTCAGGTAGCTTCCCTCCTAAGCCGCCTTGTAGGCCGGGAGGTGGACCTGGTGGACCTGCGCCAAGCTCCCCTAGCCCTCCAGGCCCAGGTGGCCGCCTTTGGCCAAGCTCTCTACCTTCGGGAAAGCGAAGCCGAACGGTTCCTGGACCTGGCCCTCAAGGCTTACGCCCGGCTCAACGAGGAGCGCGCTGACCTCATCCAGGACATCCTCAAACGGGGTCTGGTCTATGGATGAGGTTCTCCTGGCCAAAAGCGCCACCCTGGAGCGCTGCCTAAGGCGCATCGCCAAGGAGTTCACCCAGACCTTACTGCGAACCCTGTCGGAGGCACAAACAGCTGAAAAACAGCCCACAAATCCGCACACCCTTTCCCTTTCGCTCCCGGTTCATCCAGAAGCGCAAGACTTCACGGAGGGCGGCGAAAGAGGCGAAAGGGGGTAAAATGAGCCCAAGGATGCCCGAGGCCAAAGCCCCGAAGCTCCACCTCGGCCTCCACGCCCGCCCGGTCTTCC
>Ga0081478_135836_pt1 | contig 12516 bp, 10 predicted proteins | sample OctSprmetagenome_FD_70983 | JGI IMG/M metagenome (GOLD analysis project Ga0081478, IMG submission 70983) | Hot spring and microbial mat streamer communities from Octopus Spring Streamers, Yellowstone National Park, USA - T=80-84 v2 (version 2) | ecosystem: Environmental > Aquatic > Thermal... | reverse complement strand
CGCGCGGGGGGGCTGGTCATGGCTATGCCGTAGTCGGCGAGGCCGATGGGGAGCATCGGCTCGCCCCGACAGGCGGTATACACCACGCCCGTGTTGTGGGGATTGCGCACCACCACCGCGTCTCTAGCCCTCACCTCAAGCCTCAGCTCGGTGCCGGAGCTCTGCTGGACAGAGCCGGAGGCGTAGTAGATGCTGACCTCCACCGGCCTATCCGCCCAGAGGTATATAACCCCGCCTTCATGTTCAACGGAGTTGGAGAACTTAGGCGGGAGATACCCCACCACGCAGTTGCCGCCCTCCACAGCCGCAGGTGTCTCAACGACGTATTGAGCCACGGCGAGGAACGCCAAGGCCGCAATCAAAACTCCCAACCTCACGCCGAGAAAACTACAGGACTTTAAATAAAGAAACGTCTGAAAAGAGAGGAAAAAGGGGTTTAAACAGGCACATGTTATTAACGCGGTTACCCGCGACGCCAGATATCGTATTCCTGCCGCCACCAGAGGAGTTACCGGAGCTTGAGGAGGAGCTGCTTGAGGAGCTGGAGCTCTCCTATTTCTCAATTTTTACATCGCCATTGTCGTATGTTTTTGTCACTGTTGTAGTACTGCTGTGACTCCCGGCGGTTATGGTGTTGACCGCGTCTCCGTAGTTGCCAGGCTGGCCATGCGCTGCATCGCCCCTCTGGACGGTGATACCACCTATGCTATTCGCGCCACCAGTACACTGAACACACCAATCCACCGGAGGCGAATTGTAGTCGTTGCCACCGCCGTTGCCACTGGAAAGTGTTCTAGTAGCGCCTGGGGTTGTTGGCTGTGGTTGCACTATAGGCGTCTTGGTTGTTGTCGTAGCTTGCGAAGTCGACGTGATGATTATTGACGTAGACGGAGGCGGCTGAGGCTGACGCGCCGAACTTAGCCGGCTACGGAGCCGACATGCCGCACAGTCGACATGTGGAATTGGCTGAATATGTCCGTTAGACAGAAACCGGAGAGTCGGTAGACGCCGGGGGTGGGATTTGAACCCACGCCCCCGAACGGGGACGGGCTCGCTGCGCCTGGCTTAGCAGGCCCGCGCCTTGGACCAACTCGGCCACCCCGGCTGAGAGGCGTTACAACTACGGTTTTAAATTTTTCTCTTTCTCGACTTGTCCACCCCTATGTGCGGTGGCCTAGGCTCATAGGGAACATGCACATAGGCGGGCATCTCCTCTGGCGATTTAAGCCCTAATAGAACCAAGTGAGAGAGTTGCTTCGTTTCTCCGACAAGTTACACGCCACCTCTCCGTACGGTGGAATTTACAGTCGAGGTTCTAATCTCCTCTCTCCATTCTATTATGTCTTTATGTCAACAAAAACAACTATAAACCTTGATGTGAAGCAGTCCGTGATGAACAACGCAGTCAAGGAATCGATGCCCGCAGTGGCCAGGGCTGACTCTTTTAAGGCTATTACGGCGGAGAGAGGACGAATCAGAGCCGCCGACTTTTCCCGCCCTAAAGGGCGGAGGACCCCCTCTGAGCGGTTCCGGCCCCCTCGCCCGCCTTCGTCGGCGTCATCTGCCTATACAGGCATGGGGATCGCCTCTTCTTTCAATCAATACTTTATTAATGTCTCCCCACACCTATTACGGCTCCCCGGCGTGATTTCCACGCCAAGTTTAGCACCGTAGTTACGTTTCTATTCGCGGCGGTGTGGACGTGGCAGAATATGTCAATCGCCGCCGTCCGTGGACAAAGCGAAGTGAATACTACACTGTACCCTATACGAGGATACGCAACAGCAACGGCGCCTTACCTGGCGACCCTCACCTGAATCTGCCTTTAGTTTGGTGAAAAAGAGCCGGACTCCTATGGGTATGTATGATGAGTGTGTCGACTATTCCACCGTGCGTCATCTTTACCGCGTCTGAAAGACCCCGCCAACCTGTTCTCACATGGCTGGGTGGTATAAACCTCAGCGGGGGATAGTCACCTCACCCATATCACCAGCTGCGTAGACGCAACAGGGACAACCCAACCAGCCCCGCCTCAGCAGAGACAGGGATTTTAAAATTTTTCTACAGATTTTACAACTGTAAACTGACCCTGAAGAAGCTGTAAAAATAAGGGAGGTAATTTTAGCGCCGCTTCGTCGCGAGGTACAACGCCAAAATTGCCGTTGCGACGGCCACGGCTATTGCCACGTAGGTGACTGGGTGTACGTGGGGCTTCTCAACCACGACCGTATACGTCGCCGGGGCGGTCTGCGTTGCCGCTTGCTCCGTGTGCTGAGTAGCGGCGCTGGGCGTCTGCCGCACTTGTATTGTTATTGTTTCGTAGCGCGGGTTTCCATTGTCGTCGTCTATCCTCGCGAATATCTCCACAACGCCCCTCGCCCTTAGCGTCACTGCGGCCAGCTCCACATTTGTCGACCCTGGTCTCACCTCGTCTCCCAGATCCACGGCCTTGAGGACGCCGCCGCTCCACTCCTTCAGCCTAGCCCACGGGGGGAAGCGGACGTACACAACATCGCCGCCTGTGATGTTTATAGTATAGCCGGCCAACCCCTCCGGCGCCTTGTCTAGAACAAGCGTTACGTTGAGAAACTCGCCGCTCTCCACCACATGCGCCGTCAAGGCCGAGAAAACCATGGCGGCAATCAACAGGAGGAGAAGAGGCTTCATGGACAAGCCGCAAACTTCACCTCTTCTGACGATGCGCCTAATGCGCGGGAGAGGAACTCCACCGCGTCTTTCACCAAGAGGAAGGAGTAGGCCTCCCTCCCGCCCGGCGTTACGATGACATACTCGCCTCTCTGCGTGACATAGACATGCCAACCCTCCGCAAGCCTGTCCCGCACGTATACGCACAACGGCTTCACTCTCTGTCTCTGCTCCACATATGTGGCCGATGCAGGAGACGTGTATGTCGTCTTTATGGGAGGCGCCGCCTCCTTTAAGGCGAGATACGCGCCCACGGCGACTAACGCAAGCCCGGCGCCTAACCTTCCCAAAGTCCCCGGGGCCGCCAACACCGCCCCTATCAACGCAACAACCGCGCCGGCCCTCCTTGCAGGCCCATATATCCCTACCCCAATACCTGCAGAAATCATGAAGAGACCAGGTAACGTGAGAAGAGGGAAGAAGGGGAAAAAGCGAGACCAGGCATAATTGCTATGGCCACTACGTAACATATGTTGCCGGCCAGCATAACTAGGAGAGACGTGGCGCTCATGGCACTTTCTTAAACAACGTGACGACGTCGTCGTAGTCTAGGCGGCCGTTTCTGTTGAAGTCGTATAGTTGCCAGCACTCGCGTATCGCCGGGTCGTCGAAGTGCCTGAACAGCCTAACCACGTCGTCGTAGTCGAGCCTGCCGTTTCCGTTTAAATCCTCGTAAAGCCCATCGCCGCCTAGATCCCTAGGCACAACCCCGGCAACAGGCCTCGGACAGCCAGAGACGTAGACAACGCCACGTTTTATAACCACGGCCACGGGCCGTCCACTGTCGTCGTCAAGCGTTGCATTGAAAACATTGGTAAAGACGACGCCAGGCGCCACCCCCCTTACGGTTATTTCGGCAAGGACGACGTTCTGCGCGCCGGGTTTAATTATGTCCCTTATGTCAACCGCCTTAAGCTCAACGGTGTACACTTGTCTATCCTCCTCCAATCGCTAAGCCCAGCCCAGTCGGGGAACTTCACTCCCGTTATCTCCACCTCTGCGCAACCAGGTAGACATAGATGGAGTAAACCAGTTGTCAGCTTTAACGAGTACCCTGAGAGACCGCCGGGAGCCTTATCAAGGATGATTTTGATAGATCCGGTCCCGCCGACAGGCACGGTGACGTTAGTAACGTACAGCAAAACTGCCTCCTCTGGAGCGCCAACTCTAACCGACTTCTCCATGGCGTCTCTTCCCATATCAGAGCTGTATTCGACGCGTAGTGTGTATACGCCGTCTTTTAGGAATGTCACCGGGCCGATGTTTATCATGAGGGTGTGGCATGCGGTTATGCCGACGTTGAGCTCCAAGCCTTTGTAGACGTAGTAAACCTCTCTCTCCCCGTAGTAAATCCTTGCCATGAAACTGCCTCTCTGTCCCGGCGAATCGACGTAGATAGAAAGCCGCAAAGTTCTTGCGTCGATCCAGTTTTCTCTCATTTCGCGAATTTTGGGGGGCTTCAGCGCCAGGATGCAGATCTGCCCGAAGCCGTAGATGTCGATGGACTGTATCCACTGCGCCGCGCCCAGCCACAGAGGAATGCCTATAGCCGTAAAGCCCTCACCGGCTTTTGCTACTTGTATCTGTGTCGCCGAATATTGTCTAACAGAGCCCCAGCCCCACGCACAGTCCCAGGACCCCCTGAGTAGACACAGGCCAACCGCCGCGTCGAAATTCTGGAAGCCGTAGACAGCAACTTCGGCACGTAACGAGCTGGTCATGTTGATCGACGGCATCTCTGAAATCTTCAACCCAACAATCTCGCCAAGCGGAGACAAGACGTAAGTAGGGTCATACCACGCGTAGACAACTGGAGCTATAGTGTACTGCCCCACCACGAATACAACCGACATGACAAGCATAAGCAAAAGCATGGCCCTTCCCATGAACAACACTGGAGGGGAAAATATATTTTTTCTAACTGCGTCTCTTGACGCAACGCTCGTACCATCTCCCCAGATTCAATGTTTCCGCATGACGAAAGACTAAGTCCCAAGCTGCGTCTTCTCTCCTCGCCAACGTCCCGACTAAGGTCTTCAGGTCGTATTTATCCGCCTCCTCGCTACGCGTCTAACCTTTTGTCCCTCGACAGTCTCTGCGAAGCGCCTTGCCGCCTCCTCTGCGACTTCGGGAGACGTTACACGGGAGATTGAGCGTGACCATATTGGTGAAAGGCCAATTAACGCGTTGCACAAGCCGCTCTATGAGTTGATTCACGTCTTCACTAAGTCTAAAAGCCACCTTGGTTTCTCCCGGGGGCGTCTGTTATCTGCGCTGGGGGATGGGGCTAGGAGTCATCCGAAGCGTCTCTATCGTGCTCGTCTTCACCCCTTTCATAGACACTAAGGCGTACACGATGATAGCCATGGGATGTTTGGCGCCGCGAGCAGCGCCCTAGCGGTACGTCTCGCGGAGGGCCAGCTGGCCCCCTGCCAATGGGTGCGCTAAGTAGGACTCCCGATTCTTTCTCTTATCGATCTTCCTGATGATGTGCCCCTTAAGTTGACTGCTGTCGGCCATTTGGCGCACTTCTGGAAAAGATGCGCCGTTTTTACAAAAGCAACACTTTACAGAGTTTTTGTAAAGAGGGAGAAGGCGCCGGGGGTGGGATTTGAACCCACGCCCCCTTGACGGGGACGGGATCTCCAGTCCTCTATGGTAAACTTCAGGCGCCCTAAAAGTTTAATAATCCGTACTAATTCATACTAACATGGAAGCAGACAAGCTAAAGGCGGACGAGTACTACTTCTACAAGCTGACGGACGAGCAACGGGTCGAGGTGGTGAGGTGTCTCATAGAGAGACTGGGCTTGTCCGTCTCAGACATTGCCAAAGCGGCTGGCGTGTCGAAGACTGCCGTGTCGAAATGGGTCAGCGGCCGGGCCGTACCGCAAGTTGACAAGCTAGCGGCCCTCCACGCCGCCATGCCCGAAACCGTGGCCAGGTGCCTGCCGGAGCCGCCAGTCGGCAGGATAGAGGTAGATAGGTGTCTCTCCTCTCTGGCGCAAGCCACAAGAGATCCGGCCCTCCGGGACTACATCCTGCAACGGCTCGAGATGCTCTTCCCGGGCCAGATCAAGCGACAACTTGCGTACAGCGTAACGCGGGAGGACGTGGAACTGTTTAGGGGCATGCTCCTCTCCGAGGGCGTCGCCAAGGATACCGCCGACGAGTACTTGCGCTATTTGACTAAATTCCTCATACAAGCAGGTTGGGTGATTTCGCCGGATACGATAAGCAAGATCTATACCATTGAAACTCCACATGTCAGAAGAAAAACTGTGGTGGCGTTAAAGCGGTTTATAGATACCTCAATCAAGACCAAAGAGCCGCAACTCGCCAACCTGCTTTACGACGCATTCACAACGCCGAAGGTCAAAGTGAAAAACCACTTCAAAGTGCCGACGATCGAGGAAGTAAGGCGGATTTGGGATGAGGCGAACAAAATCTCGACCTGTGCGGCCACTATATGGGGTTTGCTGGCGGAGACAGGTGTAAGGTTAGACCATTTGTTAAGGGCTAAACTAGACGGTTTACAACTCGACAAACGCCGTCTCCTGCTGGGCGAAGTAGCAGGGCCTAAACGACAACCGCTTATCTTCCTTACCGACGGCGCAGTTAAGTATCTCAGGGAGACTTACCTCCCCTGGAGGGAAAGGTTCTGTCGCCAGCTCCAGCTAAACAGCCACAAACTGTTTCCGTGCAGAGAGGAGACGCTTTACCAGTGGCTTAAAGAGGCGCGGGAGAAGGCGGGCCTCGCCTGGCTGGAGCCGAAGTTGCTTAGGAAGTTCGTGGCGCAGTTTATGCTGGACGCCGGCGCAGACCTGGCTGATATTGCAATGTTACAGGGTAGGGCGCTCCCCTCCGGCCTCGCCGTTACTGTAGAACACTATATCATTGATTACGAACGGCGGCTGAGACAAGTATTCGACAAATTTGCGCCGAAAATTTTCCCCCAATAGGCCCTGCGATTCTATTATTTTTAAACTAATTTAGAAATAAAACACGCGCCAGCAGTACGGAGATGAATTAGATGGCGCCTTTATGCTAAGCCAAAACTTGAGGGACTAACCACGCGGTGGTTCTGCATGTTGTGTTGATATGCGGCGCGGTATCGCAGAGGTAAAGGCGGCGAAGGGCGGGTGCCCTACACAAGGGAGCTGTTAGAGCACCTAAGAACGTTGGGCTATGCTAAAAGAGGTCGCCGGGAGGGTCTTAGTAGAGGTGCACCCGCGCCGCTCCCTACGAAGCTCTGCGCGCGGGCACCGATGTTAGCTTAAATACGCTTGCGCTGGCAGTTCCATGGCGTCGAAGCTCCTCAAGCTGGAGGAGCTGAAGGAGGGGAAGTACGAGGCTCCCTTCGGCAGGGTGGTCGTTAACAAGGTGGACGGCGACTACAAAATCGTCGTTTACATAAACGAAAAGTCGCTGGGAAAGAGCACAATGAAGCAGATCATCCAGTCGCTCCTAAACTCCGCCGGCGGGGAGCTGGCTTGACCTTTTTCTTATAAAAATAGAAAAAAGAACTTGGCTTCCGTATCGCCGGCCGCTACCGCACAGCCAGCCGCGCCTCCACCCTCACCTTGAGGTACTCCGGATCGCGCGATAGATACCGCTGGGCCGTCCGGTAGCCCACGCCGACTAATTGACACGCCTTCCTCAGCGTGAGGCCGCGCCTCACCAAGTCTATTATGCGCCGCCGCGTGGCCTCCGACCACTTCGGAGGCCTGCCGACGGGCTTGCCCTGCGCCTTGAGCCGCGCGAGGGCCTACCTGGTGCGCTCGCGGATAAATTCGCGCTCCATCTCGGCGGCCCGCTTATAGACGGCGTATTCCTGATCCTCTACTTGCTTGCCTCCACGCGGGACGCGGACATCAGCCTCATTCCGACGTCGTACGGCACGTCCAGCGACCCGCACAACACCGCTACCTGGACTTCGGCAAGGTTCTGGCCGTTGGCACAAGACCTATCCAGAAGACCTCTGGAGACGTGGACAGAGATGAAAAAGAGGGAGTTTGCGTCTTGTTGTTATTTCGCCACGGTGCACAGCATTATTCTACATTTCCCAACCCTCGCGTGCCCCCACAGCGACAAGGGGCTCCACTTTAACCCTCTGAGGTCTTCGGCTATTATCATGAAAGTGTAGAGACCAGGCTTGTCCAAGTCCACTGACGTATCTATCTTTATGCGCCACCTGCCGTCTTGCGTTTTCTCTACGGTAAACACGCCTGCGGGCTCTTGCGCGTCTTTACACTTGGCGAAGGGAGTATCCAGCACTTTGCAGAGGTAGAGGTCGCCGTAGCTGTAACTCTGGCGGCTTGCCGGGTTGCTTTCATAACTGGCGTAGTAGACGGCGAAGATCTTTGGCTTCATTGTCGGCGCGGCGTAGCCCTCTGCGGTGAACCTCCCGCCTTTGTAGCGGGGCGGGGAGACCCACTCCACCCACTTAGCCACCATATACACCACGTAGTACCTAGCCCCGTATGTGCCGTTCCAGAAGTAAGACGTCCCCATAGCCACGTAGTTGTGGCAAGGATCAAGCAGAGAATCTCTATGACCCCACCCAGAGAAGAGATCGTTGAAAACTAAGTCGTGTATGGCATCGGTGTAGTTGGCCTCCGCAATGCTCATGGGAAGCCAGTAGGCTTTTACGTATCGCATCATTAAGTTCTCCTCCACCCCGTAGAGCCCGCCGTCGAGCTGAGTGTACCAGTAGCCCGGGTGCCTCCCCTCTGCGTCGTAGTGGCTGAACAGGTTGGTGCGGGAGAGGTATTTTGCCCTGGCCTCGGCCACGTTGAGGTCAATGAGTTGTACAGGTGGGATTCCCTGTTCGCCTCTGATGCGGTTCAGATACTTCACCGCCTGCAACTTAGAGACGTCATTTTCCGCCTCAGGCACTTTTTGGGCAACGGGCAGTCTAAAAGTCTCCGGGTTGTCTACGTAGAGGTATACCAGTAGGAACAGGAAAACGACGGCTCCCAGAGCCGCCAATGCCCTACCCACGATCCTCTTTACCCTCCTTCTGTACGGGTAGCAGACGAGGTAGCCGCCCCGTCTTTCGCACTTAAGCCTACTCACGTTATGGAAGCTTGGTTACGCCGTCTACATAGATCACGTTAAACGGCGTCCTTGAGTCTAGTTGCCGGTCGACCACCTCAACTACATTATATGTGTCGATAACGACGTAGAAAGAGTAGGTAACAACATCAGAAAGTCTCCGTTCTCTCCATTCCCATATGACGCGCATCCAGCCTTTTTCGATCTTATTGAACATGTCGGAGAAGGTGGCGTTGGGATTTCTGAGGGAGCTGAACCGCACCACGGGAATAATCGAATCTGCGCTGAATGGATCATCCCAACTCGTACCTATTGCGGTGAAGGAGACGTCGAAGCCTGCGTTTTTAAGTAGGGCGGCTAGCGAGAGGGCGTAGAGCGTCTCTGTGTCTAACTGCAGTTGTTGTGGAGAGAAGGCAGTTGCGCGGAGCTGGCGCATAACCGCATCGGCAAGTTGCCGTCGGTTTTCAAGCCAGTAGTTATATATTGCAAAAAGACGGAAGAAGTCGCGAGAAGGCGTGCCAGGAGTCCCCACGACGTAGGGCGTCACAGGTTTCGGAGGGACGGTGTCGTAATAGCGCCAGGTCTCTAAGTATCGATACGTGACTTGAAACTCGACGTCGCGCCCAAGGTCGTTATAGATAACTAATACATACGTCCCGTCGTTTGGCGGCGTAAATTTAACGTATCCGCGGCCAGACGCCAGCGGAGTCCCGCCGGACCCCCCGCGCCACGCCTCGTATTGGTCAAGCGTAAAGAAGGCGATGTAAAGAGACTCAGAGGTCGAAACCTCTATGGTCTGGTAACTATACAGAGAAAGTTCACCATAACGGTAGTAACCTGAACGTAAGGATCTATAGTAGGTGTTTGTCCGTGTGAATGTCCACACATCGCTGACTTGTGGCGCGTTTAGTGTGATTTTGTTTAGGAGGGCTTTTGCTTGCTGTACCAAGTCATAGCCGGCATATACCTTCTTTTTCAGCTGTTGGTAAGTGGCGTTAAGTTGCGTAAGCTGGTTAACTAGCTGGTTCTTCTGGGCCTCAAGTAGCGCAAGCTGGGACCTTGCTTGGCTTAACTGCGCCTGGGCATCTCTTATCTGTTTTTGAGTCTGCTCCAGCTGGTTCTGTGCGTCTCGTAGCTGTCTCTGGGTCTCAGCTAGCCGGGACTGAGCATCTCTTAGTTGATTCTGGGTATCTTGTAGCTGTTTCTGGGTGTCCTGTAATTGTTTTTGAGTCTCGGCTAACTGTTGCGATGTTTTCTGAAGTAGTGATAAGTTGCCCTGCAGTTGCTGGGTGAGGTAGATCACCTGTCTAGTTAGTAGCTTGTTGTCCTCTTGGGCGCTGAACCACAGCACGGCGAAGACCGCCGCCAGCAGAACACTCACAACCAGCCCGGCGATCAATCCTGTGTTTGCTCTCATGATTTATTGATGAAATAAGGTTCTTAAATATTACCAGTTGATTACTAATTAGTGCAACATGGCCTAGGCAGAGAAGCCGCGGTGGTTGCCGCTAGGACGGCAGAACCGGGGTGGGTATGTCGCCGCGTCCGCTCGATAGACCGGCGTGTATAGCCGCGACGCCTATATGTTCTTAGATCTGGCGGATGAAACCGCCGTAGTAGCGGGCGCTTATTGAGGGGGCCCGCCGCGGCGTCTCGCCGTCAGGAACCGCATATTAGCCAACATATCCTACGTCGTAATGAACCTGGCAGAGCTTGAGGCCATGTGAGGTGCGGCTCGTACAAGAGGATCCGCCGACGACTGCTAACACGGCGCAAGTATCTCTAGTCATGCTATGCGAAAATCTAGCCCTAAGAAGACGTCAGTTGCGTCTTGAAGCATTCCTGACCCCCGCGGCAACACGCCGCCAGCCTTATGCCAAAAATAGACTTAATGACACTAAATTCCTTTCCACCTTTTAGGCACACTGTGCCGAAAAGGGGCCATTTCGGCAAGCCACATGCTGTAATACACTGCGCAGTCACGCCCGGCGCTTGACCACAGCAGATCGAAGCTGAAGTCAGACGGCTAAAGAGAAGCAACATAAAATAATAGAACCTGTTTTATTCATGGATCTCCGTACAGTCTTACCAATCATCCTGCTCTCCGCCTTTCTCTACGCCGCCAACATCACCGTGTCGCCTGTGTACGACTTTTTCAAGGTGGCTTACAAGTATGCGTCGGGGCCGGGGTTCGCCGTGGCCATCGGCATCGACCACAAGCAGTACAACATAACTCTGTTCACCGAGGAGGGGTACAGACGATGGATGAACGGCACCCCGGGCGCCGCCGTCTACAACGGCGTCTTGAGGTGGGGCGACGTCTTGATCATCGACGTGCCGCCTGGACGCCACGTCCTGGCCGTCTACCCCATACCTTTCAGCTTCGAAACTCAGACATACATCATGACGCATCACGAGTGGGCGCCGGTCGGCGTCGTGTCGCTCGGCTGGGTCAAAGCCGAAGCGGTGGCTGGGTACTTCGAAATACATAGACTCAAGGCCAGAGGCGTGGCGCCGAGCGGAAAGAGCGGGGTAAACGGCACCTCGATACAGCTCAACGCCATAGTAGTCCTGGAGCTGGCAGACGGCGGGAAGCAGTACTACTTTGTGCAGAACACCTTGGGGCTTTTAACAGACGAGAGGAAGTACAGCTTCGCGGTAAACATCTACAACTACACGTCTGGGTCTGGATATCTTTCGCGGGACGCAATAAGGGGGCGCGGCGGCGGCTACTGGAGCATCTACGCGCCGTCGTACTACGGGTACAAGACACGTGAGGAGCGGTACCGCCTGCCCTTCTCCGGCTTCCTCATCATCAACGTCTCCGCCGTGGAGGGCGTTGCGAAGGTCGACTTCGGCTACAACGTCGGGGGCGGCGTCGTGTGGTACGACTCCGTCACCATCAAGCCCTACGCCCCCGTCGAGGGGGCCTACATCATGGCCGGGCCCGTAACCACGCCCGCCCCTCGCGCCGCCAACGTCCCCATCACCCCCTTTACCACGCTTGTCGGCCTCATCGCCTCTCTTGAGCTTGTTTTGTGCGGCTACGGCGTGGTGACGGAGCGCCTTGGCACGTCCCGCGTTCTTGTCACGTCCATCGATTCGCGATACGCCGTGCTTGAGGAGGTAGATGTCAGGATGGCCCTCTTGGTGTGGAACGGCTCAGCGTGGCGTCCAGCGCCTAGGATATACAACTTCGGCTTCAACACCGAGGAGGAAGTCGCCCTGGACGTAGAGACACAGCTGGTCAACGGCACGGTGAGGATCACAAAAGGCACATTCAAGCCACAACTCCTCGCCCTAGAGCCGCCGGAGCCGGAAATCCCGCCGCCGCATGCGCAATTCGCCGCTGAGACGTTGGCGGTAGACACCTACCTCCCCCTGGCCCTAGCCGCGTTTATATTTGCCATAGCAAGTGGCGTATGGATACGCCGCCGCGTCGGCAGAGCCAGACGAAGAAGCTTCCGCCGCCTATAACAAGGACGCCCCAGCCGACTTGCTCGGCTGGTCTACATACGCCGATAAAGCGGGGTAAGAGAAAGAGAGGGCGCGCCCCCAGGTTGTTAGAAAAAAGGCAGGTTTACGTGGGGCGGTGGACGCTTTCAATCTTCGCGGCGTAGCCGTAGATGGTGGTGTTCCCCTCAACCTTGACGCCCATCCACGTGGCCAGCGTCAGCGCGGCGTCTACTGGGATGTACACCTCAACGGAGCCGCGGCCCCGCTGGCGAGCCACCTTCCCAGGCACCTGGATCAC
>Ga0081478_139782_pt1 | contig 12550 bp, 8 predicted proteins | sample OctSprmetagenome_FD_70983 | JGI IMG/M metagenome (GOLD analysis project Ga0081478, IMG submission 70983) | Hot spring and microbial mat streamer communities from Octopus Spring Streamers, Yellowstone National Park, USA - T=80-84 v2 (version 2) | ecosystem: Environmental > Aquatic > Thermal springs... | reverse complement strand
AGAGGATATACAAACTTACGCCCTAATTGTTGCAATAGTAATCTCGGGATTTGCCCTACTTTTGGGGGTAGATAGCCTAATACTCTATCATATGAGGAACATACAGGAGGGTAAGAATACATTCTTCAGCGGTGTTCTTATTATAAGCTTCTTTACGACCGTTATATGGGGTTTCTTCGCCTGGTGGAGGTACGGATCACCCTTCGCCCAAGACTCCACATTTATGTGGCTCTTCCTGAACGTATATCTGCCCCTTGATGCCACGATGTTCTCCATCCTTGCGTTTTATATATCTTCCGCGGCTTACAGGGCCTTTAGGGCTAGGAACTTCAACGCTTTAATCCTACTAATAACCGCATCCGTAATAATGATAGGTAGGGTCCTTTACTCAAACATCGTTTTCCCTCTAGCTCTGAGCGTTTTCCTGTTTTTGGCTGGCCTTTGGATTTTTGCGAACACCAGAAAACTTTACGGTTCGGAGCTTTTGTTCCGGAGGTTCCTGGGAGGTTTTCTTATGGGTGGAGCGTTTGTCATCCTTCTTCCACCCATATTCAACTTTTTAGGTGGGAACATTTCCACCCTGACGGATTGGATCCTTTCAGTCCCCCAAAACGCTGCCAAGAGGGGGATATATTTGGGTTTAGGATTTGGGCAGGTTGCCTTTGCCCTTAGGATAATGTTCGGAATAGAGAGGTCGTGGATAAGATAGTTTTTGGTGTATTATTCTTCGGAATTTGGATTTTGTATTATTTTTCAAGGGGGGATATTTTTATCAGGAGGATCTCTCCTTTGGTGGGACTCTTGGGGATCCTATCCTACTTACTCTCAAAGTTCGGCGCAATCTCTTACCTCAAGGGCCTCTTCGGTCCCTTACCCATCGTCCCCTTCCTATGGCTCGTAATTGATCCCTTCTTTCCCGTGGATCACAGGTTCATTCTATCCTCATCCCTGTTTTTGTGGGGTATATACTTGATCCTGAGGGGACAGGCGTTTGGTTTGCTCCCAATTCTCCTTTCTTTGGTCCCTTTAATACCCTTGTTGATTCCTATGGTTAAGGATCTGAGGCGGATAACAGAGAAAAAGGGGAAAACGGAAGAGAAAGTGAAAGAAGAAGCGGAGGATGTAGAAGAGGATAAGGAAGATAGTGAAGAACTCCTGGATAAGCTCTCGGAATTCGGAATTAAGGGTAAAATTGTAAAGGTATCAAAAGGTCCAGTATTGACGGTTTATGAATTTGAGCCGGCGCCAGGGGTCAGGGTGCAGTCCATAAGTAAGTTGGAGGATGACCTTTATGTTAGGTTGAAAAAGCCCGTAAGAATAGTGGCACCTCTTCCGAACGGGAACATAGGATTTGAAATACCAAACGATGAAAGGGTATTTTATAACTTGGAGGACTTTGAGGATGAGATAATAAAGGGGGCAACCCTTGAAGTACCCATAGGTGTTGATGTTTTGGGGAATCCTTTTAGGATAAACATAGGGTCCGCACCACACATTCTAATAGGAGGAGCCACTGGTTCGGGCAAAAGCATACTGCTTACCGCTATAATCTCGGCTCTTATAAAGAAAAACTCACCCGAGGATCTGAACCTGATTCTCATAGATCCGAAGAGAGTAGAGCTTTCAATCTTTGAGGGCTTACCCCACCTTGCTTTACCGGTCGCAAAAACCGTAAAGGAGGCTGTATTTGCCTTAAAAACCGCGGTTAGCATAATGGACGATAGGTACGCTATAATGTCCGCAATAGGGGCTAGGGATATAGAGATCTTCAATTCGAAGGCTCCGAAATTTGAAATAGAAAGGATGCCTTATATTGTTATAGTGATAGATGAGCTGGCGGACCTTATGATGCTCTCTCCGAAGGAAACCGCCGAGTATATTCAAAGGATCGCTCAGCTCGCTCGCGCGGTTGGGATACACCTTATAACCGCAACTCAAAGGCCCTCCGTGGATGTTATAAATGGAGTAATAAAGGCAAACTTCCCTACAAGGATAGCCCTAAAGACCGCTTCAAGGTTTGACTCAAGGACAATATTGGATGTGGAAGGGGCGGAAAGACTTTTGGGTAAGGGGGATATGCTCGTTCTTCTAAGTGACAGGCCTGAACCTGTAAGGGTGCACGGCTTTTACGCATCGCACCACTATGCGGAAAGGCTCCTACTTGATCACGTTTCAAGTAAGCTTTCTTCGATGTGGAAAATAGATAAAGAAAAGGTTAAGGTTTTCCTGAAAATGGCTAGGGAAGAGGGGGTCTTCTCCGCAATATTTAGGGATGATGAACCTGCTTATAACGAGAGGGTGGAGAGATTATCCCACATTGCGGAGGAAACATTAAAGATCCCACCTGAAAATTTTAGGAACCTTTTAAGTGAAACCCTTGAAAACTATTATCCTTACAAGTTTGTGTTTGAGGAGGAAGGGGAAGAAAATGTCCCAAGATCTGGGGTGGGGAAGATAGATAAGAAGATATTGGAAGCGGCGATGGTTTGCGCTGAGGTTGGTTATGGTTCCGCGAGTATGGTTCAAAGGAGGTTGGGCGTGGGGTTCCCCAGAGCGGCCAAAATAATAGATCAACTGGAAAAACTTGGTTTTCTATCTCCCCCCGAAGGTCCAAAGCCAAGAAGGATCCTTATGAGCGTTGAGGAGTTTGAGAGGAAGCTTAAGGAAATGGGATTTAAAAACTGGTGAAATGATCGCTCTTTGGCATAACTACAACCTTAAAATATTATCAACTATGAAGGAAAAACCTGTTTATGTAATGATAACTGATTGGGATGATCACTGGGATAACATACAATCTGAATCTAAATCTACTTCCTATACCGAACGCCTTATAAAATTTGACTTACAGAGTCATCAACTCGTAGAAAATGCTCCTACGCTCTTTATAAAAGTTGAAGAAAAAACTCATAAAATAATAGGAGCTTGGTTTGGCTATGTTAGTAATTTTAAGTCGGGTGTTGATAAGAAAGGTAGAGAGATAATTTCCTTTAATGTTCAAATAGAAAATAAAGTAGATTTAAATCAAGCTTTAAATATCATTAAAGGTATTGATGATATTCCTCAACCTAAATCAAAACCTAAACCAGGATGGTATTTAGCATCTCAAATTAAATCCTATATAATAGTACCGGAAGAAGTTGGTTTATATCCCCCCTTCTTTTATAATTTGATTAAAACAAAAGATCCTTCAGAATTTGAAGATTTGGTTTTTCAATTGCTTAAACTAATTGGAATAAATAATATTTGTAAGATTGATAGAGAAGACCAAGCTGGTAGGGCAGATGGATTTTTTGTTTCTAAGAATTTAGCAGTTATTTATGATTGCACTTTGAAAACTAATTTGACAGATAAAGAAGAACAGATAAATAATTATTGTAGGCTTTTAGATGATGTGTTGGAATTATCTTGTAAAAGTAGTAAAAGTAAAGGGAAACCTTTTAATATAAGAAACAAGAAAAAACAAGTATGGATTATAACGAGAAATAAAACTCAAAAGATAAAGGAGTATCCTGGCGATAATGACAAAAGCATTTTAGTCAAAGAAATTTCAATCAATGACCTTATAGAAATTTATATCAAAAGAATAAAAGAAAGTCTCTTTGAAGATGATCTTGAAAGAATCTTAGAAAATTTAGGTGATTATAAAATCTCTATTCTTTAATTACCGTAAAGGAAGAGAACAAGGTCGTGGTAAAGTGGATTCCTTGATAGGAAGTTAGAATCAGGGCGTTGATTTTGTTCCTCCAAAAATCTCCAGAGATAAAAGATCAACCCCTTATACATATAGCGGCGAAGACACCGAAGATTTCCACCGTTCCTATAACTTTATAACCGTTATATTCCCCTAACAATATTGAACTTGCAACCTCACTTTCGCTTTCACCGACCATAACACATATACCCTTTTTTTCGTCATGGAATGCTTTTAAGTCCCTCTCCTGTTGCTCAAGGTACTTTTCAACGGAAGAATAAAGAAAAGAAATTATTTCCGCTATCTCCTTCTCGCTCTTTGCTATTCTGAAAGTGTCCTCAAGGGAGTAATAAATCCTTCTTACGATTTTCCTTGGGATCCCTTCCAACATTTCGTAAAGGTTGTTTAACTTTGAGACCGTTATCTTCCTCAAACCCTCGTCAAAATCCCTAAATTTTGGGGCAAACTCGGAGATAATCTTCTTTATTTCTTGATATACCTGCTCCTGATTATCAAACCTCCTAAGGGAAGTTGATGTTTGAAAGATCAGAATGCTCACCCTTCTGTCCCCATCCTTCTTCTCACTGAACTTCGGAAGTTGAAAAGAATAACCGCTTTCCGAAAATCTTTTTCCAAGTTCCTCCGCAAAGTTATCAAAATCTCCAACCAGGATAACCCTAAATATGGGCCTTTCTGGATCCGCTTCTTCAGGAAAGATGAGAAGCTGGGGTATCCCGGTATTTATATACTCCTCAATAAGTCTAGGGACGATAACCCTCCCTATTATCTCAAGTCCGAACTTTATATCTATATATCTCCTCGTCTTTGGTTTTCTCAAAGTTTCTTCCAGGTTCTCCGCTATCCTTGCAAGCTTTCCCAAAGGAATTTCCCTCGTTTCAATCCTAACAACCGATATACCCTCCGGATAAATAAACTCCTTCTCGTAAACCTTTTCTATCCCCTCCTCCGAGAGGACACTTAATACGCTGTCAAGGGAGACGTATTTGTCCAATCCCACCACCGTTATACCAGACATCTTCATCCCTTTTGTCGTTGTAAAATTGTGGAAAAATACCTTTACCAACAATGGGTTTTCCTTAACATACCTGTATAGCCTGTTCTGCCATACTATTATCTCCGCTAAGGTCCTAGCATCCCTATCTTCCAAGTAAGCCTCCGTCCTTGACCTTATGAACATTATCGCCTCCCCCTGATCCCCCAATAGGAATTGAAGTTCTTCTTTTGGAACCATCTTTACTATCTCATCCACAACTTCCTTGTATTTCCTGATCTTTACACCGCTTATTGAAATTAGGGATTTTAGCCCTATTCCACCCTTTGCTGCAATTCTCAAAATCTCAATTATCCCTTGCTTATCCTTCAGGATCTCTGAGTCAGGTTTTAGGCTTGATATGGAAAGGACGATCAAGGCGTAATCCGAGGGATGTAAAACCCCTGCGAATATTCTCTTAATGTTATAACCCCTGTCGTGTATTACACTTGAAACAGCATCCAAAAGCCCCGCCCAATCCTTCGCAACCACCACAAAAAATACCTCCCCATCCTCAAGGAATACATCCGCCTGAGGTTCCTTACTTTCCTCCAATCTATCCAAAAGGGAAGAGACGAAATTTTCAAAATTCGCCGAAAGTTTTAACCAATTCGCCCTTAAAATTTTTCTCCAATTATATGCTTCAATCTTTTCCATTTGGAAAATTATAAGGTGGAATCCCAACCAAAACCGACAAAAATCTGCCCCCAAATACCCCTGTTTTCAACCTTCGGAACATCCCTTATTTCCCCAAAATCGGATTTCCATTGTGTTTGATAAATGGGAAAGGTATATCCAGCCCTAAATCCCATCAAAAACCCAAAATCAAAGTGGGCATTTAAGGAAATAGTTCCCGAATACTCCCCCTTATTTGCGTAAAAGGAAATTGCGGGATCTACCAAAATATCCGAAAATTCCGAATTTTTGACATATCCCCCCCTCAATTCAAACCTTGAATACCCCACACCCAAAGCTGGATAAACCAAAAACCTCCTTTCTTTCAGCCTACTATAGTATATGATGTATCCGAAATTTGCGGAAAAATCCGATGAGTTAAAGGTTATCCTTATGTTATCCCTGAAGCCCTCAACACCCAAAAATGTCCAAAAGTTTCCCAAAAAGACGATGTTATCCCTAACTATAAATCCACCAAAACCCACCTTCACCCTGCTAAACTCTCCAACTTGGTAGTATCTAGATATGGCGTTTAAAATTCCCGTAAAGTCAACGTTGGCCCAACCTGATCCGATAAAAAGCCCAAAGTTCATTTATATCTCCCCCAGAACTTCCCCATAAACGCTTCCGTCCGCAAGCCTCCTAAGGTTAGTTATCACCAGATCTTTTTTACCCCTCACATTTCCCTTTACCTTAAGCTCGCATAAATTATACTCCCCGAAGATAAGTATTGTCTTTCCATCGGTGCTTATTTCCATTTTACCATCGTTTTTTAGGACAAAAACGGGTTCGGGAAATCCATATCCGTATGGTTCTAAAAGCTCCTTATCCCTCCAAAACTCCTCATCAAAGAGATCTTGGGTGCTTATTTCAGCATCTATGTTTATAGTTCTGCCAAACCCTTGTGGTGCCTTCTCAAGGGTATAATCCTTCAATTTTTCCCTTAGAACCTCAAGCTTTGAGGTTTTTATCGTGAAACCACCCGCTAATGCATGCCCACCGTAATTCTCAAAGAGATGCCCCACCCTATCAAGGGCCTCAAATACGTTAAATGGTTCTATACCCCTAGCGGAACCCCTTGAAATCTCCCCATTGATGTTTATCACAAATGCGGGTTTTTCAAACATATCAACGAGTTTTGATGCGAGGATCCCCAAAACTCCCTCATGCAAACCCTCCAAATAAACAAAATTTATGGGTTCATCCATTTCAACAAAATCCAAGATCCTTTTTAGTTCCCTGTTTTGGATCCTCTGCCTTTCCCTGTTTAACCTCTCAACTTCTTCTGCAAATTTTAAGGCATCCTCACCTTTTATTTTAGTTAGGAGCTCAAAGGATTTCATGGCGGTCTCCATCCTGCCCGCGGAGTTCAACCTCGGGGCTATAACGAAGGATATTACCCAAGGTTTTATTGGTGGGTTTATGGATGCGCTTTTTAGTATAGCCTTAAAGCCCGCCTTGGCGGAGGCGCTTGATAGGACCTTTATACCATGCTTTACCATAGTTCTGTTTTCCCCAACAAGCAAACCCATATCCGCTATCGTTCCCACAGCCACCAGATCCAAAAGGACATAAAGCTTTTTCTTCCAATCCCTAACGTTTAACCTTTGAAGTAAGGCGTGGGCGAGTTTGAAGGAAACACCAACCCCCGTAAGGTTCTCATTTAAATACCCTTGGGGATGGATTATTAGGGTATCCGGGAGTTCCTTTGGCTTTAGATGATGATCCGTGATTATAACGTCAATTCCATAATTTTTTGCCTCTTCCACCTCTTTCTTTGATGAAATCCCACAATCAACGGTTATTATTAGATTAACCCCCATATCCTTGGCGATCCTTATAGCCTCCCCTGAAAGTCCATACCCCTCCGAAAACCTATCGGGAATATATGGGATAACATCAAATCCGAGATCGTTTAAAACCCTATAGAGTAAAGCCAGGGCGGTTATCCCATCCGCGTCGTAATCCCCATGTATTAAAACCCTCTCGTTAGTTTTAAGGGCAAATAAGATCCTATCAACCGCCTCGTTTATATTTTCCATAAGAAATGGATCGTAAAGTTCTCTGGTTTCCAGATCTTTTAAGCTTATTCCCCTGTTTGCCAAAACCTTCCTGAAAATTCTACCCAGCGGGGCATCCACCTCCTCATCCTTGGGAAGGACAAAAGAAAGCATGGCAATTTTGTATTATAAAGTCGGTTTTCAACTTTAAAATTTACACTTATGGAGAAGGTGATAGGGATAGATTTGGGGACTACAAACTCGGTAGTGGCGATAGTTGAGGGGGGTGAACCTATAGTTATACCGAACAGGCAAGGGGAGAGATTAACACCTTCGGTTGTTGCTTTTAGGGAGAACGGCGAAATTTTGGTGGGTTCTCCCGCAAAGAGGCAGGCCATAACAAACCCTCTAAACACGGTTTTCTCAATAAAGAGGTTTATGGGAAGGACTTACACGGAGGCGAAGCAAACTGGGGATGTGGATAGGGTACCATATAAGGTGGTTCCGGGTCCTAACGACAGGGTAGAGGTTGAAATACCGGCGATGAAAAAGAGATTTACCCCCGAGCAGATATCCGCCTTCATACTCTCCGAGCTCAAGAAAGCTGCGGAGAACTTTCTGGGAACCGAAGTGCATAAGGCTGTCATAACGGTGCCCGCGTACTTCAACGATCCTCAAAGGCAGGCAACCAAGGATGCGGGATTAATAGCGGGATTTAAGGAGGTGATTAGGATCCTCCCCGAGCCCACGGCGGCAGCTTTAGCTTACGGGCTAAATAAGACGGACAAAAAGCTAAAGGTAGCGGTCTATGACCTGGGTGGAGGAACGTTTGACATATCAATCCTTACCCTCGTTGAGGGAGCTTTTATCGTTAAGGCAACGCATGGGGATACACACCTCGGTGGGGATGACATAGACCAAAAGATAATAGAGTGGTTGATAGAGGAGTTTTATAGGGAGACAAAGATAGACCTTTCAAAGGATCCTGCGGCTTTACAGAGGTTAAAGGAGGCGGCGGAAAAAGCAAAAAAGGAGCTCTCCTTCCAGAGCGAAACGTTGATTAGCCTACCTTATATAGCATTTGATCCGGAGGCGAAGGTGGGACTCAACCTCGAGAGGGTTTTAACGAGGGCTAGGCTTGAAGCGATGGCTGAGGGTTTGATAAACAGGACTGTTGAGCTTATGAGACAAGCCCTTGACGAGGCGAGGATGACGAGGGATGAAATAGACGAGGTGATACTCGTTGGTGGGCAGACGCGCATGCCCCTTGTCCAAAGGGTGGTTGAGGAGTTCTTCGGAAAGAAACCCCATGCTGGTATAAACCCAGACGAAGTAGTGGCAATAGGTGCAGCTATACAGGCATCGATAGCTGTGGGTGAGATGAAGGACAAGAAGGATATTGTCCTCGTGGACGTCGTTCCACTATCCTTGGGCGTTGCAACGTTGGGGGATATATTTGATGTTGTGATCCCAAAGAACACACCTATACCCGTCAAAAGATCCAAAATATATACCACCGCTTACGATAACCAAACTGTCGTTACGGTTGAGGTTTATCAGGGTGAGAGAAAAATAGCATCTCAGAATAGGCTTTTGGGTAGGTTTGATCTAACCGGGATCCCGCCCGCTCCCAGGGGGGTACCCCAGATAGAGGTGACCTTTGAGCTTGATACGAACGGGATATTGCACGTTTCCGCAGTTGAGAAATCCACCGGAAAGAAGGCGGATATAAGGATCCACGCGAGGACAGGACTTACGGAGGAGGAAATTAAAAGGATGATAGAGGAGGCGGAGAGGTACAGGGAGGAGGATGAGAGGAGGGCGAGGATAGCGGAGCTTAGGAACCAAATAGACGCTTATATATACGAGGTTGAGAAAGCGACGAAGGAATTTGAAAAGAACCTTACGGAAGATGAAAAGAAGAGGATCAACGAGGGGATAAACAAGCTCAGGGAGGTTATGAATTCAAACGATGAGGAGAAGATGAGGAGGGAATTCGAGGAGTTCCAGAGGGTTTGGAACGGGATAATAACGAGGATCTACCAGCAAACGGGTACGAACCCACCCCAGGATGAAGGTCCAACCATAGAGGCTTAAAAACCTCCAAAAACGTTTAAACCGAAGTTCCAGGAGAACTTATCCATTTGATTATAAAGGAAGTTTAAATATCCGATAAATTTTAGGTTTTCAAATTCCTTGGAGATGGAGAAGTTTCCATATAGGGAGGGACCAGGGGGCTTTAAGATCCCCTCAGGTCCCGGCTCTTGAGTATAAAACCTGTAATATACCGAAAGGGAAAAGGGGGATTTTATCCTAAAAAATGGAGATAAAGCCCAGGAAGCCCCCTTCAGGATCTCAAAGCCAAAAAACTTATATCTGAAGGATAAGGAGTTATAAAATATCTCCCTCCCAAAAGCCCTATAAAAGCTCTCCCCCTCCAAAAACCAAACCCTGTATATGTACCCCCTAAAGATCCTTTCGTAGATCTCCCTTTCTACCTCTTCATCCCTAAAAATCTGGAAGCTTAAACCCAAACTGTCCCGAAGATACGATGTTGATAGGTTTAAACTTTTTATGGAGTTTAGGTCGGTCCTAAGGGAGAGGTTGAGATTTCCCGCGATGGAAAAGTTTAGGTCGTAAGTGGGTGTATCGGTGGGGAAATATAGAATCTCCCTCTTGTAGCTTCCGAAAGGTTTTGGGTAGAAGTTTCCGGAGCTATCCCTCTCGTAATCCCCCCACCCCTTCCCAACATAAACGAACCTCTCCTCCTTTTTAAAGGAAACCGAGGAGTTTAAGCTCATCCTGAAAAACCTCCAGATCCATTCAAAACTTAAAGATCTTCCCAGCTTAGTCTTGCCGTAATTAAACCTTATGTTTTCCCCATCAAATTCCAAAGCGAAGGATAAAAATCCATCCTCGTACCTTTTGAGATCGGCTGATATATTGCCAAAAATCACGGAAGACCCATAAGATCTGCCGAATGTATCCCTTGAAGTGATTCCTGAAATCGAGAAACTTGAGATAAACCCACCAAACTTATAGTTCTCCCAAACCTTTGAGCTGAAGAATTCCCCAAAAACTCCCCTCTCCTTCCCAAGCTTTATTCTCCCAAAGCTTGAACTTTTCCCATCCGTAAAACCCCCTCCCATTTCCCCAAAGATCCCATCAATGTTAGCTCCAAAACCCAAGTTTATGTTTTTGTTTGAATTTACGCCAACCTTGCTTAAAGGAACGTAGGGGTTATAACCCAAATTTCCAAAACTGAAGAAATATATAGATTTTCCCAGCTTGAAATTCCAATTGGAACCGAAATTTTTATTTGTATTAGCGGAGATCTCAATGGAACTTTCACCCGAAGAATAACCGAGGGAACCTACCCCCTCGTTTTCTACTCCTTCTAAGGGCCTTATGGTATAATTTCCACCGCTCCCCACGAACACAAACCTATCCCCCAAGAAGATATAATCCCCATTCTCAACCCTAACAAAATCGCATATTAAATCCCCGTTTTTAACATCTATGTAAAAGGTATCGTTGGAAAATTTATAATCCCCCTTTCCCCTGATGCAACCCTTAAATTTTTCCCCCTTCTCCGCCTCTTTTGAGAATCCCCTAACGAAGAAACCACCCTTCCTCAATATACCCCCAAAAACCGAAATTCTCTCCCCATTCGCCTCTTGGTACTCAACCGTCAATATATCCCCATCCTCAAACTCCCTAACATAAATAGCCCCATCCTTGATCTCATACCCACCTTCAAGTAGCCTACCGTTCAAATAAACCCTCACCGATCCCCGCAAGATCTTTTCGGGTAATATGTAAGGACCGTTATAACCTTTTATTAACCTAAAGCTAATTCTCTTAACATCCGAAATAGTCCTTAAAAACTTCAAGGTATCATCCCCGTAAAAAATTCCCAAACCCTCCCCCCTAAACCTTCCCACCATAAAGTCCTCCGTAAGGATACCTCCAAAAAAACCCATCCTTTCCCCCGATACTAAAGCCCTAAACTCTTGAAGTTCTTCCAACCTCTTCACCTCACCGCTTAAACCCCCCACATCCCTTATTAAAAGCGAGGACCTCCAACTACCCAAATAGCCTTTAAGTTTCAAATTTAAGCCATCCGTACCAAAGGAGTAATACCCGGACCATAAATTCTGTAAGGTGTCGGAAAAATAAGTTATTGAACTTTCGGATAGGAAGGGGGGTAGGAAAAATAGGCTGTAGGTCAATCAGAAGGTTTGGGAGAAGCTCAAGCTTAGGGTAATTGAGTTTGGAAGGAGGGGGGAAGGATCAAAGTGGGACAGATAAAGGGGTCTGTCCGTACTTATTACGAACGACGGGATGCTGTCGGGTTTGTATGGGTACCTGTAGGGGTAATCTTTGCGGGGAGAGTATGCATACGAAAGTCCGAAGTTTAGCGTCCTATTCCCAAGTATGTAGTTTATTTCCATCTTAAACGGGGTATAGTTGGTGTTTAGGCTGTAAATTATTGTGTCAAGGGAGGGAATGCCAGTAAATGGATAACCAACTTTTGCGGTTTTAAGCGGTGTGAAGGAATAAGAGATACGAACGTTTTCAGGTAAAGTTTTGGCGAGGAATCCGCCGAGGACCCCCATGAAAATATCCCCTATGCTCACGGGCGTTGTTTTCAGGATCTTTTCCTCGAAAAGCTCCCAGAAAACGGAGGATACGAATGGGAATATTATAGCCCTATTGTCCCTGAAGCTTAAAGTCTTCACCGCCCAGTAATACAAGAACATATGGGCAGGGTAGGACTGAAAGATAAAATCTCCGATATCTTTTGATGGTGGCAGGATGAAAAACTCAACCTCCCCTACTCCAACCCTGTAAGACTCAATCTTCCTCCCGAAAACATCCACGTAATCCGCCTTTTCAAAAAACGTTAGGATCCACATATTTTCTTCCAGTGATCCCTCATCAAAATTGCATCCCCCTCTATGTTGGGGCTTTCCGAAACTATGAATCCATCCGCCCCAAAATCACATAAAACTTCCAATATCTCCCTCCACCTAAGGTCCGATTCTTCCAAATTTAGATGGTGTTTTTCTCCCTTTGAGGAGTACGCTATTCCCGACATATGTATGTGCATATTTTTTATCCCCCTCT
>Ga0081478_148820_pt1 | contig 12558 bp, 9 predicted proteins | sample OctSprmetagenome_FD_70983 | JGI IMG/M metagenome (GOLD analysis project Ga0081478, IMG submission 70983) | Hot spring and microbial mat streamer communities from Octopus Spring Streamers, Yellowstone National Park, USA - T=80-84 v2 (version 2) | ecosystem: Environmental > Aquatic > Thermal springs... | reverse complement strand
CGCGCTCCCCGGCTTCCCCCGGGAAGCCCCACTCCCGCCCCCTCCGGCGGCCACGGGTTCGGAGTTGGACTGGAGCGGCTGGAGGTTTCCCTCCATACCGCTCCAATCCGTCGCTCTACCCCGTGACCAGCCTCCGGCGGGGCTGCGCTGGGACGCACTTCGGCGGGAACCAGCTATCACCGGGCTAGATTGGTCTTTTGCCCCTAGACGGGGGTCATGGGAGTGAATTGCACGTCAACACCCCTTCGGGCCTCCACCGGGGTTTCCCCCGGCTTCACCCTGCCCCCGCCTAGATCGCCCGGTTTCTGGTCTCACGGCTGTGACTCCAGGCCCTTGCAGACCCCGCCCCTCACGGGGATTAACCCCGCTGCGGGCATGTCGGTTTCCCTTCGGCTTCGGGGCTGACCCCCTTAGCCTCGCCACAGCCGTGAACTCCCCGGCCCGTGTTTCAAGACGGAAGGCACGACCCCGGTCCCCCCTCCTCGTACTCCCCGGTCGCCCGGGTTTCCTTCGGAGGGAGTCACCCCTTTCGGGCCGTGCCATGAGTAGCCGCGCGGTTTCAGGCTCTTTTCACCCCCTCTCCCAGGGTGCTTTTCAACTTTCCCTCACGGTACTAAGTTCGCTATCGGTCTCGGGACGTATTTAGCCTTGGAGGTCGAAGCCCCCCAACTTCCCACGGCAAAACCAAGCCGTGGTACTCTGATCCGCGGCACGGGCCCACCAGGTTTCGCCTACGGGGTTTGACCTGGGGGACGCGGCAATAAAAGTATAAAAGAATTAAAGCTGTTTAAAGAGGAGATGTGTTTGAGGAACCTTTTACTAGGAACTTCATCTCTTATTCTTATTCTTTCTCTATATGTTTTACAAGATTGCTAAAAACACTTCTCATAATATTTCCTTTCTCATTATAGTAATACCAGCCATCAGCATATAGGAAGTCTATTAATCCTGATCAACATAATAAGTTAGCCGCGTCGCCCCAGCCTATCACCCTCTGCGGCGGGGCTTTCCAGCCCACTTCGGCTACCTGGTGTCGGCCCGCTGGGGGTCGGACCCCCAGCCGCGGACCCTGTAACCCCACATCCCCACCGGCTCGTCGCCGGCGGGTTTGGTTTGGGCTGTCCCCCTTTCGGTCGCCCCTACTCAGGGGATCTCGATTGATTTCTCTTCCTCCCCCTACTAAGATGTTTCCGTTCGGAGGGTTCCCGTCCAGGGCCTGGGGTTGCCAGGCCCCAGACGCCACGGGTTTGCCCGTGGCAGGAGTTCCCATTCGGGGATCCCGGGTTCGACGGCTGCCTGCGCCTCCCCCGGGCATTTCGCCGCTTGCCGCGCCCTTCTTCGGCGCCCGAGCCGAGTCATCCACCGCGCGGCGTCGTGCCATGGCCCCCAGGGAGGAGCCAGCCTGGTGTATGCTATGGGCTGCCAGCGCTCATAGAGGCTCATCAATAAGCCCCTCGCGAATCAGCCCAAAAGGGCCTCATAGAAGAGGCACCCCCAACCCTTTACATACCCCACACCAGAATCCCCGAGGGGAGGTGATCCAGCCGCACCTTCCGGTACGGCTACCTTGTTACGACTTCTCCCCCCTCGCAGAGGCTGGGTTCGACCCACCCTCGCTGGGAAAACCCAGCGAGAGCAGGCCTCACCCAGCCCCCGCTCGGGTGAAGCGACGGGCGGTGTGTGCAAGGAGCAGGGACGTATTCACCGCGCGATGTTGACGCGCGGTTACTAGGGATTCCGCGTTCACGAGGGCGAGTTTCAGCCCTCGATCCCAACCACGGCGGGGTTTGAGGGATTACCTCCCCCTTTCGGGGTCGGAACCCGCTGTCCCCGCCATTGTAGCCCGCGTGCAGCCCGGGGGTTTCCCGGCCGTGGCCCCAGCGGACTTCATGATTCTAAGAACCTACTATCACGAATAAGCTTAATCCTTATCCTTTCTCTATGATGAGGATTTAACAATAAACTAGCTATCTTCCACGCAAATGGTGAGTCTATATGTACTTCATATCCATCTTTTTATTAGCTTTATGTGCAAGTTTCTCCACATTCTCCTCATCCTCAGACACTCTACACAGACCAATTAAATTAAAAGCAAACATATATAAAACAACCCGCCAGAGCCACGGCTTTCGGGGCTTCAGCGGGATCGTCCCATATGAGACGGATCCCTATGCTGACCTGCCGTGGCCCCCTCCTTCCTCCGCCTTGAACAGCGGCAGTCCCCCCAGTGTGCCCACCCCCCGGAGGAGGCGGTAGCAACTGGGGGCGGGGGTCTCGCTCGTTGCCGGACTTTCGGCCCCGGGAGGGAGAAGAGGAGAAGAGAAGATTCATCTTTATCCGCTATTCTTACAAAATACTTCCTATCTCTTTTATAACGATATAGATAACTATCGCCTTACACGTATCCGGCTAGATATTCCAGCCAATTCACGACAAGAACCCCCATAATCTTAATATATCTATAATCTCCCTCCCTGGGTTAACCGGACACCTCACGGCACGAGCTGGCGACGGCCATGCACCTCCTCTCAGCGCGTCAGGCAAGGTCGTCAGCCTGGCCATCATCCTGCTGTCGCCCCCGGTGAGATTCCCGGCGTTGACTCCAATTAAGCCGCAGGCTCCACCCCTTGTGGTGCTCCCCCGCCAATTCAGGGAGAGGTGGAGGGTTTAAGCTATGCAGAAGCTTTAAAACCAACCCAAATTATTAAATTTAGCCCTCCACCTACTCTTTCCTTTAAGTTTCAGCCTTGCGGCCGTACTCCCCAGGCGGCGGGCTTAACGGCTTCCCTGCGGCACTGGGCGGACTCTAAGTCCGCCCAACACCTAGCCCGCATCGTTTACAGCCGGGACTCTCCGGGACACTGCCGCGGGAAGATCCACCATATGCTATGACTATCTTTATATCTTCTTAATCTAACTTTCAGAACCTTACCATATACCCTCTCTATTAGAGTAGCAAGAGTCATTACTTCGTCTTCGGCTCCAGTAGCTATAGCAATGCCCCTTTCCTCAAACTATCCATCAAAACTATCCATCACCGAGAAATCCTCCTAGCAGATAAGCCTTTTCACATCTCATTTCCATAACACCTACAACAAATCCAAATATAAAGTATATAATTTTATATAAAACCCGCGGCATGTGCCTACCCGGGTATCTAATCCGGTTCGCTCCCCCGGCTTTCGGCCCTCACCGTCAGGCGCGTTCCAGCCGGGCGCCTTCGCCACTCACCTGGCGGGTGTAGATGATCTATTATAGGAAACCTGGCACCCGCCATCTGGTGGTCCTCCCGGGATTATCGGATTTCGCCCCTACCCCGGGACTACCCCCGGCCTCTCCCGCCCTCTAGCCCGGCAGTATCCCCGCCCACCCTCGGGTTGAGCCCGAGGATTTCAGCGGGGACTTACCGGGCCGGCTACGGCCGCTTTAGGCCCAATAATCGTCCCGACCATCCGCGCCGAGGGTCCCGGCTAGGTATAAGTAATTAGGAAGTATAATCTTTTTTCCACTTAAAATGTGACATAATATACCTAATATACCCGGGACACCTCGGTCTCGCGGGGCTGGTATTACCGCGGCGGCTGACACCAGACTTGCCCCCCGCTTATTCCCCCGCCTTCTTACAGCGGGGAAAAGCCCCTCTTCGGGGCACTCGGGGTGACCCCGTCACGGTTTCCCGCATTCCGCTAGGGGTGGGAGGTCTTCTCCCATCCCCTATTTGCGGAGGTTTCGCGCCTGGTGCGCCCCATAGGGCCTGGGCCCTTGTCTCAGGGCCCATCTGGGGGCTCCCGCTCTCACGGCCCCTACCCGTTATCGGCTTGGCGGGCCGTTACCCCGCCAACTACCATGATGGGCCGCAGCCCCATCCTCGGGCGCCCACACCAACATCTTGGTGTGGGCCTTTGGGCGGGGAACCGTTCCAGGCCTCCCCGCCTATCGGGGATTAGTCCCAGTTTCCCGGGACTATCCCCGTCCCGAGGGTAGGTTAGCCACGTGTTACGCAGCCGTCCGCCACGCCCCTTTCTGGGGCGTACGACTCCCATGGCTTAGTCCCACCCCGATAGCGGTCGGGTCCGCCAGGATCAAGCGGAGTCGCGGCCGCAAGGCGTGGCCGCGGGGGATCCTGGTGTGGAGTGTTATGCAGGTTGGAGGTGCCTCTGTCGGATCCGAGCCTCTCGGGGTTAGCTCCCCGGGGCTTCGGACCCCCATTGATAAATGTTAATATGTCCCCGCGATTGGAGGCCGGTATCTCATCCAGGGATGTTACATCCCCGTCAACCCGAGCCGCCGCCGGGTATCGCGGGGAGGGGAGAGCCCATTATATTTAGTGGTTTCTGAAGCTTATAACTGTTTCCCCGAGGATCCTGAGGTGTTAAGAGGGTAGGTAGTATTTATTTTCTTATATTTAAAACCCATCCATAATTCTCTGGGAAGCGGGGTTTAGAAATGTATATAAAAAACCTAGAGGAGCTATCGAGAAGCAAGGTGCATAGAGATGTGGTTGAGGTGTTGGAGGAAGGGTTAAAAGCCATAGATCCTGAGATATCTTTACCCAAAATAGTGAGGATTGAGGATAACTCAATATATATAGCAAATTATAAAATCGAGATCAGAGGCAGAATCTATGTAGCAGGGTTTGGAAAAGCATCTGCAAAGATGTTGAAAGCCCTCACAAAGATTATGAGGTGGAAGATAGATAAAGGAGCCATAATCGTGCCTAAGGGATATAATATAGTGGGGGATATACCACAAGGAATCGAGATCCTCGTAGGGGAGCACCCAATACCAGGAAGAGATACCATTAGATCCTCAGAAAAGCTTCTAGAGATATTAGAATCAGTAGAGATTGGGGACACAGTAATACTACTCATATCTGGAGGAGGCTCATCACTATTCGAAATACCCATGGAGGGGATAGAGATAGAGGAAGCGGCAGAGCTAACCAAAGCACTACTAAGATCCGGAGCAACAATTGAAGAGATAAACACCGTGAGAAAACATATATCCAAAGTCAAAGGAGGAAAACTTGGAAAACTCCTCAAATCCAGAGGAGCAAAGATAGTAACCCTTATAATGAGCGACGTAATAGGAGACCCAATAGACATAATAGCCTCAGGCCCAACAGCCCCAGATAGTTCAACATACTGTGATGCACAGAGAATCCTGAGAAAAAGACTATTAGGCTATAAAATTCCAGAAAGTATATGGAAAACGATCGAGAGAGGATGCAGAGGAGAGCTCGAGGAAACCCCCAAACCCGGTGATAAAGATCTAGAAGAGATATTAAATATAGTTATAGCCTCCAGCATAGACAGCTTAAAAGAAATGAAGAGAAAATCAATTGAAAAGGGCTATAACACCATAATACTAAGCAACACCATAGAGGGAGAGGCAAGGGAGGTGGGCAAGGTATTTGCAGGAATAGCGAGATCGATAGCAGCGTTAGGAGAACCCCTAAAGCCACCTGCAATTATACTAGCATCAGGAGAAACAACCGTAGAGGTTAGAGGATCAGGGATAGGGGGGAGAAACCAGGAGCTAGCCCTCTCAGCATCAACAAAACTCGATAGATGCCCAGGATGCCTAGTAGTCTCACTGGGAAGCGATGGGGTAGACGGAGTAAGCCCTGCAGCTGGGGGGATAGGGGACTGGCTAGTATGTAGAGACGCAGAATCTATGGGGATAGATGTTGAGAAGCATCTCGAGGAGAACGACAGCTATACAGCACTTAGCAGGCTAGGAAGGAGCGTCTACACAGGCTTTACAGGAGTAAATGTAGGAGATCTAATGGTGATAGCGGTTGGAAAGAGCGGCTAGAAATAATACTACAATTTATATTTGTTGAAAGTATAGTATAAAAAAGCCGGGGGTGGGGGGTTGACGAGGGAAAGAGGTATGGGCACAAAGCTAATACATTCGGGAGAGGACATTTTGGTTCCAGAAAAACCTTTAGAGGTGCCCATATACCTCTCAGCAGGGTTTATAACACCATCACTAGCAAGAATCTACCTATACTCGAGGGAGGCAAATCCAACAGTAACAGCATTGGAGGAGAAGATCGCAGAGATAGAGGGATACCCCTCAGCAGTAGCTTTCTCTTCAGGCATGTCAGCTATATCAACTATTTTCCTCACCCTTTTAAAGCCAGGATCTAAGATGGTTATTCAAAGAGACATATTTGCGAGAACAATAGTGCTTGCAAGAGAATTCTCTGAGAAAATAGGCTTTAAACTCATAGAATCATCGCCAGAAGAAGTTATAAACGAGGTTGAGAGGTGGAAACCAGATCTAGTCTTCATAGAATCCGTTTCAAACCCATTATTAAGAGTAATAGATATATATGAGCTAGGAAAACTCTGCAGAGAAATAGGATCTATTCTAGTAGTCGATAACACAATACCAACACCCATAAATCTAAGACCATCAGAGGCAGGAGCACACATAGTTGTACACAGCGCATCAAAATACCTGGGAGGACATAACGATATCATAGGCGGAGTAGCTACTGGAGAACCAGAATTAATGGAAGAGATAAGGGATAAAAGATCGGATTTCGGGACAATAATGGATCCATTCACAGCATTTCTAGTAATAAGAGGTCTCAAAACACTACATATAAGGATGCACCATCACAACGAAAACGCTGAAAAACTTGCAAAAGCGCTAGAAGTAAATAAAAAGATCTCTAAAGTCTATTACCCAGGTCTTGAGAGCCACCCGAGTTATAGCATAGCAAAAAAGATCCTTAAAGGCTTTGGAGGGATCGTTAGTATAGAAATCAAAGCAGATATGGAGGCAACACTAAAGTTCATGAAAGAGCTAAAAATAGCTAAACCTGCAGGAACCTTCGGAGGACCTGAAACCCTGGTAAGTCACCCAGCCACAATGAGTCATAGGCATTACTCAAAGGAAGAAAGGGAGATGCTGGGGATAAGCGATAGCCTAGTAAGGATCTCAGTTGGTTTAGAAAATATAGAAGATATAATAGAGGATATAGAGGAAGCCCTCTCTAAGATCTGAGATGCCCCTTAATCTTTATAATACCCATGGTGTCAGCAGCCTCGAGACACCATCTAGCAACAAGCTCAGATATCATAGAGACCGCGGATTCTTCTCCAATATCAACACCCAGATATCTCCTATACGTTTCTCTAGCAACCTCAGGATCTATCCTAGCCTTTATCGATAAGGCAAGAACAGAGACTATTGCCTGGACATCTCTGCTGGAGCTACTCGCAACAAGATCTCTCAGAAACATCAGATCTTGTGTAGTTATCACCACAGAACCTGGATCCTTACCTTTCTCCCTAGCGACCTCCTGGTAAATCCTTATCGGGGTATAATCGCTAACAAGCTTACCAGATGCCAAAAGAGGCATCCAACCTTCGGAAGATGTCTGACTACCCAGAGGCAAGGCTAATGCCTCTTCCTACCAAGCCTTTCATGAGCCCTTGCAAGCTGATCCGAAGCTAGGGCAGCAACTAGGTTCACCTCACCCGCTAAGGCAGCCGAGGCCACGATCTCAGCAAATTTAACGGAGTTAATTCCAGGGGGATCCCCAGAACCATATACCCCCAGCAACGAGAGAGCCTCCTTCTGAGTAGGCAGCCATGTGCCCCCGCCAACAGTGCCGACCTCTAGGCTTGGAAGTGTTACAGATGCATATAGATCACCATCTTGGGTCTCCTCCATCCAAGTATAGGCTATGCTGCTCTCGACAACTTGTGCAACATCTTGACCAGTTGCGATAAATATAGCTGCAATTACGTTAGCCACATGAGCATTCAACCCTATACCCCCGGCCATGGCTGTTCCAAGTAGATTCTTCCTACTATTCACATCAACCATAGCATTAACCGAGGTTTTCAAAACGCTGCTAACCACATCTTTTTTAATAACTGCTTCTGCAACAATACTTTTACCCCTACCGAGTATCGAGTTAATATAAGCCGGCTTCTTATCAACACACATATTACCGCTCAAAGCAACTAGCTCGGTCTCACCGAATTTCTCCTCTATATACTTAGCAGCCTTGTCAACAGCCATAGTAACCATATTCATGCCCATAGCATCACCTGTTGTGAATTTAAACCTCAGCCACACGTTATTACCAGCTATATATGGTTCTATAGCTACTAGTTTCCCATATCTAGTGGTGCTCTCTGCAACCTTTTTTATATCCTCTATGTTGTTCAAAACCCATTTAGCGAGCTCAACAGCCTTCTTAGCATTAGCAGTTTTAAAGAGCGGAGCCCTCGTCATGCCATCTCTATATACAGTTGCAAAAGCCCCTCCGCTCAATGTGATAGCCTTAGCCCCCCTAGAAATGCTCGCTACTAAAGCACCTTCCGTAGTGGCTAGGGGTATGTAGAAATCACCATGCACATGCTCACCAACTATTTTCAGAGGCCCTGCAACACCTAGGGGTATTTGAACAGCACCTATAGGGTTCTCAATATTCCTTCCAACAACCTCCTCAAAATCTATAATTGTCGAACCTATAGAAGAAAGGGAAATACCTTTTATATCCTCAAAATATAGTCTTCTTATAACAGCCCCCAGGTTTTTATTCCCAGCTATGTTATCTATTTCACTAAATCTGATCTCTCCCCTACGCAGTTTATCTAAGATCTCCTGGATCTTATCTCTTTCAGGAGCTCCTTCCATGATGAACACCTATAGCCGGCCTAAACTTCAGCCCATATGTGATCAAACCTGAGGAGCCATCTACTCTTAGCCTTCTAAGCACAGCCTCAACCCTCATACCTTTCCTCAAATCCTTAGGATCTATATCAACTACCTGCCCATACATGTTAAAACCCTCATCAAGCCTGATCAAACCTATTATTAGTGGTGCGCTATCTTGGAACCTAGATGATACCTGGTATAAAATTGTGTACTCAACAAGGGTACCTAGACCTTTGGATATCATGACTTCAACATCCCTTGATGAACATCTAACACAGGAAATTCTGGGCGGGTAGAACATATAGCCACAGGATCTACACTTAGCATATTTAATTCTATAAAGAATATCTCTCAGCCTCCAGATCCTCGGTGGAGAGTCCCTAACAGCCATTTACCTCGCCCTCCTAAGGATAGCTATATAGCTTTGTGCACCAGCACCATTCATGCTTTGTGCAGCAGCATAGCCATTGCTCATATCAACGCCAATAGGATTCCACCCCCCTACCAAGATCTGGAAGAGTTCGTATACCTGGTAAATACCCGTAGCACCCCACGGATGTCCCCTAGCTTTCAAGCCACCACTTAGATTAACATATACCCTATCTATAGATGAAGTATCTGGCGAAAACCTCTTTGGAGCCTCGCCTCTCTCAGCAAAGCCCATGGACTCGAGGATTATATATGAATATGGCGTATAGCTATCGTGGATCTCTAGGTAATTGATCAAATCTCTATTTATCCCAGCCATTCTGAGAGCCTCCCCAAAGCTCTCACGTATTGAAGAGAAGAAAAGAGGATCCTCTCTCGAAACAGCATCATGAGCGTCGTTAGAAGATCCTATCCCCAAGATCTCTGCAGCAACATCTCCAGGTTTACTGCTCATATATACAGCCGAAGCACCATCCCCAAAGGGATACGCATCTAGAAGCCTAAGAGGCTCAGATATAATTGGTGAGTCCCTATATGCGTCAGCCTTTATCATGAATTTAAGTTGGGCATGTGGATTTCTAACAGCATTCCTATGCATAGTAATAGGCCATTTAAAAAGCTCTTCATAGCTATATCCATACCTAGCCATATAGAGCTTCGCGATCATCGAAGCTTCAGATGCAGGGGATATACCATATAACCCCATATACTCGGAATCCCCTATCATCGAGTAGACCCTCACTATATGGCTTGTAGCCAACTCCGTTATCTTCTCAACACCTATAACAAGCACCCTATTAACAAGACCAGAAGCTATTAGTGAATAAGAAGCCATTATAGCAGCGAGACCGCTAGCCTCACCCATCTCAACCCTAAATACCTTTAGCCTTCTCAACCCTAGATAATCTGCTATTACACCTGCGAGTCCTATCTGTTCTCCCATAGACTCTGGCGACATAGACGATACAACGACAGCCTCCGGTTCTATAGCGCTGAATCTCTTTTCCATTCTTCTAATACTCTCTAGCGCAAGGGCCTTGTAGCTCTTATCAAAGTGTCTATCAATCTCTATAGCTCCAGCTGCATTTATATATACCCGCCTAGTCATCTGATATAGCCTCACAGCTTAACTATTTTCTTTCTATACTTAACATACTCTCCATACTGTATATATAGCTTCCTATTAATCAGATCGTCTAATCTGGGAGCTAGATCCCTTCTCTCCTCAATACGATCTTGAATCACTATCGAAAATGCATCAGCACCAGCACCACTACCAAATGGCGCAAGCAAAATTCTGGAGCCGGGCTTAGCGATATCCAGGATCCTGACAAGCCCTAGAAGAGCAGAGCCATTATACGTGTTGCCTGTATAGGGAGTGACCATGCCAGGCAATATCTTTTCCCTCGGAAAGCCTAGTTTCTGCCCAACCTGTAGTGGGAACTTACCGTTAGGCTGATGGAACACTGTATAGTCAAAGTCAGATATGCTTAGCCCAGTCTTCTCGAGAAGCCCCTTAACAGCGTTGATTATATGGCTGAAATAGGCTGGCTCACCAGTAAAGCTCTCCCCATGCTCTGGATATGGAGAGCCCTCCCTTCTCCAGAAGTCAGGTGTATCTGTAACATAGCTATAGCTAGCCTCAATAACCGCCACAGAATCTTTGGGAGAACCTATTACAAAGGCCGCTCCCCCGCTGCTTGCACTAAACTCAAGCAGATCTCCTGGAGAAGCCTGGGCAGTATCTGCTCCAATTACTAGCGAAGCCCTAACCATATTGCTTGCAACAAGCCCTATACTTATCCTCATAGCTTCCGAGGCAGCCCTACATGCAAACTCCAAATCCGAAGACATCTTGTTAGGGGGTATACCGAGCGCCTCAGCTATTATAGTTGCGCTGGGCTTTACAGCATAGGGCTTGGATTCGGTGCCTACAAATATTGCACCTATTTCACTGGGATCAATGCCGGCTCTCATTATAGCATATCTCGACGCCTCCCAACCAATTGTAATCGTATCCTCGTCTATAGCCCCAACCGCTTTCTCCTCGATCCAGAGGGATTTTACTACAGTCTCATCATAGCCCCAGATCCTAGCAATTTCAGAGACCTTTAACCTATATATAGGTATATAAGCGCCCCAGCCTAAGATCCCTGCCCTCGGTCCTGCTACCAACGCTAACAATTGTAGCACCTCTTAAACATTCTATGAGGGGTATATAAGTTCGCCAACTGTTGAATTTAATATCGACAATCGTCTAATACATCAGATTTTCTTCAAAATAACTGCAGTCGAAACAGATAATATATATGAAAGTGGAAATAGAGAGCCTATTGATTCAAGCCTATGAAGCGCATTAAATATCTTAGTTGTTAACTTGCCTCCCCTCTCAGAGATCCTCGAAGGCATAAGAGCTGTGAATGTATGTATAGGCTTTATGCTGACTACCTTAAAGCCGCTCATCTTAGAAGCCCTAAGGACTTCTCGGAGTGAATGGACCTTTATATAATATCCACCTAGGTCCCAATAAAATTTATAGCCCTCGCCAAAACCGCTCATAAGGGATGAGAGATACCCCCAAGGGGAGTTATTGAATATAAGTGTTTCATAGAGATTATCGAGACTGCTAGCATTATCAAAGTCAAAAACAAGATAGCCTCCCATCTTAAGGATCCTATTTACACTCTTGAAAAACATCTCCAGCTCCTCAATATGATTGATAACAGAGCCTAGGGACACAGCTAGCTCAAAAGCGCCTCTCCTAAATGGAGCTAATCTAGCATCAGATACAATGCCCTCAAGCCCTCTCGAACTGAGTACATAAACAGATCTAGGAGATATATCCAACCCAACAACCACGTACCCTTTACCCATTAAATAATTGCTCCAGAAACCAGTACCACAGCCTAAATCCACAACTAAAGATCCCTTAGGAACATATTTTAGAACTCCATCGACGATCTTTTTGAGCGATAAATAGTGCTCCCTATAGAAAGGAGAGAGCTCGGTAAAAAATTGATCGTAGAGCTGAGCAACCGAGTCATAAAACTCTATAAGCCTTGCTATAGAAGATCTAGTATTCATATTTCCAGCATCTCCCTTCCTAGCTAGAATATTACTAGATGATGACGTTCACCCGCACCCCTATATTTCTTCCAATAATTATAATGTAAATAATAAGTTTTTAAATGCAAGCCATTATATAAGTTGGCTGGATCTCAAAGCTCTGCGAGTCTCTAATTTCATTTATAAGATCTTTACAATTGAAAGCTTCGCCTTTCAAGGCAGAGATGGCGTCTATAAGCCCTGTATCCTCTGGTATTCTCGATGACGGTGATGCATGAAAGTCTCGGGGGCCACCTCTAGCAATACTCAAGATGCTGGATACACTAGGTTAAACATATGCCTTCAAGGCTATGATAAAGTCCATAGCCCTAAGTT
>Ga0081478_126174_pt1 | contig 12617 bp, 11 predicted proteins | sample OctSprmetagenome_FD_70983 | JGI IMG/M metagenome (GOLD analysis project Ga0081478, IMG submission 70983) | Hot spring and microbial mat streamer communities from Octopus Spring Streamers, Yellowstone National Park, USA - T=80-84 v2 (version 2) | ecosystem: Environmental > Aquatic > Thermal... | reverse complement strand
CCAGAAGGGCTGGCAGGATCTGGTGCCAGATCCCCTTCTCCTGAAGTTCCCGAAACCGCCGCCAGGCGGTCTGATAGGCGCCGTATGGGCGAGGCATATCGCACCACCGGCAGCCGGTAACCCGCACATCCAGGATCCCGTGGAGGACCTTACGGTCATCCACCCGGGGCCTCCCGGTTTGGGCCCTGGGCGGCCGCAAGGGCGCAAGGAAAGCCCACTGCTCATCCGTCAACTCCTGAAACCCCATCGGCCTTCCCCTCCCAGGCAGGTTGTCCAGAGACAAAGTATACTACAATCGGACACCCGGGTTTTGAGATGAGTTCAAGGAAAAACCATCGGATCCAGCACATCCAGCGGAGGGAGATCGCCCGATGAGCCTGGTCGTCTATAACTTCCTCACCCGCCGCAAGGAGCCCTTCATCCCGCTGCATGAGGGACGGGTCCACATGTATGTGTGCGGGCCGACCGTCTACGACCACGCCCACGTCGGCCACGCCAAGCTCTATGTCTCCATGGACGTCATCGTCCGCTACTTCCGCTACCGCGGCTACAAGGTCCGCTACGTCCAGAACATCACCGATGTGGGGCACCTGCTGGACACGGGTGAGGACCGCATCTTGAAGGGGGCGGCGCGGGAGCGCCTGGAGCCGATGGAGCTGGTGGAGAAATACATGCGCAGCTACTTCGAGGATATGGACGCCCTGGGCGTGGTCCGGCCGGACATCTCCCCACGGGCCTCATGCCATATCCCCGAGATGATCGAGATGATAAAGGTCCTGATCCAGAAAGGCCATGCCTACGAGGTCAACGGCTCCGTCTACTTCTCGGTGGAGTCCTGGCCGGAATACGGGAAGCTGTCGGGCCGCCGTCTGGAGGAGCAGGAGGAGGGCGCGCGGGTCCCGGTGCGGGAGGAGAAGCGTCATCCCGCCGATTTCGCCCTCTGGAAGCGCGCCGAGCCGGAGCACATCCTGCGCTGGCCCAGCCCCTGGGGCTGGGGCTACCCGGGGTGGCACATCGAGTGCTCGGTGATGGCCACCAAATACCTGGGCCAGCCCTTCGACATCCATGGCGGCGGCATCGATAACCTGTTCCCCCACAACGAGAGCGAGATCGCCCAGGCCGAGGCTGCCAACGGGGTGCCCTTCGCCCGCTACTGGCTGCTCACCGGCTCGCTCACGGTGAACGGCGTCAAGATGAGCAAAAGCCTGGGGAACGTGGTGCGCATCAAGGACGCCCTGCAGCGCTACCGTCCCCAGGCCATCCGCCTCTTCATCCTCTCCAGCCATTACCGCTCGCCCATCGATTACAGCGAGGAGGCGATGGAGGCGGCCGAGAAGGGCCTGGACCGTCTCTGGAACACGGTGATCGAGGTGCGGGAGCGGCTGGCCCGCGGGGACGCCCCTGAGTCGGCGGAGCCGGAGGCGTTTATGGAGGAGATCCAGCGGGCGCGGCGCGCCTTCCTGGAGGCGATGGACGACGATTTCAGCACGCCGGAGGCCCTGTCGGTCCTCTTCGAGTTCTCCAAGGCCGTCAACGGCCTCCTGTTCGGCGGGGCCACCGTGGGCCGTCCCGTCCTGGAGGCCATCGACGCCGTCTACCGGGAGCTCGGCGGCCAGGTCCTGGGCCTGATCCCCGATGAGATCCGGCCGGACGTCCCCTCGGACCTGGTGGCGGGGCTGGTGCAGTTGCTGATCGAGCTGCGGGCGGAGGCCCGCCGCCAGCGCGACTTCGCCCGGGCCGATCAGATCCGCGAGCGCCTGCGGGCCCTGGGGATCCTCCTGGAGGACCGACCCGACGGCACGGTCTGGCGGATGGGACGGGCGGGATCTTAGAGGCTGATGTCCTGATCAAAGAAACGATTCTGCACGAGTTGGAAGATCTAAAGGAGAACCAACTTCCGGAGGTCCTGGATTTCATCCGCCTCCTGAAGTCCAGGGGAGGCAAGGAGCGGATTATCCTCATGGACGCCGCAGACTATCGCATCCTGCGAGCCGTAGCGGCTTATCGGACGAGGCCGCCGCATCCTTCTCCCCTCGCCGAACCGACGCTGGAACCGGTCGGGTTGAGCGAGGAGGAACTGAGGCCGGAGGCGGAGGAAGCAGCCGATGGATCCCAGGCCCGATGGAATCAAATCATTGCCGCTTATCTGGACGGTCACATTAATCTCGGACGTGCGGCTCGGCTGCTGAACCTCCCCATCGATGATCTCAGGGAACGCTTCCTGCGGCTGGGCGTGCCCTTGCGGCTTGGGCCGGAAACGATGGAGGAAGCCCAGGCAGAGATCACGGTCGGCCTCTCCATCGAGACCCCTTAGTTGGAGAGCGCAGTGATCCTGCTCGACACCACGGTCCTCAGCAATTTCGCCCGCATCGGCCGAGATGAAGATGCTCAGAGCCGGTTACCGATCGCCGGTGAAGAGCATATCCGAGATCCTAGGTTTTCGATCGCCACAGGAATAAAGCGATCGCCCAGCCGATCGAATGAGCCAAGCGTGGAAAAGGGGGCGACCTTTCAGGTTTGATTCGGAGGCCTCGATGAACTGGAATCCCTCGCCCCAGGAGCGCCGTCGGTTGCTGGAGGAGGAGCTTCAGCGTTTTGTAGAGATCCTGCGTCAGGAGATCGATCCAGAACGGATTATCCTCTTTGGATCCCTGGCGACTGGAGAAATTGGGCCATGGTCAGATATTGATCTCGTCATTGTGATGAAAACGGATAAGCCGTTCATCGAGCGCCTTCACACCATCCGGCGGCTCCTTCAGCCCCGCGTGGCCACTGATCTGCTGGTCTACACGCCGGAGGAGTTCGAGCAGCTCGCCCGGGAACGGCCATTTGTGCGGGAGGAAATCCTGGCCAAGGGGGTGCTTCTCTATGCGCGAGGCGGCTAAGCCATGGCTCGATCTCGCCTATCAGGATCTCCTTGCCGCGAAAGCGCTCGACGAAGAAGGAATCTATAACCTTGTCTGCTTCCACGCGCAACAATGCGTTGAAAAGTCTCTCAAAGCTCTGCTCGTCGCTCTGGGTCATCCACCACCCCGCCTGCATTCCGTGTCGGAGCTTCTGAGGCTCATTCCTCCAAATTTGTTTTCAGACCTCTCGCAGAACTTGGCGATTTTCGACGACTACTACATACCAGTTAGGTATCCGGATGCTCTCCCAGGGTCTCTCCCCTATGGCCTTCCAGGAGAGCAAGAGGCCCGCGTGGCCCTTGAGCTAGCCGAAGTCGTGATTAAGAAGGTCCTTGACCAGCTCCGCACTCTTTAGAGCAAGTTGCTCGTAGTCCGCCGCGGCGGCCTCAGGATCCCCTGCGCCCAATACCATTCCAGAGTGCGGCGGGCTCCCTCCTCAAAGGGCGTGGGCTCGAACCCCAGCTCCCGCCGGGCTTTCTCCGAGGAGACCACCCAGTCGTAGAACACATACGTGGCCAGGGTCAGCGGGTAATAGGGCTCCCGCCCGGTGAGGTCCGCCAGCTTCGTCCAGGCCCAGGCCAGAGCTCGCATGGGAGCCGCCGGGACGTTGATCCGCCATGCGGGAACCCCGGCGAGGCGGGCGACGATCTCGTAGATCTCCCCGTGGGTCCGGCTTCGATCGGCCACGTTGTAAACCTCCCCCACCCGCCCCCGATGCAGCGCCGCCTCGATCACCCGACAGAGGTCCGGCACGAAGATAGGGAACGTGTAGCGGCGGCCGCCGTGGACCTGCAGGCGCAGCCCGCGCAGGAAGTCCTCGAAGAACAGCCGGTTGAAGGCGTAGCGCCCCCAGGGGCCGTAGAAGGCTCCCGGGCGCAGGATCACCGCCGGGAGCCCTCTCCCGACCGCCTCCTGAACCAGCCGCTCGCCCTCCCACTTCGTCCGCTGATAATCATCCACCGGCCGGCAGGGATAGGTTTCATCGATCACCGCGCCCGGACGCGGCCGCCCCACCACCGCCACCGTGGAGATGTGGACGAACCGCCTCACACCCGCGGCCAGGGCCGCCTCCGCCACGTTCCGTGTCCCCTCGACGTTGACCCCCCAGTAGCGCGCCCGCGGACCCCAGAACCGGAAGTAGCCCGCCGCGTGGATCACGGCGTCGCAGCCCTCCACCGCCGCCCGCACGGAGACAGGGTCCTGGATATCCCCGAAGGCGATCTCCACTCCATGGGCGGCCAGGAACTTCCAGTCTGAAATCGGGCGAACCAGGGCGCGCACGCGATATCCCTGCTCCGCCAGATATGGGCAGAGGTTCCGCCCCAGGAAGCCCGTGGCGCCGGTCACCAGGATGCGCATGGCCGGCTATGGGGAGCGCTCGAGATCGTCGGCCGCGAACGCCAGCCCGAGGCGCCGCAGGGTCTCCGGCTTCGGCCGCCCGGTCTCCGGGTCCCACCCGCGGACCTCGTAATACTCGCGCAGCATGACCTCCAGATCCGGGACGAAGCCGGCCGCCCCGCCCTCCCCCAGCGGCTCCAGCAGCCGTTTCGGAAGCCGGTCGTCCGCCCGGGTCGCCCCCAGGCGATGGTTGAGGGCCCGCTTCAGCTGCCAGGCCCGTTCCCCCACCTCCAGCATCCGCCCCAGGTCCCAGTCCCATCCCATCGCGGCGTTGAGCAGGGCCAGGGCCGTAGAGGGAGCCACATGGGCGAAGTAACAGAGGACCAGGCTGTTGCACACCGTCCGCCAGTTCTGGTGGATCGCCACATAGCGGGCTTTGCCCTCGCATTGATGGCGATCGAGATAGGGGATGCCCAGCTCCTCATCGGATTGGCCCAGCTCCACCATGAAGAAGTCGCTCTGGTTGTGGCACGCGCCGCGGGGGGACGTGGCGTAGCTCAGGGCCATCCCCGCTACCCCGCGCGGATCGTGATAGGGGACCTCCAGGCCTTTCACCTCCACCGCCAGATCCTCCGCGCCGAAGGCCCGTGCCAGGCCGCGGGCCCCCTGGGCCAGCAGCGCTCCGAATCCCTCCCGCCGGGCCGTCTGGGCGATGAGGATCTCCGCCGGCCGCGCATCCCCCCAGCGCAGGGCCAACCCCCCGGTGTCCCGTTCCGTGAGGACCCCGCGCTCGAAGAGCAGATAGGCCAGGCCGAGGACGTTCCCCATGCTGATGGAATCCAGCCCGTAGCGATCGCACAGATCCCCCAGATGCGTGATGAGGGCGAGGTCGTCGTTCAGGAGGTTCGAACCGAAGGCGGCGATGGTCTCGTATTCGGGGCCCTTCGCCTTCGTCCGGGCATAGGGGCCTTCGGGGATGGTCACCATCCGCCCGCAGGCGATCACGCAGGCGTGGCAGGCCGAGACCCCCGAGAGGATCGTCTCGGCCATGGCGGCCCCGCTCACCTTCGACGCGCCCTCCCAGGCGCCCTGCCCGTAATACCGTTTGGGCATGCTCCCCAGCAGCTCGAAATACTCCGCCGCACCGGCCGTCCCCGTCTCCCGGAACACCCGGGTCAGGTTGTCCTCCCGCAGCGCCCGGTTGGCCTGCGACCGCAGCGCCCCGAACTCCTCCGGGCGGGCCAGGGGCAACGGCTGGTTCCCCCGCACCGCGATGGCCTTCAGGTTCTTGGAGCCCATCACCGCGCCCATCCCGGTGCGGCCCGCTACCCGACCGTGGTCGCACAGGATCAAGGCGAAGGGGACCTGGTTCTCCCCGGCGACGCCGATGGCCGCCACCCGGGCCAGGGGATCCCCCACCTCCTGCCGGACGGCCGCCTGAACGGCGTAGGGATCGCGGCCCCAGAGATGAGCGGCGGGGCGGATCTCGACCCGACCGTCGTGGATCCAGAGGTAGACCGGTTCCGGGGCGCGTCCCTCGATCCATAGCGCATCGTAGCCGGCGAAGCGCAGCTCCGGCCCCCAGAACCCGCCGCAGTTGGACTCCCCCCACAGCCCGGTGGCGGGGGAGCGGGCGCACACCGTAAACCGTCCGACGGCCGGGCCAGCGGTGCCGGTCAGCGGGCCGGTGAGGAACAGCAAGGGGTTCTCCGGGCCCAGGGGATCCACCTTCGGATGGAGGCCCTCCCACAGCATCCGCGCCGCCAGGGCGCTGCCCCCGATGAAATCCTCCACCCACCCCGAGGGGATCTCCTCCTCCCGGATCCGCTGCGAGGAGAGATCCACCCTCAGCAGCCGACCGAAACGCGTCATCGGTTTCCTCCCTCCTTCTGTAACGCAAAATTTATTTCGCGAAAACCGCCTCGCTCCTCCCCGGCCGGGTGGGACGCCGCTTCCGGAGGACTTGCCGGCTCTAATCCGGGTAATCGGCCTCCGGATCCGTGTAGATAGGGGGCGGATCAGGAGTCCGTCGGACGCGCCACAGGCCCCGCAGGTCCTCCAGAGCGGTGCGCAGGATCTTCACCCGGGTGTCGGGGTCCTCCCGCCAGATCACCGGGACCTCCCACACGGTGTAGCCGCGCTGCTCGGCGCGCAGGAGCAGCTCCGTGTCGAAGAACCAGGATTGATTGGCCACCCGGGGGACAAGCTCCTGGGCCGCCTGGCGGGTGATGGCTTTGAACCCGCACTGGGCATCCCGGAAGCGGCGGCGGGGGAAGAGCAGCCAGACGATGAAGTTATAGATCCGGGAGATGATCTCGCGCTTGAGGGAGCGGGTGATGCGGGATTGCGGGTGCAGCCGGCTGCCCGTGGCCACGTGATAGCGGCCCTCCACCAGGGGTTGGATCAGCGGCATGAAGGCGCTGAGGTCGGTGGACAGATCGACGTCCATGTAGGCCATCACATCGGCGTCGCTCTCCAGCCAGGCCTTGCGCAGCGCCCGCCCCCGTCCCTTCCGGTTCAGCCGGATGTAGGCCACCTCCTCCGGCCACTGGGCCGCCAGCCGCCGCCCGATCTCCGGCGTGCGGTCCACCGAGGCGTTGTCGGCGATCACGATGCGCCAGCGGTAGGGGCAGTTCGCCTGCAGGAAAGCGCGCAGCTTCTGAACGCTGGGCTCCAGGTCCCGCTCCTCGTTGTAGACCGGGATGACCACATCCACCCGAACGGACCGATCCATGAAGCGGAGGCCTCCAGGGAGACGTTTTCCGGGGATATTTTAGCCGAAGGGCGCGCTTTGCCTCTCCGCGGATCCACCTCCCGCGGTGGCGAGAGCATTGTCCCCCTACGCAGGGGACAGACAGATCGGAGAAGACTCACTATCATGTCGAACAGAAATTCCTTACGGAGGAAGATGGAAATGGAGGAGCGAGAGCGATCTCGTCATACGGATCGCGCGACAGGTGTCCGGGTGGCCCAGGGATCCCAACGCTTTCGCGAAAGTCGATGGCTGATCGTATGGGTCAGCTGTCTATTGCTCTCCCTGGGCGGGAGCCCTGCATTCGGTGAACGGATGCAAGGTGTTTCCCCTACTCCGCCTCAGCCGCAATGGTGGGCAAACGTGACCGCCTCTTACATTGCGGTGGCCTTCTGGACCTATTGGCCCATTCCGGAACCCCATTTCGGAGCCTTCTTCCAGGGCCGCTGGGGGCATAATCCGCACGATCTGGGGCCCGGCGGCGACCCGGCGACCTGTAGTTCCAGCGCCGGCTGCATTTCCAACTGGAACTGGTGGGGCGCCGATCGAAATGTGTTGCTGTTGCCCAAAGGGCGATGGTTAGCAACGGAGCCTCCGTGGGGGCCGAAATGGCAACCCAGCAATTACTCAGCTCGAGTATGGTTCGATTGAGGAGGCGGCCATGAAGCGCATCGCAATTGGCGTGGGCGTTCTCATGCTGGCCCCGGGCGTGGCGGCGGCTCTCCATCGGGCCCTGGCGCAGCCTTCCACCCCCTCCCCGCTAACGGCGCAAGCGTTGCCTGCGGAGGCCTTCCCCCAAAGTTATCGCCTGGAAGAGGGCCCTCTCTCCCCCCAGGCGCTCAATCATCCGCTGAATTCAGAGAACCTCGCCAGCATGGGGATCAAGGAGGAACCCCTCCGGTTCCGGGAAGGCTATGGGGTGGGGCTCGCCGTTTATGACGGTCAGCAAACCGGCCTGGTGTTTCACTTCCTCTATCGCTATGCCGACCCCGCCCAGGCCCGCCGGGCGGCGGAAGCGCTGATCCGCGCCTGGGGGCTGAAGGAGCGACCGGAGGTCGGAGGCTGGGAGGTCTCGGGCCGGGACTCCGAAGGGGGCGCCCTCCGGACCCCGGTGCAGGTGCGCGGCGAGGTCCTCAGCCTCCTGATCGTGAACGGGACGCAGGAAGCCGCCACACGCCAGCTCCTGGACCAGGCCGTCCAGGCCCTGGCCGCGCGGTGGGAGCGCTGAGCACAACGAGGGAACAGGCCTTTCCTACTGAACGCGAATCCGGCTTAGGAGGAGGAAGTTGCGGCCATCCGGCAGGCGGAGGCGTTCACCGGTGTCAGGGCGGTAGAGACCGATTTCCACCTCATAGAAACCCGGCGGGGTCTCCGGTTTCACCCGCAGCCGGTAAGTCTCTCGATACACCTTCCCGGCCTGCCATTGAGATGTGGGGGGAGTGGGCGGACGATCCTCCTGCCCCCAGATCGTCTGTGGCGGTTCCAGGATATGGGTGAAAACCGTGTAATCGTGTTTCGTTGGACCGAGGGCCCGCCAGTATAGCGTCAGCATGACCGTGTCGCCGGGGCGAACCCGCCTCGGAGCCAGCTCGTATCCTACCAGTTCGATCCGATCGCCGAAGCGGTAGGAGACAGGATTGGGATATGGTCCGGGGCGAGGTCGGAGCATCAGTTCCCCAAAGGAGACGTGGTCGCCTAACTTCCCTGTTGGATCCGAAACCGGCATCCGTTCCCATGTGCGCAGATCGTAGAAGCCCATCTTTAAAGAAAGGCGTGCCGGGGCCACAGCCGTTGCGGGCACCCGCAGACGGAAGACCTCTGCCCAGCGTTCCCCCGCTCGCAATTGCGTTGCCCGGACCAATCCCTGGCGAGGGTAGCGGTCATCTTGGGTCAGAATGATCTCCAAGTCGTCCACCAGATGGACAAAGAGGCTCCAATCTCGCGTTGGAGGCCGAAGGGCTTCCAGATAAAGAACAAGGCTGATCTCCTCTCCCGGTTCCAGGGAGAATGGACGGAGATCGTATCCCAGCAGACGGAATTCATCTCCGAATGTTGCCTCCAAGGGATAAGGAATGTCTGCGGGGATAGGAAGGTTCAGAGGGCGGTAGGCGGGTGCAATCCAGAGGATAGGCGCCAGCAGGGCCAGCAGACCCAGGAAGAGGGCAGGGAGAAGCTTCACCCCGTTCTTCAGCCGAAGGCGGCGAGGGACGAACAAAGCCTGTGCGATCTGCTCCCATCCCAACCACAGGCCCAAAGAGATTGGGCCGATGGCTGGGAACATCAGCCGTCCCTGAGAAGCCAGAGTCTGAGCTGTCCAGTGCAGAAAAGCGATGAAGAGGACAGCGACGTAACTTAGAAGCCCCAGCCCAACGATCCATTCTTCCCCCCAGGCGCGAGCGCGTAGTGCGCGAGCCAGCCCTCGACCTACCCGAATCAGGAGCCCTAAGGCGGCGAGGACCGTCCAGGCATCCAGGACATGGTAAGTCCACTCCGGCATCAGGACATTCATCCCGCCGAAGACGCCCCAGAAAGACCAGCGGAAGCCCTGGAACTCCCGCAGGAGATCAGCGGGGGTGGCCGCGCGCCGCCCAACGATGTCCAGCATGACGGAGAGGCCGAGAGGATCGCGATAGAGGACCCAGTTGCGCCAGAACCACCAAGCGCAGAGAGCCAGGGCGACGGTGAAGACAAGAGTCGCCTCTAAAAGCCCGCGCCGCCACTGGCGCTCCCGCCAAGCCAAGCCGATGAGGAGGGCCAGGGCCATAGGCCAGAGGGTGAGGCCGCTCAGTTTAGCCAGCGCAGCTGCGCCCAGGGTGAGGCCCAGGAGAACAGCGAGCAACCCGTAGGAGCGAACGGTCAAGTTGCCTCGACAGCGGAACCGATAGGCCAACAGCCAGAGCCCAATCGCGGTGGTCGCATTGACCAGATTATCATTGTTTACTGAGGCGGAGATAAACAGGAACATGGGGTTGACGGCGATCAACAAACCGCTTCCCAGAGCCCAGTCGGGATGGTTGGGAAAAAGCAAACGTATACTATTTACGGTGGCCAGGACTGTCAGCAAGCCCAGGGCCACCGAAACCAGTCGCCAGAGGTGGAGCGTAAGGACGGCTCCCCGCCAGGGGAACCGTTCCCATGGCCCATGAATGACCTGATTGCGATTGGCCACTCTGGAAGCATCGCCGAGCCAAGCGTAGGGATTGCGAATATAAATGGCTTCAAAATCATCTAAAGGCAGGCCGAGTCCCCAGGTGAGTCCAGCCAGAAGCGCGTAATAAAGCGGTGGTTGACTTCCCTCTTGCCGCCAAAGAGTCTCCTCGCCCGGACGCTGAATCGGTAAGCCTTCCCCCCGTGACAAGCGAACAGCCATTCCAATGTGCCACATTTCATCAGAAGACTCAAAAACAGGATTCACCACGCTGTGGAGAAGAGCTAAGGCCGAGTAAACAAGAATCAAAAGCGAGGTTTTCATAAGAAAAGAGGAGTTTTTGCTCATAGCAAACACCTGGATTCTTAAGGATTAATGGGTTCTTGGAATCGCAGTTCGATAAATCCCAAGGTAAAAGCATCTTGATAGGCTCTTTCTATGTGTCCGTCTCTCCACCAATAAGCCTTCAGCCGCTCCATGGTTTGAAACCTATACATTCCGGCGATGAGTCGCAACTTATCTACCGAGGCAGGTATATTTTGGGGAAGTCTTAGATAATAATAATCAAGGACCACCTCTCCCACCCTCCAACGGCAAGTGGGATAATAGCCCATGCCCGGATAAGTATCCACTTGAGCCAAAGGCCGCTCTGTTTCACCAACTCTGCCGACCAACTGAACAAAAACACTATAGCTTTCTTGAATCGGACGGAGAGCTTTCCAAGCGATCTCAACCGTCATCTCTTCCCCAGGATGTATTGTTTGTTTATTGTATTTAAATCGAACCAAGGCAATTCGGTCTTCCAGAACACCAACAGGCTGGCTATTAACCGATGTCTTAATGATTGCAGGATAATAATTCGGAATTAAAACCCTCAAAAAAGCGAAAACGGTTAAACAAAACATCATTAAACACCATACCAGAGAAGTATAGCGATATGGCAGAATCCTCTTCACGCCTGCAGCAATCAAAATCATCCAGCCCGCCGCAACGACTAAAAGATATCTGCCACCGCCAACAAAATGTCTTATACTGAACAATAATTGTAAGATGAGAATTAGTATAGCTTGCAGAAAGAAAAAACCCACAATAGCCAAAATTTTGTTTTTCGCAGAATGAGTAAATATAAGCGATAATACGCCCACAATCCCCAAACCGAAGACAAATCCGTAAAACCAATATATCCATGAAGGACCATATACGAGACGGCCAACACTGAAATCTAACCAAAATGATTTCCAAATAAAAGTTATCATCTCCCACATATCCGGATGAATGTTCTCGGGTCGAGGTGACAATCCATATAGATTAAATGGATCGCCGAACAAAATCCAGTTTCTCACAAACCATGGAAATGGGACAAATAACCCGATAAAATATATAAACCCTTCTTTGATTTTTCTTTGTAAACTCCCAGGACTCGCTAGTATTAAATAGGGAACCGATGCGAAAAGAATCAAACCATTCAGCTTACTGAGGGTAGCCATTCCGGCAAAGAATCCAAATAGAAGTCCTTTTTTAATCGTAAAGCCTTCCATTATTATCTTAACAGCCACCAAAGATGCGAGTGTCGTAAAAGCGATAACCGCCGCATCATTACTCACCGCGGTAGTTATGAACAAAAAAGTAGGTAAGAATGCTATCCCGGCGCTTCCCATTAGCGCTACATCTTTAGGGAAAAATATTTTGCCAATTTGATAAGTTGTTCCTACAATGATAGCCCCGAAGAAAAGTGAGAGGAAGCGCGCCAGATAGGCAACATGGGCAGCTTGAGCCGGACAAGGGGAGAACAGATTGTAATTTCCTTTGATAGTGCTGAGAAAATGCGGATTAGGGTTATACAAAAGATTTATATCTTCTAAATGAAACGGAGAACTCAGCAAAGCAGCCAGAAGATAGTAGAAAGGGGCCTGGTAACCTTCGTATTTTGTCCGTTCCATAGCAGTGGGAAGAGAACCAGTTTGACGAATGTGAGCGATATACGCAAAATGCCATTCTTCGTCAGGTTTAACGAAAAGTGGTGTGATTATTGAATGGAAATAGCCAAGAATTATGAAAACAATAATAATTATAATTATTGGGTGTTCTGTAGCAAGTATTTTGATAGATTTTTGGTTCTCAGAATAGAACAGACGGGATATTTGAGCCTGTTTTCTCGCCCAAGTCATCTCTCACTCCTCAAAAGCAGCTTTATTAATTACTCCAATCCTGTCATCTCTTAAGTATAAAAGCAAGCCGGATTCCGAACGCGAGTTAGACCGGGAGGAGGTCTTCTATCCTACTGAGAAGGAATAAGAGAAACCCTGCCTGGGGATCCTTCTTCGACTCCGGTTATACCGAACAATATACGCTTAGGAGTTACGCAGTTGGCTGGAGGACATAGTGGGGATGAGCCAAGTAACGGCGGATGGCCTCCCGGAGGATGGCCGCCTGGGCCTCATCCCCACTCACCCCTGTCCGCCACCGATCCACC
>Ga0081478_136057_pt1 | contig 12644 bp, 13 predicted proteins | sample OctSprmetagenome_FD_70983 | JGI IMG/M metagenome (GOLD analysis project Ga0081478, IMG submission 70983) | Hot spring and microbial mat streamer communities from Octopus Spring Streamers, Yellowstone National Park, USA - T=80-84 v2 (version 2) | ecosystem: Environmental > Aquatic > Thermal... | reverse complement strand
TTTTCCAATCTCTTTTTTGCATCGCCCGTTCACCTCATTGGCTTGGCAACGGCACGCGGCTTTCTCCCGTCAGTGACGATTACCCGGTGGGCACGGCGTCTAAACATTTCATCGGGTAGTTGCCGTTTGATCCGTTGCCAAAAATTTTCTCGCTTCCATCCCGCTCTTTCCATCCGCCTTAGACGCTCACTCAAACTTGCCGTCACCACCCAAACTTCATCCACGAATTGCCTCAACCCCATTTCAAACAAAACTGCTGCCTCAACTCCGACCAAGTTCGCCCCGCGCTGTTTCCATTCCCACACAGCAGCATTAATGATGCGGCGCATTTCAGGATGTGTCAAGCGGTTGAGCCGATGAAGCGATTCGGGGTTTTGGAAAACCCACTGACCGACCTTTTTGCGGTCAAGTTCACCTGAGCGGTTCAAAATGGCTTTGCCAAAAGTTGCCACCAAAGCCCCCAAAACAAAACTGCCCTTTTGGGTCACCTTACGACCGACTTCATCAGCAGCAATCACGGGGATGCCTTGTCGCTGTAGTTGCCTCAAAAGTGTCGTCTTACCTGCCCCAAGACCACCGGTGATGCCAATGACCTTGCACTTTCCTGTCGCCAACCCCACTCACCTACCCTGCTTCCTGCTCCTGCGCCGTCCATCCGTTCGCTTTCGTTTCTGCTCTTCATCCATTTCACGCAGCAGTTGTTCTACTTTTTTGCGCCCAAGTTCCTCCATAATTCCCCTTATTAGCAACTTTTCTGCCCCCAAATCCCGAACGATGAAGCGAATGTTCTCCTCAAGGGTCGGATACTTGCGACTCATCACCAGCACCTCTCTTGAAATTCGTCTCGCCAACTCAGGGTCTTCATCCATCATCGCCACAATTTCCCTAAGCAACTTCTCTGCACCCAAGTCGCGAACGATAAAGCGAATGTTCTCTTCAAGGGTCGGATACCTGCGACTCATCGCCAACACCTCCGATGCTTCCTTTGGATGCAAGAGGTAGGCGAGCCGAACAATTTCCCACCATCCCTCTTGCGCCAGCCTCAATAAAGTTTCCCGCAATTTTTGTCCCCTCGCAAACAGCAACAGCAAGTAATTTCTCCGCTCCAGCGGCAATTCTGGGGCGACCAAAACCCGAACGCTCAATTTGTCATCGCTGATGTAGCGACCCGACGCTTCTTCGGCAAACCGAACCAGTTGGGGAACACCTTTCAAAACCTTCCTCGGTTTCGTGGCAGTGATGATTGTGACAGTCACTTCTCGCAAATCGTTTTCCCCGACTTCTGCAAGGAAAAGGTAAGCACGAGCGATAACGCGCTTGTATTCATCTGGCGTCAATGGGTCAGTTGGTGACTTGAATTCCAGCAAGTTGTAGCGTTGGAAGTAGTCAAAGGGAAACCACTGGACAATCTGTACCCGCTGTGACTCGTCAGCAACCGCGACAGCATCCAAAGTTTTCGGTAACCTGCCGACTTCCACTTGAGTTTGCACGGGCACTCCAAGCGAACTCAAAAACCGGACGAAAACTTGCTTGTAGACGGCATCCCATGGTGTCGCCAATTTCACTATGCCCCTTGTCCTTCAGTTTGCTTCTCCTCTGCCCCACCAAGTTCGGGGAAGACATCGCCCAAAGTTATTTGCGGTGCAGTTTGTTGCTGCATGTATTCTTTCAATTGCAGCCGTTCTTGCTCCTGTGCCACTTGCCTCATGCTGAGCAAAATTCGGCGCTGTTGGACATTGACTTGGTAAACCTTCGCTTCAACTTCCTGCCCGACCTTGACAATATCTTCGGCTCGGACATTTCTGCGGGTTGAAAGTTCGTTGTTAGGGATGACGCCCTCAATTCCCGTCGGCAGTCGGACGAAGACGCCGAATGGAACAATCCTTGTTACCACTCCTTTAACTTTCGCCCCAACTGGGTAATCTTGTTCGGCGGTGCGCCATGGGTCTGGAAGGAGCGGCTTTAGACTGAGGGAAATCCTTGGTGGCTCGGATGGGTCGCTCTGGTCAATTTTCACCACTGCAACTTGTATCTTTTGCCCTTCCTTGACAACTTCGGAAGGATGGTTAACCCTCGTCCATCCCATCTCACTGACATGCAAAAGCCCGTCTATGCCTCCTAAGTCGACGAAGGCGCCAAAGTCCGTGATGCGCCTAACAACTCCCTCAACAACGGCTCCCTCATACAACTTCGACAGCGTCTCCTGCCTGCGGCGCAACCTGTCTTCTTCGAGGGCGATTTTATTGGAGCAAAGCACACGCCTCCTGTCGCGGTCGATCTCGATGATTTTGACCTTGATGGTGCGACCGACGAAGTGTTCCAGCCTCCAACCTTGCGGGATAACGACTTGAGAGGCAGGAACAAAACCATCAACGCCGAGGTCAACCAGCAACCCACCTTTGACGCGGTCCTTGACCATCACTTGCAGGATTTCGCCGTTTTCGTATGCCTCTTGAACTCTCTTCCACGCCCGCTCATAATCAGCCCGTCTTTTGGAGAGTAGAACCATGCCCTCGGTTTCCTCAGCCTTTGATTCCGGTCGCAGCACATAAACTTCAACTTCGTCGCCGACTTTCGCTTCTTCCAAATGGTTGCCGCCCCATTCAATGGCAGGGATGAAACCCTCCGCCTTCCCCCCGATGTCAACCATAACGCCGTCCTGTCTCACTTGAACGATTCGCCCCGTCAAGATGTCGCCCGCCCTGACAGGTTGCATTGACTCCAACGCCTTCATCATTTCATCCATGTTCTCAGTCGGCATCGTCCTCTGTTCACTCATTTCCGTCGCTCCTCCTTAGCAACTCCATCCAGCCATCGTTGGTGCCTGGGGTAGAGAAATTCAATCTGCCCGCAAAAATTTTGGCAGGCTTTTTGAGGCTTTCAATAGCCTTACAAAATCCGCTCCATTTCGCCCCAGTTGTCGCCGACTTTGATCTCGGCTACTAAGGGCACTTTCAGCCTGAAGACGCTTTCCATCTGCCGCTTGACAAATTTTGCCACCTCAAGGACTTGCCCTTCGGCGACCTCCAACACCAACTCGTCGTGAACTTGCATCGTTATGTGAGCGTCGTAGCCTCGTTCCTTCAACCCTCTCCAAACAGTCACCATAGCAGCCTTCATGATGTCGGCGCTTGTGCCTTGGACGGGAGTGTTGATAGCGGCTCGTTGGGCTGCCTCCCTGAGTCGTTGGTCGGGATTGTCAATGTCCGGCAAAAACCTCCGCCGATTCATCAGTGTCCGCACAAACTTGTTTTGTCGGGCGAACTCAACAATCTGTTCAATGTAGTTGCGAACCTTCGGGAAGCGCTCAAAGTATCTGTCAATGATGCGCTGTGCCTCTTCAGGCTCAATTCCCAACTGTTGGGCGAGCCCGTAGGCGCTGATGCCGTAAGCAACGCCGAAGTTTAGAATTTTTGCCTTGCGCCTCATGTCTTCCGTGACCTCTTCTGGCTTCACGCCAAAGACGCTGACGGCGGCTTGAGTGTGGATGTCTTCACCTCGTTCAAAGGCTTGACAAAGTGCTTCATCGCCAGAAAGATGAGCCAAAATCCGCAACTCAATCTGTGAATAATCGGCACTAATGAGCCTGTAACCTTTCGGTGCGATGAAGGCGCGGCGAATCTTTTTGCCCCAATCGCCCCTTGCCGGGATGTTCTGCAAGTTAGGTTCGGACGAAGCCAGCCTTCCCGTCGCCGTCCCAGTTTGGTCGTAAGTCGTGTGGACGCGATTTTGCGAGTCAACAGCGCTCAACAAACCCTCAATGAAGGTGCTGCGCAACTTTTCAAGTTCGCGAAATTCCAAAACGAGCCTCGCAATTTCGTGCTCCTTTGCCAACGCTTCCAGAACGGGGGCAGCAGTTGATGGCTTCCCACCGGGCGTTCGTTTCGGCATCGGTAATTTCAAGCGGTTGAACAAAACTTCGGCGAGTTGCTGCGGTGAGCGAATGTTGAATCGAACACCCGCAATCTGGTAAATCCGCTCTTCAACCTGTTTGCTGGCTCGCATCATCTCTTCGCCCAGTTGCCGCAAGTAGTTGACATCAATCAGGACACCGTGCCGCTCCATGTCCGTCAGGACGAAAATCAAAGGCATCTCAACATGCTCCCAAAGTTCCCACATCTCAGCCTCTTTGACCTCACGCTCAAGGGTGGGCGACAGTTCCGCAACCGTCAAAGCGAGTTCGCAAACGCTGGCGGGCACGGAGATTTTGGGTTCTCGTGTCGTTGAATCCTGCCAATCGATTTGCCACTTCGTCGCAACTTTTCGTTCAAGGGCAATCCGTTGAAGTTCGTAATCGCTTTGCCCTGGGTTGAGAAGATAGGCGAGCAGTTCGGTGTCCTCAAAACCGTGCGGGTCACGACCAATTCGTTCCAGTTCATCACCGCTGATTTTGATTTGGTGAAGGAGTTCCTTGAAGCCATGAGCGACCTTGACAATTGTCGGGTCGCTTAAAAGCGCTAAAAGCCTTTCCCGAACGGAAGCACCCCGCTGAACAGTTGTGGCGAAAAGAGAGCCAAAAACTTGTTCAGCCCCCTCTTCCCTACCCTCTTCCGTCACATAAGCCACTTCGTTACCGAACGCTAAGGCAAATCCGCGTAAAGTTGCGTTGCGCCCTGCCCCGACAACATCAACGGCAATGGCGACACGACCGTGTTGCTTCACAGCGTTGAGAAGTTCCTGCCACTCGTGCTCCACTGTGATCACCTTGCCCTTAACTGCTTGCTGCTCTCCCAACAAATCAAGTAGACCCAACTCCTCAAGCAAACTTCGCATCTCCAAACGCAAAAGCATTTCAGCAGTTTCTTTCGTGCGAATTCGCCATTTGTTGACTGCAAGTTCGGGTAAGTTCAACTCCAACGGAGCATCAGTCTTGATGGTGGCGAGTTGTTTGCAAAGTTTTGCTTGTTCGGCGAAGCGAACAATGTTCTCCTGCAATCTTGGGACAGTGATTTGCGAAGCGTTTTCCAAAACGGCTTCAAGAGAGCCAAACTGTTGCAGCAACTCCTTTGCTGTCTTGTCTCCGATTCCGGGGACGCCGGGCAAGTTATCGGAAGTGTCTCCTGCAAGCCCTTTTAAGTCCGGGATAAGTTCGGGTGGAACACCAAACTCTTGCTTGACCCGTTCGGCATCGTAACGCTCCATCTCGCTGATGCCCCGCTTAGGCATCAAAACGGTCACTCCGTCACCGACCAACTGAAGGGCATCCATATCGCCCGTGACCAAAACGACTTGCAAGCCTTTTTGCTTCGCCTGCTGGACGGCTGCACCCATCAAATCGTCGGCTTCATAGCCTTCAATCTCCCAAAAAGGGATGCCCATCGTCTTGAGCACTTGCTTGACCAAAACGACCTGTGGTCGGAAAGCGTCGGGCGCTTTTGCCCTTGTCGCTTTGTATTCTGCGAAGGCTCGGTGGCGGAATGTGGGTGTCGGGGCATCAAAAGCCACAACAAGGTAATCAGGCTTCTCGTCTCGCCACAATTTGAGCAACATCCTCAAAAACCCGTAGACTGCATTCGTAGGAGTTCCGTCTTTCGTGGAAAGGGGCGGGACAGCGAAAAAGGCTCGAAACAACAAACTGTGACCGTCAACGACAACCAGTTTCGGCATAGCAAATCACCAAACCCTTTAAGGCAAAGGATGTTGGCGGACGCGATGTGTCTCTAAAACTGTCCACTTACCTTGCAAGGTCAAGCCAGCATTGAGCCACTGCAGCAGTCTAATAGTTGGCTCATCGGGTGTCTGCGGGATCAGCCTAAAATACACGACGCCCGCAACGCCCTTTACACGATGCCTGAAGACAAGGTTGCCAAAATCCCTGTCAAAGGTCAGCAGAATTCGTTGCTCATGGATCGCCAACCGCAAAACTTCAGAATCATCGGCGCCAGCACAAACCTCTGCGACAGCCAACACATCATGCCCCTTGCCCCTCAACAAACGAACGCTCATTAAAGGGAAGTTTTCGTCTGCCAAGAATTTCATGTCGTGACCTCGTGCCCAGTGAGTTGATACAACTCGACCCCTTCAATGCACTCCGCAGCAAAGGCGAAGACAGCTCTCAATGCTTCGGGCGTTAAGGTCGGATAGTTCTCCAAGATTTGCTCCACAGACCAGCCTGATGCAAGCAGTTGAAGAATGAAAGCAACGCTCAGCCTCGTCCCCTTGACAACCGCTTTCCCCTGCAAGACATTTGGGTCGCTGTGGATGTATTGCCGCCAGTCCATGTCCCATCAACTCCATTCAAAAAGTTTGCTGTTGCCCAAAGTTTTGTGCAAGTTTGGTTGTGAAGCGCCCGACAGCAAGGTGGTGGCAACGCAAACATCAAGCCACTGTCTCAAGCACACGGTAGATGATGTAAACCAAAGGCATCCCCACAATTGAAGGCAGCAACACGGTTAAAAAGGCTTGACCGATTGTGAAGCGATAAGTCTCCCGGATTGCAAAAACGGTCAACAACACCCACCAAGCGTGGACGCCGATAGCAAAGACGAACCAAAGGTGGCTAACAAAACCCGTGTTCAGGTCAGGTTCTGCGAGAGCAACTGCAATCAGCGCTGCAGGCAAAACAAGCAACAAAGGCGAACAGGCAATCCCTGTCGTAGCGAGCAAACTCAGCCCTCGCGGTGGTCCGCCCAAAAGTTCTGCAACCAAGTTCAGCACAGCCGCTTTGATGAACCAAAGGGCTGGCGGGAAAATGAAGGCGTAAAAAACGACCAAGTTCCAAGAAGGCAAGTTTTTGATGAGCCATGAAAGCACGAAACCGCCGTTTTCATGGGCATAGCGAGTCCCCAGAGCCAAACTCAAGCCTTGAAAGATTGTCAGCCAAAGTGCAGGCAAGATTGGCTTCTCGTCAGCCGCTTGTTGCAGGGTGTGTATGGGGCGAGCCAAAACCCTTACTCCCCACCACCACGATTCGCAAAAAGTCTGGACGAAGCGAGTTTGCCTCCACGACTTCCAACCTGAAGAAACTTTGCCGACCGCTTCGCTGAGCCAATTCCAAACTACTGCCGCTCGTCCCATCATCTAAGCCTCACCTGCCTAAGTCGTTGGTTTTCACCTCAAGTTTGCTGCGCCCTGCCAAAACAGCGCTGATATGCCGATGCCGAACTTTCCGTCCACATGAAGCAGCAAAGGCTTCGTTAACAAACTTTTGGGCAACGGCGCTGCCAACTTTGTCCCGAAAACCCGCTCAATTATGCCTCTCTTTCGCTCCAGCACCCAAACTGGCGCGCTTTCGGGCAAGTTGACTTGCCGCCTCGCATCGCGAATTGCGTCGTCCAAAGTGCCCAATTCGTCAACTAAGCCGAGACTCTTCGCTTGCCTCCCCGTCAAAATCCGCCCATCGGCGACTGCTCGGACTTTCTCAACGGGCAATTTTCGCCCTTTCGCCACATCGGAGATAAATTGCTCGTGGACATCTTTAAGCAACCGCTGGACCAACTCCCTCTCCTGTTGGGTCATGCTTCGGAAGTATGAGCCTGTGTCTTTGAACTGACCTGCCTTAAGGGTTTCGGGTTTGATGCCCAAGTTCGCAAGTAGCCGTTCCAAGTTGACTGATTGCCAAATGACGCCGATGCTTCCCGTCAAGGTTGACGGGAGCGCGTAAATTTTGTCGGCAGCGCAAGCGACATAGTAGCCACCCGAAGCGGCGACATCGCCCATCGCAGCGATGACTGGTCGCCCTGTCCGTTCCTTGAAATGCCTGATGGCACTGAAAATCTCCTGAGCAGCGGCTGCACTTCCGCCTGGACTGTCAATGTAAACGACGAGCGCCTTGACTTTTGGGTCGCGGGCGGATTTTCGGAGCAAGTAGGAAACGGTTCTCGCTCCTGTGACATCGACCAGCAAAGTCGATTCGCTTTCGCCACTGTCCAAGATACCTTCAATGGGCAGCATCGCTATACCGACCAAACCGAACGACCTGAAAGCGAAGAAGCCCCAAACAACTGTTGCAGCGATGATTCCCAAGACGAAGCAACCCAGACAACTTCGCCACCTTTGGCGTTCCATTGCCATCACCGTTCAAAATTCGCGGAAACGCTCAACTAACGGTCGGATAGTTTGGGCGATTGTGTTGAAAGTTAGCAGGAAGTAGCCCGCAAATTCTCGCGGGAACAACAGCGACACCGAAACGGTGGTCCCACGGGGCAAGAAGGGGTTGCGGATTGGGACTTCTATTGCCGGCAATTTTGGCTGAGCCGGTGCCGGGTCGTAGGGACCTTGGAACACGACCCGAAGGTATCCGCGATAGAAGTGCTTGTCGGGCTTGGGATTTTGGAAGCCTGAGTGAACCCTCGCCAAGTCCCTGTCACCGCCGTATCGGACGATTTCCTCCTCCACGATTTCGGGCGGGAAGTGAGGGTTCTTGGCAATGAACGGGAGCAGGAAGCCAATTTCAACGACCAGAGGCTGATAATGCTGATGCCAATACTCGCGCCACGCTTCCAAAGTGCGGGCAGCGTTATGGACAAGCCAGTTCAAAACCCCAACGACTTGCTCCAGAGTGTATTTGGGCGTCGTTTCCAAACCCCCTGACTCCTCCCATTTCTCCCACGAGAAGGAATTGAAGCCCGCATCAAGCCACTGGGAGAGTTCTCGCCATACTGAACTTCTCGGTCGCTTAGCCAACTCCCCCAACGCCGAAAAGATGGGGGCATCGAAGCCAAGCCAATGGACGATATAATCGCTGCCCAAAAATGACTTGGCAAAATTGGGAATGGCGTAAGGATCCGGCAACTCTAAGGGCAACTGGGTCGGTAAAGGCTCAGCGTCTCTCGGCGGGGTCGCCAACACGCCAGATGCCAACAAAATCGCTTGAACGAATGGGTTGCCGATGTCCTTCCCGTAAGCCTTAGCAGCCTCTACTGCTTGAGCAATTCTCCTTTGCACTTCCGCAGTTGGAACGACTTCAAGCAGAAACTGGTATTCGCGCCAAAGCACTTGAGCGACGGACGGAAGGGCGACTTCCAAAGATTCGGGCGGTGCACCGAAGAACCAAATTTCGCTCCGAGGTTTCCTGATGCCCCACGAAGAAAGCTTCTCGTGAATGAAAGCGTAACGGCGAATCAACTTTCGCTTCCATGTGGTCGGCTTCATTGACTTCGGGTATGCAGCAAACTTATCGGCGATATCAACAGTCACCGCCATCGTCTCGCCCCTGATGCCAATTAGGTCTACTGGCGGTTCTTTCATGCCCCACCATTCAGCATCATATAGGACTCGCTCGCAACCTGCCACCAGTTTCAAGTAAGTTGCGGCGGCGTGTTGTTTCATCGCAAAATAATCCACTGTGCGGTCACGCTCCCTTGCTGACGGCTAAAGGGTTGTTCTTGCCAAAGTATAGCACGGACGGCGGTGATGAAATTGCAGTGGCGGTTGGTTTGTTCGCCCCCTCTGCCAGGTTCGTGGAACATGGCTGTGGACGAGGCAATGTTGCTGGCTCACTCGGCAGGGTTGACAATTCCGACGCTGCGGCTTTATCGGTGGTCGCCACCCGCTGTTTCAATTGGGCTGTTGCAGCCGATAGAGAGCATCAGTGAAGAGGCTTGTCGTCAACTCGGTTTCAACATCGTCCGTCGCCCTTCGGGTGGGGGCGCTGTCTTGCACCAGCACGAAATCACCTATGCTGTCGTCGTTGATGGGCGAGTTTGCCCTGAGGGCAGTTCGGTCATGGCAACTTACCGTTGGTTGGCAAAAGGGCTTACTGCCGGGCTCAGGAAGTTAGGGATTGAAGCATCGCTGTCCAATTTGAACGACCGAAATCGCCCTTCACAGCACCTCATCGCTTCATTTTGCTTCGCCAGGACGAGCGCCGCAGATTTAACCGTTGAGGGTCTCAAGTTGGGAGGGTCTGCCCAAGCGCGCCGACGCCATTTCCTGCTGCAACACGGTTCCATCCCGCTTCGACTGGACACTGAAACAATTGAGCAAATTTTCGGCTTGAGCGGGCGAAAGAATTTCACTTGCTTGGAAGAGGTTCTGGAGCGCGAGGTTTCCCCTCGCGAATTCGTTGAGGCTCTTGTGGCGGGCTTCTCGGAGGCATTAGGCGTTTCTTTCATTGTAAGCGGCTTAACGCCGACAGAGTTGCGGCTCGCCGAAATTCTTTTCCAGCACAAATACAACACCGAGGAATGGACGAGGGAACGAAAAGTTCGCACGGAGTTGCCATCAAAGGTGAAGGAAATCCTGAAGCAGAGCGAACCTTAAGTGAGCAATTGCCTTGCCCAGTTCCGGAGTTTGCTTGCCTATTGACATACCTTGCCGACTGCCTAAAAATGTTTTGCCGACTATCACGAACGGAAAAGACGGAGTGAGGTGAAGATGGCAACAAGTCCTGCCATCACGAACCGACGCGAACATAGTTGGTGGGTTTGGTTCCGACGGACAGGAGGCATGACCATGATGCGACCCATCGGTCCCGACCGAGGTGAATGTTTTGTTCGTCGCTGGAGTGATTCCCTTCTACCTGCCGGAGAACTTCAACGAAGGAGGGATGACGATGGGTTGCATCAAGGAAGACACGCCGAGAAAAATGAGAGGGCTCAAATGTCGGGAATGCGGCGCTTACTACCCGCTGGAAGCGCTGCATGTCTGTGAGTTTTGCTTTGGTCCCCTCGAGGTTGACTATGACTACGATTACCTCCGCACAATCGTTTCCCGTCAGAGCATCGAAAGTGGTCCGCCAAGTTTGTGGCGATACAAGGACTTGTTGCCAGTTGAGGGCGAAAATTTGGTCAACTTGGGAGCAGGGTTCACGCCTCTCATCAAAGCTGAGAGGCTTGGCAAGAGGTTGGGCTTGCGCAACCTCTTCATCAAAAACGACACAGCCAACCCAACATGGTCGTTCAAAGACCGAGTCGTTTCCGTCGCTGTGACGAAAGCCATTGAATTTGGCTTTGACACCGTTGCCTGCGCATCAACGGGCAATTTGGGCAACTCAGTGGCTGCCCACGCTGCTCACACTGGCTTAAGATGCTTCATCTTCATCCCAGCCGACCTTGAATTGGGCAAAGTCATCGGTTCACTCATTTACAACCCCACTCTCGTCGCAGTCAAAGGTAACTACGACGAGGTCAACAGGCTATGCGCCGAAATTGCTTCAACGATGGGTTGGGGCTTCGTCAACATCAACTTGCGACCCTACTATGCCGAAGGCTCAAAAACTCTGGGCTTTGAAGTGGTAGAGCAACTGGATTGGAAAGCGCCCGACCACATCGTTGTCCCAATGGCGTCAGGCTCGCTGTTGACGAAAGTCTGGAAGGCGTTGAAAGAACTTCATCGGCTGGGTCTGATTGACGAGTTGCACACGAAAGTTCATGGGGCTCAACCTGAAGGCTGTTCACCCATCGTGCGGGCATTCAAGGAAAACGCCGAGTTTGTCCGACCAGTCAAGCCCAACACAATTGTCAAGTCGCTGGCAATCGGCAACCCAGCCGACGGGATTTACGCTTTGCAAGCCATGCGAGAAAGCGGGGGCGTCGCTGAAGCGGTAACCGATGATGAGGTCATTGAGGGCATTAAATTGCTGGCAGAAACGGAGGGGATTTTCACCGAGACAGCAGGCGGCGTCACGGTCGCCGTGCTCAAAAAACTCGTTGAGCAAGGCATTATCGATAGCGACGAAACCGTCGTCGCCCTCATTACGGGTTGCGGTCTGAAAACTCAAGAAGTCGTCTCTGACAGAATCGCCCAACCTATCGTCATTGAACCCAACTTGAGAGCCTTTCAAGAGAGGTTTGCCAGTTTGACCGCTGCGACAAGGTGATGGTGCTTTTAGATGAGGTGAAAAGGATGCTGACGCAGACCCAAGTAGACATTCAAATGAACACGGATTTCAGTTTCTTGCCGACGAAGGGGTGACCTGGATGCCGTTCATTGACCTGAGCGACGAGGAGATTGAGACCATCTACAACGAGGTCATCAAACCGCACTGGGAACGGCATTTGCGAGACAGAGGCGTCACACTCCCACGCCTGAGGAAGCCTAATGGGCAATTCACGAAGGACGCGCTCGTTCTCGTGTATCTGGCTTACGGCTATCCTGAAACTCGTTGGGTGACGAAATCGGAACTGACCAAATTCATTCGGCGATTTTATCCCGAAACACCCGATGTCCAAGCAGGACGACACTTGGGGATGCAAAGCGGTTTCTTCATCGTTTCAACGAGACGAGGCAATGCAACGGTGCCTAAAGAGTTGAAAGGAGTGGGGGCTTACAGACTCGTCTCTTTGGAACAGCCACACCCAAGTTGGCGTCCTAAGCGCCAACGAGGAGACGAGTTGGATTTTGAAGAACTCAAGAGGCGCTACGGTTACCGATGCGCCACATGCGGCTCAAAGGAAGGGGAAGAGAACTGGCGCTACCCTGGGGTTGTCACAAAATTGCAGGTGGGGCACATGAACCCCCATAAACCCCTTACACCTGACAATGTTATCCCACAATGTGACCAGTGCAATCGGGCAGACCGAGGTAAGTGGGTTTATGATGATCGTGGTCGGGTTGTCGGTGTGGCGGAAGCACGAGTTATTATCCAATCCATTCAGAAAGGCTATCTGACCGAAGACGATCAACGCCGATTGTATGAGTTCCTGCGGGAAAAGTTAAGGCGAGGTGAAGCGACATGAACGAGCCAACGGAATGGATTGATC
>Ga0081478_151165_pt1 | contig 12663 bp, 14 predicted proteins | sample OctSprmetagenome_FD_70983 | JGI IMG/M metagenome (GOLD analysis project Ga0081478, IMG submission 70983) | Hot spring and microbial mat streamer communities from Octopus Spring Streamers, Yellowstone National Park, USA - T=80-84 v2 (version 2) | ecosystem: Environmental > Aquatic > Thermal... | reverse complement strand
GGATCCCCCTACGCGGCGGCTTCTTGGGGACTCTCTTAGGCGCCCAGCCGAAGCCCACAACAGCCTCAACCCGCCCAGCGTGGACCAGGGCGAGGAAGTCGCCTCCGACTCCACCCAGGTGTGGCAGGGTGTACGTCAACACGGCGGAGGCCGCCACAACCGCATCAACGGCGTTGCCCCCTGCCTTGTACACCTCGTAGCCGGCCCTGGTGGCCAGGTAGCTCTCAGAAGCCACGGCGAACTTGGTGCCTAGATACATGATAACTCTTATAAACCCCGGTTAAAACATTATCTGGACCCCCGGTTCCCCGCCCGCCAGACGCGCCCGAGTCACGGGCGTGGGCTGAAGGCGGAGCCGGTAGGGCCGACCGCATACTCCTCGTGGGTCAAATGCAACCGTCGCTGTGTTTAACAGGGCTCTATGGTGGAGGGGGGTTTTGTGGTTATGGCGTAGGTGACCATGGTGACTTGGGGTATCTCCGAGGTTATTCTTGCAGAAATTCTTTCCAAAACGTCGTGTGGAAGTCTTGCCCAGTCTGCAGTCATGGCGTCTTCGCTTTCTACGATCCTTACCGCTACTATGTAACCGACGGAGCGTTTGTCTCCCTTTACCCCCACCCATTTATCATCGCCTACTGTGGCGAAGGCTTGCCACACCTTTCTCAGAAGGCCTGCCCTTTCCAGCTCCTCCTCCACGATTTTTGTGGCTTTCCTCACGATTTCTAGCTTTTCCCGAGTAAAGGGCCCGATTATCCGCACGGCGAGTCCGGGGCCTGGGAAGGGGTGGCGGTGCACCACCTCCTCTGGCAACCCAAGCGCCTTGGCTATCCTCCTTACCTCGTCTTTGTAGAACTCGCGGAGGGGCTCGACGAGCTCCAGCTTGAACCAGGGAGGTAGACCGCCGACGTTGTGGTGGCTTTTTATTCTGTCCGCGCCCTTTACCGCGCCGCTCTCCACCACATCTGGGTAAAGGGTGCCCTGCGCCAGGTATTTCGCATTGGGTATCCTCGACACAGCTTCGGCGAAGACCTCTGCGAAGATCTCCCCTATAATCCTCCTTTTCTCTTCGCAGTCTGAGACGCCTTCCAGTCTCTTGAGGATGCGCTCGCGCGCATCGACCACCTGGACCTTCACGCCGAGGGACGTGAGGAGCGAAACCGCTTGCTGGGGCTCGCCTTCGCGGAAGAGCCCGTGGTCCACGAAGATTGTGTGGGCCCTCTCGCCCACGGCCATGTGCACCAGGAGTGCCGTCACCGTGCTGTCTATCCCGCCGCTTACCCCGACGATGACGTCGCCGCCGGCGGCTTTTCTGCGGACGTCCTCCACTAAGCGGCGTATCTGCTCCTCGGGCCTCCAGGTGGAGGCGATGCGCGCCACCTTTCTGAGGAAGTTTTCCAGCAGGAGGCCGCCCTTTACCGTGTGGGAAACCTCTGGGTGGAACTGGACTCCGTATATATGCCCTTTCCGCATGGCGGCGATGTATCCGTTTTCGCTTACTGCCAACACGACGAAGCCCGGCGGGGGCTCTTTCACGTAGTCTCCGTGGCTCATCCACACGATCTCCTCGGCGTTCCACCCGTCGAAAACCGGGTCGCGCTCAAGCAACCTCATCAAGGTTCTGCCGTACTCCCCCTTGCCGCGCGTCACTACGCCTCCAAGCTTCCTTGCAATGAGCTGGTGTCCGTAGCATATTCCAAGTATGGACTTGCCCAAGTGGAATATCTTGTCTGAGACGTCGGGGGCGCCTTCTTGGTATACCGAACTGGGGCCTCCCGATAGGATAATGGCCTTGACATCGGGGGCCTCAGCCGCCGCCTCCACATCTTCGGGTTGAACAACCTCGGCGTATATCCCCCTTTCGCGGACTCGGCGCGTGATGAGGTGGGCGTACTGACCTCCGAAGTTTACGACGAGGGCCTTCTCCACGGCTTGGTTTGATTTGTGGGTTAAAAACTATTCCACTGAAAGCACGTCTAACTCAAGCACTTCTAAGTAGCTGTTTAAAACCTCAGCCACGCTGGGGGCCGTCCTGCCGCCGTCGCCGTGGATGAACTCCTTGACGTAGAGCCCGCCTTGGCATCGGACGAAGAGCTCAAACACATGAGCCGAAATCAGCCGCCAGGCAAGCTCATACACCATCCTCGTCCGCTTTCTGCGCGGGTGCAACCTCTTTATCCTGCGGGGTGTGTACTGATTAATTATCTTTCCAGAAAGCTCAACCATCTTACCCAGGTCCTCCGCGGCAAGCGGCCTCTCCGAATAGACGAGGGCGCGGTAAAGCTTGATGTCTACCTTCGCCTTTTCCTTTAGCCTCCTCACCTCCACCCTTGTGGTGAAGCCAACAGGCGTAAAAATCACCTCATAGTCAACGAGAGGCGGCACATGGCCGCGGTAGCGGACGGGTTGCTTGACCTCCACAACAAGCGGCCTCCCTGGTCCAAGCATCCTAACGTCGCTGTCTTCTCTGCCGGAGACGTGGATAACGTGTTCCGAACCGCCGAAGATATCCCCCACATATCGAAACTTCTCCAGGAGAGTTGTCTTTACTGAGCCAAATCGCTTTGTCTGCGCCACTCGGCGGCTGAGCTTTAGGTACTTGCCCTCAACGAGTAAGGGGTTCCTTACCACGGCAACCTTACCGGTAAGGAGATCTATCCTTACCACTATGTTTGGGCGGAGCTTATCCACGCGTTTACCAGTAAGCAACTTGAGCATCTCCTTTCCAATACGCCTATTGATCTCGTGCTTAATAGGTTCGCCGGTTGTTATAAGGAACTTAGACACAACCTCGGCCTCTCTTTTCAACACGTCAGATGGTATAGTTGTCCCGACGGCGAAGGTTTCGAAGTCGACGTCGCCTACGTGTTTCGCCGCCTCACGGGCGTGTTTCTCGACGTCGGTAAGCAGTCCGCCGCAGACGTAACACAATACGCCTTCCACTTCAGTCCCTATGCCTTGCAGAAAGCGCCTTGTGGGCTTGTGCACCTTGGCTAAACTTACGAGGTCGTTTTTCACGTCTGTCCCTTGTCTAAACTGGGTGACGAGTTGCATGTGCAGTAAGGTCTTTATGGCGGCACCCCTCTCCCAGTTCTCAACGGCGTACCCCATCTGGGCGTAGAGCCTTCCAAGGCATGAGTCGCAGAGCGGGTACTCCCTTAAGATCTGCAACGACTTCTCCAGCACATCCACAGCCGGCTACTCGCCACTGTTTATATCTGTGGTTGCCGGCCGTAGAGCAGTCTATCTGCGTTTATGTTCACCACAACCACTTGGTGGTGCGGGGGGAGGCGCCCGATGCCTAACCCGCACTCCGCCTCTAGGCTGTACTCCTCCAGCTTCACCACGTAGGTAAACGGCGGTAAGGGGAGGCACCTCCCCTTGCCCGTGGGGCCTATGAGGATGCCGGATACCAAGTCGTGGGCGCCCTTCCTCGCAACGACGCCAGGTAGCCTCTCGCCGGATAGGGCCTTTTTCAGGTAGCCGATGGACGAGTCCTCGTCGGGGAAGAGCCTCTTTACCCTCTCCCCCCGTATCTTTACCGTCTTGTCGACGTCGGTTAGGTAGAATACCGCCTCGGCGTCTCCCCTTACCCCGTTAGATATCAGAAGCGCCGCGACGAGGATCTTCGCGTGTATATGCGGCTCTTCGTTAAATCTGCGCAGTGACGTGAGGACGAGTAAGCGCCTCACCTTGTAGGCATGCGCATCCTCAACTGTCTCTTCAACGTTTTGGACATCTTCTTGAGGTTCTCGTAGACGGTCAGCATCTCCTTCACGTCTTTAGGAGTTACACCGGCCCCCAGGGCGATTCTGCGTATCCTCGAGGCGTTGAGTATCTCGGGGTTTTTCAGCTCCTCCGTAGTCATGGAGCTGAGTATGGCCTTCCACTTCTTTAGGTTCTTTTGGGATAGTTCAATCTGTTCCTCTGAGATCTTTGCCGCCATCCCGCCCGGCAGTAGCTGGAAGACCTTGCTGAGGGGGCCGAGTTTCAGGAGGCCGTCGATCTGCTTCTTGAAGGCGAGGAGGTCGAGCTTCCCAGACTCTATCTCCTGTAGGACCTCCTCTTCCTCAAACACCGCCTTGATCTTCTCCACCAGCGCGTCTAGGTCGCCCATGCCGAGAACCCTCGCGACGAACTTCTTGGGGTTAAAGAGCTCGAGCTCGTCCACGTCTTCGCCGACTCCTATGAGCTTTACCCTGGCGCCCGTCTTAGCAACGGCGGCAAGGGCCCCTCCGCCCCTCGCCGTGCTGTCCATCTTGGTTATTACGACGGAGTGTATCGGCAGATATTTCATGAAGGCCTCTGCTTGCGCCGCGGCTAGCTTGCCCACCGTGGCGTCTATCACCAGCATGACCTCGTCTGGCTTAACGGCGTCGTGTATGGCCTTTACCTCATGGAGCAGAGCCTCCTCGTTTCTGTGGCGTCCGGCTGTGTCGACGATGACTACGTCTAGGTTTTTGAAGTTCTGGACGCCCTTCTTTGCGATCTCCACCGCGTCTCTGCCGTCTCTTTCGCCGTAAAACGGCACGCCTATTTTCTCGGCGAGTTGCCTCAGCTGGTCGAAGGCGGCGGGTCTTATGGTGTCTGTCTCGACGAGGCCCACCTTGTAGCCTCGCTTTATCAGATACTTCGCCAGCTTCGCGGCCGTGGTGGTTTTGCCGCTACCCTCTACGCCGAGCAGGAGGATCACGTGAGGCTTCTTGGTGGGTTTGAATTCGGCGGGTTGCTCGCCGCCGAGGAGCTTCACCAGCTCGTCGTAGAGGATGTAGATGAGGTATTCCCTGGGCGGTATGCCGGCGGGGGGCTTCTCCTCCCGGATCCTCCTTACCGCGTTTTCGGTGAAGGTCTTTACCAAATCCAGCGGCACATCTGCCTTGAGCAGAGTCCTCTGGATTTCCCTGGAGAGCTCCTGCAACGTGGCGTCGTCTATGTACTCCACCTCTCTTATCTTCTCTATGAGCTTGCTGAATACCTCGGTGAGGGCCTTCACGTATGGATCGGGGTGCCGGTTTTAATAGTTTATGTAGCAGGTGGGGCCTGCGGCTGCTGGCCCAGAGTAGCGTACCACATGTCGACTTGTTTCATGAAGTTCTCGAGCCTGTCTAGTATGTAGATGCCGTAGTGTGGGTAGATCTCAAACACGAGCTTCTGGGGACGCACCGCAGTCCACCTCATCTTGCGGAGGAACATCACCCTGAAGACGAAGCCTCTGTACTCCATGAGCTCCAGCTTAATCACGCCGCTGGCTAGGTACTCCTCGACGCCGAAGCGGCTGATCTTGTTCTCCCCGGTGGGGATCTCCGACGTCATGAGCGTAGTTATGTCTTTTATCTTCCGCACTTGGAACACCAGCTCTCTCATGTACTCCCTAACCCACAAGACGTCGGTGTGGGAGGTGATGATGAGGGGGGCTATGGGGTCTATCACCAGCCTCTTCACCCCGAACTTCTTGACGTATTCTAGTATTATCTTCGCGATGTCCCTGGGATCAGCAGACACTTTCTCCTCCTTCGCGTAGGTCCTGAAGTGGGTCCTCAAGTCGACAAATATCAGCTTGTTCTGGGTCTCCAGCGCGTCCAGGTCCCACCCCAGCGACTCCCTCACGCCACGCTTCACGTCCTCCGACGGCTCGTCGATTGTGATGTAGAGCCCCGGCTCGTCGTATAACTCAGCCCCCGTCTTCAGAAACTGGAGGCTGAATATGGTCTTGCCCTGCCCAGCCTCCCCCGCCACTAGGTATATCTCCCCCTTGCGGAAACCCCCCTGAAGAAGCTGGTCCAAGTACCAGATCCCGGTGGAGGCTCTGTTGTCGTAGATCTGGTAATAGCCCTGGTAGTCGTAGCTGTACTGCTCCTGATAAGACATACGGCACCTGTGGGGTGGATTAATATATTTGTTTTGTTCACGTATCTATACAGTAGGCGGGCAGTATACTTATCTCAGTTACGTTGCTCAAAAATACGCCACTTGCCCCTGAGCTCAAACACTGCCCTCCTCGCCACGTCGCGCCAAGTCTCATACGCCTTTTCGTAGAGCTCGGGCTCTACGGAAGAGAGAAACAGCACGGTGTCAAAGGACCTCTCCCTAAAAGGCGGGCGCCAGAAGTCGGCGACCACCAACTCGCCGAGTTCGCCGCGTCTCGCCTTCGCTTGCGCGAGCATATCCAGCGAGATGTCCAGACAGACCACGTAGGCGCTGACTACCTCAAAGACGAGGCCGACGCCGCAACCTGCATCGGCAACCTTCTCCCCCACCTGCGACGAGATGAGCCAATACTTTTGCCGCTGTTCCTCGCCGTAGATCTCCTCGTAGGTGGGGGCCAACCTCTTGTAGAGCTCTAAGATCCTATCTGTCTCCATATGATCACAAGCGATGCGAGGGCAGAGGCGGCGGCGGACATCACGATTAGGTCATAGGCGTGGAGGTCTGTGAGGTATCCGTAAAGCACTGCGCCTAAAAGGGTGCCAAATCCCCACACGGCGCTTATGAAACCCAGGGAGGCAGCGCCGCCGAGCTTAGCCGCGTGGGCCTTGGCGATGACGTCTGTGTAAGACGTGACTATTGAGTAAAATACGGCTCCTAAAAACAACAAAGCCGGGTGGACAGACCCGGCGAAGTACGTAAACGCCAAGAGCACGGAGAAGAAAGGCGCTATGAGGACTGACCTGTTGCTTTTATCGGCGAGGTAGCCGAGAGCCGGTGAAACTAGCACCTCGGTTACCATGGCCACTAGGTACAGGAGGGACCCCATCCAAGCAACCTCTCCGAATCTGTACATAGAAAGCGAAATGTGAACAGTGGACAGGCCTAGGAAGAACTGTGCAAGGCCAAACAGAATCACGTCTTCTGCAAGTGCGACGGTTGTAGCTCTTCTCCTCTCCGGCTTTATGCCGGCTACTCTGTAGGCTATGTAGAGCGTCAATAGAGCGGCGAGGCCCGGAATCAGCGAGGCCTTGAAGACGTCTTGGGGCTCGTAGCTACTGTACAGCATTGCGGTGGCCATCACGACGCCCGTCACCGCCCCGAGCTGGTCTAACGCGGCGTGTATGCCAAATGCCCTTCCCCTAGCCTCCTCGCCCCCCGCCGAAGAGATGATCACATCGCGAGCAGGCGTGCGGAGGGCTTTGCTGAATCTTTCGAGAAATATCAAAGCGGCGACCTGCCACAGATCACGCGTAAATAGAAGGCCGGCTATTGCGGCAAGCTGGAGGCCGTAGCCTAGGAAGGTCTCGAGCCAGTAGCCGCCTCTTTTGTCGGCCAGCGGCCCCGTCACGAACCTGGCCGCATACCCCAAGGCGTCTCCCAGGCCGAAAACAAAACCGACAAAAGCCGCGGTGGCGCCTAAATGTTGGAGGTACTGCGGCGCCACCGCGCGCATGCTCTCGTAGAGCCAGTCGGCGAAAAAGGAGACGAGTCCCAAAAGCAGAATAAGCCTAAGGTTCATGTCCGGCTACTTACTATGTGTTATATCTCTTCAACCAATACATCTTTAGCTATGAGAATTGGCGCCAGCGCCGAAATAAACACGGCGGTGGCTATGTCTATGTTAATCACACAGGCGTCTCTGGAGAGGACCGAGAAATATTGAGGGCCGTTGGGCGTTCCGTAGTAGCCGGGGCGGGCATCTAGAAGGACTTGCACAGCCGCCACAGCGGTGTAGGACGCCGGCCGACAACTGCTGGACGTGCACCGTAGAACCTGTGACCACCTTAAAAGGCGAGTTAATGTCGATGTAGACGTTGATAAGCGGCTGAGCGGAGAATAACGTGATGTAGAGCTGAATCAGAAAGCCGGGGTGCACATAGACACAGCGATATTAAACGGAGCCGACTGCCCGCTTACGAACAACACTAATGCAAGTAGCGGAATTATCCGATATATCAGTTGCATAGGCGCGACATTATCTAGAACTATAAAGTACTTTTATTGATAAGATAACTTCCCGGCAACCTCCGGCGGAAGCCGCAACACGCCATAACTCAGAAGCAACGTCCGGTAGGCTCCATGATCCATAACGCTACAAAAAACGATGAACCGTTGCCTGCAGGTGTTGACTCACAGGTGTATTCACACCTGCGAGGAAGCACCTGTGAACGAGTACCTGTTAGGAGAGTTGAAAGAGAAAAACTTCTTATTTTCTCCTCTTCTTCAGCGCAAGGGCGGCCGCCGGCGCGGCGGCTCCGGCGGCTGTGTAGGGGCTTATGGGGAACGCCTCCACCGCCGGCTCGCACACCTCTTTTGTATACGTGGAGACTGTAGCCGAGCCGTCCAACCCGGCTTGTGCCGCAGTGCCGCAGAGCTTCACCGTGGCGAGGGGGTTAGGCACGCCCAACACGTCTCTCACCGCCGTCTTGTACACGGCGTAGAAGAGCGGTCTGTAGACGCCGGGGCCGGTTGCGGTTACAACCTCAGCTGGCGTGTACTCCACCCCACCTACAGCAGTCGCGTTAAGCCTCACGACGGAGCCCGCGTCCACCCACCCCTCCCACTGCGCCACCCCCTCAATCTTGACATAGTACTGCCTCTTGGCGTACTCCACCTTCAACACAACCGGCTTGTCGACGACCACCTCTCTTACGGATGGTCCCGCCAGCCTGGTGCTGTTGCCGAAGTCGACGATGTCTGGGAACTTCAGCACGGTGCCTTTGGGCATCCAGCCAGCCGTCTTGTTGACCGGCGTCTCGACGGAGACCCAGTAGTAGACCTCGGCGTACTGCGCCCTCAGCGTCATGGGCCTGTCCACGCGGAATTCCCTCGCCGAGGTGCCGTTGACCAACAGACCAGCGAAGCGGGTGCTGTTCGGTAGATCCCACGGATCTGCCAAACCCACCTTGAAGACAGAGCCCTCGTCGGCCCAGGTCTCGGTCGAGTTGACGGGAGCTATCAGCCGGATTAGGTATTGTCTCACGCGTGCGACTGATATCTCCGTCGGCTTTGCGACGGTTGTTTTGACTGTCTTCCCGACCGACGCCCCGTCTACGTATACTTGCGATACGGCTAGGCGGGTTCCGTTGCTTAGGTAGACATCTCCCGGCTCGTAGGCGATGACGGCCCCCTCGGCAACCCACCTATACGCCGTACCGTTCCAGTCCCTGACAGCCACAAGATGCTCACGGCGGAAGGAGTACGTCACGTTGAGTGGACGCGCTGCGGCCACCGCATCTGCGCCCAAGCTGTTGCCGAAGTAGAGCACCCGCGTCTTGTTCCCCACATATACCACCGGCGGACGCTTCAGATCCAGCAACGTGCCGTTCCTCACCGCGAGCCACCTTGCGCCGTCTGCATCCACAACCCGTACCGGCACGTAGCCGCTGTATAGCAGGGCAGGTCTGAACACGCCGGCGGAAAGCCTAGCCGAGCCGTTGCCCAGATACGCCACGGAGACGCCCTCGGCGGTCTCGCCGGTGTTGCTACCGAAGTTGTAGAGAAACGGAGGAGGCACATACGCCGTGCCGTTCCAATACTCAAGCCTGAGGTCTAAGTTAAGGCTCTTAAACACGGCATGGTCGCCACAGCAGATGCCACACACCACCAGCTCTATGTTCATTTGATGGCCACTTCCCGTGAGGCCCTCCCTAGGAGGTCTCACAACAATCTTCACATCTCTGGCCTTTACTAGAAGAGTCACGTTGTCGTACCACACCACACCCCTACCCACATCGTATCCAAAGGCAAACCACGGCTGTCCATCTCTAGATAAACCAACGCGGATGTACAGCGCAACGCTAATAGGAAGAGAGAGATGCTCTGGGTTCAGAGCTTTTGCGTAAAACTTTTCATCTCTCACAACGCCTGTGCCTTTTATTGCGTAACTTCGCATTACACCCTCGACAGCCGTGAGGTTCCAGATGTTATTGACAAAGTTAATCCAAAAGTCCCAGAGATCTACAACGTTTTGAAGAAGATAGTACTGTGTTTTTCCGTCGGTTCCTACCATGACCACTAAGTTTAGCTGGATGGAAAAGCCGCGGAACTTCTCGTTTACGCTGTAAGCGTCGAAGTTCTTGAGAGTGGCGAAGGCTCTGACCTCCCGCGTCTCGTAGCTATACGCCACAGGTGGGTTGGTCATGGCTATGCCGTAGTCGGCGAGGCCGATGGGTAGCCTTGGCTCGCCCCGACATGCGGTATACACCACGCCCGTGTTGTGGGGATTGCGCACCACCACCACGTCTCTAGCCCCCACCTCAAGCCTCAGCTCGGTGCCGGAGCTCTGCTGGACAGAGCCGGAGGCGTAGTAGATGCTGACCTCCACCGGCCTATCCGCCCAAAGGTATATAACTCCGTCATGTTCGACGGAGTTGGAGAACTTAGGCGGGAGATACCCCACCACGCAGTTACCGCCCTCCACAGCCGCAGGCGTCTCAACGACGTATTGAGCCACGGCGAGGAACGCCAACGCCATAACCAAAACTCCCAACCCCACGCCGAGAAATGCACAGGACTTTAAATAAAGAAACGTGAAAGGAGAGGAAAAAGGGGTTTAAACAGGCACATGTTATTAACGCAGTTACCCGCGACGCCAGATATCGTATTCGTGCCGCCACCGGAGGAGTTACCGGAGCTTGAGGAGGAGCTGCTTGAGGAGCCGGGGCTCTCCTATTTCTCAATTTTACATCGCCATTGTCGTATGTTTTTGTCACTGTTGTAGTACCACCGTCACTCCCGGCAGTTATGGTGTTGACCGCGTCTCCGTAGTTGCCAGGCTGGCCATATGCTACATCGCCCCTCTGGACGGTGGCACCACCTATGCTATCCGCGCCACCAGCACACTGAACACGCCAATCCGCCGGAGGCGAATTGTAGTCGTTGCCACCGCCGTTGCCACAGGAAAGTGTTCTAGTAGCGCCTGGGTTGTTGGCTGTGGTTGCACTATAGGCGTCTTGGTTGTTGTCGTAGCTTGCGAAGTCGACGTGATGATTATAGACGTAGACGGAGGCGGCTGAGGCTGACGCGCCGAACTCAGCCGGCTACGGAGCCGACATGCCGCACGGTTGACGTGTGGAATTGGCTACATATATCCGTTAGACAGAAACCGGAAAGGGTCGGTAGACGCCGGGGGTGGGATTTGAACCCACGCCCCCGAACGGGGACGGGCTCGCTACGCCTGGCTTAGCAGGCCCGCGCCTTGGACCAACTCGGCCACCCCGGCTGGGAGCTGTTATGGTTGCGGTTTTAAATTTTTCTCCTCTCTTGACTTTTTCCACTCTATAATCTTTGTAGGTTATGCGGTAGCCTCGCGGAGCTAGAGGCTCGTAGAGCATGAGGCACGCCGGCGGAATACATCCACTTAATGTTTTCAAGACCTGTCGATATCTTCTCTAGGTGCTCAACGGGTAGAGATACGCTTGCCTCGTCCTCCTCTGACCAGCCCCACACCACCTCTCCAGACGAGGGGATGCTTACATGAGGCTGTTTTGAGCTGTGTGCGCCTACAGCCGCCAAACACGTAAAGAACCAGTTGCTACTAATTTCTGGGAATATGCCGTGCCAAATCAACACCCCTGCGATAGCGCTTATTTGAGCCGGCGTGCCGTACGGCAACGTCAGACACAACCTCGGCGCTCTCCAGCGGCGAGACACGTTTCAACGCCGCTTAATTATTTTTTGACTATTAGCGAAAACACCTATAAATCTCGATGTATGCTGGTTCGTGATGAGTAACACAGTCTAGGGTTCGATGCCCGCAGTGGCCAGGGCTGACCATAAGCAGCTGAAAGCAGAGGCGAGACCCCATACATAACAACCCAAAAGACACGTTACCCCCTGGGCAGTCTGCGGAACACCGGGGTCTTACCGGCGTTGTTTCTCACGTTAGGACCCCGCCGTTCAACAGCCAAGCCGCGGCGCCCCGCAGCCGCGTAGTGAAGGTTTTGCCGCCTGCGTCTTTTGCGCCGAGATCAGCGCTATGCCTCAAGGGTATTGACGCCGCCACACATCTTCCCGCCATGTTGCTGGTGGACTTCTATCATGCCGCCTGGTTGCGGCGGCGTAGAGAGGCGTTCATCGGTTGTCATCGCCAGCTTTTGGGCCGGCGCCGTATCTTATGAGCGACTCGGCGAGCTCGGCTCTGCTTAACTGCGCAACAATGTGAAGCGGCTTCTTTCCCTCTTGGTCTCCAACGTCTGGATCCGCGCCCCTCTTAAGCAGAAGTCCCCACCACCCCGCATGCCCTCCCCCACGGCAGAGAGGCGTCTTGCCATAAACGTCGCGCATCCAGGGTCCACGCCGACAGAGAGAAGAAGCCCGCAACCAGCCTCGACCACTACGCGAAGTAGCGTTTTGCAACCACATCCCGCACGTTGACATCTACGTCGCTGGAGACTAGCCTATACAACTCGCCTAGGTCGCAACGCCTTGTTGTCTTAAACGAGTCCACGACGAATAGTTGGACTCCCAAGTAAGAGTTCTGCACGATACATGGAAACTAATGTTCCAGCTTATGCTGGGAGCGCGAATCAGGAAAAGCTTTTCCCAGTTATCTGGATGACGTTGTAAGGAAGAGTGGCGCCGGGGGTGGGATCTGTCCGGCGGTTCTCCCGCCATTGAACCCACGCCCCCTTGACGGGGACGGGATCTCCAGTCCCGCGCCTTGGGCCGCTCGGCCACCCCGGCCGTGTCTCCGTGTCTGTTTGTATTTAAGCTTTATCCCCCGATGTATACCTC